>Ga0172380_10000905_pt1 | contig 53435 bp, 51 predicted proteins | sample Leawe162metaG_FD_119747 | JGI IMG/M metagenome (GOLD analysis project Ga0172380, IMG submission 119747) | Leachate microbial communities from a municipal landfill in Southern Ontario, Canada - Leachate well 162 metaG | ecosystem: Engineered > Solid waste > Landfill > Unclassified | place... | reverse complement strand
GCAAACCCTTGAACCTGAACTGGATAATACCAGCGTAGGAAAGCGGTAGGAATAATTGAGTAAGCCGTTTTCCCAAAACGGCTTTTTTTATTTCGGAGGTTATATGAAATACTTAATTATTCTATTATTCATTTTTTCCATTCCAAATATTCTTTTCTCTCAAGGTAGAACAGTAAATGGAAAAATAATAAATAGTGAGAGCGGCAAAGAATTGCCATTTGCAAATATTATTTTAATGGAAGCAAAAATCGGTACTTCTTCAGATCAGTTCGGCAATTTTACTTTAAAAATTCCAAATGAATATTTAAATGATAAATTAAAAATATCATTTGTCGGGTTTGAAGAAAAAATTATAGAGCTTACCAAATTCAAAAATGGCTCAAATATCAATCTAGTCCCTATGGTAATTCCTGCCCAATCCATTTTAATAAAAGGATTTTTATCAAAAGAATATTTCCCCGCACTTAGTATGAGCGAGATAAATAAACTTAAGATAAAGAATGAATATTCGGTTCAGGATATTCCCGAATTCTTATCTTCAATACCATCAGTATCGCATTATTCAGAGAATGGAAATGGAATAGGCTATAACTATATCAGTATAAGAGGATTTGATCAAAGAAGGATATCAGTATCGATAAATGGGGTACCACAAAATGATCCTGAAGATCATAATATTTATTGGTTGGATTTTCCTGATATTATAAAGAGTACACAATCAATTTATGTTCAGAGGGGAGCGGGAAGTGGAATAATAGGCTATCCAGCTATCGGTGGTGCTATAAATATTATTACATCTAATTTCTCTGATAAACCTAGACTTGAGTTCGAAAGCACTTTGGGTAGCTTTAATACTACTAAAATTGGCGTTTCTGCTTCAAGTGGTATTTATGATGATGGGTATTCCTTTTATATAAAACTTTCTAGAATTAAAACCGGAGGATATAGAAATTCCGGTTGGACAGATCTAAAGTCATTTCATTTTTCCGCAGTCAAATATGATTCTTTAATGACAAATCAGATTAACATATATGGCGGTTTTATTAAGGATGGACTAGCATATACAGGGTTGCCTAAATTCGCAATAAGTGATCGTGATTTACGGAAATCAAATTTTTCGTATTGGGAAGCAGATAATAATGGACTTACTTATGCAATGGAAAGAAAGCCAAATGAAATAGAAAATTTTTTCCAACCTCATTTTGAATTACTAAATGAAATCAAATTGTCTGATAATCTCACTCTCAATAATACTTTATTCTTAGTCCTAGGTGAAGGACATTTCGATTATGATGCTTCTTGGGCTGACACAAGTTATTTTAGATTAACACATGAGCATGGTTTTTCTCCTTCAAATCCATCTAACTCCACAATTCGAGCTATGGTGAATAATAAACAGTTTGGTTGGTTACCTCGTTTGCTAGTAAAGCATAATAATGGAGAATTAATATTAGGTGGTGAATTAAGAAAGCATTCTTCAATACATTGGGGGAGTATTTTATATGGTGCAAATTTACCAAATGAAATTACTCCTGAATATCACTATTACTACTATGAAGGGGGTAAAGATATTATAAACTTCTTTGTAAATGAGAAATACAAATTATCAAATCAATTTAACATATTTGCAGAAGGTCAGGTTGCATATAATAAATATAGAATTGAAAATGAAAAATATCTCAATAACAATTTTACTATTTCTAATCTATTCTTTAATACTCGGTTAGGAATTTCATTTAAGTTAAACGAGGAAATAGATTTATATACAAGCTATGCAAACGTTACGAGAGAGCCTCGTTTAAAAAACTATTATGATGCGGCTGAATCGAGCGGTGGTGCTCTTCCTCAGTTTAAGTTTACTAATGGGGTTTTTGATTTTTCAGAACCATTAGTAAAACCTGAAACGATGTCAAGTCTCGAGCTTGGAATTAAATATAGTAAAGAAGATATTTCTACGACACTTAATAGTTACTATATGAGTTTTAGTAATGAGATTGTCAGTCAAGGACAGATAGATCGCTTCGGACAGCCGATTACAGGTAATATGGATAAAACCACACACTACGGTATTGAATTAGCCTTGAATTACAATCCTATTACATCTCTCCAATTTGATCTCTCTGCATCATTTAGTAAAAATTATATAAAAAGTGGAACTACATATATATATTATCTGCAAAACGATGAATATTTACAAACTGCAAAACTTAACCTAACTGATAATACAATTGCCGGATTTCCTGATAAAATCATAAATGCTTCACTCACATATAATTGGGAATATTTCACATTTAAGTATAGCTTGCGATATCAGGGAGAGATGTTTACTGATAATTATGGAGGTAACTTATCAAAATATATAAATCTATATCCTGCTATAACAGAGTATTCTGATAATAGAGTTGATCCATTTATTGTAAGCAATTTAGAAATTAATTCACGGATAGAATTACCCGGATTAATAGAAGAAGCAGAATTAATATTACAAATCAACAATTTATTTGATAAATTATATGCACCTTATGGTATTGGAAAAGAATATTTTCCTGCTGCCACAAGAAATTATTTATTAACACTTAGAGTCAACTTAAAATAAAATGAACTTAATAATTGGAAACGGAAAAACTCCTGTAAAAAAAGAAATTAATTATCTTGGGGAAATTGGATACGATACTATAATATGCGCAGATGGTGGTGCAAACTATACTTATAAAAATAAAATAATCCCTGATTTTATTATCGGGGATTTAGATTCCATTGATAAAAATGTTTATAAGTACTATAAAGATAAATCAAAGATAATTCATATTAAAAGACAGAATGATACAGATATTGAAAAGGTTATAAAGTTTCTTATATCAAAAAAAGAAAAGAAAGCATTACTAATTGGAGGAACAGGCGACAGGATTGATCATTCAATTTGTAATCTTAGTATTATTTGTAAATACTTTAATCAGATTGAAATTTCAATTTTACATGAGAATACTTTCTTAATTCCTATTAAGGGAATGCATACCTACAAATCATTTAAGGGGGAAATAGTTTCGTTATTTGGTTTTGATAAAAAGCTAAGAGTAACTACAAAAGGACTAAAATATAAGTTGAATAACGATTCGCTAGTGTTCGGTGTAAATGAAAGTTTGAGTAACATATCTACCGCTAATAATTTCACAATTAATGCAGAAAAAGGAATTGTGTTTGTAATTAGGAATTATGAAAAAATGAAAAAATATGATCTCCTTTTCTAGTTACGACATATTAATACTTTTAGCTTTTTTTCTAATCTTGATTGTTATAGGATTACTACCTTCAATAAAAGATAAAAACTCCAAAGGAGAATTTTTATTAGCAGGCAGGAAAATGGGATTAACGTTATTCGTAATGACTAATGTTTCCACGTGGTATGGTGGTATCCTTGGAATAGGGGAGTTTACTTATAATTATGGATTAATAAGTTGGACAACTCAAGGATTGCCTTATTACTTTTTTGCTATATTATTTGCTTTCTTTCTTGCAAAAAAAGTAAGAAAATCAAACCTGCATACAATACCTGAAAAAATAAAACAAATTTATGGTGTAAAAGCAGGGATCATTTCAGCTGTTTTTATTTTCTTTTTAGCTTCTCCTGCACCTTATCTATTAATGTCGGCAAATATTTTTGAAATAATATTCGGACTTAATAAATATTATGCAGTTTTAATCAGTGCTGTAGTAGCCGTTTTATTTGTAATTAAAGGAGGATACAAATCCGATCTTTATACGGATGTTTTTCAATTCTTTGTGATGTTTGTAGGATTTATTGCGATAGTATACTTCTCGTATCAAAAATTTTCAGGTGTAGAATATTTAGTTCAGAAACTTCCTCCAAATCACTTAAATCCCACAGGAGGATTTTCAATCTATTACTTAATTACATGGTTTATCATTGCTTTTTGGACTTTTGCAGATCCGGGATTTCACCAAAGATGTTATTCTGTAAAAAATGAGAAGATTGCTTTTAAAGGAATTTTAATTTCTGTTGTCTTTTGGATTATTTTTGATTTTCTTACCACTTCTACGGGTCTTTATTCAAAAGCATATTTTGGTGATTCGATAGAAGCAGTATTATCTTTTCCTTTATATGCAAACGCGATTTTAAGTTCGGGATGGAAGGGATTATTTTTCGCAGGACTATTTGCTACAATATTTTCTACCTTGAATAGTTTTTTATTTATTAGTTCCTCTACACTAATTAATGACATCGCCCCACATTTGAAACAACTAAAGGCATATAAAAAATCCTTCGTTACAAAAACACGTTACACAATAATATTAACTGCAATATTATCAGTAGTGATAGTATTATTCTCTGAATCTGTTGTTCAGCTTTGGTATATTTTAGGAAGTCTATTCATTCCCGGTCTCATATTTTTAATAATTGCCGCTTATTATCCGAAGTTAAAAATATCGACACGACTTTCAGAATTGCAATTGATTATTGGATTTGGTGTGAGTCTATTAGTCTTTACACTAAAAACATTAGGAGTAAAGTTCTTGAGTGAAGTAGAGCCACTTTTAATTGGATTAGTAGCTGTGGCTCTTATTCAAATATTTGGACATTATAAAAAAACTAAAGAACTAGCTTAATAAAGTTTCGTTTACCGACTTTGAGTATCATTTCTTTTTCAAGGCGTAACTGAAACTTCACATCTGTAATTTTTTCGCTATCTAAAGAGACACCACCTTGAGTAAGAAGTCTACGAGCTTCGCTTTTTGTAGGGGCAAATCCCACTGATACAATTAAATCCAAGATATCATAATCAATAGCTTTCTTTAATTGGTATGAAGCAATATCATCAGGAATACCTTTTTTAATAAAAATTCTATCGAATTCTTCTTGTGCATTATTTGCAGCATCGAGATTATGATACATTTCAACTAATTTTTTAGCTAAACTTCTTTTTATATCACGTGGATTCTTTTCTGGATTAGTTAATTCATCTTTAATTTTATTTAAATCATCTTTGCAAATATCTGTAAGTAATTCGAAATAAGTATAAATTAGATTATCAGGTATAGATAGAGTTTTACCGAATATATCTTTTGGTGATTCATCAATACCAATATAGTTGTCCATTGACTTACTCATTTTTTCAACACCATCGGTGCCGACTAAAAGAGGCATTGTAAGAATTACTTGCGGATCAACACCAAATTCACGTTGAATATCTCGACCAACTAATAGATTAAATTTCTGATCAGTTCCACCTAATTCTACATCACTTTTAATAGCAACTGAATCCATCGCTTGTGCTAATGGATATAGAAATTCATGAAGACTTATTGGTACACCTGACTTATATCTCTTAGTAAAATCATCTCTTTCAAGCATTCTAGCAACCGTATATTTTGAAGAAAGCTTAATTACATCCTCAAAATTCATTGTACTAAGCCATTCAGAGTTGTGAACTATATTAGTTTTTTCTGGATGCAGAATTTTAGAAGCTTGCTCAAAATATGATATTCCATTTTGTTTCGCTTCTTCAAAAGTAAGTGGAGGGCGAGCAGAGTTACGCCCTGATGGATCGCCAATCATACCTGTAAAATCACCGATTATAAGAATTGCTTGATGACCTAATTCTTGAAATTGTGCAAGTTTACGAAGCACAACAGAATGACCAAGATGAAGATCAGGTCTAGTAGGATCGCATCCAAGTTTTATATTTAACGGTTTATTTTCTTTATATGATTTTTCTAATTTTTTAATCAATTCTTCTTCAGGGATAATTTCAAAAGCACCCCTTTTAATAACATCCATTTGCTCATTAATCGGCGGGAATAAATTTTTCACTATTACAAAAACTCCTTATCTTTTTAATTTTCTGGCAATTTCTCTTTTAATTTCACGTGTGGCAATATCTTCACGTTTATCGTAACTTTTTTTACCGAACGCAATACCGAGTTCTATTTTTACTTTTTGTCCTTTGAAATACAATCGCAGTGGAATTAAAGTTGCTCCCTTATCATTTGTAGCACGAGAAATCTTTTTTATTTCACTTTTATTTAATAATAATCTTCTTTCTCTAACCGGGTCATGATTATTCATGCTCCCTTGATCAAAAGTGCTAATATTGCAATTAAGTAAAATAACTTCACCACCGCGAATGGTGGCATAGCTATCGGTAAGATTTGCTTTATTTTGCCGGCATGATTTAACCTCCGTGCCTACCAATGAAATTCCTGCTTCATAGGTTTGCTTTATAAAGTAATCGTGTGTAGCTTTTCTATTGACGGTTATATTTTTTTCTTCTATTAACGGCATAATCTTATTAAATTAAATATTAAACTTATTTTATATATTATAAAATTTCAAAAAACCTAAATGTGAAAATAAAATTAAATGGCAGAAAAACATTTTTTAGAACAGATCAAATATACGAAAGAATTTATTATACCTTATTTAAAAGCTCATATTTCTCCATTAAGAAATATGAATGTGTTAGAGATTGGTTGCGCCGAAGCGGGATTGCTTTCAGTCTTTAGTGAATTAGAATGCAAAACCACGGGTATTGAATTAAGTCCGCATCGTGCTCAGTTTGCAAGGGAGAAGAATATAAATTCCAAAATCGTCGAAGGGGATATTACAAGCGATGAAATCGTTCCTCTAATTAATGATAAATTTGATCTTATAATTATGAGAGAAGTTATTGAGCATCTTCATAAAAAGGAAGATGCTTTTAGAAATATTAATAACCTATTAAATAAAGACGGTTATTTATTTATATCATTTCCGCCACGTTATTCGCCATTTGCTGGACATCAGCAGATTGGCAGAACAAAACTTAGCAAGATTCCTTATCTTCATCTACTCCCAAGAAATGTACTAAATTCATTATCAAAAAAAATGAATGAAAGAGAAGATTTTGTTGATGAGATAAAATTAAACTTTGAAACAGGAATGGTGATAAGTCGATTTGAAAAAATAATCAGTACATACAATTTTAAAATTGTTAAAAAAGATTTATATTTCTTTAGACCTATCTATTCGCAGAGATATGGATTACCAATTGTAAAAGTTCCGGCAATTCCTTTAATTAAAGAATCAATTTCTTTTGGTTACGAAATATTATTAAAAAAATCATAAAACAAGGTGATTTATGTTAGACATTCAAAAAAAGCTTACCAATCCATTCTATGCTTTATTAAGTTTGCCGGCTACCGCGATGGGTTTTGCTCTATCAATTCAAATTGCAGCTCTTAGCTGGATTCTAAATACTAAATATAATTTAGATATTCACGAGATCGGAATTGTATGGGCTGCTGGTCCGCTTGCCGGTATTTTTGGGCAAGTAATTGTAGGTATGATTAGTGATAAAGTTTGGTTCTGGGGAGGAAGGCGAAGACCCTTTATACTTATAGGCGGTCCGCTTGCAGCATTAATGCTCATCGCGCTACCTAATATTGATAAGATAGCTTCGTTCTTCGGTATTGCTTCTATAATGGGTGTGGCTATTGCAATCGCATTAACACTTGATCTTGCAATTAACATAAGTTTTAATCCAACACGATCGATAATTGCTGACGTGACTCCGAAAGGGACTCCTCGAACTAAAGGTTATACCTGGATGCAAACAATATCAGGACTCTTTGGAGTTCTTGCTTATGTTGTGGGTGCTTATTGGGGAAATTATTTCTTAATCTATTCAGGAGCGATAATAGTATTGGCATTCTCTATAATACCTATGTTTTTTATTAAAGAGAATAAGAATCTAGAGATCGAACTAGAAGATACAAAGATAGAAACGAGAGATAAAAAGACTGAATGGGGAGAATTAATTAAATTATATGTAGCACATGGATTTTCCTGGATTGGTATTCAGACAATGTTTGTCTATATAATTGCATTCATTCAGCAGAATATATTAGCAAAAGGGATTTCAAATGATGAGATATCTTTTCAATCAGGTCAAATAATTGCAATTGCATTTGCTGTATTAAATACAGTTGGATTTATATTACCTGCGTTAGTATTAGAGCCGATCGCCGAAAAATTAGGAAGAATTAGAACTCATACATTGGCAGTGGCAATAATGGCAATTGGATATTTCTTGATTTTATTCTTTGCAACTACTCCATTTTTATTATTTTTATTTATGGCGATTGTAGGTATAGGGTGGGCTGCTGTAGTTAGTCTTCCATTTGCAATTATGTCGGAAAAGGTTGACCAAAGTAGAATGGGTTTCTTTATGGGTATTTTCAATCTCTCTGTTGTAATACCTCAGTTAATTGTAAGTTTAGTAATAGGTTATTTTATCAAAGAAGCTGTTAATAGCGATATAATTTTCTGGATTAGTGCTATATCATTAACCTTATCAGCTGTATCTTGGCTTTTTGTTAAAGAAAGTGGTAAATAGTAATAATTGAATAAATGGGATAGTAGAATGAAATTAAAAATATTTTTATTTCTTTTTTTATTTGGGATCGTAGCGAATGGGCAATCTTTATCATTAATTGATTCAGATAGAATTACAGGTGAAATTGAAAAGAGCGATAAATATTTGGATGAATTCGGCTTATATGATGGATTCCTTTTCCCATTACTTAGAGGAGAGATTGGATATTTTACTGTATCGAGCAATCAATTAAAACCAAATTTAGTTTTAATCGATCCTGAGGGTAAAGTATATATTAAGACGATTAATAATGATATGTCATTCGCCACTATTAATTTTGAATCAGGAATCACTGGTGAGTGGGTATTATATGTTTTAACTGACAAAAATAGCTTAGGAGAATATGAACTGAACTATGGAATAGCTGATGCTCGTAACCTTAATATTGCTAGCAAAAATGATTGCGACCAATTGGTTGGACTCGTAGCTCATGCCAATAATTATTTTTTATTATTTGATTATGCACTGACACCGGCAGAATTGAAAAGAAATAATATTTCATTCGATTCTTCAAATTTAGAAGTAGTTAAAAAGTATAATAACCTTTCAACTGAAAAAGGTAATAATCTTTTTGTAAAAATGAAGGATGATATAATAAATTGTTTTTTACGAAATGAAAAAGATTTTAAGATAGTAGAAGAGAAAACTGACTTTATCAGCTCAAAATCTGATAAAGTCATAATCTCTTTAAATAAAATCGAGAAGTCAAATAAGACATTTGAAATAACATTAAAAGTAAAATTAATTAATTAATTAGTTATTATCTTCCACAAAAAGAACCATTACGCCCGATAAAAGCATAGCTAATCCGCCGATTAAGAGTGCATATATAGCTTCATTTGCGAAAACATTTTTAACAATTAATCCGAGTATAGCAGCAGCGGTTATTTGTGGAATAACAATAAAGAAATTAAATATTCCCATATAAACGCCCATCTTTTCTTTTGGTAACGAACCTGCAAGAATTGCATAAGGCATAGCGAGAATTGATGCCCAAGCTAGTCCAATTCCTAATTCAGAAACAATTAGTAGATTGGGATCTTTTATAAAATAGAAAGAGATTAAGCTTATTGCCCCAACTGTAAGACTAATAAAATGGACAAATTTACGGCTGCTATATTTAGCGATTAAAGGTAAAGCAAAAGCAGTTATTGCGGCAAATCCATTATAAACGGCGAATAAAATTCCAACCCAATTTGCACCTTCATTATATGAAAAGGAAGAGGTATCAGTAGCACCAAAAATATGATGAGTAACAGCAGGAGTAGTATAAATCCACATAGCAAAAAGTGCGAACCATGAGAAGAACTGAACAAATGCTAATTGAATCATTGTTTTTGGCATACCAATAAAATCACTATAAATTGATTTGAACCCAAAAATAAAGCCGGTAGATTTTTTCTTATCCAATTCAAATTTTTCTAAATCATCTGGCGGATATTCTTTAGTATTGAAAACAGTCCATAGAACAGCAGATATATAAGCGAAAGCACCAACATAAAAAGAATAGATAACTGAATCGGGGATATGACCCGGTGATGCAGTATTATCGATACCGAGCAAATTAGTGAATAGATAAGGGAGTGCGGAAGCAATTACAGCTCCTAATCCAATAAAGAAACTTTGAACTGCAAATCCTATTGTGCGTTGCTCCGAGGGAAGTAAATCAGCTACTAAAGCTCTAAATGGTTCCATAGAAATATTAATTGAAGCATCCATAATCCAAAGCATACCTGCTGCTATCCAGAGTACAGGTGAATGAGGCATTACTAATAAAGCTAAAGAAGCTAAAATAGCACCAACTAAAAAGAATGGTCTTCTTCTGCCTAATTTTCCCCATGTTCTATCGCTCATATAGCCAATTATAGGCTGAATTAATAATCCTGTTGTTGGAGCTGCAATCCACAATATTGGGATTTCATCTATACTCGCCCCTAATGTTTCAAAGATTCTACTTACATTCGCATTTTGCAGGGCGAAGCCAAATTGGATACCAAGGAATCCAAAACTCATATTCCATATTTGCCAAAAACTTAATTTCTTTTTATCCATAATTAATTCCTTAATCAAAAAATACAACGTCATTAAATTATCAAAAAAAATGTTATATTTTTAATTATATTAATGAAATTCATTTCTAAATAATAAACATGAATAATAATAAGAAAAACATTTCTAATAGAAAATCAGAGCACGTTCGATTGTGTCTCACTGATACTGTTTCATACTCTAAATCAAATGGTTTTGATTATTATGATTTTATTCATTTTGCTGCAACTGAAATAGATATCAATAAAATATCTCTCACTCAAAAGTTATTTAATAAAAAAATAGATTACCCATTTTTTATTTCTTGCATGACCGGTGGATATAAAGGATCACTAAAGATTAATTCAGAACTTGCTAAGTTGGCATCCATTTTAAATATTCCGGTGGGAGTAGGAAGTCAAAGACAGGTATTAGAGAATGATTCGCTTCTTGAAACATATAAAGTAATAAGGAAAAATAATAATGATGGGCTTGTGTTTGGTAATATCGGAGTTCCACAAATAGTAAAATCTAAGAATCCGATTCAAGTTATAGAAAAGCTTATTGATATTATTGAAGCTGATGCTATGGTAATTCATGTGAATCCTTTGCAAGAATTATTTCAGGCAGAGGGTGAACTTGATTTTAATGGTTTTTTAGAAAAACTTACGAAAATAACAAAAAAAATAAAAACGCCAATAATTATTAAAGAAGTGGGATCTGGAATTAATTACGAATCAGCTAAATTATTTCTTGATTGTGGAGCTTCCGGAATTGATGTAGCAGGGTCAGGTGGTACAAGTTGGTCAAAGGTGGAGATTTTGAGAAATAAAAATAATGAGCACGACTTTTGGGGTGAATGGGGTTTAAGAACTTCCTATTGCGTGAGAACAGTTGCCGCTCTTAAAAAAGATTATAAATTTGCTCTATTTGCTTCAGGCGGAATAAATAACAGTCTCGATTTTGCAAAATCAATTGCTTTAGGTGCTGATCTAAGTGGTTCGGCTCGGCTTTTATTAAAAAATATTGTAGAAAATGGAATTGATGAGACAAAAAATATGTTATTAGAATGGATAAATGACCTAAAGAAACTTATGTTTTTAACAGGTTCAAATAATTTGATAGAATTTAGAAATAGTAAAATATTAAAAGCAGAGGAATTATTTTGAAAAGCACTAGAAATATTCAAGAAATAAAAATTGAGAAAATAACAAAAAGTGTAAATGCTAAATTAGACAACCTATTCACGAAAAAGAAATTGAAATCTTTATATGATCCTTGTGCGTATATATTAAAAGATGGTGGGAAAAGACTTAGACCTTTATTAGTATTATTTTCCGCTGAATCTGTGAATTACAATATTAATAATGCTTATAATGCAGCCTTAGCAGTTGAGTTATTACATAATTTCACTCTTGCTCATGACGACATCATGGATAATGCAGATAAAAGAAGAGGTGTTTCGACTGTTCATGTAAAATATGATACAAATACGGCTATTCTCGCCGGCGATAATTTAATATCTTATTCATACCATTTACTATTAAAAGACTGTTCAGATAAAAATTGCAGAGCAATACTAGATTCATTTACTACAGGAATCATTGAGGTATGCGAAGGGCAAAGTCTTGATAAAGAATTTGAAGTTAGAAAAGATGTAACCATTGATGAATACAGTGAAATGATATTTAAGAAAACTGCTGCTATGATAGAAATGAGCTGTAAAGTCGGAGGACAATTAAATAATGCATCACCAAATTACATTAAGGCACTTTCAAATTATGGTAAGAATTTAGGTTTAGCATTTCAATTACAAGATGATTTATTGGATATTATTGGTGATGAAAAATCATTTGGTAAAAATATAGGCGGAGATGTAAGAGAAGGGAAGAGAACATTTTTATTGCTTCGAGCATATCAATTAGCTAATAAAAATGAGAAGATATTATTAAACAAAGTATTTAATCGAAAGATTGATACTGCAGAAGGGATTGAAAAAGTAAGAAACTTGTTTGAAAAATTAGGTGTAATAAATGAGGCAAAAAACAAAATCAATAACTATACATTAATAGCACAGAAACACTTAAATAAACTACCAAATAAAAAAGGTGTGGAAACACTATTTTGGTTATCCGAATACTTAATTAATAGAAAAAAATAATGATCGAGAAAAAAGTAAAAATTATAAATAATGCGGGTCTACATACACGTCCTGCTGCGACAATTGTTAAATTAGCCGGGAAATATAAATCAGAATTTTTTATTTATAAAGATGGATTTAATATTAACGGAAAAAGTATCATAGGCGTTATGACAATTGCTGCTGCAAAAGGATCAGAATTGATATTAACTTTTGACGGTCCGGATGAAGAAGAAGCATCTAAAGAACTATTAGATTATTTTCAAAGAGGGTTCGATGAGCTCTAAAATCAATACACTATTAAAAGGAATTGCCGCCGCTTCAGGTATAACTATCGGTAATGCCTTTATCTTCTCAAAAGAGAAAGAAGAAATTAGTCATGAGAGCATTGATAATGTAACTGAAGCTATCAAACATCTTGAAGATGCTTTAGCACTTTCGAAAAAAGAATTGAAAAAAGTATTTAGTTTGGCTATAGATAAATTAGGTGAGAAACGTGCTTCCATTTTCGAAGCACAAATGATGATTCTAGACGATCCGGTTTTAATTGACAATCTTAAAGGTAGGATTAGAAGGGAAAAGAAACTACCTGAATACATTGTCGATGATGAGATTTCAAAATATATTCACTTGATGAATGAAGCTCATGAAATGTATATGAAAGAACGTTCATTAGATATCGAGGATATAAAAAATAGAATTATTAGAAATCTAAAAAAGAAGAAATGGAAATCGAAAATATCCTCAGACGTAATAGTTGTTACAACAACAATCTCACCTTCAGATACGGTTTTATTTACTCAAGCTAATGTAAAAGGGTATGTAACAGATTTTGGTGGTCTGACTTCGCATGCAGCGATAGTAGCACGCTCATTGAATATCCCAGCAGTTCTCGGTGTTAATGAAGCAACCTCTATTATCAAGGATGGAGATGTTTTAATTGTTGATGGATTCCATGGTGAAGTGATTATTAATCCTGACGAAGAGAGAATTCTCATTTATAAAAATAAAATTAATGAACTAAATCTATATGACGAAAAGTTATTCAAACTAAGAAATAAACCGGCCGAAACGATTGAGGGTAAAGAAATATGTTTGAGAGCAAATCTTGATTTAACAAAAGAGATGGATCTGATTTTTAGAAATAATCCTAAAGGAATTGGATTAGTAAGAACAGAGCAAATATTTGAAGAATATGAAGCATTCCCTGATGAAGATGAACAATTTGAAGTCTATAATTCAATTGCACAGAAAATATACCCGGAAAATGTTACAATTCGTGCTTTTGATATAGGAGGTGATAAAGTTTTACCCGTTGACCTTCATGAATCGAATCCATTTTTAGGCTGGAGAGGAATTAGGCTTTTATTAGATAATAAAAACTTATTTAAATCACAAATTAGGGCAGTCCTTAGAGCAAGTCAAAATAAAAATATTAAACTTATGATTCCTATGGTTACTTCGATTGAGGAAGTATTTGAAACAAAGGAATTAATTGATCAATGCAAAAAGGAACTTAAGAAAGAGAAGAAAAGTTTTGATAATGATATGCACTTTGGAATTATGATCGAGATACCTTCGGCGGCAGTTCTTACGGCAACTTTTGCTAGAGAGGTTGATTTTATTAGCATCGGTACAAATGATCTAATCCAATATTTATTAGCCGTAGATAGAGGGAATGAAATTGTTTCTAAACTTTATCAAGAATTTCATCCGGCTGTTATCCGTACACTATCACATATTATTAAAGAGGGTAAAGCTAATGACTGTAAAGTCAGTTTATGTGGAGAGATGGGGGGGGATCCACTTGCTTTGCCTCTATTAATTGGGTTAGGATTAGAAATTCTAAGTGTCTCTCCTTCAATAGTACCTTTAGTCAAAAGCATTATAAGAAAACTAAAATATAAAGATACTCTTTTGCTTGCTGATAAGTGCCTTACTTATTCAACGGAGAAAGAGATAATTAATGAACTAAACTTATTTTACAATAGCATTATAGATAATTAATGCTTTTTAGAGGATATCATGACAACAAAAGAAATGGTTTCAAAATTTGATGTTCACAATCAATTTGATGTATTAGTTAAAACTTATGAACAAATTGAATATGTTATGAATAACGACTTCGAGCTAAATGAGATTGATACAGCTCAGGTTAAAAATATAATAGTCTCCGGGTTGGGTGGTTCTGCAATTGCGGCTGATTTTGTAAAAGATATAATGGTCAACGAACTATCTATACCAATTGCGGTAAATAGAACATATACGATACCCGCATACGTTAATGTGAATACTTTGTTTATTGCTTCTTCATATTCCGGCAATACAGAAGAAACGTTAAATGCCGCATCAGAAGCACTTACAAAAGGTGCTAAAATAATCTGTATAACAACGGGTGGAAAACTTGCCGAGTTTGCTTCTAAAAACAATTTAAATGTTATTTATCTAAAAAAAGGGTATCAGCCACGATACGCTTTTGGGGTAAATTTTTTTACATTGCTTAATATTATTAATAAACTAAATTTGTCAACAGTTTATTCTAAGAATGTTGAATTGGCTGCGAAACTTATAAAAGAGTTAGGAGTTAAGTATTCAGAAGAAGATAATTATCCTTTGGCAATTGCAGAAAAAGTTGCCGGACACATTCCGATTATCTATTCAGTAAGTGATAACACTTCTTCTTTAGGAATGAGATTTAAAAGCCAATTCAATGAAAATGCTAAACTCCATTCATTTCAACATTATTTTCCTGAAATGAATCATAATGAAATTATTGGTTGGGAAACATATAATACTAAACAGCTTAATGCGATTGTTATTTTCTTAAAAGATATAACATATCACGAACAAATAAAAAAACGTTTTACAATAGTAAAAGAATTATTAGAAAAAGCGGGTACAGAAGTAATTGAAATTCAGAGTAATCAAGAATCATATTTTCTTAGACTTATTGAATTAGTTTATTTAACTGATTGGATTACTTACTATACAGCGATAGTTAGAGGATCGGATCCATCAGAAATTGATTTTATTAACTACTTAAAGGATCACTTGTGAAAAAAGGCATTTTATTAAAAACTATAATAATATTACTTACTCTAGTTTTTTCTATAAATGCACAGTTTTATTTCTTTGGGCGTAATAAAATTCAATACGATGACTTTAATTGGAAAGTCATTAAGACCGAACATTTTGATATTTATCATTATGAAGAATTTTCTGAATTAGCAGAAATTGGGGCTAAGTTTGCAGAGGATGCTTATGATGATTTAAAAATAAAATTCAATCATGTTCCGGTAATCAGAATACCATTAATATTTTATAATACACACCTCCATTTTCAACAGACTAACACTACTCCGGGTTTTATCCCAGAGGGTGTTGGTGGATTTTTTGAATTTATGAAAGGAAGAGTTGTTATACCTTTCTTAGGTTCAATCCCCGGCTTTCAGAATGTAATTAAGCATGAACTTGTACATGTATTCATGACGAATAAAATTTATAATATACTTTCAGACCATCGAGTTGCAACAAATAAATTCCCGCCACTATGGTTCATCGAAGGATTGGCTGAATATTGGTCAAGTGGTTGGGATACTCAATCTGAAATGGTTATAAGAGATGCGATACTAAATGGCTATTTCGTTCCTTATAATGAATTAGATAGAATTAACGGCACATATTTAATGTATAAAGAGGGGGAAGTATTTCTTCAATTTATCTCAAAAGAATATGGCGAAGATAAAATTCTAAAGCTAATGGAAAATCTTTGGAAATTTCCGAAGTTTGATCAAATTATTGAGTTCACACTTAATGAAGATATTAGCATAGTCGGCAAAAAATGGGAATTTGATTTAAAGAAAAAATATTACCCATTATATGAGACAAAAGTACCCCATTTAGTTAAATCAAAGAAACTTACTGAAAAGGGATTTACATTTTCTCCAAATATTTTTGTGCACGATAATAAGAAGTATATTATTTATATAGGGAATTATAATGGTTACACCTCCTTATATAAGCTCAAAATAAATGATGACTCCAAAAATATAGAAGAGCCCGAATTACTAATAAAAGGAGAAATAGATTCTCGATTTGAATCATTCCATGCTATGGATAACTCATTAGATGTATCCAAAAATGGTATTGCTGCATTTATTACAAAAAGCGGAAAGACTGATGTAATCCATATTTATTCTTTAATAGAAAATAAAATTATAGATAAACTTAGTTTTGATAAATTAGTAACAATAACATCCCCTTCAATTTCGGAAGACGCTTCCAAAATCACTTTTTCAGCAATTGATAGAACAGGTTACCCTGATATTTATATATATGATATTAATAGTCATATTTTAGAAAGAATTACAAATGATATTTATGAAGATACTGATCCAATATTCAGAAACGATGGAAATGGTTTAATATTTTGTTCAGATAGAACAGCGGGGAAGTTTAATGGAAAAATGAATTTGTTTGAATTTAATTCTGCTAATAATGCAATTAATTATCTAACCAATATTGATGCGAATATTTCGACTCCGCACTATTCACCTTCAGGAGGGCTTTATTTTACTTCCGATTATAATGACATTTATAATATTTGGAAGCTTGAGGGGGATAAACTTATAAAGAAAACGAATTTTATTACATCGGTTTATGACTTTGGTTTTATCGATTCAACAAAGATTGTTACTGCCGCTTTTGAATCATTCACATTTCATTTATATGAAACAGATTTATATAAAAGACAAGACGAAGAGATTGAATCGATTCAACATGTCAGTAATAATGAAAGATGGTATCCAAGAAAATTAAATTTAGAATCTCGATATGAAAGAATCAATTACAAAAATGATTATTCATTGGATTATGCAGTAAGTCAAATTATTACTGATCCGGTTTATGGTACACGCGGTGGGGCACTATTTACACTAAGTGATCTACTTGGCAATGATAAATACTTATTTTACTTATACAACACGGCAGAAGTTCAAAGCGATATCCTCAAGAGTTTTAATTTATCTCTCTCGAAAATAAATCTTAAAGGAAGAACAAATTATGCTTTCGGTGTTTTCAATTATTCCGGAAGAAGATATGATATAAGAGAATCTGATAGTTATTATTATGAAAAGGTTTATGGTGGATTTTTTGATTTAATTTTCCCGATATCAGTATTTAGTAGAGTTGAAATGAGTAATAGTATAGCCAATTCAGATAAAGATTTAATTGGTGATATTATTACACGAAAATCGTTATTAGTTTCTAATTCAGTTTCTTATGTCCATGATAATACGCTTTGGGGTCCTACCGGACCGATGGATGGAAATAGATATCGAGTATTGCTCGGTTATACATCTGATGTAAGATACAGTAACGTTAATTTCTATTCTTTTATAGCTGACTATCGACATTATCTTAGATTAGATACGCGTACAGCATTAGCTCTAAGAGGATCTGTTTATATAAATCATGGTAAAGAAGCCAGAAGATACTTTGCAGGTGGAAGCTGGGATTTAAGGGGTTGGCCTCGTTTCAAAATAAGAGGTGAAAAGCTTTGGCTTTCTTCGTTGGAATATCGATTTCCATTAATCGATCAATTTTTAATTAAATTTCCATTTCTTGGCATTGGGTTCTTTAATATTCGTGGGGCTTTATACATGGATGCCGGTGGTGCTTGGGATAAAGAATATAAAGAAACTATTGGAAGTATCGGTACAGGAATAAGAATTAATTTCCTAAATTCAATAGTATTTCGATATGATATTGGTAAAAAGATTGAAAATAATTTTAATAGCTTCCAACCGGGTCTATTTTATCAATTCTTTTTCGGAGTTGATTTCTGATGAAAAAAAATATTTTATTTTTGTTAATAGTATTATTCGCCGGCTGCACTAAGCCATTGATATTAAAGAGAATATCTTTTGATGAAACTCTAGCAGAAAAAAATAGAAATTATAGTAATAATTATTATATCAATTATGCTTTAGGGGATTCTTTTATTTATAAAAATGAAATTTCTATAAAAGGCAATCTTGATATAAGTCCATTTTTCTTTTTTGATTCATATCTATTTGTGGGTGACTTAGCTGGAAAGTTCTACATAATTGAACTGGAAGAAAACAAAATCATTGGTGAAAATAAATTTAACGGTTCAATCAATGTACCTCCAATTTTAAGTAATTATCGTCTATTTATTCCATTAAATAATTATGACGAAAATTATGCTACTTTGTATTTCTATGATATACTGAATAATAAGGTATTAAGCCAAACGAATATTGATGGTAAAATCGATTACAAGATAATAAAGTATAAAGAAAATATCATTGTTATCAATAATAGAGGCGAATTATACAAATTAAATCTTGCCGGTACTTTAGAATCGAAGCATAAGCTTTTATCTGAATTAAAAAGTGAGCCAATTCTTATAAATGAAAAGATTTATTATATCGGGAATAAAGGGGAGCTATTTTCTTTTTCACTTTTAGAAAACAAAGCAAAAATTGAATTGGAAAATATGAATATGGATAAATTACTATCTTACAATGAAGAAATAGTTGTTAGCAATAATAACTCATATAGTATAATAAAAGAAGAAGATATTTCTCATTCAAAATTATCGAATATCTCATTAAGTAAAATGCAAAGCGGAGTAACAGATAGTAATGATTTATTTTTTATAGATTATGACGGAAATGTTATCTGTATAAATAAAAACAATAGAAATCTAAAGTGGGAATCTAATTTGGGTGGATTTACTAATATACCGCTTGTTTTGACGAAAGATTATTTATTGGTAACAAATAGCATCGGGGAGATAATTTTTGTTAATAAGGACTCTGGACAAGTATATTCCCGAATTAAAGTAGAAGAGAGAATAAAAACAATGCCGCAGATTTATGAAAACAGAATTTATTTTGGAGTAGCAAAAGGATTAATAAAAGTATATGAAAAAGCCAATAATAAATAGTCTAATATTACTTTTTAGTTTTACATTCTCGGTATCGGGGATGAAACCAGATTCAACAAGTAGCCATTCGAATGATAAGTCAATCGATACAACAGGGGTTTATCTAACAACTACTGAATGGGGTAAATCAGTTCCCGAAAACCAATCAATTAAATTCCCTTATGAAAATAATGATAAATTCTTTAATTCAACTCTATCAAAAATACTTGTTGGCAGTGCTGTTGTCTTAGGAGGAGTATCTGCATATTTTAAATTAAAGGCGGATAAGGAATTTGAGAATCATTCAAATAACAATAACTACGAAAGCAATTATAACACTTATGATACGATTAGTGGAGTTTCACTTGGATTACTCCAAGTGAATATCGGGATATTGATCTATTATTTCTTGTCAGATTAATTAATGAGCATCTAACCAGTTATCTCCCGTGCCCATTTCGACAAGGACAGGTACATTTAATTTAAGTGCATCTTCCATTAATCTTTTAACAATTTCTTTTACTTCCACTAATTCGGATTTTTCTACATCGAATAACAATTCATCGTGTACCTGAAGTAGCATCTTAGATTTTAGTTCACGTTTATTAAACTCTTTAAAAATATTAATCATAGCTAACTTAATCATATCGGCTGCTGTGCCTTGAATAGGCATATTAATTGCGACTCTTTCTTCAAATTGTCGGATAAGACTATTATTGCTGTTTATATTTTTTAGGTATCTTCTTCTTCCAAGAATAGTTTCCGCATAACCTAACTTTTTAGCACTAACTTTAGAAGATTCCATAAATTCTTTTACTTTAGAGAAGTTCTTAAAATAGGTGTCGATAATTTCCTTAGCGTGATTTTGTGGGATACCAAGACGAGTTTTTAATCCAAAAACACCAATACCATAAAGAATACCGAAATTAACTTCTTTAGCTTTTCTTCTCATATCGGAATCCACTTCATCTTCCGATACATTAAAAACTAATGCAGCCGTTCTTCTATGTATATCCTCTTTCTCGGCAAACGCGGTAGTTAAATTATGGTCGCCGCATATACTTGCCATTATGCGCAATTCTATTTGACTATAATCAGCACTTAGCAGAATATGATTTTCATCTTTAGCTACAAAAGCTTTCCTGATTTCTTTACCCATGTCGGTTCTTATTGGTATATTCTGGATATTTGGATCTGTACTTGAAAGACGACCGGTAGATGCCCCAGTCTGGTTGAAAGTAGTATGAATCCTTTGTGTTTTCTCATTTATTAAATTAGGGAGAGAATCAGTATATGTAGATTTTAATTTAGCAACTGTTCTATATTCCATAAGGTAATCAATTATCTCATGTGAACCTTTAAGTGATTCAAGAGATCTTGCATCGGTAGAGAATCCTGTTTTTGTTTTCTTAGTTTTGGGTAAGTTCAATTTATCAAATAAGATTGTCTGAAGTTGTTGCGTGGAATTAATATTAAATGTTTCTCCTGATATCTCAAATATTTTTTCAGAACAGCGGTCTATATCATTCTGTAATAGTTCGCTAGTTGCATTTAATGTAGGAATGTCGATTTTAACCCCAGTTCTTTCCATATCCTCTAATACTTCTACTAAAGGGAATTCAATATCAAAAGCAACTTTCTCCATTCCGTCAGCCTTTAATTTCCTACTTAAAACATTATATAATTTAAAAGTTACATCCGCATCTTCACATGCATAGTCACTTAGTAAATTTAGATCAGCTGAATAAATACCTTCTCCTTTATTCCCTTTGCCAACAACTTCGACGAATGTTATTGGCTTGTAGTTTAAATATTTCTCTGAAAGATCGTCCATGCCATGTTTCTCATCTGGATCAATAACATAACTAGCGAGCATAGTATCAAAGAAGAAATTCTTTACTTCTATTCCAAGCGTTCGCATTATACCAATATCATATTTCCCATTTTGGCAAACCTTTTTAATATTTATATTTGCAAAAAGGGGAGAGAAAATTTTTATAAAGTCATCTAATTCTAACCTATCCGAAAGATCGGAGGCAAAAAGGTCTCCTCTTTGAACAAACGGATTTACGGCAACGAAATATGCTTCGTTTTCTTTTACTGCAAATGAACAACCAATTAAGTTTGCTTTAAGTGTATCCAAAGAATCTGTTTCTGTATCAAAAACCATTAATTCTGATTCGCTTAATAGCTTTGCTAATTTTTTTGCCTCAACTCCATCTTTTATCAAGTGGTATTTTACTGCACCTTTTATGAATGATTCTTTTTCTATTGGCAAATCTGCTAGTTCAATTTCAATGTTTTTTGAAGAATCATTTTTAATAGTAAGTTCTTTGTACTTTATAAACAATGTTCTAAATTCAAGTTCATTCAGTTGTTTGAAAAAATCTTCATCAAACTCACAATTAAACTTCATATCTTCAAAAACATAATCAATAGGGACATTGATTTCGATAGTAGCTAATTGTTTAGATAGGAATGCAGATTCTTTATGAAGGATCAATTTATCTGCAAGAGACTTTTTCTCAAGTTCTTCGATATTGTTATAAAGGTTTTCGATAGTCTTATATTTATGAATTAATGGAAGGGCGGTTTTTGGACCGATGCCCGGAACTCCTGGTATATCATCACTTTGGTCGCCAACTAATGCAAGGAAATCAATCATATTTATTGGACTGAATCCTAGATCGGCAATAACTTTGTCAATTGTTATAATCTCATTTTCATCATCACTTTTGCCGGGTTTATAAATATTTACATACTCAGTAACTAATTGTATGTAATCTTTATCGGGTGTTACAGCAAATGAAATAAGTCCTTTTTCTTCTGATTTTTTTAAGACAGTTCCAATAATATCATCTGCTTCATAACCGGGTAGAATTAAAACAGGAATATTAGCTGCATTCAGAAGATTTTTAATTCGATGAATTTGCGGTATCATATCTTCTGGCATTTCTAAACGTGAAGATTTATATTTCCCGTATAACTCATGCCTAAAAGTTTTTTCTTTAGAATCGAATCCGACTGCAAGATAATCTGGTTTTGTATCAATAATGATTTTGTGTAATTGATTTAAGAACCCGAAAGTGGCGGAAGTAGGTTCTCCTTTTGAATTTGAAAGGGGACGCTGGATAAAAGCAAAGTATGCTTTGTATATTAAAGCCATTGCATCTAATAAGACTAATTTCTGCATTGTTATTCTTTATTTATTATTCTTATTTTAATAATACAAAAAAAAGCATATTTTTAATAATGTTGCAAATATAAATTGGTCTTTGCAAATAATTGCGGAATATTTAATAAAAAATAGTTATTTTTACCCAAACGGAAGAATTTGTTCATTATAATGGATTTCTTCTGAAATAATTGATACAATTTATCGGTCAAGCATACCGGATAAAAAAATGCAAGCAATTAAATTAGATTAAGATATCTAAAATTATTTATTGACTTTTTTTCACTAAATGGTTAATCTTAGTCCGATTATTTAGAATATTTTTTGCAAAATAGAAATTCAAAAAAAACAAACTATATCGGAGGTTATTCTTTATGCCAATTAACGCCATCACAGGATCAATATCCTTAGTTTTAGCACAAGCGCAAGACACCGGGATGTTAACATATTTACAAATGAAATTTGTTGAAGGTGGAGGGTTCATGTATCCTATCTTAGCATGTTTAGTGCTAGGATTAGCTTTTGCATTCGAACGTTTTTATACTATAACAAAAGCAAACATTAACGCAAAGAAGTTTTTAATTCAAGTAAAAGATGCTATCAATAAAGGTGGTATTGAAGAAGCTACAAAATTATGCCAGAATAGCAGTGGGTCAATTGCATCAGTATTTCATGCTGGCTTATTAAGAGCTAATGAAGGAATAGATGCAGTTGAAAAATCAATTTCAGCTTATGGTGCTATCGAAATGAGCATGTTAGAAAAAGGATTAATCTGGATTTCTACATTTATCATGATCGCACCTCTTTTAGGATTCAGCGGTACAGTACAAGGTATGATCGTAGCATTTGATTCTATTAAAGAAGCTGCACAGATTTCTCCAGGTGTTGTTGCCGGAGGTATTTCCGTTGCCTTATTAACTACATTATTTGGTCTTATAGTAGCAATGATTCTTCAGGTATGTTACAACTATTTTATTTCGAGAATTGATAAAATCGTTGCTGATATGGAAGAAGCATCTATCGAATTAATCGATACTTTATACGACTTTAATAAAACTAAAAAATAATTACACAAGAGATTAAACTATGGTTCAAATTAAGAAAAAGAAAAGGCCGGATCCTGAAATTCCTACGAGTTCAATGGCAGATATTTCTTTTTTGCTTTTGCTCTTCTTCCTTGTCTCTACAGTAATTGACGTTGATACAGGTATCGGTATGACATTACCGGAATATATTCCTGCAGATCAACAAACAACTGTACCGATCTCCAAAGAGAGATTAGCAGCTCTTTTAATAAATGAGAATGGTGATGTGTTATTGAATAATGAGGTAATTGCAATTCCTCAAATCTCAAAGACATTAAAACCAAGAATTGAAAGCAAAATAGAACTTCCTGCTAATAAGAAACTTATAATTTCAGTGAAGACTGATCGAAAAACAAATTACAACTTATACATTCAGGCTTTAGATCAGGTGAAACTTGCTTATTTTGAAGTAAGAGAAGAGTATGCTCTAAGAAGATATGGAAAGCGTACTATTGATCTTAATGAAAAAAGTGAGGAATTAAAAGATATTAGAGAAAAAATTCCGATCATTATAAGCATCGCTGAACCTGAAAAAATTAAATCATAAAAGGACAAAAATAAGATGACTTTTAAAAAGAAGCGTGCATCTTCCACAGCCGGTATTCCAACATCATCGTTGGCGGATATTGTGTTTATGTTGCTTTTGTTCTTCATGGTTACTACTACTTTACGTGAAGTCGATGTATTGGTTAAGTTTAAATTACCTGAAGCAAAAGCAATTGAAAAAATTGAAAACAAACGGTTAGTTTCTTACGTTTGGGTTGGTACAGATGGTAGAATCCAAGTAAATGACAGTCTAACCAAATTAGAAGAAGTTCAAAAAATCATGTATGCGAAAAGAACCGCACTACCTAACATTATTATATCGTTAAGAATTGATAAAGGTTCGGATATGGGGATAGTTACTGATATTCAACAGGAATTAAGAAAAGCTTCCTGTCTTAGAATCAACTATTCCGCTATGATTAAAATATAGCATTTCTTCTTAATAACTATTAAGGCAGGTTGTTTACTAAAAATAACCTGCCTTTTTTTTATGGAGCAAGTATGAAGTTGACAGAAAAAATTAATTCTGACTTAAAAGAGTCGATGAAAAGCGGCGATAAAACTCGTTTAGAGACCGTTCGTTCTATTCGTGCACTTATATTAGAATTTGAAAAAAGTGGCTCTGACAAAGAGCTTACACCTGAAATTGAGTTAAATCTTCTTACATCTGCAGCGAAAAAGAGAAAAGAATCAATTGAACAATTTGAAAATGCTGGAAGAATTGAACTCGCCAATAAGGAAAAAGCAGAATTGGCAATAATTGAGGAATATCTTCCTAAGAAATTAACAAACGATGAGATTATTGAAGAGATTAAAAATATCGCTTCAGAAATTGGTGCTGTTTCTAAAAATGATTTTCCTAAACTTATGCCTTTAGCTGCTAAACATTTGAAAGGAAGAGCTGACGGGAAAGTCATAAAAGAAATCGTTGAAAATATTCTTGGCTGATTTTGAACTATTTAGACTATATAATATTCATTTTTCTTGCTCTCGGTTTTTTACTAGGATTTAAGGACGGTTTAGTAAGGAAAATTATCGGTTTGATTGGATTCATCGCTGCTATTGCTTTAGCGTTTCAATTCTCTGATTTTGTTGGTGATTTCCTTTCCAAAATTTTAATCCAAGACAAGTATTTAGCAGATATTGTTGCAGGAATATTAATATTTCTTACCGTGATGCTTATAACCGCAATCCTCAAAAGAGTATTCCATCCACTCGATAAAGTCAACCGGTTTATTAATCAACTTATTGGTGGAATAATTGGGGCGATACAAATTATTTTTTTTGTGAGTGGTATATTTCTTTTTATAAATATACTTGGAATACCATCTAAGGTAGACAGGAGTGCTTCTTTACTTTATGATAGAGTGCAAAATATTATTCCGGATACAATTGATCTTATTATTGGTGGAGATTCCAAAGCAACTGATTATATAAAACAATTTATAGAGAATAAAGATAAAAACGATTCAACAACAGTGAAAGTTGATTCTCTAATTTCAAAATAGACACTTATGATAGAATTAAATTCGTTAGAACAGTTAGAGTATTTCAAAGTAATAGAGATTATATCAAAATCTTGTTATACGGAAATAGGAAAAGAGATTGCGTTTTCGCTCCTTCCAAAAGAGAATATTCCTGAAATTATTTTAAGCGGCTCAAGAATATCTGCCGCAAAAGAAATACTAATAAAAAATGAATTTCCACCTCTTAATTATATCCCTAATATTTCCGATAACTTAGTAAAAAGTAGAATTCAAAATACTTTCCTTCGAGAAGAAGAGATATTACAAGTTATTGCTCTTGCTGAAATATCGAGGAATGTTTATAGTTTTATTAAATCTAAAGATAATGAAGGTCTTTTTAGCGAGATAATTAATTCTCTATTCATTGATAAAGCTTTTGAAAATATCCTTAAGAACAATTTTGATGATAAAGGAAAAATCAAAGATTCCGCATCTGCAAAGCTCAAGGAAATCAGAAGAAATATTTATGAGAAAGAAGCTAATTTAAATAAAGTTATTAATAAATTACTAAAAGAATTTAGTGATTCTTATTTAGTGAGGGAAGAATATGTTACGGTGAGGGACGGTAGAATGGTTGTTCCTGTAAAATCTGAACACAAAAGACAAATAAAAGGATTTATTCATTCCGAATCTGCTTCTGGGCAGACCGTATATATCGAACCCGCTTCCACACTTGAACTAAATAATGATATTCTTTCTTTAAAATTTGAAGAAAAAAGAGAAATAGAAAAAATATTAAAAATAATTACCTCTAAAATTGGGGAGTATTCAGAAAGTCTATTAATGTCATTGAAGAAAATCGGCCAAATAGATTTCATTTTTGCTAATGCAAAATATTCAATTGAAATTAATGGAAGCTTTCCTACATTTGAAGAAAATAAACCATTAATAATTTATGACGGTCGGCATCCATTATTAATTAAGCGAATCGGTTATTCAAAAACAGTTCCACTCGAATTTAAAATTGAAAAAGAAAATGTATTAGTTATAACAGGTCCAAATGCAGGTGGTAAAACTGTTGTACTTAAAACCGTAGGAATATTAATTGCATTAATCCAATCCGGAATTCATGTACCAATTCACCCTGATTCCAATCTTCATTTATTCGGCAATATATTGTTGGATATTGGTGATAATCAATCTATCGAAGACGATCTAAGCACCTTCAGTTCTCACTTATCAAATATAAAACAGATTCTTGAAAAAGCAGATGACAATAGCTTGGTTCTTTTAGATGAGGTGGGTACAGGCACAGATCCATTTGAAGGTTCAGCAATTGCTACTGCGGTATTAGTTACATTGCAGAAAGCAGGGTCAACAATACTTTCCACAACGCACTCAAGCAATCTAAAAATATTGGCAAATCAATTAGAAGGATTTCAAAATGCTTCAATGGAATTTGATAAATTAAAATTAAGTCCTACTTTTAAATTTATTCAAGGGGTTCCCGGATCAAGCTATGCTTTTGAAGTTGCCCAAAGGATTGGATTCAAAACTGAATTTATTGAATTAGCTAAAAGCTTTTTAGATTCTTCCAAAATAAAAGTAGAAGATTTTATTACGCAATTAGAGGAAAAGTCAAATATATTAAAAGACCAATTAGCTAAATCTAAAATTGAGAATACTAGATTAAAAGGATTGGCGAATTTATATCAATCAAAAGTTGAAAAATTAGAAGGACAGAAAAAAGAGATATTAAACAATACAAAAATTAAAGCTGATCTATTATTGAATGATATAAATAGAAAAATTGAATCGGCAATCAAAAATATAAAAGAATCTAATGCATCTAAAGAGGTAATAAAAAAAGAAAAGAATGAAATTGAGTTTCTTAAAAAAGAAGCCTTAAAATACAACCAAACAAATTCAGTTTTAGATATAGAGATAGTAATTAATAGTTATGTCCGATTAAAGAATACAGGTACAACAGGGCAGGTTATAGATATAATAAATAATAAGAAAAGGGCTGTTGTAAATACAGGCAAATTAAATATAACCACTAATATTGAAGACTTAGAAGTTATAAAGAGAACTGAATCTGAATCCCCTGTTGAAAAGATAAGGACAAATTATTCTCCTGATATCGGAGGATTAAAATTAGATATAAGAGGAAGAAAACCGGAAGAAGCTGAATTTGATATAATCAAATTTCTAGACGATTCTTATGCGGCGGAAATCAGTCGAGTGGAAATATTGCATGGTAAAGGAGGCGGAGTATTAAAAGCTACAGTGCATGAAATATTGAAAAAGAGTTTTTATATAAAGAAGTATTATTTTGCACAAGTAGAATTTGGAGGTGAGGGAATAACAATAGTTGAGTTCAAGTAAGAGTTGATATTATTTAATTTCAATCATAAATAATATTCTTATTTATTTTTTCCTAAGTTATGTATATTTTGATGCTTTAAATAAAACCAAATAGGAGGTTGTGTGAAAAAATCTTTAACTGTTATAGCAGTTATTGCAATGTTATGCTCTGCAAAGGTGTTTGCAGGCGGTTTTCAAATCAATGAACATGGCGCAAGAGCTATGTCAATGGCAGGGGCATTCACAGCATTAGCAAATGACCCATCAGCAATTTATTATAATCCAGCTGGACTTACTCAATTAACCGGCACACATTTTATGGCAGGTGTTACTCTTATCGCTCCTAGTGCAAAATTTACAGGTCCAATACCATCAACAAAAGAATATGAAATGGAAAGCCAGGTATTCACTCCTTTCAATATTTATGTTACTCAACAATTATCTGACGATTGGTTCGTAGGATTAGGAGTTAATAATCAATATGGTTTAGGAACAAAATGGGAAGATGATTGGGGTGGAAGATATTTAGCAGTTGATACAGAAATTCGTTCATTCTTTTTTACACCTGTTGTAGCTTATAAGTTTTCAGAACAACTTTCTGTTAGTGTTGGTTTAACTTATGCTTTTGCAGATGTAAAAATTATTAGAAATACTCCCTTAGCAGATCCAGTTACAGGCGCTGCTAGACCTGATGGTAGAATTACTTTGGAAGGTGATGGAACTGCAATTGGGTTTACAGCAGGAATCTTATACAAGCCGATTAAAGAATTTTCAGTTGGTATCTCTTATAGAAGCGAATCTAAATTTGATTTTACCGGTGATGCATCAACAAATCCTGCAACATTAGATTTTGTGCATCCATTAGCAGGAAACCAATCAATTCCTCTTCCAAATGGTAGTATCAAAGCTCCTCTTACCACACCTCAGAACCTTACAGTAGGTATTGCTTATATGCCGGATGATGAATTAACACTAACTGCTGATTTTCAATATATTGGTTGGTCAAGTTATGATAAGTTAGAAGTTACATTTGAGACATATGATTTAGCTCCAACAGTTCCGGGAGTTCAAAATGTTCAATCTGCTGATAGAAATTATGAAAATACTTTTATCGTAAGAGCCGGTATGGAGTATAAAATCAATAATGATTTTACATTAAGAGGCGGATTATTATTAGATAAAAATCCTGTCCAGAAGGAATATGTAGAGCCAACATTACCGGATGCAGATAGAATTGGTTTTAATATTGGTTTTGGATATAAATTCACTGAAAACTTATCATTAGATTTTTCTTATTTATTATTAACTTTTTCTGAAAGAAAAGTTACAGATTCTAAATTCGGTTTTAATGGTACATATCAAAATATGGCTCATTTATTAGGTATAGATTTATCTTACAATTTATAATTGTATTTTAGTAAAAAGGGGTTTACATTTAGTAAACCCTTTTTTAAATATATGAAAAGAATAATAATAACATTTGCATTGATCTTTATTACCGCATGTTCGGCTAATAAAGAAGTCTCTCAAAACGAAGAGAAAGATATCTATGTATTTGATTCCCAAACAACCACCGATACAATTCCGAGCATTCCCCAGCAAATAGAAACCGATTCGCAGACTCCAAAAGTCGATTATAATTATATTGTTCAGGTAGGTGCTTTCACTACTCAAGAAAGAGCAGAACAATTTGTAAAAGAAAATAAATCGAAAATCTCTTATGAACTTTTAATTTCATTCAGCAATACAGTAAATCTTTTCGTAGTGCAATTAGTGCCAGTAGATTCTAGAGAAAATGCTGAATCTATCCGCAATGAGATATGGACTCTTCCACCTTTTAAGGATGCTTTTATTTTAACAATTCAAAAATGATTTATATAAGGAGAATTTCTTATATTAATTATCAATTATTAATTAATGAGGATTAATTATGGCTTTTTCATTAAACAAAATGATGTTAATTGGTAACTTAGGACAGGATGCCGAAAATAAATTCACCACTACTAATGTTTCGGTAACTACATATTCAGTAGCTACAAATAATAGTTATAAGGGCAAAGATGGTCAATGGGTTAATGAAGTTACATGGCATAATGTAGTCTCTTATAATTTACCTGAATTCCTGAAAGAAGGACTTAAGAAAGGGAAAAAAGTTTACGTTGAAGGAAGACTTTCTAAACGGAAATATAAAAATAAACAAGACCAAGAGATTCATGTAACAGAAGTAATTTCTGAAAAAGTAATTCCATTAGATAGCAAAGATTCCGGATATAATACTGATTCGGATAGAGAAACTAATTCCGGATCAAATAATTACGAACCTGATGTCAATGATAATTCGTCTGATACTGACGATCTTCCATTTTAATTAATTTGTTAGGATTTTAATTGGATACCGATTGGTTATACTTTGTAATATTATTTTCGTTATATTTTATTTATTTCGTATTTACTGCATCAGAGAACATTCTTAAATCCACAAATAGTATTTCATCTACTACGCCGGTAATTTTTATGATTTATCGGCTTTTCAAATTATTGCTATTAGTTGCCACCATTACTTTTATTGTATCCGCCGGTAATTATCAGCTTTTTAATAATCTGCAAGTCTATGAGAAGATACTCTCAATATTATTAATCGCATTTTCGTTTTATTTTGTTGAGCTATTAGTAATTCCAATCCCTGATTCAATAAAAATATTCACAAACTCTCTGTTATCAAGTTTAATTTTGATTTTTGTTAATGAGAAAAAACAATCATCGAATAATAATTATAATGGTCATACAAAAGATTCTGATGATTACACTTCTGAGAACGAAACAATAAAAAATGATCAGAAAGAATTAATTTCCGGTGTAGTTGAATTTAATACTTCTGTGGTTAGAGAAATCATGACACCGCGTGTTGATATTACTGCAGTCGATAAATCTGTTTTGTTGAAAGACCTTATGGATATTATAAATATAAGTGGCCATAGCAGAATCCCATTTTATGAATCTAATATTGATAATATTGCAGGTATTATTTATGCTAAAGATTTACTTCCGTATCTAAAACCGGAGAGTAACAAAAAAGAATTTAATATTTTAGATATTACAAGAGAACCATTATTTGTTCCTGAAAGTAAATTGATCAAAGATTTGCTTCATGAATTTCAGGATAAAAAAATGCATCTTGCTATTGTAGTTGATGAATTTGGAAGTACAGCAGGCTTAATAACCTTAGAAGATATCTTAGAAGAAATTGTTGGTGAGATACGTGATGAATATGATAAAGATGAAGTTGAATTTCAAAAAATCGATAATATCAGTTATCTTTGTGCCGGTAAATTTAATATTGATTCATTCAATGAGTATTTTGATAATGAATATTTATTAACTACGGAAGGGTATGATACTATTGCCGGATTTATAATTAGTCAAGCCGGTGAAATTCCACCAGTCGATTATTTTTTAGAATACAATGGTTTCCAATTTACTGTTGTTGAATTAATTAATAAAAGAATCAGTAAAGTAAAAATAAAAGACAAAAGAAAATAATAATAGATTAGGTAAATATGAAAGATCAAAGAAAAACGGAATTTAAAGTTGGGTTGACAATATTTATAAGTCTAATTGCATTATTTTTAATTCTTGCTTGGGCTAAAAATGTATCATTCACTTCCGATAGGGAAGAGATGAAAGTTCGTTTTGATTCAGTATCTGGTTTAGAAGTTGGCGATCCTGTAACTATAAATGGTGTGAGGAAAGGATATGTGAGTGATATAAAACTAAATCAAACTGATGTTCTTGCTATTCTCACGATTGAAAGTGAAATTGAATTGAAAGAAGATTCCAAATTTAATGTCGTGATGCTCGATTTAATGGGGGGGAAGAAAGTTGAAATAACTCCAGGAATTTCTTCAAATGAAATTGATTTTTCAAAAGTTCAAGTAGGCAGTTTTGCCGGCGATATATCGAGTATGATAGCCGGAATAAGTTCTATTCAGAATGATTTAATAAGCGTTGTAAAAGAGATTAAATTTTCATTAAATGCAGTTAATGCGCTTATTGGAGACTCTGTTTTTACAAATGATTTAAAAGCAACCTTAGCCAACACAAATCTAATGGTACTGAATTTAACAAAAGTTTTAAATGATAATAAATCGAAAATCAGTTTATTGCTTGATAAAAGCAATAATGCAATTGATAATCTAAATGGATTTTATTCTGAGAATAAAGATTCACTAAAAAATGTAATAACTGAATTAAATAGTACATTGACCGCTTCAAAAAAAATGGTTATTAATTTAGATCAATTTCTTGGTGAAATAAAAGAGGGCAAGAATAATATTGGTAAATTGATGAATGATCCAAAGATTTATGAAGATTTACAAACAAGTTTAGCTAATTTGAAAAAACTTACTAAGTTACTTACAGAGCAATTAGAAGGCGAAGGAGTAAATGTTGATGCTAAGATCAGTATTTTCTAAATATTCTTTAGTTTTATTACTCCTTCTGATATCATCAAATCAGATTAAAGCGCAGGTTGCTTATGGTTATAATGGAATAGTGGTGTCCGCCTCTGAAGAAGCATCACAAGTTGGAATCGATATTTTAAAGAAAGGTGGAAATGCGATAGATGCTGCAGTAGCAATAGGTTTTTCACTTGCAGTTACTTACCCCTCAGCCGGCAATATTGGTGGAGGTGGATTTATGATTATTCATCTTGCTGACGGTAGAAATACTACTCTAGATTTTAGAGAAATTGCTCCCTCAAATCTTTCAGAAAAGTTATTTCAGGATGATGAAGGAGAGATAGTACCAGGCAGGAGTCTAAAAACAGTACTTGGAACGGGAGTTCCCGGCACTGTAAAGGGACTATTAGCAGCATTAGAAAAATATGGGACTTATGATAGGGAAGAAATTCTTTCATCTGCAATTGAGTTAGCCAAAAATGGTTTCCCTCTTTCATATCGTAATGCTGAATCGATTAATTATTTTAATAATGAATTCAATTCTTTCCCATCATCAAAAAAACTATTCACAAAAAATGGTGATAAGTTTTTATTGGGTGATACACTAATACAAATAGATTTAGCCAATACATTAAAAATAATTTCTGAATTTGGAATTGATGGATTTTATAAAGGAGAGGTAGCAAATAAATTAGTAAAGTTTATAAATGATAATGGCGGAATTATATCAAAAGAAGATTTAGAAAATTATAAAGTCTTAGAAAAGACTCCGATCACACATGATTATAAAGGATTTGAAATAATTTCTATGCCTCCGCCTTCTGCTGGAGGAATTGCATTAGTTCAAGCGTTCAAATTATTTAATAAAATTAATTTCGATTCAGTTAAATGGAATAGTAGTGAATATATTTATTTTGTAACAGAAGCATTTAAATATATTTATGCATATAGAAACAAATATTTAGGTGACCCTGATTTCGTAAATCCTCAAATAGAATATTTGTTATCGGATGAGGTAACAGAAAAAGTATTTTCTGACATAACTAACAATAGAAGTACATATAATGAAATTATAAATGGAGATAATGGAATTATAGAAAGCAAAGAGACTACTCATTATAGTGTTGTAGATGGAATGGGAAACGCTGTTAGTGTTACTTACACAATAAATTCATCTTACGGGAATAAAATTGTAGCCGAAGGATTAGGATTTTTATTAAATAATGAAATAGACGATTTCGCATTAAGTGAGACCGAAATAAATCAATTTGGTTTGCCAGGTAGTAAGGCGAATATAATCAAGCCAGGTAAAAGAATGTTGAGTTCTATGACTCCAACGATAGTATTAAAAAATAATAAACCATACATAGTAATCGGTTCACCCGGTGGATCAACGATTATCACCTCTGTTATTCAGGTAATTTCTAATATTCTAAATTATAATATGGGAATCAAGGATGCTATTACAGTTCCAAGATTTCATCATCAGTGGCTGCCTGACGAATTAGTTTTTGAAGAATTTGGATTCTCACCAGAGACAATTAATAGATTAAAAGCTAGGGGATTGGTAATTGGCGGTAGAGAAGGATTGGGTAGAGTTGAGGGTATTCTATTTAATGAAAGTAAAAATATATATACAGGATTATCCGATCCAAGAGGATTCGGTAAAGCGATAGGGTATTGATATGATTAATGGAATTGGTGTTGATATAATAGAAATTGATCGCATCCAAAGAAGTGTTGAAAAATTTGGAGATTCATTCCTTAATAAAATCTATACAGAAAATGAACTTGAATATTCATTAAGCAAAAAGAATAAATATCAACATCTTGCTGCTCGGTTCGCTGCAAAAGAAGCAATATTTAAAGCCTTATCTCCAAGTCTCGGAACGAATAATATTACTTGGCAAGAAATCGAGGTTACTAATATGCCAAATGGAATGCCTCAAGTTAAATTATTGGGAAGATTTGAAAAATTTGTTACTGATAACAAAAACCTCCACGTATCAATTAGCCATTCAGAAAACTACGTTGTTTGCTTTGCTGTTTATAATAACAAATGTTAATACTTAAAGCATCTATTTAAAAACATTTTCTTATTTTAGTTGTTTAAATAGATTCAATATCTTAGTTAGGAAAACTTTGGATAAAAATAGAGTTATAGTGGCAATGAGTGGGGGTGTGGATTCGTCTGTGGCTGCTGCATTGCTTAAAAATGAAGGTTATGATGTAATTGGCATTACAATGAAAACATGGGGATTTATGGAAGTAGGCGGAGCGCCTAAACATGAATCGGGTTGCTGTTCACTTGATGCCATATTTGATGCTAAAAATGTTGCTTCAAAATTTGATATCCCTCATTATACAGTCGATTTTACAAAAGCTTTTGAAAATGCAGTTATAGATAATTTTGTGGATGAATATGTTCATGGAAGAACTCCTAATCCTTGCGTAATATGCAATAGAAAAATCAAATGGGATGAATTATTAAAAAAAGCAGATTCTTTAGATGCATTTTATGTTGCAACCGGGCATTACGCTTCAATTGAATATAATGAATCGAATAATCGTTATTGCCTAAAGAACTCAAAAGATGATAAGAAGGATCAGACTTATGCACTTTGGGGAATATCACAGGAAAGTCTTAGCCGAACCTTATTTCCATTAGCAAAATATACAAAAGAAGAAGTAAGAGCTTTAGCAGAAAAATTCAATTTAAAGACGGCAAAAAAACCCGATAGTCAAGAAATTTGTTTTGTCGCTGATAATAATTATGAAAGATTTTTAAGGGAGAGAGCACCTGAAATTCTAAATGGTATTGAAGAGGGAGATTTTATCTATCATGGCGAAAAAGTCGGTCGTCATAAAGGGATACCGTTTTATACCATTGGACAGCGACGCGGATTGAATCTTGCTTTTGGAAAACCGGTTTATGTAAAAAACATTGATGTATTGAATAATACCATCGAATTAGGCGATAAAGAAGAAATATTAGGTTCATCATTAATTGCAAATGATTTGAATTACGTTAGTGTGGATAAAATAGGCATTGGCTCAACTGTTTTTGCTAAGATAAGATATTCAGATAAACCGGCGGAAGCAATTGTAATAGAAGTAGAAAATGATTATTTAAAGATTCAATTTATAGAAAAGAAAAACGCAATAACTCCGGGGCAGTCTTTAGTTATATATGATAATAAGGGATATGTCTTATGCGGGGCAATAATCCAAAAGGAGGATTGAATTCGAACACAAAAATTCAGCAGCCGGGATTCTTAATGCAAAAGTACTTTTACTAAATCAAAGTTACGAACCCCTAACTTTATGTAATGTAAAAAAAGCATTAATCCTATATTTTTTGGGGAAAGTAGATATTGTATCTTCAAATACAAAGAAGATGATTCATTCAACTAAAAAGGAATTTCCTTTTCCGTCAGTTATTAGATTGAAAGGTTACATCAATTTACCTTATAAAAAGATAATCATAACTAGAAAGAATATATTAAGAAGAGATGGGCATAAATGTGCCTATTGCGGAAGATCTGATTTACCTCTTACAATAGACCACATAATTCCTAAATCTAAAGGGGGTATTGATAGTTGGGAAAATTTAGTAAGCGCATGCCTTCCGTGTAATAATAAGAAAGGTGATAGGTCGTTAGAGGAAGCTAATTTGAAACTAAGGATTAATCCTTATACACCAAATCAAATATTATTCATAAAAAACAATGCGGGACGTATAGATGATTCATGGAAACCTTATCTTTTTCATTAAAAATCTTTATCTTTGCACACTAAAAATTAATTAATCAGGCATATGAAAAAAAGAATATTAAGCGGAATGCGCCCGACAGGCAAACTTCACATTGGGCATTATGTAGGCGCACTAGAAAATTGGATTAAACTACAAAGTGAATATTCAAGTTATCATTTGATAGCAGATTATCATGTCTTGACAACCGGTTTAGATACATCTGCGATCTACAATAATTCAATTGAAATGGTAATTGATTGGTTAGCGGCTGGTTTAGACCCAGAACAAGCTCCTATATTTAGGCAATCTCAAATTAAGGAACACACTGAATTATTTTTGATTTTATCGATGCTGATTACAAAAGCGAGATTAGAAAGAAATCCTACATTAAAAGAGCAGGTAAGAGACTTAAATATCGAGAATCTGATCTATGGTCATCTTGGATATCCTGTATTACAATCAGCCGATATTATGCTATATAAAGGTGAAGCTGTCCCGGTGGGCGATGATCAAGTGCCTCATGTGGAGATAACAAGAGAGATTGCACGAAGGTTCAATTCACAATATGGAGAAGTATTTCCAGAACCGGAGCCATTGCTTACAAAATTTGCTCGTTTGCCCGGTTTAGATGGTCAGGCAAAAATGAGTAAATCACTTAATAATACTATTCTACTGTCTGACGAACCTGAAGTTGTAAATGCCAAAATGAAAAAGGCAGTTACAGATATTTTAAAAGTTAGAAGAAATGATCCAGGAAGACCTGAAGTATGTTTGGTATATACATATCATCAGAAATTTAATCCTACTGAAGCTGATGAGATTGCGGAAAACTGCCGCAGTGGTGCTCTTGGCTGTGTAGATTGCAAAGCCAGATGTTCAGCAAAAATTAATGAATTTTTGACTCCTATTATTGATAAAAGAAAATATTACGAATCAAATTTAGACCTGGTAAAAGATATATTAGCTTCTGGTGAAAAAATAGCTCATGAAACTGCACATAACACTATGGTAGAAGTAAGAACCAATATGAAACTAGGTTAAATTAATGTATAAAATTAAGCTCCAGCACTTTGAAGGTCCTTTAGATTTATTACTCTTTTTTATTAAGAGAGATGAGCTTGATATTTATGATATTCCTATTTCTCATATTACAAAAGAGTTTATGCAATATTTCCATTTGATTGAACAATTGGATTTAGAAGTCGCCGGAGATTTTATTTTGATGGCTGCTACATTAATGCAGATTAAAGTCAAGATGTTATTACCTAAAGAGATTGATACTAAAGGAGAAGAAATAGATCCGAGAGCCGATCTTGTAAAGGCATTAATTGAGTATAAAAGATTCAAAGAAGTTTCAGAAGAGATGTCCTTCCTTGAAACTAATCAAAGGAAAGTAAATTATCGAAGTAATTATGAATTTGATGAAAGACAATCTTTTGATGATTATGAAGTTCTCTTAAAAAATATTACGATTTATGATTTGATAAAAGCATTCAAGAAAGCGATGCTTGAGATGCCAAAGCAGGCGATTCATAGGATTGAGAAACCGAATATTACAATTGATGAACAGATGCAATATATCTCTGCAAAATTAGAAATAAAGAAAGAGATGAATTTTGTAGAATTGATTGGAGTAATTAAAGAGAAAATCAGGATTATTGTTACATTTGTTGCTCTATTAGAGATGGTGAAAATGGGAAAAATCGGCTTAAAAGAATCTGATAATTTTAATGACTTTTTAGTCTATGGAATCGATAATGGATAGCACATATAAATCGGTAATAGAATCTTTAATTTTTGCTTCTGACGAGCCGATCACAGCTTCTTTAATTGTAAATGCAATTAAAGAGATAGATGGTTCAGATATAGATATAAATAAAAAAGATATTGATGATACAGTGAATGAGCTGAATAATAAATATTCATCAAATGATGCTTCTTTTCAGATATTAAAAATTGCGGAAGGATTCATATTTGGTACAAAAACGAACCACGCAAAGTATGTAGGTTATTTATCAACTGAAAAAAGCAAGAGAAGATTAAGCTCGGCAGCCTTAGAAACATTGGCAATAATAGCATATAAACAGCCGATGACAAAACCGGAATTAGAAATAATACGAGGGGTTAATTCAGATTATATTCTAAATAATCTATTAGAAAAGAATTTAGTTACAATAAAAGGACGTGCAGAGACGATAGGAAGACCGCTTCTTTACGTTACAACAGATGACTTTCTAAAATATTTTGGATTAAACACGATTTCGGATTTACCGAAACCGAGAGAAATTGAAGAAATTATGAAAGACGAGGACTTCCTTGAACAGAGAAGAAAAATCATGATGAATGATCTCGAAGAGGATATGGAAAAAGAAAATAATATGGAAAGTGAAAATGAAAACAAGACTGAATAAATATTTATCTGAATGCGGTTTCGGTTCTAGAAGAAATGTCGAGGAATTAATATTGGATGCCCGTGTGGAAATCAATAAAAAAACTATTATTGATCTGGCGACTGTTATTGATGAAGATAAAGATGAAGTACGCTTGGATGGAGAAATTATAAAGAAGAAACAGAAAGAATATATTCTTCTATATAAACCTAAGGGATATATCTCATCTACCAAAGATGATAAAGGAAGAAAAACCGTTTTAGATTTAGTGAAGACAAGAAATCGAGTATTTCCGGTTGGAAGACTTGATTATGATACTACTGGTGTTTTAATTCTTACTAACGATGGTGAGTTTACAAATAAAATGACACATCCAAGTAATGGAATAGTAAGAGAATATATAGCAAGGTTAGATAAACCATTAACTGAAGAAGACCGACTTAAACTTACTAAAGGCGTTTATGTTGATAAGAAAAAAAGTAAGTTCGTTTTTGTAAAGATTAGGCGATCCACAGAAATTATAGTTGGTTCACTCGAAGGTCGTTATCATTTTGTAAAAAATATGTTTTTAGTTTTAGGATATGACGTAAAAAAATTAGAAAGAAGTAAGTTCGGAGAAATCACACTCGAAGGAATGAATCCAGGAGAATATAGACATTTAACTAAAGACGAAATAGAAAATGTATCTAAAAAAAATAATTAGTTTATTACTATTTCTTTCAGTTTCTGCAATCTTTGGGCAAGTGGATTCTTTAAAAGAAGCACAGAAGGTGGAAGTAAGATACAATCGTGATGAGCTTAGAAAAGAATTGGATAAAATATTTTCTGATCCGAGTTTTAATAATTCTTTTTGGGGAGTAATGGTAAAGTCTCTCAAAACAGGCGAGACAATATATAGACGAAATTCAGAAAAACTAATGCATCCTGCTTCTAATATTAAATTATTTACGACAGCAGCTGCCTATGATATACTAGGGAAAGATTTTAATTATGAAACAATATTACTTACAAATGGAAGAATTGAAAAAGGAGTATTACTCGGGGACTTAATCTTGAAAGGGAGTGGAGACCCTACTTTTACTAATAAATTTTGTGGTGGGGATGCAAAAAAACTTTATGAATTATGGGCTGATACTTTGATTGCTAAAGGTGTATGGGCGATTGAGGGCAATATTATAGGTGATGATAGGCAGTTCGATAATAAGAAATATGGGAAAGGTTGGAACAACGAACTTAATTCGCAGTGGTTTTCTGCGCCTGCAGGTGCATTAAGCTTTAATGAAAATATTGTTGAAATTAAAATAGCACCGACAAAGAGAAATTTTCCGGCAGTTATAACTATTTCTCCAAATACTTCTTATGTAGTTATTAATCCTAAAGTTGCTACTGTTGATAAAGAATCATTTACTGATATTAAAATAACACGAGAATTTAATTCAAATGTAATATCGATTACGGGCAGAATTAAAGAAAATTCAAATACATATACTGATTATGTCTCAATTGATGATCCAACAACTTTTTCAATGACAATTCTAAAAGAAGTTTTTGAAAATAAGGGGATTAAAATATCCGGTGGAGTATTTACTATTGGAGGATATCCAAAAAGGATTCAGGAAGAAAATTTATTCCCTTTGCATCGACACACCAGCATTAGTCTAAATAGTATAATTAAAGAGATAAATAAGAATAGCAATAATTTTTTTGCTGAACAGTTATTAAGAACGATAGGATTGGAAATATTCAATTTAGGTTCTGCCGAAAACGGAATTATAGCATTAAGAGAATTATTAGATGAAGCAAATATTAGTCCCGATGATATGGTGATGGTCGATGGTTCAGGGATTTCGCTATTTAATTTAGTTTCTCCGAAACAAATTGTTGCTTTACTTAGTTATATGTATAATTATGGGAATTTCAGAGATTTTAAGGAATCATTGCCTATTGCAGGTATTGACGGAACTTTATCAGATAGAATGGCAAACACTATTGCCGAAGGTAAGGTATTTGCAAAGTCGGGTTATAATACTCAATCTTCTTCTTTATGTGGATATATTCGGACTGAGATGGGAGAGCTATTAGCTTTTAGTATTTTACTAAACAATTATTTAGTACCAACAAGTTTAGCAAATTATATACAGGATAATGCCTGTATCAAAATGGTGAATTATAAAAGAAATTAAATGGAGAAAATGGTGGAGAACAATAGCAATATTACTGATTATAATGTGCTTATCGAAAGAAGAATGGAAGAGCTTTCTGAATTAAAAAAAATGAATGTAGAACCTTTCGCTTATCAATTCGATATAAATAATAACTCGGATTCCGTAAAAAAGAATTTTGAGACTTTAGAAGGTAAGGATGTAAGTGTAGCAGGAAGAATAATGACGATTAGAAGAATGGGCAAAGCTTCGTTTGCAACTCTTCAAGATTCTAAAGGAAGAATTCAGATCTATTTAAAGAAAGATGAAATCGGTGAAGAGTATGATGTTTTTAAACTTCTTGATATTGGAGATATCGTTGGAGTTGATGGTTTTGTTTTTAAAACAAAAACTGGTGAGACATCTGTTCACGTAAAAAAATTACAACTTCTCTCAAAGTCGCTTCGACCAATCCCTATTGCAAAAGAAATAGTAGATGAGAATGGTAACAAAACTATTTTCGATCAATTTGCAGATAAAGAATTACGATACAGACAACGATATGTGGATTTAATTGTTAATCCAGAAGTAAAAGAAGTATTTGTAAAAAGAAGCAGAATAATTACTGAAATCAGAAGTTATTTAGATAGCAACGGAATAGTGGAAGTTGAGACACCAATACTTCAGCCATTATATGGTGGAGCAGCAGCTCGTCCATTTGTTACACATCATAATGCTTTGGATATTGATTTGTATTTAAGGATAGCAGATGAACTATATTTAAAGAGATTAATAGTCGGTGGTTTTGAAGGTGTCTATGAAATATCTAAAGATTTTAGAAATGAAGGAATGGATAGAAGCCATAACCCAGAATTTACTATGCTCGAGCTTTACGTAGCTTACAAAGATTATAATTGGATGATGAAATTTGTTGAAGATATGTTTTATGAAATAGCAAACAAAGTATTTAAAGCAAGCACATTTACTATTGAGGGTAAAGAGATTAATTTTACTCCACCTTGGAAGAGGATTTCTATGACAGATGAAATTCTTAAAGAATCAGGTATTGATGTAATGAAGGAAGAAAAGAATGTTTTAATAAAATACTTAAAAGAAAATCATGTTTCAATTGAAGGCGGAGAATCAAAAGGTAAATTAATAGATATGATTTTTGAAATTACTGTTCAACCCAAATTAATTCAACCAACTTTTGTGATTGATTACCCAGTTGAGTTATCTCCTCTAGCTAAGAAACATAGAACAAGAGAAGGTTTAGTTGAGCGATTTGAAGGATTTGTGTTAGGTAGAGAAATATGTAATGCTTTCTCTGAATTAAACGATCCCATCGATCAAAAAAATAGATTTGAAGATCAATCAAAAATGAGAGAAGAAGGAGATGAAGAAGCTCATCAAATAGATGAAGATTTTGTTAGAGCATTAGAATATGGTTTACCACCAACTGCCGGGCTTGGTGTTGGTATTGACCGTTTAGTTATGCTATTTACTAATCAGCCGTCAATTAGAGATGTACTTTTATTTCCACAAATGAAACCGGAAGTTAAATAAAATGTTATTAGATGAATTAAATAAAGAGATAAAAATTCTTCCTTATAAAGGTATGAAACCAATATTACATGAATCAGTTTTTCTTGCCTCAGGTTCAAAAGTAATTGGAGATGTTGAAATTGGTGAAAATTCAAGTGTCTGGTATAATTCAGTTCTAAGAGGAGATGTTAATTATATAAAAATCGGGAAGTATAGTAATATCCAAGATTTAAGTATGTGCCATGTTACTAATGGTAAATATCCTCTTAATGTTGGAGATAACGTAACGGTAGGACATAGCGTTACTTTACATGGATGTACTATTGAGGATAATTGTTTAATTGGTATGGGAGCAGTTATTTTAGATAACGCAGTAGTAAGGAAAAATTCATTAGTAGCGGCGGGTTCTGTTGTAAAGCCTAATTTTGAGGTACCATCGGGGAAACTTGTAGCGGGTATTCCTGCCAAAGTTATAAGAGACTTAACTGAAGCAGAGATTCAAGATATAGCAGATTCGGCTGTACGATATTACAAATATACTTTAGAAACAATAGAATCATTTAAAAATGAATAAGATTGATATTTTCAATGAAACAGATTTTTTGATCGATAAAATGGATATTATCGAAATTATTCGTATAATTACAAAAGAATTAAGTATTAAGAAATATCATCTTGCCTGTAGTTTTATGTCGCAGGAAGCTATTTTGGGTATAAACAAAACCCATTTAGGACACGACTATTATACAGATATTATTACCTTTAACTATGGTAATGAAAATGGTAAATTAGAAGCAGAGTTTTATATTTCACCTGAAGAGGCGGAAAATAACAGCAAGCGATTTAAAGTTAAATTAAAATCGGAATTAATTAGATTAATTATACATGGAATTTTGCATTGTATTGGATTTAATGATAAAACTAATAATGAAAAAAAAGAAATGAGAATGAAAGAGAACGAATTAATAAATATTATTCCAAATCGCTTAAAGGTTATTGCTTAATGACAACAAAAATTGTGGAAGCATTAGCTAAAATACTTGAAGGATTAAAAAATAATTCATCCTATGAAGATTTAAGTAAGAGTTTAACTAATAGCAAAGAATTTGACCAAAAGACTATTAGTATTGCTTTTAGTTTAATATTCGATAAAATATTGAGCAAGAAGAACAGTAAGGTTAAGAAGAATAAGGATAAAAAGGAACATACCAGAGTATTTACCGAAGAAGAAGTCTATTTATTAGGGATTGAAAATGCAGATTATTTAATGCATTTAATAAATGTAGAGCTAATAGATAATAACGATTTAGAAATGATAATAGATCAAATGAATATGTTTCCGGAACATCTATTTACTAAGAATGATATTAATTGGTTTATATTACTATCGTTAGTAAATTTTGATCAGGAAATGCTTCCCGGAAGCAGGGTTCTATTATTTACCTCTGATACAATAAATTGAGAAGGATTGTAAATGGCTAAAAATTTGATTTTGGTGGAATCACCCTCCAAGGCAAAAACAATTAATAAATATTTAGGTAGAAATTATACGGTCGAAGCGACAGTAGGTCATTTAAGAAATTTACCGAAAACTAAACTTGGCATCGATACAGAAAATGGTTTTAAACCAACTTTATTAAATATCAGAGGTAAAGGAGATTTAATAAAAAGGATAAAGAGCTTATCGACTAAAGCAACCAATATATTTATAGCGACCGATCCTGACCGCGAAGGGGAAGCAATTGCTCAAGATATTTTGGATCTTATTGAATCATCAACTGAAGCTAATATTAAAAGAGTTCTATTCAATGAGATTACCAAGAAGACAGTTAATGAAGCACTTAATAGACCAATCGATATTGATAATAAATTGGTAGCATCTCAAAGAGCGCGAAGAGCAATGGATAGAATTATAGGATACAAGATTAGTCCATTTCTTTGGAAGTCAATTTTAGATTCTTATGAGGCATTATCCGCCGGGAGAGTTCAATCCGTTGCACTTAGATTAATTTGCGAAAGAGAAGAAGAGATTTTAAGTTTTATTCCAATCGAATATTGGTCTCTTGTAGGCAATTTTGAAACTGATGATAAAAAAGAATTTACTGCAAAGTTATTTGAAATAGACGGCAGACCGGTTCGAACATCTCTAAAAGCAAATATGACAAATGAAGAGAAAGCTGATTATTCCAAGAATTATTATTTAATTGATTCAGCTGAAATTGCTACAAAACTATTTAACGATCTTAATGGGAAAGACAATTTCATTATTTCCGATATTACTAAGAAAGAATCCAAAAGAAATCCATTCCCACCATTTATAACCAGCACATTACAAGTAGAGGCTTCGAGGAAACTTCGCTACCGTCCGAGAAAAACAATGCAATTAGCACAAAATCTTTATGAAGGGATTGATCTTGGAAGTGAAGGAACAACCGGTTTAATTACCTATATGAGAACAGATTCAACAAGATTAAACGAAGAAATTGTCTCCGATGCTCGAAATTACATTACAACAAAATTCGGGGATAAATATCTTCCAGAATCTCCTAAGAGATATGATTCTTCAAAAAAGAAAAATGTTCAAGATGCGCATGAGGCTATTAGACCGACATCATTAAAATATAGTCCTGAATTTGTAAAAGAATTTTTGACAGATGATCAGTATAAATTGTATGATTTAATCTGGAAAAGATTTGTAGCTTCACAGATGGAGCCTGCACAGATAGAAACAACGACCATATCTGTAAAAGCCGATCAATATTTATTTAAGGCATCCGGTTCTGCAATTAAATTCGATGGCTTTCTTGTTCTTTATGATGAGGCATCAGAAGAAAAAGAGAATAGTGAATCTAATGGTGCGATTGGTAATATTCCTTATGGTTTAGAGCCGAATCAAAAATTATCTTTATTAGAATTAATAAAGAATCAACATTTTACGAAGCCACCGCCTCGTTTTTCGGAAAGCTCATTAATAAAAGAATTAGAAAGTAATGGCATCGGAAGACCAAGTACATATGCTTCTATTATTAGTACAATAAATGATCGAAAGTATATCGACCAGATCGAGAGGAAAATTCATCCTACTAGTCTCGGTACAAAAGTTAATGCAATATTAGTTAAGAATTTTTCTCGTTTGTTTAATGTTAGCTTTACTGCGAAGATGGAAGAAGAGTTGGACCAAATAGCAGAAGGCGAAAATTCGTATGAAGATGTAATGAATGATTTCTACAATCCTTTTACTATTGAATTAAAGGAAGTAGAAGAAAATATGGAAAAGATTATATGCGATAAGTGCGGTGCCGAAATGGAATTTAAGGTTGGGAGATTTGGAAGATTTTTAGCTTGTACAAATTATCCCGAATGTAAAAATATAAGATCATTAAAGGAACAAAGCGGCAAAGCAGAACCGGAATATACGGGCGAATTATGTCCTAAATGCAATTCCAAAACTGTATATCGAGATAGCAAATATGGAAGATTTATTGGATGTGAGAAATATCCTGATTGCGATTTTACAAAAGTGATTTCTTCTGGAATCAAATGTCCAAAATGTTCCGAAGGGGATGTTGTAATAAAAAGGACTAAAAAGAGAAAAATATTTTATGGCTGCTCTCGATATCCTGAATGTGAATATGCGAGTTGGACAATGCCAAAAGCCGGTGCAGAATCGGAAACGAAAAATGAAGTTGCCGATGATGACGATCAATATGTATGAAAATGATTTCAATCAATGAATTATCAAAACTCTTTTTCAGTCAGATAGAAAATATTGAAAGGCTTTCGGATAATACAATTGAAAGCTATAAAAGAGATATTGAAAAATTCTTAAGATTTATTAATGATAAAAAATTATTAAAAATTGATGAGTTAAGGGAAAGGCACATACGTCTTTTTTTAATGGAATTAAATAGTTATGAATTATCAAGAAATTCGATTTCAAGGCAACTATCAACTTTAAGAAAGTTTTTCAATTTTTGTATAATTAATGATTATCTTGAGAATAACCCAATTGAGAATATCTCTAATCCTAAATATAAAAGAAAGCTTCCTGAGACACTTTTAGTTGATTCTTATGAAGAAATTTTTAGATTTATAGGTGGGAATTATGAGGTTAAAGAAAGTAAGAGAATAAAAGTAATTTTTGAACTTTTATACGGATGCGCATTACGCGTATCGGAACTTTGTATGTTGAATAATAGTAATATTGATATGATTAAGAAATCCATTCGCGTATTAGGGAAAGGTTCGAAAACTAGAATTGTACCCATTGGAGAAATGTCGATTCCAGTAATTGAGGATTATAATAAAGCATTCAATCCAAACGGGGAAATAAATCCGTTTTTATTTGATAAAAAAGGGGAGAGAACCAATCGACAACACATCTACCATTTAGTTAATAAGATTTTATCTAATGTTTCTGATATTAAGAAAAAAAGCCCACACGTACTTAGGCATGCAGCTGCTACTCATATGTTGGATAGGGATGCTGATTTAATTGCCATTAAGGAATTATTGGGTCATGAGAATCTTTCGACTACTCAAATTTATACTCATGTTAGTATTGAAAAATTAAAAAAATCTTACAAAAAAGCTCATCCTAAATCATAAAGGAGTTATTATGAATATTCAAATCACTTCAAGAAAGTTCAAAGCAAAAGATTCATTAAAAGAGTATATCAACGATAACGTAAAGTCGTTTGAGAAATTTAATGATGATATTCTAGATGTAAATGTAGTTTTGAGCTTCACGCATCAAAAAGATAGTATTAAAAATGTAGAAATCAATCTTCATCTTCCCGGTAAAGTTTTGGCAGTTTCTACGGAATCAGAAGACTTTTTCAAAGCTATTAATGAAGCTTGCGACAAAATGGTAATTCAATTAAAGAAAACAAAAATGAAGAAGATAGCTATTAAAAGATGATAAACATCACAGAGAAAAACATTTCTCGCAAAGAGAATATTACAGTAGATTTTTTTTTCAATATTGCTAAAAATACGTTCAAACTAAAACTCCTCAATAAGAAGGTAGGTTTTGAACGATTAATAAACGATCATAATGTTCATAGACCCGGACTAGCATTAGCCGGGTTTGTAGATTTATACACATATAATCGCGTACAAGTTTTTGGCAATACAGAAATGAGATACTTAAAACAGCTCAAGAAAGCGCAATTAAAAAAGTCGTTAGAAAATATATTTAAATTTGAAATACCATGTTTGATTCTTACCGACAATAATAAAGCAATTCCTGAAATGATCGAGATGGGTAATAAATATAAAATTCCTATATTCGGATCTTCATTTTCAACTACCAAACTTGTATTTTTGGTTAGTGACCTCCTAGATGACCAATTTGCACCAAGGTTAACGGTTCACGGTTCTTTGGTGGATGTTTATGGAGTTGGATTATTATTTGTCGGGAAATCGGGTGTAGGAAAAAGTGAAGTAGCTTTAGATCTTATAGAAAGGGGGCACCGTCTTGTAGCGGATGATGTCGTTGTACTTACTAAAAAAGGTGAAGGAATCTTAATGGGTGCAGGCACTGAACTTGTAAAACATTTTATGGAAATACGAGGTGTAGGTATTATAGATATTAAGAGCACCTTTGGAGTAAGAGCAATAAGATTCCAAAAAAGATTAGAGATTATTGTAGAGCTTGAAGTCTGGGATGATAAGTCTGAATACACTCGAACAGGTTTAGTCGAGCAATATCAATCAATTTTAGATGTTGATATGCAATATGTAAAATTACCAATATTACCCGGAAAGAATATTACAGTAATTTCCGAGGTGATTGCATTAAACTATTTATTAAAGCATTACGGATATGATGCTGCAAAAGTAATGCAAAATAGATTATTAGATCGTTTACAAAATAAAAATGGAGAACATAATAGGTCGGTGAATTATTTTGAGCATGATTTTGAGTGATTTGTAAAAAAGATTACTTGACTGATGTATAAGCATTTATTATCTTCGCACCTTAGAATCCTATGAAAAAATATTATTATTTCTCAAAATCGAAATTAAAGTTCGTAGAGATACGTAATTTTTACAGAAAATTCGTGTTTCTCGTACTCTTTTTCTCAGTGATAGCTTCGTTTTTCCTATTTGGGTCATTTCTTGTCTTAAATGAAATGGTCAATCCGGAAATTGAAGTTAAAGCATTGAAAAAGAAAAACGCACAGCTTTTATCTAACTTTAAGCAATTGGCAGACAAATATAAAACTCTTGATGAAAAGATAAACTCACTTAAGGAAACAGGAAAAGATTTAAGATTAGCAACAAATTTGGATCCTGTACCTTATGAAGATTTTGATTTCGGTAAAGGAGGGAGTATTATATCTAGTTATGATTTTACAAAAGGGGAACAGATCTCCGGTTTTGTAAATGATTTGAATAGCTATGTTTCTGACATTTCAACAAAGATAAGAACCGAAAGCAGTAGTTATAAAGAGATTGAAACTTCTCTAAAAACAAATGAAGCGATGTATGACAATTTACCGGCTATAAGACCGTCTGAAGGTATTCTTACAGATGGATTCGGGATGCGATTCCATCCAATACTAAAAATTACAAGAATGCATAATGGTGTGGATATTATTTGTGATATCGGTACAAAAATCTATGCCACCGGTGGCGGAAGAATTGATTTTGCTGGAAGAAGAGGCGGATACGGTTTAACTCTTGAAATTGATCATGGATTCGGATATAGAACAATATATGGACATTTATCTGAAATAAAGGTTAAAGAGGGTCAAAAAGTTACGAGGGGAGATTTAGTTGCTCTATCGGGTAACTCAGGTAAATTAAGTACCGGTCCTCATTGCCATTATGAAGTAAGACATAATGGAATTCCTCTTAATCCGATGAATTTCATTTTTGAAGATGTTGATTTGTTTGAAATTGTTAAAAAATAAAAATTAAAGGAGAGAAAATATATGATTTGGACCGTCGAACTTGCATCTTATCTAGATGACGCTCCTTGGCCGGCTACAAAAGAAGAATTATTTGATTATGCAGAAAGAATCGGTGCTCCTTTAGAAGTTCTTGAGAATCTACAAGAATTAGAAGATTCAGAAGAACCTTATGAATCGATTGAAGATATTTGGCCCGACTATCCAAGTGATGAAGACTTTTTTTATAGCGATGATGACGAATATAGAAACTGATAATTTGTATGTCTGATTTTTTCGATAAAATTATTGGTCAAAAGAAATCGAAATTAGTTTTAACTAAATTGATAAATTCAAGGCGTGTCCCACACGCCTTTATTTTTTCCGGTTCTAAAGGTATAGGTAAATTCTTTACCGCAATCGAATTTGCAAAACAAATTAATCAGAACGATCGGGGAACTCAGTCCCAAATAAAATCCTTATCAGAGCCTTTTATAAAATATGTTTTCGCACTCCCGAGAGGGAAAAGTGAATCCGGTGATGATGGTCCGTTTGATAAATTAACCAAAAGCAGTATTGAAACAATTCAAAGCGAAATTAAAGAAAAGATAAATAATCCATATCATTTCCTGAAAATTGAAGATGCAAACACCATAAAGATATCGAGCATCAGGGATATCATTCGTTTCTTAACTATCTATTATCCTCCTGAAATAAAACGATTTGTAATAATTGATGATGCACATTTATTAAATGAAGAATCACAAAACTCACTATTGAAATCATTAGAAGAGCCACCTGAGAACGTATTCTTTATACTTATGACTGATAAAATAGAATCTTTATTAAAGACAATCCAATCAAGATCGTTTGTTATTAATTTCGAGAATTTAATAGAAGAAGAATTAGAAGAGGTATTAAAAAATTACTTTAAAATCGATTCCTCATTAGCTTCAAAGGTCTCAAAGTTTAGTGCCGGCTCTGTTTATAAAGCGGCAAAGCTTCTTGAAATGGATTTTGAATCATTATCAGAAAAAGCAATAGATTTTGCTCGATTTTCGGTAATGAAAAAATATTCTTCAGCATTAGCAATTATAAACGAAATAAATGATAAATATGATATTACGGGGATTAAGCTTTTTATTGATTTGGTGAATATGTGGTTCTTAGATACAATTAAAGAAAAACACTCTGAGTTAAAAGATTTTTATTATATTGGAAAGGAAGAATCCATTTATAAATTTAATAAAAGATTCCCTGGTACAAAGCAGGGAGATATTATAGAGAACTTGAATAAATACAGCAATTATTTTGATAGAAATCTTAACTTGAATATAATATCTCTAAGTCTTATATTTGAAATCGTAGCAATTGAGTTAGGAGAATAGTTTTGTTTAATATAGATTTAAGTTTTATTTCGGATAGCTGTGTTACAGAAAGTAACACGCTAGAATACGAATTGAAGTGTAATTCGTGTTATCAAAAAAACATTGTTTTATCATTGGATTGTAAACACAATGATGAAAATAATTGCATTATACCCTCAAGTGATTCAAATCAAACGGTACCTGAAGATAAAAGGAATATAGTGGAGATTGCCGCTGATGGATTATTATCTTCATGTTTTGTAGAAATATCATCGGAGAGCTCTGAATTTCTTCCGGGTGATTTAGTAGTAGTTTCGGAAGAAGATTATCACGAAATAGCACAAGTGAAGCTTATAGGGCGCTTAGTAGCCCTTAAGAGGCAGTATTTCGGTATGTTTGAAGAGAAACTACCTCTTGCTGTTAGAAAAGCCTCTGAGGACGATATCATAAAGATTGGAAGAAATAATCTAGATGAAGAAAGAGCCGCTAGCCTATTCAAGGATATTACTAAACGGAGTAATATGGAAATGAAATTAGTGGGAACTCATTATCAATTTGATAGAAAGCGTCTCTTCTTTTATTATACTGCTGATGGTAGAATCGATTTTCGTGAATTAGCTAAAGAATTAGCATCAGTCTTTAAAACAAGAATTGAATTGAGACAGATTGGTGTGCGAGATGAAGCAAAGAAAGTTGGCGGAGTTGGTACTTGTGGCAGAGAATTTTGTTGTTCATCATTTCTTGGTAATTTCAAAAAGATTACAACACAATTGGCAAACGAACAGAATTTAGTAACCTCTATGGGAAAGCTTAGTGGACCTTGCGGTAAACTTAAATGCTGTTTATCATTTGAATTTGAAGAATCCAATTAAGAAAGGGGAGTCATGATCTCAAAAGTTGCCGTTATAGGTGCGGGAACAATGGGTAATGGAATTGCTCATGTTTTCGCTCAAAAAGGATTTATAGTCCATTTATGCGATTTAAATCCTGATTTACTACAAAAAGGACTTGCTACCATATCAAAGAATTTGGATCGCCAGATCAAAAAAGAAATCATCTCTGAAACCGACAAAAAAAACACCTTAGATAATATCCATCCAATATCAAAATTATCCGAAATCCCAACTGATGTTGAATTAGTAGTAGAAGCAATATTTGAAAATAAGGATGTCAAGTTCTTACTATTTGAGGAACTTGAGTCTCTTATAAATAAGGATGCGATATTTGCATCGAACACATCAGCAATCTCAATAACCGAATTAAGTAACGTTTCAAGACCGGAGAAATTTATCGGAATGCACTTTATGAATCCGGTTCCGGTAATGAAACTTGTAGAGATAATCAGAGGTTATTCCACGTCAGATTCTACTTACCAAACGATTAAAGAACTCACAGAAAAACTTGGAAAAGAGCCGGTAGAAGTTTACGATTATCCGGGATTTGTTTCTAATAGAGTTTTGATGCCAATGATTAACGAAGCGATATTTTGTTTATATGAAGGAGTTGCATCGGTTAAGGATATTGATTCAGTAATGAAGCTCGGAATGAATCAGCCGATGGGACCGCTTGAATTAGCGGATTTCATAGGTTTAGATGTCTGCCTGGCGATTATGGATGTATTGTTTGTCGGATTCAATGATTCTAAGTATAGACCATGTCCGCTACTAAAGAAGATGGTGGCAGCGAAGAAACTCGGAAGAAAAACCGGCGAAGGGTTTTATAAATATTTATAACCAATAATTTATATAGATAAAATACTATTTTATGAGTTCTTATTTTACATTCTTGGTTTCATCTATTACAAATACTTTAATGCAAATTGAGACATCAATAGGGAAAACGAAGAGTCTAAGTCTGTAAAATCTCGAGGATTATCAGAGCACAATTACACTATTGGAAATAGATAAAAACCCTTCATTGTCCCATTTTTTCAAAATATTTGAATAATCATTCCAACTATTTCCATTATAAAAATACAAATTTTTACCTGCTCCAACTGCGAGCATATAATCTTCATTTAATCCAGAAATCGACTTAACATAAAAGGTCGGATGAAAAAAGTGAATCCATTCATTATCACCATATTTCCATGCACCGCCTGAACCGTAAGAGTATAATTTATTATCAATATTTATAAATTTCCAATTGCCAAATTTTATTATTTTATTTTCTGAATATATTTGCGAATCAATAATAGCCCAATTATTAAATTCACCAACAATGTGATACTCAGTTTGTCCTACTCCACTTGGTATTTTTCTTCCTAATAGGTGTAGTTTTTTATTATAATATGCAATGCCACTATAAAAATATTGTTCTTTCTGTAGGTTATAATTCACCTTGAAGTAATTCTGTTCCCATTTGCCATTAGTATATTTTAGAATTATTCCATTCCTTCCACATGCCCAAAAATTGCCTTCATCATCTTTTGTAATATCCAACAATTGATCATTGAATTCTTCCGCATATCTTGTCCATTTTATTCCATTATAATGCCCTATAAATGATTTTGTACCTGAATATCCCACTGCCCATATATCACTGCTCGAACTCCCTGATATTCCATTTACTCGCATTCCTCCCAAATCAGCATATATATTACTCTCCCTCCAAGTTTTTCCATCGTAATGCCATATTAATCCTCTAGCTACATCACTATAACATACTAACCATACATCCTTTGGAGAAAATGCT
>Ga0172380_10000904_pt1 | contig 53446 bp, 35 predicted proteins | sample Leawe162metaG_FD_119747 | JGI IMG/M metagenome (GOLD analysis project Ga0172380, IMG submission 119747) | Leachate microbial communities from a municipal landfill in Southern Ontario, Canada - Leachate well 162 metaG | ecosystem: Engineered > Solid waste > Landfill > Unclassified | place... | reverse complement strand
ATATTGCGGGTGTTGATACATCAACACAGCTTTATGTACAGAATCCGCCTTCTACAGGAACTATGCTCCCGCCGTATGCTGTTGACCCGGTGCCAATCAGCAATGGAAGAGTTATGTTTTCATACGCTTCAACTGTTATGCAGCAGGATTATGGAGTGTTTACGTGTACAAAGGAAGGATTAAATGTATTACCTGTTGTTGACCTGCCCGTAACGCTGGAACTGAACGCAGAAGTATTACTTCCCAAAAGAAGACCTCCTGTAGCAGATTATCTAATGGATTACGATTTAAATAAACTGCCCCCCACAAGCGACCCTTCTACATTTTATCAAGGGGGACTGTTCAGGTTTGACTGCATGAATATATATGCAAACGGTCCTGTAGATGCACCAATTGGCGATGCACCCAGCATAACAAAGAATGCAAGAATAAGATTTTATGTAAACCATCAAAGGCAAAATCCTTTCGGACTTGATGAGCCTATATTAGTAAGAACAGTAAAAGTAGATTATGACGGAAAGATTGCTGAAGGTGATATAGCCGCAAACTTACAATCTTTTGAGCAGGTTGTAGATTCTACGGGAAAAGTGCTGAAGACAGGTAAAAGAAATTTTGCACATGTAACAGGGTTCAATTTTGCTAACAACGGTTCAGGAACCAAGTGTGTCGGATGCCATGCAGGACACACTCAAATAAAAGTCCCTGTAAATATTACTGAGTCGCAGTTTACGAATCTTTCCACATCAGCAAACACTTTTGCAAGCAGTACATATAATAACTCGGATGCAAGAAATGTAGTTGACAGAGAGGCGAGAAATAAAGACCTCTCAGTAAACTGGATATCAAACGGCGGAATAAATGAGAATGTTGAACTAAGGTGGGAATTACCGATTGATGTAAGGGAAATCAAACTATACAATGTGATGCCTAACTCTTCAAACCAGACTAATATACAGGTAACTGATTGTGAAATATATTTATACTATAACGAGCAGGTTGTGCAGCACATTCAAAGTACCGGATCTCTTGATGTTAACGGCAAATCGGTTTTTATATCACCGTGGAAGAAAATAAATAAATTAAGAGTGATTGTGAAAAGCTATACAGGACTAATTAACGGAATGGATTTGAGCGGCATAGCAGAAGTTGAAACTATAGCAAGAATAAACAATTACGAAACTGTAGGAATCAGCAGCCAGAATGAAAATGCTAACGGTTTTCAGCTGTATCAGAATTATCCGAATCCTTTCAATGCTTCAACGGTTATTAAGTTCAATTTGAGCAAAACAGGATATGCAGGATTCAAAGTGTATGATATAAGCGGCAGAGAAGTTGATGGTATTGAAGGAAGAATTTATAACGAAGGTCCAAATACTTTTATCTACAAACCGAACAACCTTTCAAGCGGTATATACTTTTTAAAAATAACATCAAATAACGAGAGCAAGCTTATCAAACTATTACACATGAAGTAATGACAGATAACGAATTTAAAAAAGCGTCTGAGGAAATACTGAATTGGATTAATAAGTATTTGAAAGAGATTGAAAAATATCCGGTTAAAGCTAACGTAAAGTATCACGAGGTTTTTGATAAACTTCCAGACACAGCTCCCGATGATCCCGAAGAGTTTAATGATATATTTGACGACTTCAATAAAACAATAATGCCGGGAATAACACACTGGCAAAGTCCAAACTTCTTTGCTTATTTTCCTGCAAACTCAAGCTATCCATCACTGCTTGCTGAAATGTTAATATCAGCCCTTGCCGCACAATGCATGAAATGGGAAACATCACCATCCGCTGCAGAACTTGAAGAGAAGGTTATGAACTGGCTGCGTGACATGACAGGTCTCCCGAAGAACTTTATAGGTGTTATACAGGATACTGCTTCAACATCAACGCTCGCTTCGATAATAACGGCAAGAGAATATCATTCAGAGTTCAGAATAAACAAGGAAGGCTTTTCAGGACAGGAAAAGTACAGAGTTTATTGCTCGACGGAAACACATTCATCTATTGAAAAGGCGGTAAAAATAGCGGGCATCGGGAGAGACAATCTTGTTAAGATAGAAGTTGATAAAAACTTCACTATGATACCAGAGAAGCTCGAAGAGGCAATAAAAAGTGATATGGAAAAGGGTTATCATCCGTTATGCGTAGTAGCAGCGATAGGCACTACGGGGAGTACGGCAGTTGACCCTTTAAAAGAAATTTCTCAGCTAAAGAGAAAATACAAGTTCTGGCTTCACGTGGATGCTGCATACCTCGGAACAGCACTGATATTGCCGGAATACAAATGGATGGCAGAAGGAATAGAAGAAGCTGATACATTTGTGTTTAATCCGCATAAATGGATGTTCACGAATTTTGACTGCTCTGCTTATTTTGTAAAAGATAAGAATGCACTTTTAAATACTTTTGAAATAATACCAGAGTATTTAAAAACACGTTCTGATAATGTTGCGAATAATTACTGCGACTGGGGAATACCTCTCGGAAGAAGATTCAGGGCATTAAAACTTTGGTTTGTGATTCGTTCTTACGGAATCAAAGGACTGCAGGAAAAGGTAAGGTATCATATAAATTTAGCTAAGGATTTACATGATAAAATTACGCAGGAACCGGACTTCGAGATTCTCGCACCCATGATTGCAAACGTCATCTGTTTCAGGTATAAACCGGAAAATTTAAATGACGAGAAGACTCTGAATATTATTAACGAAAAGCTTATGCATGAGCTGAACAAAACCGGTAAGATTTACCTTTCACATACAAAGCTTAAGGGCAGGTTTACATTGAGGCTTGTTATAGCTCAGACGAACGTAGAAGAAAGACATGTAAAGAACGCTTATGAAATTATAAAAACATATTCCAAACAAATTAAATATTAAGAAATGAAAGAACAAAATTATTCAAATCACAGAAGATTTGTCGCACTGTTCCACGTTGTAACATTTCCGATGATAATGCTCATGATTGTATCATCGGTATATTATACTATAGATGCTATAGGACAGGGAGCCTCAATGAGACTCTGGCTGTTTTTCCTGATTATCTCGATAGCTTTGCTGTTTGTTTTCTTCTTTGCAAGAAGTTTTTCGCTGAAAGCACAGGACAGAGCAATAAGAGCCGAGGAAAACTTCAGACATTACTTACTAACAGGGAAACCTCTTGACAGCAGACTTACAATCAGGCAAATAATAGGATTACGGTTTGCATCTGACGAGGAATTTATTGAGTTAGCGAAGAATGCGGTGGAAAAGGGTACATCAGAAGAAGACATAAAGAAATCTATAAAGAACTGGAAAGCTGACAACTACAGAGTTTAATTGTTACAGTACATAAAAACAAAGGTACGGATAAAATCATCCGTACCTTTATGATTCAATAAATACTTTAGAACTAATTTATTAATTTCTTTATTTCATTCTCAAAGAACTCATAATTTTTACTTCCGACAAGTTTGGTACTGAGGACACCTTCTTTGCTGAAAATATACGTTGAAGGTATAGCGCCCTCCCACTTCTTATCATAAAAATCTATTAGGTCTTCTGGGTTCTTGAAATCATTATAGTAAGAATCAAAATCTACTCCCTGCTTTTCGAGAAAAGGAATTACCTTAGTTTTCAACTCCTCAGGAGCATCGAGCGAAATGAACACTATTACAAAATCTTTATCCTTATAATTATTATACAACTTAATCAGTTCAGGGAATTCCGCTACGCATGGTTTGCACCAGGTTGCCCAGAAGTTGTAAAGTACAACTTTTCCCTTCACACAATTTTGAATTTCTATAAGGTCATCAGTTGACTTTACAGGAATAACTGTCTGAGAGTAAACATTTATAAAAGTGATTGAAATCAATAAAGCTAAAATGATAATTTTCATAATTACATGTCGTTCCTTTTAATACCACATCCGAATGATTTTGTTGATTTGACAGTAATTTCTTTACCTGCAACCAGTTCATTTAGTGCGTTGTTTAAATCGTTTGAGCTTACTTTTTCAGCATTGCTGTTATCGTCAATTCTGCCGTGATAAAGTATTGTTCTATCTTTACCAAGAACAAAAACTTCAGGTGTGCGTGAAGCTTCGAACAGGTCTGCAACAACGCTGTTTTCGTCTTTAAGCATCGGGAACACGTATTTATTTTCTTCAGAATGCTGCTTAATCCTTTCGGTGCTTTCGGTTGTGTTCGAGTTTATCGCCCAGAATGTTATTCCTTTACCGTTGAAAGCATTGACATAACTGTTAATCCTGTCATTGAAGGGCTGGACATAAGGGCACTCTGTTGACCAGAACATTATTACAACATACCCGTTTTGAAGGGCATTATTCAAATTATACTGTGTACCGTCATAATTCACTATTGTGAAATCGTTTACTTTTTCACCCGGGTCTTTTGCAAAAGAATTAAGCGAAATGAATACGACGAGTAATACTGTGAATAAAATTCTTACTATTTTCATATATTATAGTCTCCTTTAATTTTTATTGTTATATGTTGAAACGCAAATATTAGACAAATAATTTCATTTTGAGGCTTAGCATATTCATTTTATTTATGATTGATGATAGCTAATTTGAGCAATGGGAAATATAATTTTAATCTTCTTATGCTTGCTTGCCGGAGTGTTACTGCGGAAGATTAAGTCATTTCCCAAAGATGCCCATAAGTTACTTAACTTTATCGTAATTAATATTTCTCTTCCTGCACTTGCGCTGCTTTACATTCCGCAGGTTGAAGTCACTTCTCAGATTATTTACCCTGCTGCATCGATGTATATAGTTTTTGGATTCGCACTGATTTTCTTTGTATTACTAGCAAAAGTATTCAAATGGGATAAGCAAACAACAGGTGCGCTCATAATGACTGCCGGACTTTGCAATTCGTCCTTCGTTGGATTCCCTGTTTTAGTTACAATGTTCGGAAGTGAAAGTCTAAAGACGGGTGTAATCATTGATCAGGCAGGTAGTTTTGTTATACTTGCGACATTTGGAGTTGTTGTGTCCTCTTTTTATTCATCCAAAGAGGTCAGCACGAAAAAGATAACAAAAGACATACTCACTTATCCATCGTTCATTGCAACTATCATTGCTATAGTATTAAAAATATTCGGATATGTTCATGATGAAACTACAGCGTATGTTCTTGAAATACTCGGCGGATTGATAGTTATTCTTGCCCTTATATCGGTAGGACTGCAGTTAAAAATTTCACTGAAACATTTACCTTTCAAAGAACTTTCCATCGGACTTCTGTTCAAGCTAATTCTTGCACCTGCATTAATTTATTTGATTTACTATATTGTTATGAATCAAAGAGGATTGGAAATAGATGTAAGCCTCATTGAATCAGCAATGCCGCCGATGGTTATGGGTTCTGTGATGGCAGTAGCTTATGATTTGAACCCAAAACTTGCTAACCTCATGGTAGGATTGGGAATACCTGTTTCGTTTATAACATTATTTATGTGGTATTTGATTGTTTTGGTAATGAAGTAAGTAAAAAGAAGTAAACTTTATTGATTTAATACTATTTTCCGCTGTTTAGTTGTTTAAAACCGGAATTAGCATTTAGTACTGCACACCTTACAATTATTGGGAAAGAATTAAAATTGTGAATGCACTATTTAAAGCATAGAAAAGTAAAATCTGATTGTATAAATTCAGTTAATTAGAGTTTCTCGATCATAATATAATATTATAATTATGAAAATTAGTTTACCCCATTCAATTTTAATGCAAGCGCCATTCGGATATGCATATCATAAAATAATTAAGGACAAAAAAGGCAAGCCGATAGATTATGAATTCATTGAAATAAATCCTGCTTTCGAGGAAATATCGGGCATTAAAGCAAAGGATATAATTAGAAGAAAATTTAAAGAGGTTTTTCCTTTTGCACAAAATAAGAATTTCGATTTAAGTTCTTTCTGCAAGAAAATGTCGGTGAAGAACGGCAAGCATGAATATGAACATTTTTCAAATTACCTTAATGAATGGTATAAAGTATCTGCTTACTACGTCAAAAAGGATTACTTCATTTCTTATTTTACTAAAATTAATCAAGAAAATGAGGACGGGAAGAATGTTCAAAAGATTGAAGACACTATTAACATAATTTTAGATAATGCACCCCAGGCTATCTTCATACAAACAGACTTAAAATTTGCTTATGTCAATAAGAAGTGTCTTGAATTATACGGATCAACAAGTCCGAATGAAATGGTTGGCAAACCTGTAATGGAAAGATTTCATACTGATTTTCATGACATGATAGAATCCAGGATTCAGAAATTAAATAAGAAAAAGGAAAAGGTACCATTAGTAGAACAAGTTCACAGAAAGATTGACGGCTCACACATAAACGTTGAAGTATCAGGAGTTCCTTTCAGGTATAATGGTTTAGACGGCGCCATTGTTTTCGTAAGAAATATTACAGCATACAAAAAAGCAGAGCAGAAAATACACGATATAAATGAAAATCTCCGCATCACATTAAATTCAATCGCAGAGGCAGTTATAGCGACTGACATCAAAGGAAGAATTACCGGAATGAACCCGATGGCTGAAAAAATGCTGGGAATAAAGTATGCGGATGCAGAGAATAAACTACTTAGTAAAATGATTTTTACAGTTGACACAAAGACGGGTGAAAAATCAGAAGACCTCATCAAGAAGGTATTGCAAACAGGAAATGCCTCGTGTCTAACATACAGCACAAAACTTATTTCAACAAAAGGCAAAGAGTTTCAGATAACAAATTCAGCAGCGCCTATAAAGAATAAACACGGAGAAATAGTAGGAGCAGTGATTGTGTTCAGGGATGTGACCGAAGAGCACGACATGCGGGAATCTATTTTGCTTAGTGAAGAAAGGTTCAGGAGAGTTACTTCTAATATTACAGATATTGTTTATTCGTGCACAGCGGATAAAAAGGAATCTTCCAAAATAAATTGGATGGCAGGTGCATCGGAGAAAATATGCGGGTATACTATTAATGAAATCATTTCAAAAAAATGCTGGAAGTTCATTGTTGCAGATGAAGACCAAGATATTTTTGATGAAAATGTAATAGGTCTAACTCCAGGAATGCAGTCTGTTTGTAAATTAAGAATAAAGCATAAAAACGGAGATATCAAATGGATAGAGTCTCATGCAGAATGTGTACAGAGTAATAATGGAAGCACTTTGTATGGCGCATTAAAAGATATATCAGAAAAGGAAAAAATCGAAGAAGAATTATGGATTAAAGACTGGGCAATTGAGTCATTAACTAATGCTTTTGTAACTACTGATTTGAACGGTAACCTGAATTATGTGAATCCTGCATTTCTAAAGATGTGGGGATTCAGTTCAGAAACCGAAGTACTGGGCAAAAATGCGGTTGAAATCTGGGAGTCTCTTGAAAAAGCCAAAGAAGTTTTGGAAATAGTGCAAGACACGGGTTTCTGGAATGGCGAACTTTTAGCGAGAAAAAAGGACGGACTCACTTTTGATGTAGAAATATTAGCAAACCGCGTAGTAAATAGTATAGGTGAAGCGGTGTGTTTGCAGGCTTCATTTGCGGATATTACTGAAAGAAAAAGAGCGGATAACCAATTAAAGGAAAATGAAGAAAGATTAAAGCTTGCTCTTGCTGTTTCAAAGCAAGGAATATACGATTTGAATATTCAAACAGGTAAAGCTATTATTACTCCCGAATATGCAAGAATGATAGGTTATGAGCCTGAGGATTTTTCTGAGTCACACGAATCATGGAACAGCAGATTACATCCGGATGACAAAGATAATATTATCAAAAAGTACGAAGATTACCTCAACGGACGCAGCACAGAATATTGCGTTGAATTCAGGGATAAGACAAAATCAGGAGAATGGAAATGGATACTTTCAACCGGTAAAATAACAGAATACGACAGTTCGGGAAAACCTAAGAGAATGTTAGGGACTCATATTGATATAAATGACCGCAAGAAAATTGAAGAAGAGAATAAAAAACTTGCGCATATATTCGAAAGTTCTTTGGACGAAATATTTCTACTCGATTCAGTTACTCTGAAATTTAAGTATGTAAACAAAGCGGCAACAGATAACTTAGGATACACACTTGATGAACTTTATGAAATGACACCGCTCAACCTTGTGCCGGAAGACAGTATGATGCAAATTCTTAGTATTATTGATCCTTCGAGGAAGAATGAAGGTGATAATTATAAATATTTTATTGATGTCTTTTCACAATTAAAAAAACATGAAAAGGAACAGTTTGTTTTTGAAACAATACATAAACGCAAGGACGGAACTACATACGATATAGAAGTCCACCTGCAGTATATGGAAATTGGGAACGAATCATATTATACAGCAATAATAATAGATATAAGCGAAAGAAAGAAAGCCGAAGAAAAACTCAGGACAAGCGACAAGATTTTCACGCATTCAATTGAAATGCTTTGTATATCTGGTTTTGACGGGTACTTCAAGGTATTGAATCCCGCCTGGTCAAGAACGCTTGGCTGGAGTACAGAGGAATTATTGTCAAAACCCTGGAATGAATTTGTACATCCCGACGATTTAAAAGTTACTGAAGATGTAGCATCAGTAATTATTGACGGAAAAGAAATTTATCAGTTTGAGAACAGATACTTATGCAAGGACGGCAGTTATAAGATTCTTTCATGGAATTCATTTCCTTATCCTGAAGAAGGGATAATGTATGGAGTAGCGAGGGATATAACAGGTTATCGTAAAACAGAACAGGAATACAAGAAGCTTTTTGAAGAAATGCTGGACGGATTTGCACTGCACGAAATAATTTGCGATGATGACGGACGCCCTGTTGATTATCGCTTTCTTGCGGTAAATCCTGCATACGAAAAGATGACAGGGTTAAAAGCGACAGACGTTATTGGGAAAACAATAATCGAAGTATTTCCCGATTTAGAGCATCATTGGATTGACAAATACGGAGAAGTTGCCCTGACAGAACAACCAATTCATTTTGAAGGCTATTCAAACGTTCTAAAGAAGTATTTTGATATAAAGGCATTCTGTCCTTCAAAATTCCAGTTTGTTACAATAATTTCTGATATTTCAAGGCGAAAGGAAGCCGAAGAAGAGCTTACAAGAGAAAAGGAAAGAGCAGAAGAAAAGGAAAAACAATTCCGTGCTCTGTTTTATAATTCACCTGATATCGTTGCGATGACTGATACTAATGGTGTCTTCCTGGATATAAACAGAGTAACACCGGGATATTCAAAAGATGAAACCATTGGAACAAACGTAAAAGATTTACTTACACCGGAACAATGTGAAGATTTTGATGCTGCTGTTAAAAGAGCTCTTGAAACAGGGTTACCGCAAAGATACGAACCAAAGATTAAAAATCCTGCAGGAGAATATCAGTACTGGAATAACAGGATATCGGTAGTAAAGGGAGAAAAGAACCATTTGGTTATTAATTTTACAAATGTAACTGAACAAAAGAAGATTGAAGAAGCGATACTTAATGCAAAAGAAATTTCTGAAGCGAATGAAATACTACTAAGAAAACAAACAGAGGAGATTATTTTAAACAATGAACGTCTTGAAAGCCTGCTGAAGATTTCGCAATATCAGACAAATTCAAAGCAGGAGTTGTTTAACTTTGCGCTAGAGGAGATTGTCCAGCTGACACGAAGCAAAATCGGGTATATATATTTCTATGATGAAACAACACAGCAATTCACTTTAAACACGTGGTCGAAAGAAGTAACTAAAGAATGCGAGGTTGCAGACCAGGACAGAATATATAGTCTTGACAGCACCGGATGCTGGGGTGAAGCTGTAAGACAGAGAATACCTATAATAATAAATGATTATGAAGAGGAAAATGAATTCAAGATGGGGATACCGGAAGGACACGTAAAGCTACAGAAATTTCTTACGATACCTGTAATCGTTGATAATGCAATAGTTGCAGTAGCTGGCGTTGCTAACAAAGAAACAGATTACGATTCATCGGACGTCAGACAGTTAAAGCTCTTAATGGATACCGTATGGAAAATTTCCGAGAGACTTAAACTTATTGAGAATCTCAAAAACGCGAAGCAAAAAGCAGAAGAAAGCGACAAACTTAAATCAGCTTTTCTTGCTAACATGAGCCACGAAATAAGAACACCAATGAACGGCATACTTGGATTTCTGGATTTGCTGAAAGAACCTAATTTAAGCGATGAAAGCAAGAGCGAATATATAAGCATAGTTAATCAAAGCGGTGAGCGTCTGCTGAATACAATTAATGATATAATTGAAATATCAAAAATCGAAGCCGGGCAGCTACAACTTAATTTCAGCGACGTTAATATTTCAGAAATAATGGATTATCATTACCAGTTCTTCAGAAAGCAGACTGATGAAAAGGACATAGCTTACAATATAACTGAGCAGGTTCAAAAAGAAGGAGCAATTGTTATAACGGATAAGCATAAAATTGACGGTATTCTTACTAACCTGATTAAAAATGCGATTAAGTTTACGACTAAAGGTTCGATAGAATTCGGTAATTATATAAAAGACAACAATCTTGTATTCTTTGTAAAGGATACAGGACCCGGTATTCCCGAGGAAAAAATAGATGCAATATTCGGAAGATTTGTACAGGGAGATTTATCGCCTTATACACGTTCATACGAAGGCTCGGGGCTTGGTTTGTCTATTGTTAAAGCATACATCGATCTGCTTAACGGTAAAATATGGGTAGAATCAAAAGTTCATATAGGAAGTACTTTTTATTTCTCAATCCCTTACAATCCGATATCGATTACAGTTAATTATTACGATCAAGAAGAACCCGTGAAGTATGTTTTCAATAAAAACGATAAAATATTGATAGCAGAGGATGATGATGTCAGCTATGAATACATACATAATTTACTGAAAAAAGAAGGGCTGTCGATAGTACGAGCCGCAAACGGTGAAGAAGCCGTAAACAAAGCAAAGGAAAACGCTGATATAGCACTTATACTTATGGATATTAAAATGCCTGTCATGAACGGTATAGACGCGACGAAACAGATAAGGAAGTTCAATAAGGAAATACCTATAATTGCACAGACTGCTTATGCAATGCTAGAAGACAGGAAGAATGTTATGGATGCCGGATGCAGCGACTACATATCAAAACCGATAAGCAAAACACTATTGATATCAAAACTCAATTATTTCTTAAATAAAAACGAATAGAGTTATCTGTTTTTATTTTGAGATTAATTAAGTCGGATTTATAATTTCGTTTTTGCATTTTGTTTTAAGTAATATTAGTTTAAGTTATACTAACTATAATTTAAGGGTCTATATTATAGGAGTACAAAGGATGATTTTCTTTCAGAAAGAATACACATAACCTTTGTATGAAGACTTATTAGTTTAGAACTAAAATTTTCAGAGTTACTTAGGGTTTAAAAGTTGTTCAGTTATATGTCAGTTTAGTTTAGTTCTTTTCTTTTTTTAATTGATTTTTATAAACTATTAAGTTACAGGGTTATGATTAAAGTAATCCATTCAGAAGCCGACCCCTTAGTGGTAGAGTGCACCGAGAGCGACGTAAGACTTTGCTCTAATTGCAGGTATCACGGGAGTTGCAACTTCAGAAGCAGAGATGCGAGAGGAATCATGTACGCTTTTCTGTTTTCTATTTCCCTGTTTGCAATTCTTATTGCAAGCATTATAATGATCTGATTTTATGTTTACCTCGAGACAAAAGTATTGTTAAATTAAATCATTTTCTTGATTTAATCCTCTTGAAGCAGGTGTCGAATTTCTTCGGCTCCTGCTTTGTTTTTATACAGGATCTGATTTTGTTTTTCCGAAAATGGAGTTCTTAATTACAGCCAATTATCATTTAATTATGAAGCTATGGGCAAATGACAATGAAATGATCGAGAAATGATCGAGAAATCATGGCGCGAGTATAGACAATACAAGGATTATACAAGGACTAATGGTTGTATTGAGGTTGTATTCATATTGTATTGAGGTTGTATTCAGGAGAGTAAATGTTTGATATTACAGCAATTTGAAAGTGTTAGATAGACTATTATTATGTAAAAAATAGCCTATTTTAGTGCTTAATAATATAAAGAATATACATTACAATGTCAAGATTAAATTTTAATTATTTTTAATAAAAACAAAAGCCGTTCACATAATTGTGAACGGCTTTTGAAAATAAAAAATAGCTTTAATTACCAGTCTTTTCTTGCGTAGAGTTCCGCTATTTTTATTACTACTTTTGTTGCTTTTTCTATTGACTCAAGAGGTACGTATTCAAACTTGCCATGGAAATTAATACCGCCGGCGAAAACATTCGGACACGGCAGATCCATATAGGAAAGTCTCGAGCCGTCTGTACCACCGCGAATAGGCATAATCTTTGGTTCAATACCGAGTTCAATCATTGCCTGTTTTGCGAGTTCTACAATATGATAAACAGGTTCGACTTTTTCTCTCATGTTGAAGTACTGGTCTTTTAACTCTGCTTTAACGACCTCTTTGCCGTATCTCTTGTTTAGAAAATCAGCGCATTCCTGAGCAAATACTTTCTTGCTTTCAAACTTTGCTCTGTCGTGGTCGCGGACTATGTATGCTATAGTTGTATTCTCAACTGTTCCGTTCATGCTGATCAGGTGATAGAATCCGTCGTAATTTGTTGTATATTCCGGACGCATGTTCGGGGGGAGCAGAGAATTATACTCCATAGCTATGAGCATGGAATTAAGCATCTTGTCTTTTGCGTATCCGGGATGAACGTTTCTTCCCTGAATACTTACGGTCAGTTTTGCTGCATTGAAATTTTCAAACTCAAGCTCGCCTACGTGGCTGCCATCCATTGTGTATGCAAACTCAGCACCGAATTTTTTAACGTCAAAGAAATCAACTCCCCTGCCGATTTCCTCGTCTGGAGTGAAGCCGATTTTTATATCACCGTGCTTTATTTCCGGATGTTCAATAAGATACTTTACAGCTGTCATAATTTCTGTGATACCTGCTTTATCATCAGCTCCGAGCAGCGTAGTTCCGTCGGTTGTAATAATGGTATCGCCTACATATTCTTTTAAATCAGGGAACAGTTCCGGAGTAAGAACAAGCTTTAATTCCTTGTTAATAGTAATATCACCTCCGTCGTAATTTTCCCAGACAAGGGGATTGACGTTAGCTCCAGACATATCAGGACTTGTATCCACGTGTGCAACGAACCCGATTACGGGAACCTTCTTTTTAACGTTTGATGGAAGAGTTGCCATAACGTAACCGTGCTTGTCAATTTCAGACTTAAGCCCGAATTCCTGCAGCTCTTTATTCAATAAATTTAATAAATCGAATTGCTTTTTTGTACTCGGGAAGGTTTCAGAACTTTCATCAGACTGAGTGTCTATTTTAATGTACCTGAAAAACCGTTCCTTAATTTCCTGCTTCATTATGTATAACTCCTTTTTTAAATACTTTTCTTTCGTTTTGAAAAATCTTTCTTTTGACTTCCGGTCTTCTACCGAAGTTTAAGAGCAAACCGATTTCATAATTAGTTGCCTTTAACTGATTAATGAGAGAGAACTCAACCGATGCATTAATTCTTTCAGCAGTTTCAACTCTCACCAGCACTTTATCCTCGTTCACGAAATCAAATTTGTACTGTCCTACTCTGTTATTTTTATAGAAAACGTCTTTATAAATATCACGTTCAAATACGAGTTCATGGTTCTTCATCTCGACGGACAGTGCTTCAAGATAAACATCCTTTGAGTAACCATTACCGAGCAAATTATAAACCTCAAGAAAAGACTTGATAATCTTTTCTGTCAAATCTTTATACAACAATTCTGCCATGACGATTGTTTTTAGATTAATAAACGATTTTTAATCTGCGTCCGGCTTCCCCCTTAAAGAATCCCAAATAAAATATACACAAAGAATCACAAGCATTACGAGTGCGATTATTTCAGCTGAATGCGATTCAAACCAAGCTTCGTTCACATAGTTGATACCGCTGAACTTAAGAACTGCACTTATAACACCCATTAATGCACCGCCGGCTATAAAGCCTGATGCAATCAGTGTTCCTCTTTCGCGTCTTGCATTGTTTAACTTCTCGTCATTGCTTCTCTTTGAAACAAAGTTGGCAATAATACCTCCGAGCAAAATCGGAGTATTTAGTTCGAGAGGAATAAACATCCCGAGTGCAAAAGCGAGGGCTGGAACTCCGATCATAGTAAGAATCAATGACATGAAAGCACCTGCTGCGTAGAGCATCCACGGAGCGGGCTTTCCTGACATCATAGGTTCTATTACAGCAGCCATGGCATTAGCCTGCGGAGCAACCAGTGCGTTATCGCCTTTAAACCCGTAAGTCTGGTTTAAAATAATGATGACACCTCCGACTGTAGCAGCTGAAAGTACTGTACCGAGAAACTTCCATGATTCCTGTTTATAAGGAGAAGAACCGAGCCAGTAACCAATTTTTAAATCTGTTATAAATCCGCCTGCCATTGAAAGAGCAGTACAGACGACACCTCCGATAATCATAGAGGCAACAATACCAACATTACCCGTTAAACCTACAGAGACCATAATGACAGAAGAAATGATGAGCGTCATCAGCGTCATGCCTGAGACAGGGTTTGTACCTACGATTGCAATAGCATTAGCAGCAACCGTTGTAAACAGGAATGCAATTACCATAACAATTCCAAGTCCAAGAAAAGCGTATCCTACATTATTAACAACTCCAAACAAGAAGAAAACGAAAATCACAACAGCGACAAGAAGAATACCGCCTACGATGATACCCATAGGCAAATCTTTTTGTGTTCTTAATATATCTTTTCTTTCCACATGCTTTCCGAAAATTTCTTTAATTGCGAGACCAAATGCAGATTTGATAATCTTCGAAGACTTGAGAATACCTATTACTCCGGCCATTGCAATGCCGCCAATACCAATAGGTCTGACGTATGCCCTGAAAATTTCTTCAGCAGACATAGTACCGACAAGCGTAGTAATGTTGGCACCGAGCGGAATAGTTATTCCAGGAGCGAAATAATTGATGATAGGAATTATCATGTACCATCCGATAAAGGAACCTGCACAGATAATTGCAGCATATTTCAAACCGACAATATACCCCAGTCCGAGTACAGCCGAACCGACATTAATCTTAAAAATCAGTTTGTATGTCTCTGCAAGTTCGGTGCCGAATGCAAAAACTCTTGTAGTGAAAACTTCGCTCCACCAGCCGAAAGTTGCAATAATAAAATCGTATATACCGCCTATCAAACCGCTGACAAGCAAGAGTTTCGCCTGGCTTCCGCCTTTTTCTCCCGATACAAGAACTTCGGTAGTTGCAGTCGCTTCAGGGAAAGGATACTTCCCGTGCATATCCGAAACAAAATATTTTCTGAATGGAATAAGGAAAAGTATTCCAAGAAATCCACCAAGAAGAGATGATAAAAACACCTGATAGAACTGAACTTCAAGACCAAGAATATACAATGCGGGAATTGTAAAAATAGCACCCGCAACAATTACCCCGGAACTTGCTCCAATAGACTGAATGATAACATTCTCGCCTAGAGCATTTTTCCTCTTGGTTATGAATGCAAGTCCAACAGCAATAATAGCAATCGGAATAGCAGCTTCAAAGACCTGACCAATCTTTAATCCAAGATAAGCAGCCGCGGCTGAGAAAATGATCGCCATAAGCAATCCCCAGAAAACGGACCAAATGTTTACTTCGGGTACGATGCTCTTGGGCGACATCAGAGGTACGTAAAGCTCTCCCTCTTTCAATTCCCTGTATGCATTTTCCGGCAAACCTTTAACTCCGGTAGAGATATGTTCTGACATAAGCAGATTATTTAAATTAAGAAAAAATGACTTAGTTTATCTTAATTTAACATCAAAATACATAAAATAAAAGATTCATTTTAATATATTTTTAACATGGGATTCCCCCTAAAAATGGGTCCTGGCAATATGACATTACAGCCGAATAGTCATAACTTTAATTAGCTTATTGCGTATTATATGTAAAACAAATAGGCTATTTTTATATAACAAATTTTACACAATAAATTATTTTATTATGAAAAAATTAAATCTACTTTTATTGGTGATTTTTATTTCTGCCGGATTTTTCGGATGCGAGCAGAAGAAGACACAGGAAACAATTAAATCTGACCCCGAAATGGTAAAACAATTTGATGATTTTGTAAAAAAGTTTGAAGAGAAATATGTTCCTCTTTACAAAGAAAACAATCTTGCTTACTGGAATGCATCCATAACAGGCAAAGAGGAAGATTTCAAGAAAGTTGCCGAATTTCAGAACAAAATGACGGCAATATTTTCAAACAAAGATGATTTTAACACACTGAAGAAGATTCATAGTTCAAAAGGCATAACAGACTCGTTAAAAAAACGAGAGCTGGATGTTCTTTATCTCGCATATCTCGGTAATCAGGCTGATACCGCAAAGCTGAATGCTATTAACAATGCCCAAAGTCAGATAGAAGTAAAATTCGGAAACTTCAGAGCCGATATGAACGGCAAAAAACTATCCGATAACGAGATTGAGGAAATACTTGTTACTTCAAAAGATTCGAAAGAACTCGAAGCGGCATGGCTTGCACATAAAAAGATAGGTCCTGTTGTTGCTGACGATGTAAAGAAACTTGTAAAGATGAGAAACGAAGTTGCAAAAGACCTTGGCTACCTGAACTATCATGAAATGAGGCTAAAGCTTTCAGAACAAGACCCTGCGGAAATTCTTAAACTGTTTGATGAGCTTGATGTGCTTACAAAAGATGCATTCAAAAAACAAAAAGATGACATTGATGCTTATTTTGCTGAGAGGTACAAAATAAAGAAAGAAGACTTGATGCCGTGGCACTACCAGAACAGGTTCTTCCAGGAAGCACCGAAGATTTACAAGGTTGACCTCGATACATATTACAAAGACAAAAACCTCGAACAACTTACCGCTGAGTACTACAAAGGACTCGGAATTCCTATTGATGATGTTATTAAAAATTCAGACCTGTATGAAAAACCCGGCAAGAACCAGCATGCATACTGTACTGACATTGATAACAACGGTGATGTGAGAGTTCTCTGTAACATTAAGCCTACTGAAAAATGGATGAACACAATGCTTCATGAATACGGTCACGCGGCTTACGATAAATATATCGATAATAAGAATCTCCCGTTCGCACTGAGAGATGCGGCTCATACATTTACAACCGAATCTATCGCGATGATTTTCGGAAGATTTTCTTCAAACGGTACATGGATGAAAGATATGAAACTTGTCTCGGAAGAAGAAGCACAGAAAATATCCGAAGACGCGTTTAAATCTTTAAGACTTCAGCAGCTTGTTTTTTCACGCTGGTCGCAGGTCATGTACAGGTTTGAAAAATCCATGTATGAAAATCCCGATCAGGACCTTAACAAACTCTGGTGGGACCTTGTAGAAAAATATCAGCTGTTAAAAAGACCTGAAGGAAGGAATGAACCCGACTGGGCGTCAAAGATACATATAGCAGCTTTCCCGTGCTACTACCACAACTATCATCTTGGCGAGCTTCTTGCTTCTCAGTTGTATTACTACATCGGGAAGAATATACTGAAAGTAAACGATTTCAAGAATCAGAGTTTTGTAAACAAACCTGAAGTCGGCAAATACCTGCAGGAAAAAGTTTTCATGCCGGGTGCGAGATATTACTGGAATGATATGATAGAAAAGGCTACAGGTGAAAAACTTACCGCGAAATATTACGCCCAACAATTCGTAAACTAATGTATTTACAGCTCCTTCCCGCTTTATGCGGGAAGGAGATTTCTAATGATTTTGATTTATATTTAACTTTATTTCCCTTCTGAAAAGAAAAAGTTCGGTCTCTGAGCTTTAAATGATATATTTCGGGAAACAAAATTCTCTACAGTTAGTATATAATTTAAAGTTAAACCAATAAAGCAAAAGCTTGTCTAACTATTAAAGTAAAGGAGTCATAAAATGGATAATATAAGACTAAGAATATTGATGAAATCAGGGCTGGCTGCGTTGCTTTTACTATTATCAGCATATCTGTTTGCAAGTCCAGCTTATTCACAGATTGAACCCGGGCAAGTAACAACCGTTATAGACACTGTTGACGACGAAGAAGATTTGTTCGATGAAAATACTAACTACAAAGAAAAGTATAAGGATTTGAACAAAGACGGTGAATGGGTAACCATAACAGACACTTCCCTTAATGACCCGGATAATCCTGATGAAAGAAACGTAACAAACATAAGAATTATAAACGTCTGGAAACCGAACGGTATGAATCCTGACTGGACACCATACAGTTACGGCAGATGGGTTTATACTTATACAGGCTGGATGTGGGTAACAGATTATTCATGGGGCTGGGCTACATATCACTATGGAAGATGGGTATATGATTATTATTACGGATGGGTATGGCTGCCAGGCAGGTACTGGGCTCCAAGCTGGGTGCAGTGGTGTTATAATTCAAATTATATCGGCTGGTATCCTATTTATCCAAGAAGACATCGTCATCATCACCATAGATATTATGCACACGGAAATCCGCGTCATTGGGTAATCGTAAAGAGAAAAGATTTTACGACAAAGATAAACAAGGAAGTTTCTGTTGATTCGAAAGAAAACTCAAAGATACTCGAAGAAACAAAAAAGATAGCTGTTGTTAAATATGACGGGAAAAATATAACCAATGTCGGACCGAAAGTGGAAGTGATAGAGCAGAACACAGGCCAGAAAATTAATCCGAAGAAAGTATCCTTATCAGACAAAAAGGATATCACAAAAGTCGATGAGACTACGGTGAGCATATACAGAAACGATGTTGAGAAGAAGACTGTTACTACAGGCACAAAAGAATCAAATAATATTAACGGCACGAAGAAAAAAGATGTTAAAGTTAAGGAAACAAGCAAGAATCCTGATGTGAAAAAAGAAACAATCAGAGAAACCGCTCCGAAGAATAAAGATGAGAATACAAACAGGAACAAGCAGCCTAATTATGAAGGCTCAAGAGAAAAAGCTCCTGAGCAGAAAGTGAAGACTGAAAGCCAACCTCCAAGTAACGAAGGAAGCCGACCTCCAAGTAATGAAAGAAGCAGACAGGAAAGCAGTCCTAAAAGGGATACCGGCAACAGTAACAGGGAAAGCAACAACAGCGGTCGGAGCAATGAAGGCTCACGCGACAACGGGAATAACAATTCCAAAGCACCAAGCAGAAAGTAAGTAAGTAAATAAATAAATTCATACATCGTCCTTCAAAGAACCCGGTGCAAACCGGGTTTTTTGTTTTGTATTTTATTAAAAATTAACCTATGTTGTAATTAATAAAATAATATTCATTTATGAAAATAATAACAGCTCTTACATTAATAATTCTTTCAGCTTTTATTAATAATGTCTATTCACAATGTTCCGATGACGGTGTGTGCATTATAGGCGAAAGGCATAATACAGATGAAAAAAGCTATAACACATCATCGTTATCGCTGCAATATTCACTCGGATTCAGCGGAACCCCCGAAGACATAACTTATCATGCATTAAAACTTGGCAGCGATATTGTTATTACAAAAGAATTTTCTCTGGGCGTAGTAGTACCATTTTACGCACAGGTGCATAAGACAGCAAACACATTCTCTAACGGCGGTGTCGGTGATGCTTTTGTTATCGGCAATTATTCAATACAGACCGGTAAGAAGCAGAGCTTGCTGCTGCAGGGAGGTTTTAAGGTAAACACCTCTTCAATAAATAAATATGAATTTACATATACTAACGCGCAGGGAACGAATGATTTAATACTTGGTGGTGTTTATAGTATTTCCCTCTTTAATTTTGCCGGCGGGTTACAGGTCCCTTTAACTAATTATGAAGATGGAGATTCTAAGTTTAAACGTGGTGCTGAACTGATGATAAAAGGCGGTATTAAACATAACATTGATAAATTTGCTCTAAGCTTTGATGTTCTCGGAATTAAGAGACTCAGCAAATCCGAAATAACGTCTTCAGACTTTTATACAGCAACAAGCGTTACAACAACTATTGATAAAAGTGATTTTCTTCAGATTAACTTAATTGGCGGAGCTGCATATAATATTTCAACCGATCTTATGCTGGATTTGAATATTGCTGTTCCTGTTATCAAAAGAGAAGAAGATTCCGACGGGACGAAAAGAGTATTCTCCGCAAATTTAGGAGTAAGGTTCAACATATAACGGAGTTTCTACAGCCGTTTTAAATATTTTCACATAAAAATTTTCATTTCGGATAAATACTTTACTTTAATTTAATCTGTAAATACTTTAACTTGCAGAATATTATTATAAAATGTTAGAAAAATTTGGACAGGATCTCAAAAAACTAAGAGAATCCAAGAAAATTTCTATAGCCGATATATCAGCTAAAACGAAGATACACAAGTCTATTCTTGAAAAAATGGAAAGCGGTGACTTTTCCTTTTTTTCAGAAATACACGTCCGTGCATTCCTTAAGCAGTATGCAAAAGCTATAGATGTTGACAGTAACGACATTCTCTTCAATTTTGGAATGGCTAAGAAAGGGAAATTTTCTTCAATGATAAAGGATGTTGAAGAAAAAGAAGAAGAGATAAAGAAAGTTGAAGAAAAAATTAACTACATGGATGAACCTGAACTGCCGACTGAGATGAACACTCAAACAGCAGAAGAAGATATTTTCAGTTTTCCGGCTAAACCCATGAAGAAGATAATTACCGAGCCGAAAATTCCTGCGGAAGTTCCGGAAATGAAGAATGATATATCTGAGAGAAAACCTTTTTCGAAATCAAAGCGGGTAAAACTTGAACCCGAAGATACAGAATTTAACGGTACATACACGGAGATAAAAGGGTTCCGGATACCAATTCACTTATTGAAGAACCTCGGAATTGCTTTATTGATTATTGCACTCCTTGCGGGGATATATCTGCTTATCGACGTCGTCTTTCTGAAAAAACAGAACCAGAATATAGATATTGTAAAGCAGAATTTTGATGAGGTCGTACAGGAGAATGAAAAGCGAATTCTTGGTAAGAAAACCGAAGAAGAAATTCGCGATTCTATTAACAAGGCTCAGGACTCCGTAAGAAAAGCCGTTATAGCAGATTCGCTAAAGAATCTGGATTCCGACTTGCTTACATTAAAGATTGTCGGACTTGACAAAGGCAGAATTATAGTTTATACCGATTCATTATACGAGGGGGGCGGAAAGCTTGAGGAAATCACAAAAAACAGCAAGTTTGAATTTAAAGCTAAAAACCTGTTTTATATAACATCCAAAAACACTTCTAAATTTGATGCTTACCTTAACGATAATAAACTTAATATTGAGGACGAGTCAATAAAGAATCTGAAGCTGACAAGAAAAATATTATCAAACAAATAATATGTAACTCATTACACAATAATGGATAAACATATTGTTGACCGCATAGATAAACTAAAAAAATTAATAACCGACGCAGACTACAAGTATTACGTACTTGCCGAGCCTGATTTAAGCGATTTCGAATATGATAAACTCATGAAAGAACTCGAAGAGCTTGAAAAGCAATACCCTCTTCTTCTGACAAAAGACTCCCCTACTCAGCGTGTATCGGGTGAACCCACGAAGAAATTCAATGTTGTTGAACATAAAATCCCTATGCTTTCCCTTTCAAATTCCTACAACTTTGACGAACTGATTGATTTCGATACAAGAGTAAAAAATGCTGTCGGTAGTGATAATGTTGAATATGTTTGCGAGCTGAAGATTGACGGACTTGCTGTTTCGCTGATTTACGAAAACGGTTATTTTGTAAGAGGAGCAACACGCGGCGACGGAACAAAGGGTGACGAAGTAACTGCCAATCTGAAAACCATTAAATCGATTCCTTTAAAAGTTGAAAACAATTCAATCAAAAATTTTGAAGTAAGAGGAGAGATTTTCATAAAGAAGGATGACTTCCTTAAGATAAACGAGGAGCAGGAACTTAAAGGAGATAAGCTCTTCGCAAACCCAAGAAATACAGCAGCAGGAACGTTGAAACTCAAGGACAGCAGAATAGTCGCACGCAGACCGCTAAACTTATTCTCTTACTATTTTTTATCGAATGATATAAAACCCGAAGAACATTTCAAAAATCTTGAACTGCTGAAACAATTAAGATTTCCTGTTAATCCTTTTACCGCAAAGGTTGAATCAATAGAAGAGGTAAAAAAATTCTGCGAGAAGATTGATGAGCTTCGCGATAACCTCCCATATGAAATTGACGGCGTAGTCGTAAAAGTCAACAGCATACATGAACAGGAGATACTTGGCAATGTTGCAAAATCTCCGCGCTGGGCTATAGCATACAAGTTCAAAGCAAAAGAAAAGATAACGAGAATAAACAGCATAACGCTTCAGGTCGGAAGAACCGGAACGATTACTCCTGTCGCAGAGCTTGAACCTGTCTTTCTTGCAGGCTCAACAATCTCAAGAGCAACACTTCATAACTTCGACGAACTTGAACGCAAAGATATAAGAGAAAAAGATTTCGTCAAGATTGAAAAGGGCGGTGATGTAATACCAAAAGTCACGGAAGTAATCCCCGAAAAAAGAGAAAAGGGTTCGCGAAAGTATTCCATTCCCGATAAATGCCCTGTATGCAGCACAAAACTCGTTAAGTCAGAAGAAGAAGTATATGTTTACTGTCCGAACTATTTCTGTCCCGCACAGATACAGGGACGGATAGAACACTTCGTGTACAGGGATGCAATGGACGTCGAAGGGCTCGGCGGCAGCATCATAGCTATCTTCCTTGAAAATGGGCTCATAAAAGATTTTTCAGATATATATGAACTAAAGAATAAAAGAAAAGAAATAATTTCATTGGATAGATTCGGGGAAAAAAGTGTTGACAACATTCTTTCAGCGATTGAGAATTCAAAAGAGAAACCATTCGAAAAAGTATTGTTTGCTCTGGGAATAAAGCAGGTCGGCGAAAGGACAGCCAAGCTTCTCGCAAAACATTTCGGTACAATAGAAAATCTTTCTAATGCATCCGTTGATGAAATTGATGATATTTATGAAATAGGTCCTTCAATTGCCCGCAGTGTCGTAGATTTTTTCAAAGATAATAAGAATATTAGATTACTGAATAAGCTAAAGAAGGCAGGACTCAAATTTGAGTCCGACAATACAGGCGCAGCAAAGACCAGAGAAGGATTCATCGGAAAAGTGTTTGTCCTTACAGGTACACTGATTAAATTCACACGCAGTCAGGCATCGGAAATAATAGAAAATCTCGGCGGCAGAACGACTGGTTCCGTAAGCAAGAAAACAGACTTCGTTCTTGCCGGTGCCGAAGCCGGCAGCAAACTTGACAAGGCAAAAAAACTCGGCGTTAAAATCCTCACCGAAGAAGAATTCGAAAGAATGATTTAGTAATAACCCCTGTTACAAATTCCTGAATATCCAGAATAGCAGTACAACAACCACCGTAATTGCTATAGTTCTTGAGCTTACAGATACTTTAGGAAGTTCCCGAATTAAGCATTGGGGGCATTATAATAATATGCAATGAAGCAGTATTTATTTCGTTATTGCATTATTCTTGCAAAGTTTAATAACTGCTGAAGTCAGAAAAATGTTATTTTAAAAACATCCTTTTGTCACTTATACTTCCGTTACATTACTTTATATTCAACGACCAAATTATTACTCTTCTCATGGTTAAATTATTAATGACGAAATGCAGAAGTAAAAAACGGACCATATGTTACATTGACAAATAATTTAATAATGTTTATGTTGATTCAGATATAAAGAAATACCCCCCCCTAAATAATAAAATACTTGAGAGGGGTTAAACAAATTTAATTATGAAAAAATCTGTTTATAATATTTGTTTTTCTGAGGGGATGGAAATATTTCTTCGCCTTTATATATCCTATTATTATCATTCTATATATTCATTAATCACACCTTATAATAAATATCCTGTAAATTATGAAACTAATATTTCAATAAGAATAAAATCCTCAAAATTCATTATTCATAGTATTTCTAACCTCACAAAATATTTAATTGCATCAAAATTTAAACAAACGGTTTATAATAATTATCAATCCCTTATATGAAAAAAGCAATTTATATAATTACAATGTTTTTGATACTGAATTCTTCGTTCTTTATATTGAATTCAGACGCACAGTGGTATAGCGTGGAGAATGGTAGTTTCGGTAACGTTTATGATATGATATTTAAAGATCAAAACACCGGATGGCATGTAATTGAGGGTAAGGCTCTATATAGAACTACAAATGGAGGTTTTGACTGGATATGTATTGACATGCCATACATAGATTCCCTTAATTTTTGTTCGCATATAATTCATTCATCCGATACTTTATGGGCAAGTATAAATAATGCTTATAATGGAAATAGTTCAAAAATATTAAAATCAATTAACAGTGGTTTGAACTGGTCAGTTATTAATACAAATTTAAACGGACAAATTATTAGATATTCTTTTATTAAACAAAATTTAATTTATGGTTACCTTAAAAGAAGTAATCCCGATAAGTTCTATGTTGTAAAAAGTACAGATACAGGAATAAACTGGAGCGTTGTATTCGATTTTACGGGATTTCTACTAAATGAAGAGGCGAGGTTTTGTTTTGTAAATGATAGTATAGGTTTTATTTCATATTTTAATAGAAAGATATATAAGACAACTAATTATGGTAATAACTGGTCAAATATTTATCATGATACAACGAATACTCAAATAACTTATTCGAACTTTATAAATGCATACCTTGGATTTTTAGTAAAAGATTATAGTCGTACGTACAGAACAACAGATGGCGGTTATTCCTGGGATTCTGTTTTAAGTTATCCATTATTATCTTTTGCGTTTGATAATGAATCAACCGGATATTCGGTAACAAAAAGAGGAACAAATATTGTTTACAAGACAACTGATACAGGTAAAAACTGGTTTAACATATATGAATATTCAGACCCTTTAAGAACAAGATATTTTACTCATATATACAAAAAGGGTAATACTATTTTTGTAAATGCACGTTCTGCAGGAAGTATTTTTAAATCTACTAACAATGGATTGAATTGGGTGGACTTATCAGTTTATGACAGAACAGGCGGTGCATTCGGAACTATTAGTTTTGCTAATGCTAACACAGGGTTTATCGGCGGAGACTATCTTACACTAATGAGGACTACGAATGGAGGCGATAACTGGACAAAACTTAATGTCTTAGGTAATCCTTTTATATCTAATTTTAGCAGTAAGTATATTAGAAAAATACAGTTTGTTGATGAGAAAACCGGATATTTGTTAGTATTTTTTAGTGACCATTCTGATACATTGTTCTATAAAACTACTAATTCAGGAGCTAACTGGAATCTGCTAAAAACAAACATTAATTCAGGCAGGAATTTCCATTTTATAAATAGTAATACCGGTTGGGCAACAAACGACACCAACATAGATATCAGAACTTATTCCCGGGTTTTTAAAACAACAAACGGTGGGAGTAATTTTGTATTTAAAGCGTTAATAACTACACCGGCTTACGATATTGCCTTTTATGATAATCTGTATGGTTATATGGCGTGTCAGGACATATTGAATGGTCCAAATCTATGGAAGACGACAGATGGCGGAGAATCCTGGCAAGGATACAATCTGGGTCTGGTTTCATCGGTCAGTATAATTGACAGAAATATTGCATTTGCAACGAGTTATACACAAGGGATATATAAAACCACTAATGGAGGAGCAAACTGGTTTATGTGTTTTAACAACCCACAGTCATGGGAAAAGATTAAGTTCGTTAATAATCAAATTGGTTTTGCTTTATCTTACAATAGGAATATCTTTTATACTACTAATCAAGGTTCAAGTTGGAATTATAGTAATATCGGCTCTACTATACCTTTAAATGATATTTGTTTTACTAATCAGAGTACCGGATTTGCAGTCGGTGTATGGGGAAAAATTTATAAAACAAATAATACAGGAGGAATTGTCAGCATAAATCCAATCTCAACAGAGATTCCTAAAGATTTTTGCTTACATCAAAATTATCCGAACCCGTTTAATCCTGTTACAAAAATAAACTTTGAATTGCCTATACAGAAATTTGTATCCCTGAAAATTTATGACATCACAGGCAGAGAAATCCAGACACTTGTGAATGAAATAAAACAGGCAGGATATTACACAGTTGACTTCAACGGTCCTAATTTAAGCAGCGGTGTTTACTTCTACAAAATCCAAAGCGGTAATTTTGTAAGCGTAAAACGCATGGTGCTTGTCAAATAATTTGGAATAAATAACCTTTAATTTACTGCAATAACTTAAAAACCCGCGGACACTTCTGCGGGTTTTTATTATTCATATAATGAATTTATTCTCGCCTGAATAAGAAATAGGATTCCATATTAATTCTCATCTCATTTGAAGAACTGACATCATTTTATCTCACTCATAATTACATTATTTATGACGCAATGCGTGCGCTTGATGAATACCAAATGGTACATTGACAAATCATATAATAATGATTATTTTAATTCGGATATAAAATAAATACCCCCATCCCAAAATATATTAGGGGGTTAAACAAAAATAATTATGAAAATACTGATTTTTCATGTTTGTTTTTATAAGGAGAGGGAAATTATTCTTCGAAGTTACTTTTCTTATTATGATTATCATTTTTTATATTGCTCAATCACACCATCTAATATAATTCCTATAAATTATGAAACTAATATTCTAAAAAAAGTTAAATCCCCGAAAGATAATATTCAAACTATTTCTAACCCCAGAAAATATTTAACAGCATTAAAATCTAAACTAACGATTTATCATAATTATCAATCCCTAATATGAAAAAAACAATTTATATAATTACAACTTTTTTGATACTGAATTCATCGTTCTTTGTAATGAATTCAGACGCACAGTGGTATAGTGTGGAGAATGGGAGTTTCGGTAACGTTTATGATATGTAAAAGACAATTAGACATCATTTTCTTTTCAGATATTTTGGAGAAAGCAATACAGGTCAATGGAAACAGAATGCTAATACAGAAGTACTTCGCCCTTGTCCTATTCCACAGAAATCTGAATTACTTTAATTAAATATGACTATGAAAAGAATAACTTTGATTTTGTTTTTGATGGTATCATCTTATTCCATTGCTCAATGGTACAGTGTTGAAGACGGAACTGGTGGTGATATCAGAGGTATTAAATTTAAAAATGCAAATACCGGATGGTATATTGGAAACTATGCACAAAATATCTATAAAACAACTAATGCAGGTTTAAATTGGTTTTCATTAGATATTACGAATATTGACTCACTTCAGAATTTACATGGATTAGAAACAAGAGGTGATACATTATTTGTATGCTCAGATTATGGACGATTAATAAGGTCTACAAACGGAGGAATTAATTGGGATTTAATCAATTTAAATCGAAGATATATATTTGAAAAAATTCAGTTAATCGCTCCAAATATTTTATACGGAATATTATCGGATAGTATATCTCATTATACTTTGATAAAATCTATCGATTGTGGGATTAATTGGATGAATGTATATGATTTTGGAGCTTATGAAAATAACTTAGCAAAGTTTCAATTTGTAAATGAAATGATAGGGTATTCCGTGGGATATAGAAAATTGTTAAAAACCACCAATGGAGGAAATAACTGGTACACAATTTTGTTGGATTCCATCCAGCTAAATTACATATATTTTTATAATAGCAACACAGGATGGTTGCACCGATATACCTCTGCAAATGGAACCTTGTACAAAACCTCGAATGGTGGAACCAATTGGATATTGAACAGTTCATTAGTTTACCCAACAAGAATTTCATTTATTGAGACTATGCAGGGTTTCATGGTGGGAACTACATTCGATTCAAATTATCGAGGTACTTTTTGGAAAACTTCTAACGGCGGAAATAATTGGCAACCAATTAATTATAATTTTAAATATCAGATGTACGCGGGTGATATGGCACAAATAGATAATCAAATCTTATATGTAACTGCTCAACAGAATAGCAGTTTATTTAAAACAACAAATTCCGGTGATAACTGGATTGATTTATCTAGAGATAGTTTATTTGGTGGGCTTAAATCAATTAGTTTTTTGAATGACAATATCGGTTTTACTGGTGGTTACAATGGGGTATTGATGCAAACTGCAAATTCTGGATTTAATTGGTCTAAAAGTTTAAGCTATAGAGAAATTTCTCTAAATGACAGAATTGAAAAAGTGCAATGCATTGATAATACTGTATTTGTTACGGGGGATAGAGCCATTTATAAATCTACAAATTCAGGAATTAATTGGGTAAAATTGCCCGATAATTTAAGTAATTCCCATTATACAAGTTCACACTTTTTAAATTCGAATACAGGTTTGATTGTTTATGTCAACGGCATAAATACTCATTTAGTAAAAACTACTAATTCAGGAATAAATTATACGGAAAAATTTACAACTGCCAACACAATGAATACGGGTATAAGTTTTCGCGATTCAAATTATGGCTATATTTCTTTTGATAACATTTTTACTTCAATAAATTTATATAGAACAACTGACGGTGGAGAAAATTGGCAAGGACATAATACTCGTTCAATATATTCGATTTGTATTAATAATGATTCCGACGTATATCTTGCGAGCGATAATTATTCAGGGATACTTAGAAGTACAAACAGAGGTGATAATTGGGTAGCATTAAATACTGTTAATGCAAATTGGTTTGCAATAAACTTCGTAAACGATAAGATTGGATTTGCAACTTGTGATGCAAGCTCAAAAATGTATTATACAACTAATAAGGGTACAACATGGAAAGTAAAAAACCCGGGTTCAACTGCTGATATATATGGAATGTATTTCAATAAACAAGGATTAGGTTTTGCAGTAGGTAGAGGAGGAAAAATATATCGAACAACTAACAATGGAGGTACAACAGGTATTATTCAGGAAGAGTATGTTATTCCATCAAAATATTCATTATCACAAAACTATCCGAATCCGTTTAATTCTATAACTAGAATTAAATTCAACGTTGCCCGATTAAGTGATATAAAGATTGTTGTTTATGATATACTTGGAAAAGAAATCACTACATTGGTTAATGAAAAATTGAATTCAGGAACATATAATATAATTTTCAATGGAGATAATATATCAAGCGGTATATATTTTTACTTTATGAATGCAAACGGAAAATTAATTCAAACAAAGAAAATGATAATTTTAAAGTAAAATATTTATATGAATAAACTGATAAGAGGACCTTAATAAAATTGAAATACATCTTATAAGAATTAAAAAGGGTAGAGCATTAAAATTAAAAAAATTTTAATTGTGTTTGGTGACACTTGGCTCCACCCTACTTTTATCAATTTTAAAATACAAAATTATGAAATCTTTAAAAAGATATTTCATCTTAACATCAATATTGTTTTTTGGGGTAGTAAATAACATCTTATCCCAAACTTATAATTGGGAGAATTCCTCTACAATTAACTTTCTCCCTGTTGGATCAGAAGCCTATAACAATAATCAATTAATTGATTTAACATATGATAATTATGGGACTCACTTTATTGGTATTAGTAATTTTAATTCAAGTACATTATCGGGCAATTTAAATTATTTTTTATTTGACAATAACGGTTTAATAGTGAATAATGAATCATATGTTGAAATAGAAACTGGTGTTAGAGGTTTAAGTATATGTAGTGGATTTGGGAGAGTATTTTTTATTTCGGTAAAGGATAATTCGATAGGAATATATGAAAGATTAAATGGAATAAATAATTATCAATTAAAATTAACTTTTGTACCGACAGATCCTCAAATTTCTTCAGATCTTTTTGTAAATACAAGTTTGGCTATTACAGAGGGTAAACTACATATTGTCTGGCAGAATAAGAGTCCTTCTTTTGGAAACAATTATATTGGATATGCAGTTTATGACTTTATAAATCAAATCATAACAGAATATGATATAATCAACGATGCTAATTCCCTTGGTAATCATCCGCAAATTGCAGCTTCAGGAAGTAAAGTTGAAATTACTTATACTCGTTTTTTTAATCAGAACACTTCTCAAGATATTTTCAACACTGTTGATGTTTCTAATGCACCAACTTATATTGTAAGAACAGCATCAGGATGGATTACATCCTCTAATAATGAGGCATATTCAAGATCTGCTCTTTTGATTCAAGATAATATAGCGTATATTATTGGTAAGACGGCAATATTATCACTCGGACAAGTAGGAATAAATTCGCAATTTAAAAAAAGAACTTTTACTGGTGATTGGCCCACTCTCTCCACAATAAATGAATATTTCGTTAATGGTTATAATACAAAACCTTCTCTAATATATGTACCCGAAAATAATCGAGTTGCTTTTTCTTATGAAGCAAGATATTACCCACCTGGTAATCCATCAAGAGATGAATTAAGATATAGGGAGTATGATATTCAAAGTCAAACACTGTTGAATCCTATAACCTGCGAAGCAGCTCCACCAAATGAATATATATATTTTTCACTATTAAGAGGGTCTATACATGGAGATTATATTATATTTAGGTCAGGTAACAATTTTAAAAAAATTAGAAGACCTAGACCTATTACGGGAAATATTACATATAATACACTGCTTACTGGTACAGAATATATAAATACTTCTACTTCCTCATCTTGTCATAGTAATGGTGCTAAAATCATAGCAGAAAATGGCAGTTCTACAACAGTAGCGGCTAATTCTCAATTATATATTGATCAGGGGGATTGTCTTGAATTAAAATCTGGTTCAACTTTAAATATTCTGGATAACGCTCATCTAATTGTTGATGGAAATAATGCAAGCCTTAAATTAAATCCCAACTCTATAGTTCAACTTGGCGAAAATGCAAAAATAGAATTCAAGAACGGAGCATACCTGATTGCAAATGGAAGCGCCATTTCCTCGGCTCAAGGCAGCCACGGAGGGGGAATTGTACTTGAAAATGCTGGTGAGCAGACTTCCATTACAAATTGTACGTTTACTAACCTTATGAGTTCAATAATCGTGAAGAATACTGATGCGGGTTATTTCGGATTATTTAAAAATATATCTGATAACACATTCTATACCGATGTAAGCTGTCTCTACGTAATCGAAACAAAGAATGCAAACAACATAACCATTTCAAACAATCATATATTTATGACGCAGGGTAGAGGAGTAGGTATTCTTATGCGGTATTATATAAACGAAGGCAATGAAGAGTCTGCTTCTACAACTTATGCAGTCAATGTTATGGGAAACGAAATATCAAACGGGGTTGTATCCGCTGCCTTTATTTCGTTCACAAATTCTTACCCTTATATTAATTTTAAATACAATAATTGTTACGGCAGTGTTTCAAACACAAACGTTATATACAGACTATCACACGGAAATATAAAAAATAATAATATATCAAATAGCTCCGGGAAGAATCTTGACCTTTTTCAGGCAAATCCGTACGTGCTTTCAAACTCGTTTTACTCTTATATTTTGAACCTAACGAATAATGATTCGTATCCATATTTTGCTCCTATATCAACCACCACTGACGGAGGTTGGGTATGGAGAGGCGGCAAAAACACATTAAGCAGTTCTTCTAACGGAAATATTTATTTCAAAAATGGAAATGTCGTACTGGACTGGGGGCAAAATTATTTTTCGAAAAGTTATTACAATTATCATTTGCAGGGACGAATAAACGAACCATCAGGTGTGTATAATGTACGAAACAATTGTTTTAATGGCAGCCATAACCCGAGTTCATCCTTGACGGATTATTATTCGGGTAATGATGTAATCCCTTATTACGCAGGTTCATATATTAGTTGTGCTATTTCAACTGATGCAGGAACAATATGGCAAATTGATGATCTTGGAAATGGATTCTATGATACTTTGTACAGAACTGACAATAATTCCGGATATCAACCCGAAGAGGATGAAGGTTTATATTCATCTGCAATTGAAAAACAAATGAACGACGATAATTACGGAGCGGTTTCAACATTTAAGACGTTAATTAATCTGCATCCTCAAAGTAGTTACACGGAAGCCTGTTTATACGATATGTACGACTGTTACCAGAAACTTGATACCTCAGCAAATCAATCAACACACGATATTTTGTACTCAGACTTGAAATACTTCCTTGACTCAAAGATTGAATCAGGTCTGTACAGCGATGAGTTCAATATAAACGCGTACAACATAACAGTTATGTGTCTGGTATCAATATCGCAGTACTACGAAGCAATGTCGGGGTACGAATTCATTGCTCTTTATCATCCCGATGATTATCTAAGTTTTCTTGCAAGCTGGGATTATGCCGAAATAGAAGACCTGATGAACGGCTCAGGCGGAATTTCAAGCACGGAAGAAAACTTGACACAGGAAGAGTATTATAAGAAGTTGAAAAAGAGAATAGACAGAAAGATTAACGAAGACCCTGTTAAGAAAATGGTGAAGAAATCCTTTGATAGAACAAAAGCAGCGAAAATCTCAAAGATTGAGAAAGATGCGATGTCAAGAACAAACAGCAATGAAACCGCAAAACAGGAAATAGCAAAAATGGAATCGAAATACGAAGAAGCAAAGATGAAAGCAATTTCCATAATGCGTACTTCAAAATCTTTAACGAGAGAGGAAAAAGACAGGAAGCAGATTGAAGACATTCTGCTCACAAAAACAGAAGAGAACAAAGAAACTGAATCATTCAGCAATATAGTCCCGGCTGAGTATAGTCTCTCACAAAACTATCCTAATCCGTTTAATCCAAACACAAAAATTAACTTTGCATTGCCGAAACAGGGATTTGTAACCCTGAAAATTTATGACATCACAGGCAGAGAAATTAAAACCCTTGTGAATGAAATTAAGCAGGCAGGATATTATACAGTTGACTTCAACGGTTCTAATTTAAGTAGCGGTGTTTACTTCTACAAAATCCAAACAGGTGACTTTTCAAGCGTAAAGCGTATGGTGCTTGTCAAATAATTTGGAATAAATAACCTTTAATTTACTGCAATAACTTAAAATCCCGCGGAGACATTCGCGGGTTTTTATTATCTCTATAATGAAGTCATGAAGATTTCGAAAAGATGATTAATTAATCACCCACATCACAAATTCCTGAATATCCAGAATAGCAAAACTATAACAGCCGCAATTGTTATTGTCCTTGGGTTTATCGGTACTTTAGGAAGCTGCTTATTAAATACTACTAATGCAAAGTAATAAACAATCGAATATAATATTAAAGGAGTGGAAACATAAACCAAAGGATTTAAAATATAAGCATCATGAAAATTAAAGTGCAGAATCTGATGAGTTCCCCTCATCCCCCCGCATCCCGGACACAGCAATCCTGTAACTGTTTCGAACAAACACGGGGGATAGTAATTTAATACTGCAGGATTCCAGAAGAACAAAACGATGATAAAAAAAACTGCGGTTGTAATAACCGCAGTTCCTTGAAATTTCTTATTTTCTAATACACCGGATACGTCCAATTATTTAACTAAATTGAACTTCTCTCCGTATTGACCTATTAACGGAAGCGGTGCAACCTTGCCTCCGAAGGCATTGATAATTCCGATAATGTAATACACAATAACGGCTATGTAAAGAATGTATCCGAATCCGCATGTGACAACACCGATAATATTAACGAGTATGTTTACTATCAAAAGCACTATCGATTGTTCTGTATGATACATAACAAATTTATTTTTCTTATACTCATCCATTAATAATGGAATAAAGAAAACTAAATATGCGACAAACGCCATTGTTTTTCCTGATTCAATTTCTTCAGGTGTAATATTAAGATTTCTTGTAGATTCTGCCATTCCTTCTCCTTTTAAAAGTTAATATTTAAAAAACTTTTTACCTGAATATAGCTTTTATACTTCCCCAGGTGTTTTTAATGCCGGATACAGTATGAACCACAGTTATTGTGTTCGTGTAAGAATAACTACCGTTGCTGTTTTGACACTTCAGCCTGTAATAATAAACGGATGAGGTGGATTTGTTCATATCCACACTGTTATCCTGATACGAATAGTAAGAATTACTGCCGTTTGCATTTACTGTTTTGACATAAATAAAACTGTTAGGTGTGGAAGCACTGCGCTCGATTTCAAACTTAGCTGTTCCATTTTCGTCTCCGGTTTTCCATTCAAGCAATATTCCGTCGGAGTTTGTTTTCCCCGTGAAATATTCAAATGTTAAACCTGCAAAAGCAATTCCGGCCGTAACCAAAACCAAAAATAGTATTTTACTAACCCTATAAATCATATATTTATTTACATAAAGATAGAATCAAATTATAATTAATGCAAGGGAATTTTGTATATATCTTACATCTGAAAAAAATAAATATTTAACTAAAAATTAGTTATAACTGTATTTTTTGAGTTTAGTTGACATTCTCCGCATTTTCCAGCGAGCAATAAATCTATCTTTAAATACGTGTGTATCCGTTTTATCCGCGAAAATCAGCGTTCTATTGCTTTTCCGTACTACTATCCGAAAAAATTTTGTAATAAAAACAAACTTTTTACAAAATAAAAACAATCTAAAGATTTACAATTTTAATATATAAAATAATTCTTTTGCTTTCTTTGCGTCCTTTGCATCCTTTGCGAACTTTGCGTTAATAGTCTATTATACTAACAAAAATAATCTGTTTTCTCAGCGTTCTCTGCGTCCCCTGCGGTTAAAATTCCTAAAAGTTCCTTCTTTTCTCTGTGTTCTCTGCTTTCTGTGGTAAAAATTCTAATAAAGTTCTTGTTCTTCTTTTCATCAGTGAATATCATAATTAAATCAGCTTTTTCTGTGTGCGCTTTTGTTATTCTCCGTGAGTTCTCAGTGATCTCCGTGAACCATTTCGTATAAAATCTTTTCTTTGTTTGCAACTCTTGCTCGCCGTGGTACATTCAATTTTCTTTCTTTATCAATTTCAAGTTTTTCGGATTTTTCATACATTTATTAATGGTAAATAATGGTTTTTTCATCGGTATCGATTCAGGCGGTACGAATTGCAGAATATCAGCCTGCGGCTCTGATTTAAATATTCTCGGCTCAGTTGTCTTTCCTTCGGTGCACTACTCAGCCGTCGGATACATAGATTTTTCCTCACATACATCAGCAAATATAAACCTGTTTCTTGAACAGTATAGTTTAAACCTCTCCGAGTGTCTCGGAATTTGTGCAGGTGTTGCCGGTGCAAGGGCTGCAAACAATAAAGAGGAAATACGGAAAGGATTAATAAACGTTCTAAAGATTGATAAGATTATTGTTGAATCCGATACTGTCATTGCTTTCGAGGATGCTCACGGTGAAAATGACGGCTTGATTCTTATTTGCGGTACGGGGTCTGTCTTGTTCGGAAGGCTCGACGGAGAAATTGTAAGGCTTGGAGGCTGGGGAAAAATTCTCGGCGATGACGGCAGCAGTTACTTCCTCGCTCTCAACTTCCTGAAAAAACTCGTTAAGTATTTTGACAGGTTTGACCAGAAAGCTGATATAGAAAAACTTCTTGATGATAAATTCGGTATTAACAGGAACAATATTATTGATATGGTTTATCACAAAAAATTTGATATTGCTTCGCTGACCCTGTTTATCGTTGAACAGGCTGAAAATGGCGACCCTCTCTGCAGACACGTCGCTGAATCCGAAGCTGAAAACGTACTCGAACTATTTGATGCTTTAGCAAACAGATTAGGTGTCGATAAAAAACTTAGCATAGCTTTTTCCGGAAGCTTAATCGATAATAAGAACTATTTTTCCGATACACTCCGTGACCTGATAAAAACGGATTTTGAAAAGGAATTTCTTATACTCGAAAACCCTGTGAACCCTGTTAACGGTGCTTTAAAAATCGCAATAAACAAATTCAAACAAGAACACATTAAATGAAAACTGATATTATACTTATACTCGATTTCGGCTCGCAATATACTCAGCTTATTGCTCGCAGACTTCGTGAAATAAATGTTTACTGTGAAATTCAGCCGTTCAGCATTAATATTGAAAAGTACCTGCTAAGCAAAAACGATTATGTTATTAAAGGCATCGTTCTATCTGGCGGACCTGCAAGCGTACTTGAGAAGGATTCCCCGGATATCCGCGAGTCAGACTTTTTGTTCATGCGTAATCTGAAAGTACCTATTCTCGGAGTATGCTATGGACTTCAGCTTCTTGCAAAGAAATCAGGCGGTAAGATTCATAAGTCGCGCGTAAGGGAATACGGACACACAAAGATAAAAGTAACGGAATCGCTTATGTATAAAGGGTGTCCGTCAGGTTTTAACGTCTGGATGAGCCATGGCGACTCAGTCGATAAACTTCCTAATGGTTTTAATATAACTGCAAGAAGTTCTAACGGTCATATCAGCAGCTATGAGAATTCAGCAGAGAATTTATATGCTCTTCAGTTTCATCCCGAAGTAAATCACACTGAAAATGGACTTACTATACTCAAGAATTTTGCGTTTAGAATTTGCAAAGTTAAGAACCTGTTTAAACCCGTATCATTTATTCAACAGAAGGTAAATGAAATTAAAAACATAGCCGGCAATGATTATGTTATATGCGCCCTAAGCGGAGGAGTTGATTCTTCTGTTGCAGCAGTACTTATTCAAAAAGCTATCGGTAAAAAACTAATATGCATACATATCGATAACGGTCTGATGCGAAAAAACGAAAGCAAGCTTATTATAGATTTGTTTATAAAGCATTTCAGGTTTAATCTTATCTTCGTAGATGCCGCGGAACTTTTCCTGAAAAGACTTAAAGGCGTGATAGACCCTGAAAAGAAACGCAAAATAATCGGCAAAACATTTATTGACGTATTCGATGCCGAAGCTAAAAAACTTCGTAAGAAAAATATTAACATTAAGTATCTCGTTCAAGGAACATTGTATCCCGATGTCATAGAATCCGTATCTTTCAAGGGTCCCTCAGTTACTATTAAGTCCCATCACAACGTCGGAGGACTTCCTGCAAAGATGAAATTGAAACTCATAGAACCTTTCCGTGAACTGTTTAAAGACGAAGTAAGAAAAATAGGCTATCAGCTTGGTTTGCCGAAGCAGTTCATCAGCCGTCATCCGTTCCCGGGTCCGGGTCTTGCTGTAAGGATTCTTAGCGATTTGACAAAACCTAAACTTGACCTGCTCCGTGAGGTTGATGATGTTTTTATCAATGAGCTTTACAACTTTAAACTCTACGATAAAATCTGGCAGGCATTCGCTGTCCTCCTTCCCGTTCAGTCTGTTGGTGTAATGGGCGATGAGCGCAGCTACGAAAATGTTATCGGACTACGTGCTGTTACTTCAACCGACGGCATGACAGCAGACTTCTACCAGTTCGAAAAAGATTTCCTTACAACCGTTTCAAACAAAATAATAAATTCCGTCAAGGGCGTTAATCGTGTCGTTTACGACATCAGCTCAAAACCCCCAGCAACAATCGAATGGGAATAAAATTATCTAAATATAGTATCACCACTATATTTCTAAAAAACAAAACGGTGTGTTTTCAGGTATAAACCCTTTCTCAAAAGTTGGTCTCTGGTTGGCTTCTAATTAGCTCCTAATTAGCCTTTGATTGGTCTCTCTTTTTTTGAGGCAAATATAGCCGCTCAACTCTCTATTACAAACAAAAAACCCGCATCAATGATACGGGCTTTTTTACATTAAAATTATTCAATGTTTATTTGATCATCACCATTTTTCGCGTCTCCGTAAAATCATCAGAGGAAAGTGTGTAATAATATATTGCACTTGGAATGTTAGCTCCATTGTCATCTTTTCCGTTAAAACTAATACCGTATCTTCCGGCTGTCTGTGAATTATTAACAAGTGTTCTTACCTGTTTTCCGTTTATATCAAAGACCTGAAGTTTAACAAGTCCGGTTTTCGGCAGGTAATAACTAATCATCGTATTTGGATTAAACGGATTCGGATAATTCTGATACAAATTATAACCTTCGGGTGTTAACCCATTCTCATTTATTCCGGTCGCGAGCGGACTTTTATTAAACCTCCAGATTTTTCCCGATGCAGCTGAAGCAATTACATACAGCTCGTTGAACTGGTCTACTCCGAATGACGTTAAAGCAATAGACTTCTGAGTTAATAATGAATCCGAAGTAACAACCCCGCTATTATATCTTAACATCCAGATTTTTCCCGAACAATAATCACCATAAATATATGCACCTCTTAATTCCGGCCTTCTGTTGCCTCTGTAAACATACCCGCCTGTCACTGAGCAATCACCGCCGCTGTGGTTGTATGCTTTAATCGGAAGCTTCTTACCCGAAGTGTCGCATCCTGTTGAAGGACTGTAGCAGACAAATCCTTCCATAACTTTCCATCCGTAGTTCTTTCCGTTTTCAATAATATCTATTTCTTCCCAGTTGCCTTGTCCTACGTCAGCACAGTAAATCAGCCCTGTCACAGGGTCCTGACTGTATTTCCATGGATTACGCATTCCCCATGTATATATCTCTTCTTTGCCTGCTGTAGGATTATTATAAAACGGATTAGTATTTGGAATAACATATCTTCTTGATGCTGAGGTGTCATTGATATCAATCCTTAACATCTTTCCAAGAAGCACCTGAAGGTTCTGTGCATTACCGCTTGGGTCTCCTCCACTTCCGCCGTCACCCATACCGATATAAAGAAACCCATCCTGCCCAAACATCACCGTTCCGCCGTTATGATTTGAAAAAGGCTGGTTTATTTCAAGTATCTTATATTCACTAAGAGAATCAATTTTATTAGGATTACCAGACTGAATCTTGAACCTTGATATAACAGTCCTTAATGGCGAACCTGCCGTATAATTTATGAATATATATCCGTTTGTAGAATAATTCGGATGAAAAGCAAGTCCTAGCAAACCCTGTTCACCCGATGTAGAGGATAACTTATTCGATACATTAAGAAATACATTTGTTTGTGCAGCTGTAACATTTGAGTCATTTGGAAATACTATAATTTGACCTACCTGTGTAACAACAAATACCCTGTTTGTGCCGTCTCCGGCATGCGTCAAGTGCAGTGCTTTGTTAAAAGTCAGATTCTGATACGCATCTACCAATGTAACGTTCGGATTCTGTGCTTTTGCACAGCCAATCAATGTTATTAAAATTAAAGCTAATAATGTTCTTTTCATTTTCTAATGTTATTTATGATTTTATAACATATCTTTATTGTTCAAAATTCACGCTTCAATTAATTCCTGAAAAACGAAGCAAAAAGTGCTTGTTTTATGCAATGTATGAATTTTAAGCTATTGCTTTTTGTTATTTTTATTGATTATCCTAATTTTTATTTTCAGTAAAATTTTATAATGGATAGACTTAATATATTTAAAGATAAGTTAAAGGATTTCCAGGTTGAGTTTTATGATGTCAATGGAACTCCCGGAATTATTACTTCGCCTGACAAAGTTCTCGAAATAGCAGGTTTATTGAAGAACGATGCTGAGCTGTCGTTTGAAATGTGCAGGGATGTTATCGGTGTTGACAGGTTTCAGAAAAAGAACAGGTTTGAAATAATTTACAGCTTGTACTCTCTAAAGTTTAAAGACAGGCTGTTCATAAAAGTACCGCTTGATTCTAAGAATCCGGAAACTCCTTCTTTGACTCCAGTTTGGACAGGTACAAACTGGTATGAACGCGAAGCTTATGATATGTTTGGAATTATTTTTAGAGATCATCCCGACTTAAGAAGAATTTATATGCCTGAAGAGTTTGAGTATTACCCCCTTAGAAAGGATTTTCCTCTGATGGGCATTCCCGATTCACTTTATTTACCAAAGAAATAAATTTTATGACGCATTCAGTATATCAAAGATTGAAAGAAAACGATCCTGAAATTCCTAAGTCTAAAATTCTTAGCGCTCTGGAGTCTTCTGATTTAAGTGTGGAGTTTGATGATGCTCTCGAGAATGAAATGGTTCTTAATATGGGTCCACAGCACCCTGCAACTCATGGTGTTCTCAGACTCCTTATATCGCTGGATGGCGAAACTATAAAAAGAATTGTGCCAGACCTTGGATTCCTGCACCGAGGTTATGAAAAGCTCGCAGAAAATATGTCATACCATGAGTTTATACCTCATACTGACAGGCTTGATTACCTTCAGCCTATTCACAACAATGTTGCTTATACACTCGCTGTAGAAAAACTTCTGAAACTCGAAGTACCTGCACGCGGAACATACATCAGAACTATCTGTGCCGAGCTTGGCAGAATTCAGTCGCATCTGATAGCTTACGGTACGACGGTTATGGATACCGGGGGTTTAACACCATTTCTCTGGTGTATGCGTGAACGCGAAAAGATTCTTGATATTTACGATATATTTGTAGGCGTTCGATTTACTACATCATACACACGCATTGGAGGTGTCGCAAACGATATATCCGATGAAGCAATTGCTGCTACAAGAAAGTTTATTGACGAATTCCCGGAATATCTTAAAGAGATGAGAGATATTATTGAACGCAATAGGATATTTGTTAAAAGACTCGAAGGCATCGGTTACATGTCAAAAGAGGATCTTATTAATTATGGTATTAACGGACCTTTATTAAGAGCAGCTGGTGTAGAACGCGATTTAAGAAGAGATGACCCATACCTTGTTTATGATAAAATGGACTTTGATGTCATTACAGCATCTGAAAGCGATTGCCTCGCACGTTTCTGGGTTAGGTTTCAGGAAATGTATGAATCCGTAAAGATTATAAGGCAGTGCCTCGATAATCTTCCAGCGGGTCAGGTCAATGCAATAGCTCCTAAAAAAACTCTGCCGAAAAAAGAGAAAATATATACTAAAATGGAAGAGCTGATTCACGATTTCATGCTGATTAATTTCGGTCAGAATCCGCCTGTCGGTGAGTCATACGGTGCAATCGAATCTTCAAAAGGCGAACTTGGTTTCTATATTATCAGTGATGGAAGCGGACATCCGTACAGAATGAAAATCCGCTCGCCTTCATTTTGCAATCTTCAGGGACTGCCAGTTATGATGAAAGATTCTTTTATTTCCGATTCCGTTGTAATTATCGGAGGACTCGATCCCGTTATGGGCGAAGCAGATAAGTAAATTTAATTTTATTAAGATGTCATTATTTAACGAAGAAGAACTTAAAAAAGTCGAAGACATAGAATCCCGTTATCCAAGCTCACAGGCTGCACTGCTGCCTGTTCTCTGGATGGTTCAGGAAAAAGAAGGATGGATATCAGAAGATTCCATGAAATATGTAGGCGATTTGCTTCAGGTATCATACGAACACATACTTGGCGTTGTAACTTTCTATACAATGTTTAACAAGCAGCCAAGAGGGAAATACCATCTGCAAATATGCACTAATGTTTCTTGTATGCTCAGAGGCGGATATGATTTGTTTAAACTCGCATCCGATAAACTCGGCATTAAAAACAACGAAACCACACCCGACAAAATGTTTACAATTGAAGAAGTAGAATGTCTCGGCAGCTGCGGCACTGCCCCAATGATACAGGTTAATAACAAAGAGTACTATGAAAATCTCACAGTCGATAGCTTCGATAAATTAATAGATGCTTTTAAAAATTCCCATTAAACTTTGTTCTTTTAAATACATAAAGCAAATTTTGATAGCATCACAGAGTACACCGAGAAGTCACAGAGAAGAACTAATTTCGGTAATATGAACACTGATCTATTAACTGAAAATATTATTGGTTGTGCAATAGAGGTACATAAGCAGCTTGGTCCGGGTATGTTGGAATCAGTTTATGAAAAATGTCTGTATTATGAATTAAAACAGAGAGGATTATCGGTAGAAAGTCAGGTACCTATTCCTGTGATGTATAAAGAGATATATTTGGATTGTGGGTATAGACTGGATTTATTAGTTAATGATTCAGTCATCGTAGAAATTAAATCTGTTGATAACTTACTCCCAGTTCATACTTCTCAAGTTTTAACATATATGCGTTTCGCTGACAAAAAAATCGGGCTTTTGATGAATTTCAATGTTAAGAAACTAATGGATGGTTTCCATAGATATGTTCTTTAATAAATAAATGAAAATAATAAATTTTCTCTGTGATCTCTACGATTACTCGGTGGTCTCTGTGAACCAAATATTTTATGTAGATTTGTTCTTTGAATAAGAAATTAAAGCAATAAATTTTCTCTGTGACCTCTGTGATTACTCGGTGGTCTCTGTGAACCAAAATATAAAATACATTGTCAAATATGAAAATAATCCTTAAAGATATTCCTGATTTACACAAGATTGATGTCTATGAAGCAAACGGTGGATACCAATCTATTCGCAAAGCTATCAAGGAGATGACCCCGGATGACGTTACCAATGAAGTAAAGAACTCTAATCTTCGTGGTCGAGGCGGTGCTTGCTTTCCGACAGGATTGAAATGGACTTTCATGCCAAAGCAAACCGAGAAGGCAAAGTATTTATGTTGTAACGGCGATGAATCTGAACCGGGAAGCTTCAAGGACAGAGAAATATTTGAGAAAAATCCTCATCAGTTTATAGAAGGTACTTTGCTTGCCTGCTATGCAATGGGAATTGAAGCTGCTTACGTTTATATCAGAGGCGAATATTACAAATGGATAAATATGCTTCAGGATGCACTGAATGATGCTTATAAGAAAGGATATGTTGGAAAAAATATTTTAGGAAGTAATTTCTCGACTGAGATTTATATTCATAGAGGTGCCGGTGCTTATATTTGCGGAGAGGAATCTGCTTTGATGAATTCCGTAGAAGGTAAACGCGGATACCCAAGGGTTAAACCTCCTTTCCCTGCTGTTTACGGATTATGGGGCTGCCCCACTACAATTAATAATATTGAAACACTTGCTAACATACCTGAAATAATTAAGAACGGTGCAGCATGGTTTGCAGGAATAGGAGCACCAAAACATCCGGGTACATTGCTTTTCGGAGTAAGCGGGCACGTAAACAAACCCGGGGTGTATGAACTTCCGACCGGAACTCCGCTTATGACAATTATAAATGATATTTGCGGCGGTGTCCCAAACGGTAAGGATATTAAAATGGTAATTCCAGGCGGTTCATCTATGCCCCCTCTTACAAAAGAAGAATGTCTTACTGCAAAAATGGATAATGAAAGCCTTAAAGAATTCGGTTCATCGATTGGAACAGCAGGTGTAATGGTAATGGATGAGGATACTGATATTCTAAAAGTTCTTATCCGTATCGCAAAATTTTACTACCATGAATCTTGCGGACAATGCACTCCCTGCCGTGAGGGTACCGGCTGGCTTCATAGAGTTCTTAAACGTATTGATTCAGGTGAAGGCAGAATACAGGACCTTGACTTACTTACATCAGTTGCAGAAAACATAGAAGGAAACACTATCTGTGCACTAGGAGATGCTGCAGCCTGGCCTGTGAAATGGACTATAAAGAAATTCAGAAGTGATTTTGAAAAGAGAGTTTCGGATAATAATTTAGTTGTACCTGTAAAGAACATAGTTCATTCTTTTAGAATGAAGTAAACACAGGACTTTTTTAAACTATTACAAAATCTATCTTACGTGTTTCAGTATTTGCCTGAATAAGCTTTACTCTTAAACGGTCCCCTGCTTTGAACTTTTTTCTTTTTCTGGTGCCTACAGCAAAATGGTTCTTTTCGTCGTATTCATAATAATCACCCGGTATATCTCTAAATCTTATCATACCCTCGACCATAAAGTCATCTATTTCAACGAATAAACCGAATCTGCTTATTCCCGATACGATGGCATTAAACTCGTCCCCTACTTTATCCTTAATAAACTCAACCTGTAATATTTTTCTGACTTCCCTTTCTGCTGCAACAGCGTTCTGTTCCTGAACCGAACAATGCTTGCAAGTATCGCCAAGTGAACCTTGATATCTTTGTGGTATCTTCAGATTTTTTTCATTACTATTATTGTAGTTATTGTAAAGATAAAGCAGTCTGTGTACAATCAAATCGGGGTATCTGCGTATTGGTGATGTGAAATGTGTATAATAATCAAAACCTAATCCGTAATGGCCAATGTTTTCATTCGTGTAAACTGCTTTCGCCATTGATCGTATTAGCAGATCATTAATAATATACTCTTCCGGTTTTCCTTTAATTTCTTCAAGCAGTTTTCTTATTTCATTCTTATCTTTCAGGTTTGCCTTATACCCAAACTGTTTTATATATTCTGATAAGTTAAAAAGTTTTTCTGCATCAGGGAGATCATGCACACGAAAGACAAAAGGAAGCTGACTGTGTATTTGTTTTTCTATGCTGTTCACAAACAAAGTAACGCATCTGTTTGCCATAAGCATAAACTCCTCTACAAGTCTCATTGAATCAAGCCGTTCTTTCACACCTATGCTTTTTATGAGTCCTTTTGAATCAATTTCAAAGAATAATTCACGTGAATCAAAGTCTATTGAACCGTCATTAATTCGTTTCTTTGTTAATGCTTGTGCAACTTTGTACATTAAAAGTAATTCTTTTGAGAAGTCACCCTTCTTTTTATCGATTATTTCCTGAGCTTCTTCATATGTAAAACGCCGCTTGCTTTTTATAATGCTTTTTGTAAGCCTGTAATTCTTAATACCGTAATTCTTTCCCAACTCAATAAAAATCGAGAAAGCAAACCTGTCAACATTCGGCTTTAATGAACAAAGGTCGTTCGATAATATTTCCGGAAGCATAGGAATGACTTTTGCAGGAAAATACACACTTGTAGCTCTCTTTAATGCTTCTATGTCTATTGATGAACCATCTTTCACAAAATACGATACGTCTGCGATATGTACACCAATTTTAAAACCTTCATTAGTTTTTTCAATTGATATAGCATCATCAAAATCTTTTGCGTCTTCGGGGTCAATTGTAAAAACTGTTAAATCCCTCAAGTCTTCCCTGTCAGCATCAATTATACTCGTATTTGACTTTTCCTTATATTCTTTATACACATTAGCGGTTTCTTCTAATACACTATCATCGAATTTATCTGTAAAACTGTATTTCTTCATAACAGACTTTACCTCAACAAGTGTATCTCCTGCTTTACCGAGTACTTCCACAACTTTTGCTTCAAGGTCAATTAATCCGCCCTCTATATCATCAACATTAATAATCTCGCATACAACCTTGTCACCATATGCAGCACCATTAAAATCAGGCTTTCTGATAATAACATCTGCACGTATTCTTTTAGAATCCGGATATACCTTTGCAAAGTTTTTCTTCGGATCAAAGAACCCGGTGATATAGTATGCATCTTTGTTTATTACTTTTGTTATTCTTGCAAACTCATTTCCTGTCTTACCTTTGTAAGAACGCCTAAATTCCACCTTATCACCTATTGAAACGGACTGTCCTTTTTTAAGCTTTATATCCAATACAAAAGCCTTTCCTGTAGAATCCCTGTACTGAACAGCAATAGTTTCGTGATTACTTATCACAACATCACCGGTCATAAACGTATTATCATCGGCAGGTATAAAATAATATTTGCCTTCTTTTTTAACTTCATCCGATAGGATTAGGTCATTAAGGGCTTCTCGCAATAAACCACTATCAGAATTTTTGATATGCAGGTTTCCAGATAAATGGTTGAACTTGTAGTAAGTTCCTTTATTCTTCTTTAAGAACTGAATTATTTCTTTATGCGGTTTGATATCGTTTTATTTAGTTATTACAAGTTTCTTTACATCTGAATATCCTTCAGACCACATTGTATAATAATAAATTCCTGTTGAAAGTGAACTGCTTTTAAAAGTGACCTGATACTCGCCCGGATTGAATCTCGAATTTATTAAATCAGTAATTTTCTGACCCAGAACATTGTAAACCTGAATACTAACTACAGCGGATTTATTGACAGAAAATCTTATGACTGTTTGAGAATTAAACGGATTCGGATAGTTTTGATATAATTTAAAGTCCAATGGTGTTTCACTTGATAATGTGTTGATACTTACTGGGTGTCCGCTGGCATCCTTATACCTTTGATGAAATTCCTGATAGTATTGATTAGCGATTAAAGGACTGTGTATGATCAATATATTTTCATCATTGTAAAGATTTGATTCATTAGTCCAGTCTGATGACCCCATTAATACTGACGATGTGTTGTAATTCCCGATGGGGTCAGAGATTATATACTTGTGATGCAGTCTGCCTTCCGTTGAATCGTTCCATACATCTGCCCATGATTTCATAGAATTAAAGAAAGATACATTCAGTTTCGACTTATCAAATATACCCTTTATGTTTCTGTTTAATCTAAGTTGATACAAGGCTTCGTATATTCCATGTGAATTGAAATCATAAGTCCCAAACGCAAGTGATGAGTTTGAATTATTAAAAAACTTCTTAATCTGTTTTTGAATACTATCTGATGGCCCGAAATACACTTCTGCGTATACACCATTAAGATTTACTAAATGAGGTATATTGTCAACTTTTCTTGAGCCGAATTTTGAAAGTGTAGTATCCGGATAATTAGAATAGGATCCCCACATTTCATCTATTTCCCTTGTGAAGATATATGCAAGCGTTCTGTCATTTATCTCTACTGCAGAGTTTTTGTCCTCATAAAATCCTACGTTTGATATATCTGCAGATGAAGTCCAAACAAATACATTACTCCCTGAACATGTACTTCGTGCATCAAAAACCCAGAAGTTTGCATTAAGGCAATGTCCGTTAATATTATCATAATTTCTCTTAACAACCTTTATTCCGTTAGCAATTAATGTATCGACCCATCTTGAATTTTGCTTCCCGTCATAAATAAATCTAATTATAACTCCATTTTTATGAGCCCTGATTAATTCCGCTGTAATTTCATCAGCATCTTCAAAATAACTAGTAACTGCATCTATAAAATAACCTGATGTTACGATGCGATTTAATAATTTTGCTCTTAAATCTGCATTACCTTCTGCAATTATTCCTGAACTGACTGTAGTATCGACTGATTTATTAAAAAATACGCTTATTCTTCCATCATTGACAGACCTTGTTGCAAACATAAGGTTATGGGTAGTTGTGCTTCCTGATGTAGATACAGAGGTAATATTATAATTGTATAAAGTATATGGATTCAAATATGGTATTGTAATAGAATGAACCGTGTCCAATACAGGATTGTACAACGAATCCTTGTAGTCTATTGCTTGATAATTTGAATCACTTATCATCCATCTAACCCTTGAGTCGGCTGGCTCACTGGTCTTCCATGTTATTTTAACAGAATAGGTTTCTATTTCAGAATATTTTACATCTGAAATAATTGGATTTGAACAGAGACCACTGTGTGTAAATAGAAGTAAAATAAATACATTTATTGTGTAAACAAAACCTTTCATTGCTTTAAAATTTAATTCTGTAAAATAAAGAACCGCCGGTCCTGCTGTCATTTGAAAGCACATTATTTTGGGAAAACGGGTCAAAATATCTTTCGAGCTGTAAGATTAAATTCTGAGATATATAATTCATACCCAATATATTATTTAGCGGATACTCAATAAGGAAATTTGTATTGGATAAATCCCTTAGTATTTGTCCGCCTAATATTATTGTTGCACCTCCAAACTGAGCTGTAAATCTGATATCTGTATTCTCAGCAAACGTTCCTTTCTTGGCATCATTGTACGATATATCTGTCTTCACAATAAATGGAAGATAAGTGTTAATAATATCCGAAACATAGTTTGATGCAAAACTTGTCCCCACATTTGCACCAACGCTGGAGAACATAGATAAACGCTGGTCAGCGTTAAGCTCATCTTTGAATCTTCCGAAAACAATAAAACTGATTGCATCGTCTGTTGGATCACTGCCTCCGTAAGTACCCCCGTTTGATAACACTTCCCATTTTAATTTGGGGCTCATTGCGTTTCCATTAACATCAAGTCTGATTTCAACCTCTCTTGATGCATTATTATTGTTAGGATCAGTAGTTTTTGTAGCATAAATTCCCTTTATGTATAGTTCGGGATTTACAACATCGCCTGTAAAGAGAACATATCCTTCAGCTAAAAAACTTTTATAAAATTTATAGAATGAGTTTTCTCCGATATTAACCCGTCCTCTGGTTGAAAAAGACGGAGTCTCAAGGTTATCAAATGTTATGTTTGCAGAAACATTTCCCGTAAATTCCTGACCGGATTTCTCTTCAATAAGAAGTTTACAATATATATCGTTAAGTGTTTTGAGTTTAATAAAATACTTGAAATTATCAGCTTTTGAGTTATTTGAAGTCGAATCATTAATAACCTTGAAGTAAGAATCAAATGGGTCTAATTTTGATTTTTCGAAAGCAGAAAGGCTGTCATTATATCTGGCTAGGAAGAGTGTATCTTTTTGTAATAAAACCGTATCAACTTTAACCTTGTAAACAAAATTGTCGTCAAAAATATTATAAGCAACTTTATATTGAGGAATAATTGATATTCGTCCCTCTGTAATGTCTATGTCACCGGACATGTATAGATTTTCCGAATTCCCCTTTAAGACTAAATCATTGGAAGTTTTACCAAAAAGATTCCCATAAACACCCATCACATTCTGAGTAACCGCTTCATCCAGTAATTTGCCTTCTCCGCTTATTCGAAGCTCCATGTCATTAAACGATAGATTCGAAAAATCGATATAGCCACCCAAATTCATAACTTTATTTTTCGCTGTCTTATGTGTTATCTTAAAATCCGAAAAATTCAGTCTTTGTTTCTCGGTCGAAAGAAATGCATCAAAATCATAATTTACTCCGGTCATATCAAATGTAAAAGAACCGTTTTTCACATTAAGGTTTCCTGCAAGCAGTGGCGTTTTAACGATTCCTTTAATGTCTATATCACCGTTCATTCTTCCTTTCAAACTTGATATTACGGGTATAAACTGTTCGAGAATTTTTATCTGGAAATCTTTGCTGGTAATCTTTATATCAACTGGACTTAATAATATATTTCTTCTTTCTTCTTCATCTTTTCCTGCTATAAGCGGATTATCGTAAGGTAAAGTACCGTCAATTAACAATGAACCCGCATTATTAGGATTGTAAAAAGCAATTTTGGGGCTTAATAAATTATCTCCATAGTCAACCAAAGCATCAACTCTGCCAAGTTTTATTCTTTGCGAACTAAGAAAATCCGTGTTAGCTTCGAAATATAGTTCAGGATTTTCAAATGAACCTTTGTAATCAATTTTAACCCTTCTAACATTCCCGTTCAATAGATCGTTTTTTTCAATATCGGGAACAAAGTGTTTTTGTAGCTTTGCTATACTTATTTTATCAGCAGATAAAGAAATATCGCTGAATCCGTTAAACGAATATATACCTGAAATGTTTAGTCTTTGGTTTCCGTCCGTCAACTTAAAACTTGATATGTTAAAATGGTTTTTTGAAACCCCAGTATCATCAATAACATATTTCGCCATAATCGGTTCAGAATTATTCAACCTATACGAATCAAACTGAATACTCATAGTGTCGAATTGAATTCCTGCAATATTCTTCAGGAATATTCCGGCACCTTGAGTATAAAAACTTTTTGAAGAGTCTATTTTAATAAAAGCGGATAATGTTGGAAGATATGATGATGTATTTAAATCCACACCTATAGTGTCATAATTAATGCTTCCTGCGTACAAATCCGTTGCTCGTATGTTTATATCACCAAGATATGTGAAAGGCAATTTGCTTTGATAATCGTTTTTAAGAAAAACCCTGACAATACTTTTCTTGAAGAGGATAGTCGTATCACCGTATTTAAAATCTTCAAACCGTCCTGCAACAGAAAAAACCATTGTATTATCGTCGTTAAGCAGCCTACCCCTTATATCACACTTAAAAACAAGACTACTGTCCTGGAGAATAAGATTGAGCGGCATCAGACTTTTAATTTTAATATAATATCTTATGTCTGTTGAATATGATGTATTAACATAAGACCTTATTCTAAAGTCGGATACTTCGAGATCACTATAAAATCCGAGAGTATCCTTATTCAAATTATTTGTTATCTGATCTGATAATTGATCAATATTATTCGTAACAATACCCGGCAAATCCATAATCCTGAATTTACCCGACGCCGTTAAATCAAGAAGGTTTGATTCTACTTTTACAATCCTTGCTGTATCTGTTTGAGAAAATTCTATTGACAATGGAGTAGCGGGAAGCATGTAGTTTGATAGCATGGATTGATCCATCTGCATATTCAGTTTACCGGTCAGATTGTCAATATCAGTTCCATTTCCTTGCACGTCGAAGGCAAAGTTCAAATTACTTTTATTCTCAGAGTCCTTTGAAAATGTTGAAATATCCAGATTGTTTACATTTCCTTTTAGATTATAAGCAAGATTATTTATGTCTTTAACGTTAACATTGCCATCAATTTTGGCATAACCGGAATGGGATTTGTAATCTAAATTCAGGTCTATATTCCCCGAGTTTGTATTTATAGTACCGTTAGATGATTCAATCCTCTGTTCGAACATAACAGTATTCTTAATATTGTAGGAAATCTTGTTAACCATAGTTCGGTAGTCAACACCTCTTCCCGCAACAATAAACTCACCTGTAATATTACTTCTCAAATTTTCATCTTTAATAATTCTGCCAATATCAACATTGTTTGTTGTTGCTTTAGCATCATAAACAAGTTCGTTCTGAGTGATATCAAGAAATCCTTTTACTTCAGCATCGCCAGCTGTTGATTTAACATTGGCTTCAGCATTAAACTTCAATGGTTCTCCGGTAAACTTAAAGTTTGCCCTCACAATCCCAAGATGACTGTAATCAGGAATCGGCAAACCAGGAGTTACTTCCTCCGCATCCTTGGGATTTAGAACAGCATTCTTGCAGTCAACATCAAAATACAGTCTTGATGGCTCATGCAGGTTTTTAACCCTTCCGTTAATATCTAAAGTCGTACCATAAGGCAGCGTAACAATGAGTTCATCCATCTTAAAATCAGCATAGTTGCCATCAGCCTTCAGGTTAAGAAATACTGTTCCGTTCATAAAATTTATATCAGGAAGAAAATAAGTGAGATCATCAAAATCAAATTTATCTGTAATGATATCAACTATAAAATTTTTCTTCTGAAAATCAAAATAGTCTATATTATTCTTAAGCGGATTAAGGTTTTCAATAGAAGCAACCTTAATCTTTATATTAGATTTATCTGAAACCAGACTTAGATTTTCAACTTTAGCAAGATCATCTTTGTTCAAAGAAGCATTGAAAGATAATCCGCTGACATTAAAATGAGAATTCGTTTTAAAAGATATATTCTCAACATTAAATTTCTTATCAGCGGGAAGGTATTGTGCATTTAGTTTAATATTTAAAAATGAAACATCAAGACTGTCTGAAGTCAGACTAATTACGTTTTTCATCAATGCATTCCTTATGGGAATATTTGAATCCTTTAAAGCAAGTGACCTGAATGAACCATTCTTTAGCTCAAAATTATCCGCGTATATTTCCCAGTCAAACTCGCTTTTTGTAGTATCCTCTTCCTTCTTTTCTGATTCGAGCATATATCCGATGTTCCAGACCAGGTTGTCTTTATTATTGCGTATCTTTGTGAAGTTTATTTCGGGTTTATCAAGAACGAGTGATTTGATTTTTATCTGTTTTTTGGCAAGACCGGATAAGCTGTATTCAATATCAAGTAAATCAAGTTTGAACATTGTATCTTTCTTGACTGTAAGGGATACGTTATAAAGCTTTAAATCCTTAAATATTGATCCTTCAATTCTTCCTATACTTAATCTGGATTCTTTTCCCGAGAGTATTTTATTTACTTCGTCGACGCCATACTGAAGCAGCCAATTCTTAAAAAATGATGTCTGTACAAAAATAATTATTGCTATAAACAGCAGAAACAAAACCAGAAATATTTTACGGAATATCTTTCTTTTCCTCTTAGGTTTTATCTCGGTTTCGGGATTGTTTTTATCCGGTTTTTCTGAGGCGACAATATTCTTAGTGTCTGATAGCAACCTTAATCAATCTTTCTTTATCTTATCAATAATATTTGTTGTTGAATAGGAATCAACATATTTAAGGCTGTAAACCTTTCCGTCATAACTTTTCACAATGTCTGAACCAACTATCTGCTCTTCTTTCCAGTCTCCGCCTTTAACAAGAAAATCCGGTTTTAAAGCATTAATAAGATTATAGGGTGTATCTTCATCGAATATTATCACTGCATCTACACACTTTAGATTACTCAGTACGAATGCTCTGTCGGATTCGTTGTTTATGGGCCTTCCTTCACCTTTAATCCTTCTGACAGATGCATCTGAATTAACACCAATTATCAGAGATTTACCAAGTGATTTTGCCTGATTTAAATATTCAACGTGCCCCCTGTGAATAATATCAAAACACCCATTTGTAAACACCAAACCATTTATTGTATCCCTTATAACTAAATATTCTTTTAAAGTATAAATCATTTAGAATTTAAATTCCGATTTTAACTGATCAAATAAGTTTTCTTTATGAATAGGAACTATACCTACTTCCTCAACAACTATTCCTGCCGCAATATTCGATATATATACAGCATCATGCACCTCCGCTCCACCTGCAAGACAAAAAGCAATAGTAGAGATCACAGTATCGCCTGCTCCAGAAACATCGGCAACTTTTCTTGCCCGGGTTTTTATCGAATCTATTGTAACTTTACCTTTTATCTTCTGGTAAATTCTCATTCCATTCTCACCAAGTGTAAGAACAACATTTTTGCAATTCAACCTGTCAAGAAGCGAGATGACCATGTCGTCGAGGTCTTCCGGTGACTTAGACTTTCTTCCGAAAGCGTCTTCAATTTCTTTCCTGTTAGGTTTGAAAACAAACGATTTCTTATACTCAAAAAAGTTTTCAAACTTAGGGTCAACAAGAACTCTTTTTTCTTTGGAATTAGCAGTCTCGATTATCTTTTTTATAAGAGGTTTTGTCAGTACACCTTTATTGTAGTCCTGAAGAATAATAAGGTCTATATCTTCAATAACAGCATTCATTCTTTCAATTACTCGTGCCTCAGTTTTTTTGTCTATATCTTCTTTTGATTCACTGTCAATTCTGATGAGATGATGTGAATCGGATATAACTCTTGTTTTGCACGTTGTAGGTCTGTTGCTGTCAACAATAAGTCCATCGGTGTTTTGCCCCT
>Ga0172380_10000903_pt1 | contig 53475 bp, 36 predicted proteins | sample Leawe162metaG_FD_119747 | JGI IMG/M metagenome (GOLD analysis project Ga0172380, IMG submission 119747) | Leachate microbial communities from a municipal landfill in Southern Ontario, Canada - Leachate well 162 metaG | ecosystem: Engineered > Solid waste > Landfill > Unclassified | place... | reverse complement strand
TTCTCTCATGACCCCGCTCCCAACTCTGTAGTGAAGACCTTTTGATCCCGATCCCCATTTTATGCGGCTTCGCCGCTTTTGCTACCCGCCAGTTGAGAAAGACGGGTTAGAGCAGTCCGGCCTTCCCGGCCATGTTGGGCGCTACATCATCTTTGCGCCCATCTCGGCGAGGGCGCTGCGTTCGCCTTTGCTGAGCGAGATGTGGGCGGTGATGGCCTGGCCGCGGAGGCGGTTGCGGGCATAGACGAGCCCGTTTGAACGGCTGTCCACGTAGGGGTTGTCGATCTGCGCGGGGTCGCCGACCATGACGAGCTTTGAGCCTTTCGACATGCGGGTCACGACGGTTTTGGCCTCGAGCGGGGTGAGCTGCTGCGCCTCGTCGAGGACGAAGAACCGGTTCGGGATCGAGCGCCCGCGAATGTAGCAGAGGGCTTCGATTTCCAGGAGCCCGCGTTCGATGAGCTGCTCGTAGGGCTTGACGACGGCGTGGTGGACGTTCGCGCCGGGATGCGCGTGAGGCTGTTGGTGCTCGTGCTTTTTCCGGTCGGAGGCGTTCCGGGGCTTGCCCTCGGGCGGCGGCGGGTTCAGCGGCAGGAGCACCTCGAACGCATCGTAGATCGACTGCAGCCACGGGTGCATTTTTTCCTGGAGAGTCCCCGGCAGGAATCCCAGCGTGTCGCCCATGGCCACGACCGGGCGGCTCACGGTCATGCCGTTGAACGCCCGCTGGCCGGTCAAAAAAAGCCCGGCGGCCACGGCGAGCAGGGTCTTGCCGGTTCCGGCCTGGCCGTAGCAGGTGATGAGCGAAATGTCCGGATCGAGCAGCGCGTCGAGAAAGCACTGTTGCCCGGGGTTGGCCGGGCGGAGCTCGATCCCCCGCGGCATCTGCAGGGTCGGCGGCACGTTGAGCCGCACGAAATGCCCGCCGCCAACATGCCTTGCGGGCATCAGCTTGTGGTGATCGACCGCGAGGAGCACGTATTCGTTGATCTCGATCGGGCCGGTGCGCGAGGCGTCGAGATCAAGCGACCGCGAGCTCCCGAATCTCTGGAGCTCATGCGGCTCGACCTGGATCGAGCGGGTGTCGTAGCCCTCCGCGTCCTTCACGGCGACCTTGTCGTTCAGGTAGTCCTCGCACGTCAGCCCGATGGCCATCGCCTTGAGCTGCATGTTGAGATCCTTGGTCACCAGGATCGTCGGATGCTCCTCGTGTTCCTGGAGTGCCAGGCAAGCCCCCATGATCCGGTGGTCCATGCGCTCCTGGTCGGGGAAAATCTTCAGAAACCGGCGCATCGCCGGGGAGGCCCCGTTTTTTCCGAGCGCCTCGTTGATGAGGATCCGCACCGATCCCCCGCCTGCCGTCGCGACCCCCCGGGTGACTTTCCGCGAATTCCGCCCGAAGACCTGGCTCAAAAACCGGTGGACCTTTCTCGCGTTCGCCCCCCGCTCGGTCTGCTCGTTCTTGAACCGGTCCAGCTCGGACAACACCTCGACCGGGATGAAGACATGGTTGTTCTCGAACCGGTTGATGCTGTGCGGATCGTGAAGGAGGACGTTCGTGTCGATGACAAAGTTCTTCACGGCCCCCGCCGCGCGCCGTCCTGCAGGCTTTTCCGGTCCCGGAAAAAACAGGCTCTGTTCCTCGGGTGATTCAATCGCAGAAGGCAGGTGCATAGTCTTATAGGAAAGGTCGCGTGGTGAGGTGGATTTGAGGTTCAATGGGGAAAAACCCGGCATTTTCCGGGTGTCTCGGAGGCCGAATTCCCCGGAAAAATGATGCGGAAAGCCGAGAAATCGAGGCCGGGGAGCCGAAGTTCCCGACGCAAATCGAAGCGTTCTGGAAGTCAGAGCGGTTCAAGAGGCCCCTGTATCGCATCTTTTGCGAACTGGCGCAATCCCAAACTTTGCGGTTTGCGAAAAAAGCGGATGCTGCGAGGGGGGCGGCGCGGTGGCGGTGCCCATCCAGGATCCCTGGGGATCGATCACGCCGTCGTCACCCCGTTGAAACCCGCGCTCTGAAACTGAGGAAATTGCGGGTCTGGCGTTTCGCGGGATTTCCCCGGACCGGCCCCGCCTCAGCCGCGCGCGCGCGCGGCCCGGCAACCGGGGCGCATCGGAAGCTGGCAAAGCGCGGCCTGTTGTGGCAGGTTCGCGGGATGCCGGAAGAATCCCTTCGCAAGTCGCTGCAGATTTACAAAGGGCTGGTCGAAGTCAGCGGGCTCATCAATTCGATCACCGACTACGGGGAGCTGCTTCGCGCGATCCTCGACGTGGCGCGGCGGGTCATCCGCGCGGAGGCGGCGTCGCTGTTTCTCGTGGACCCGGAAACCGGAGGTCTCGAGCTCGCGATCGCGACCCGTGGCGAGACCGGCTACATCGAGCCGAAACTCTCCGTGCCGAGGGGAAAAGGGATCGCGGGATGGGTCTTCGAACACGGCGAGCCGCTCCTGATCCCCGACGCCTACCAGGACGAGCGGTTCTTCAAGGAAGCGGATAGAAAAACCGGGTTCACCACGCGCTCGATCATCTGTGCTCCTCTGAAAAGCGGATCCCAGATTCTCGGCGTCCTGCAGGTCCTGAACCCCCGCGAAAAGCCCGCCTTCGAAGCGGAGGATTTCGAGGGGTTCTGCGCGTATGCCAACCTGACGGCGACCGCCATCGAAAAGCTCAGGGCGATCGAGAAGATCCGCGCCCAGGAACGCGTCGAGCGGGATCTCGCGATTGCGACGGAAATCCAAAGCCAGCTCCTCTCGCGGGCGATCCCCAAAGATGTCCGGGGCGCGGCATTTTCAGCCCACAACTCCCCCGCCGCGAATGTCGGCGGAGATTTTTACGGGGTTTTCGCGCGCGGGCCCGACGAGATCTGCTTCGCGATCGGCGATGTGTCGGGGAAGGGGATTTCCGCCGCGCTGCTCATGGCCCAGACGCTGAGCGCGATGCAGTTCGTCCTCGCCGCGACGACCGGGCCGTCGACCGCTCTTTCGCTCCTCAACGAAACCCTTTTCGCGAACGTCATCCGCGGGATGTTCATCACGACGATCATCGGACGGATGACTCCCGCCTCCCGCCGGGTGGAGATCGCCAGCGCGGGGCATTGCCTGCCGGTGCTGGTCAAAGCCGACGGATCGGCGGAGAAGATCGAGACCCCGGCGGCGCTGCCGCTGGGGATCCTTCCGAAAGTCGCCTACCGCCACGGCAGCCTCGTCCTCGGGCCGGGGGACCGCATCGTCGTGTATACCGACGGCCTGAGCGAGTCGCGGAAGGAAGGCGGGGATTCGCAGTTCGACGAATTCCTGCTGGAGCATGCCTCGGGGCCGGCCGCAGACACAAACGCGCTCCTCGGTCGGCTTGTGAAGGCCGAACTCCGGCACCGGGGAGCCGGACGCCAGCTCGACGACCTGACGATTCTCGTGGGGGGATTCGAATGAAAAAGACAATCCGTTTTTCGAGCGACACCTGCCACCTGGCGGATGTCCGCAGGGAAGCGCGGGCGTTTCTGGCCGGGAACGGTTTCGACGACTGCTCGACGGAGCTGATGGTCCTCGCCCTCGACGAAGCCTGCACGAATGTGATCCGCCATGCCTACGCCCTCGAATGCAAGCCGGTGCGGCTGGAAATGGCCTCCCTGCGCCGACGGGTGAGGTTTGTTCTCCGGGACTACGGGCGCGCCTGCGATCCCGCGAAAATCAAAAGCCGCAAACTCGAGGACATCCGCCCCGGCGGCCTCGGCGTCCACATCATCAAGCAGGCATTCGACTCCGTCACCTACTTCCCGCAGCCCAAAGGCACCCGCCTGATCTTGGAAAAAATGCGCCCCGCGCACGCCTGATCTCCTGCCCCCCCGGACATCAGGCGAACCGCCCGGCTGTCCGCTTTGCGGCAGACGGCCCGGGGGAGGGGATCGGCTCCCGGAAATCCTACAAACCCTCGAACCGGTTGACCCGGAAAGTGTTTGTGCGGACGGGCGGCGGGTTCAGCGAGGGGGGTTTTTCCGGGGCCACCCGAATGTTGTTGCGGGGGGCCGGTTCGCTGGCCGAAGGCGCGGCCAGTTTGCCGAGGTTGTAGGTGTTGATCTCGATCATCGCGCTGCGCCCGCCACCGGGCAACTGCCGCCGCGCGGCTATGAAGGCACCGGGGCGGCAGTAATTCGTGAGATCCCTTTTGAACGCGGAGCGGTTGATCCCGATGCCCAGGTTCTTACGGATTTCAAAATGCAGGTGCGCGACATACATGCCACGGTTTGTCCCGATCGTGCCGACCTGCTGCCCCCGGGTGATCTGCTGCCCCTCGCGGACCAGAAGCCTGTCCAGGTGGGCATACATCGAATCCACTGTCTGCAACCGCCCGCCCTCCATGAAAATGTGGCGGATCAGAACGACATTTCCCCACCCCATGCGCGCGTCGCGGGAAAACGTGACATATCCGTTGCCGATGGCATACACCGGTGCCCCGAGATCGCTGTTGCCGCCTTTCAGCCCGTTCCAATCCTCTCCGGGATGGTAGGAGAGAAAGCCGCGCGAGGTATAGTAGCCATCGGCATCCGGTTTTCCGACTGGCAGGTCAAACCCGTCGGCAATCCGGGTCCGCACCTGATCCGGCTGCGGGGCCGCAACAAGGGCTGCGAGCAGGCAGAAAAGCGCAATCCAGAAAATCCATCTTCGCATGGGTCTCCCAACCTACGATGCGGGCGGAAACTTCGCAATAATTCCCCGTCCGCCCTGCGCGCTCACCCACTCATCCCGCCGGGAAATAATCAAATCCCGTCGCCGTGCATGCCGGCGATCTCGGCATCCGCGACCGGATTCGCCTGGAGAACATCCCGGAGCGTGGTCCTGTCCATCAGCTCTGCCACCATGTTCCGGGCCTGCAACAGAATCCGGCGGAACCGGCAAACAGGTTCCTGCGAACACCGCCTGTAATCGGTCACCGACACGCAGGCAATCGGTGCCAGATACCCGTCAAAGTGCCGGACGACCTCTCCCATGGTGATTTTTGACGGATGTTTTTTGAGCAGATACCCGCCCCGCTTGCCAGGGAGGCTCTTCACCCAATCCCGCTCCTTGAGGTCGAGCATGATATGTTCGAGAAACCGCTTGGGAACATCGTTTCTGCGCGCCAATTCGCCGATGGGAATCGGGTTCCCTCCGTGGTGCTCCACCAACGTGAACAGGGCGCGCAAGGCATAATCCGTCCGCATCGAAAGCTGCATAGACGACCAGTTTAGATGGGATTTCCAGCAGATCAAGGACTTCGTTTTCGGCGGGGCTCTTTCTCCGCGCCAGGTCAGCGAAATTGAAAATCCAGCCGGTCGAATTCGACCACCACCCGCAGGGCTCCGGTGGAACGGGATCGGAGGACGGTCTTCCAAAGTTCCGCATCGGACATCGCCCGGAACGCGGCATCATCCGGGCGGGGCCGGAGATGGCGGCGGAGCGCCGCCCGCCAGGCGGCACGCTCGACGGGATCCATCTTGAGTTTCCATGCGGGAAACGGGAAGTCCCCCCGATGGACGAGCACGCTCCCGGGTGCCACCGCCTGGATGCGCGCGATGTCGTTCGGGCGGGCGGGATGCCAGACGATGACGACTTCCGGATTCTCGCTTGCGATCCCGGTGGACGACTCCGGAAAAAACGGGGGCTTGGTGGCGGGGAGGAACGCCTGTCGCGTCTCTCCGGGAGCCAGGGCAATGGCGGGCAGGCTGTAGGTGTGGGACGTCGCGGGGTTGTATCCGTTCGAGAACGCGACAAAATACGAGGGCGCACAGCCGCCGAGGCAAATCGTCAGAAGGGAGAAAATCAGCGGGCGCATCGGGATTCCAAATTGTCACGGCCTCGATTCCGCGTAAAGTCCGGCCATGAAGCGCAGATGGATATTGCCCCCGCCTGCGGACCCGCTTCTGGCAGGCCGCCTGCTCCGGGAGCTGGAGATCCCTCCGTTTCTCGCGGCGTTGCTGGTCCGGAGGGGATACGGCGGGGTCGCCCAGGCCCAGGATTTTTTGCGCCCGAAAATGAAATCCCTGCAGCCCCCTGAACTCCTGCCGCAGATGTCCTTGGCGGCGGAACGGGTTTGGGGCGCGGTGAAGGCCGGGCGCCGGATCGTCTTGTATGGGGACTACGATGTGGATGGCGTGACCTCGCTGGCCCTGCTCTCGCGGATCCTGAAGGTTTTCGGCGCGTCCGTGGAATGCTTCCTGCCGCTCCGCGTCGAGGAGGGCTACGGCCTCAGCGCGGCTGGCGTGGAGCGCTGCTGCGAAATGCACCGTCCGGAACTCCTGATCGCGGTGGATTGCGGCACCACTTCGGTGCGGGAAATCGCCGCGCTCCGGGCCCGGGGCATCGAGGTGATCGTGCTGGACCACCATGAACCCGGGCCCGAACGCCCGGATTGCACCGCGCTGGTGAACCCCAAGTGCGGCCCGGATTTCCACGGACTCTGCAGCGCGGGCGTGGCGTTCAAGCTCGCTCACGCGATGCAGAAAATTTCGCCTGCCGCCGGGCTCGATCTGCGGAAGTATTTCGACCTCGTGGCCCTGGCCACCGTGGCGGATATCGTCCCGCTGTCGGGAGAAAACCGGATTTTTGTCCGGCACGGCCTCCACCAGATGGCCTCCACCCGCTGGCCGGGCGTCGCCGCCCTCATGCTGGTCGCGGGAGTGTCCGCTCCGGTGCGCGCGGGCGATGTGGGTTTCCGGCTCGGCCCACGCATCAACGCCGCCGGGCGGCTGGGCCCCGCGCAGGAAGCGCTCCGGCTTTTGCTCACGGACGACCCGGCCGAGGCCGCCTGTCTCGCCTCGGGTCTCGACGCCCACAACCGCGAGCGGCAGGGCGTCGAAAAGGCGGTCGTCCTCGACGCCGAGGAGTGGGTCGAAAAGAATTTCGAGTCCGGGCGGGACACGACGATCGTCGCGGGCCGCCGCGACTGGCACGTCGGCGTCCTCGGCGTCGTGGCCTCGCGCGTGATGCGCCAGCACCACCGCCCGACCTTCATTGTCGGGTTCGACGGCTCGGGTCTCGGCAAAGGGAGCGGGCGGAGCATCGAGGGGATGTCGCTCGTCGACCTCCTGAGGGGCTGCTCCGAACACCTTCAAAAATTCGGCGGGCACGACATGGCGGCGGGGCTGACGATGGATGAGAAATCGTTCCCGGCCTTCCGGGAAGCTTTTGAAACGGCCGCGCGGAAACTCGCGAACGAGGAAATCCTGACCCCGCGGCTCAGGCTGGATGCGGAGATCGAGCTCCCGGATCTCGAAATTTCGATTCTGGAGGCGCAGGATCTGGTGGAACCGTTCGGTGCCGCCAACCCGCAACCGGTCCTCTACACCCGCTCGATCACCCCGTCGGGAACCCCGCGGACGATGAAGGACAAACATTTGAAAATCGAGTTTTCCGCGGGCCGGAGGCGCGTGCCCGCGGTCTTTTTCAACGCCAGGATCAGCGACCTTCCCCGTCCGCCCTGGGATGTCGCCTACACGCTCGACTGGAACTGCTGGCAGGGCCGCACGGAGGCGCAGATGCGGATCGTCGGCGTGCGGAGGGCGGCATGAGCCGGCTTCCCGCCGCAACATCGCTCGAGGAATTGGACTGGGTGCCCCGCCAGCGCCTGGCGTCGCTGCGCCGACTCGGCCTCTTCACCCTGGGCGACCTCCTGAAGCATTTCCCGCGCCGATACGAAAACCGCCTCAAATTCGACCGTTTCCCGGACGGGGCCTCGGAAACCCCGGCCTGCCTTTTCGGCGTCGTGCGAAAAACGGTTTATCGGAGGTTCGGCGCGCGGCGGGTCTTCGAGGCGAGAATCGAGGATGAGTCTGCGGGCGTGCTGGGCTCGCCGCTGATCTGCCGGTGGTTCAATGCGCCGTGGGTGCAGAAAATGATCGCCGGCGACCAGCAGATCGTCGTCTTCGGAAAACCCCGCGTCCGGGGCAAACAGGTCGTGATGGAGCATCCGGAGTTCGAGATCATCGAGGAGGACGCCGAGCGCTCGATCCATTTTGACCGGATCACGCCGGTTTATCCGGCGGGCGACGGCGTGACCCCCCGCGCGCTGCGGGTCCTGGTCCACCGCGCGCTCGAAGCGACCGACCCCGCCACGATCCCGCTCCTCTGGCCCGGAAGCGCCGTGCCGGAAAGCGTCTGGCGCGAAGTGCATTTCCCGGAGAATTTCGAGGAGCAGGACGCCGCCCGCGCGCAGCTCGTGCGGGAGGAGTTTTTCGCCATTCAGCTTGTTGTCTGCGCGCGTCACGCCGCGATGCGCGGCCGGGGCGGAACCCCCAAGCCGTCCGACGGCGCGTGGTGGAAAAAAGTCGAGGCATCGCTGCCGTTCGATCTGACCGCAGCCCAGCGGGGCGCCATCGCGGAAATCTCCTCCGACCTCGCGTCCCCCCACCGGATGAACCGCCTGCTCCAGGGCGACGTGGGCTCCGGAAAAACCCTGGTGGCCCTGCACGCCATGTTGCAGGCCGCGGAGGCCGGCTGGCAGGCGGCCCTCATGGCCCCCACTCAGATCCTTGCGGAGCAGCACTACGGGAATTTCCGGAGGATTCTCGACCCGCTCGGGATCCCCGTGGTGCTGCGCACGTCCGCGCGGAGGGAATCGTCCGGCGGGATGCCGACCCCGCATCTGGTGGTCGGCACGCACGCGCTCCTCTTCGAAAGCTCCGGCCTCGAAAACCCCGGCCTCATCGTCATCGACGAACAGCACAAATTCGGCGTCCTCCAGCGCTCCCGCCTCATCGCGCGCGGGGACGCGCCGGACGTGCTGGTGATGACGGCCACGCCGATCCCGCGCACGATCACCCAGACGCTCTACGGGGATCTCGATGTCTCGGTCATCCGCGAAAAACCCACCGGCCGGGGCAGGGTGATCACCGCCGTGCGCGAGCCCTCAAAGCTTCCGGACATTGTCGCTTTCCTCCGCGAAAAGATCGCGGCGGGCCGCCAGGCCTATGTCGTTTATCCCCTGGTCGAGGAATCCGAAAAGCTCGATGTCAAAGCCGCCGGGGCGGAGTATGAAAAATGGACCGGCCTCCTCGCCCCGGCGAAAGTCGGGCTCGTCCACGGCCGCCTGGATCCCGGCGAGAAGGAATGCGTGATGCGGGAATTCCGCGCGGGAGCGATCTCGGTCCTCGTGGCCACGACCGTCATCGAAGTCGGTGTCGATGTCCCCAACGCCTGCATCATGCTGGTCGAGGAAGCCGGGCGGTTCGGGCTCTCGCAGCTCCACCAGCTCCGCGGGCGCATCGGGCGCGGCGCGGAAAAATCCTACTGCATCCTCCTGCAGGGAGACCCGGGGGCGCAGGCAAAAGAAAAACTCGCCGTCCTCGAAAAAACGTCGGACGGGTTCGAAATCGCCGAAGCCGACTTCCGGCTGCGCGGCCCCGGAGACATCCTGGGCACGGCGCAGGCCGGTCTCCCGCCACTCCGTCTCGGGAATCTTCTCCGCGACGGAGATCTGATGACGGAAGCCAGAAAGGCCGCCCGCAGTTTGCTGGAATCCGACACCGACCTTTCACAACCCTCCCACCGGCACTTCCGGGAGTTTGTGGAAAAGGCCGACTCCCGAACAGGAATCGCCGAGGGGTGAACGTCCGCCAATGCCGCGACCTGACGGGGCTGGATGTTCGGTTTCTCGGTGATTTTGACGACGTGGCACCCGGTCATTTTTTGGAGAAAAAGGCGCGGCATGGTGCGCGAGACTGCGGCGGAGCCAATCGCCCGCCGGCGAAACTTTTTCATTGCCAAGTTTGCGGACATCCCGCCTAGTAGACCGCTTCGCCATCGAAACAATGCCACAACAACACCCATGAGTGAACGAAGAGTAGTTCTGACCGGTATCGGGGTCGTCACGCCAATCGGCAACGACCTCGCAACATTCTGGCAATCCCTGAAAGACGGGCGCAGCGGCATCAGCCGGTATACCGCCTTCGACTCGACCGATTTCGACTGCAAAATCGCCGGCGAAGTCCGCGGCTTCGAACCCGCGAAGTATTTCAAGAACCCGAAATCCGCGAAACGCACCGACCGTTTCACGCAATTTGCCATGGCGGGCTCCAAAATGGCGCTGGACGATTCCGGGATCGACCTGGGCGCGGTGGACCACAACCGCTTCGGCGTGATGATCGGCAGCGGCATCGGCGGGCTCCGCAGCATGGAGGACGAATGCAAACGCCTGCTGGAGCGGGGCCCGTCGCGGGTCTCCCCCTTCACCATCGCGATGATGATCTCGAACATGGCGAGCGGGATCGTGTCGATGGAATACGATCTGCGCGGGCCGAACATGTGCATCGTGACGGCCTGCGCCACGGCAAACAACTCCCTCGGCGAGGCCTGGCGCATCATCAAATTCGGCGACGCGGACATTTTCCTCGCGGGCGGGTGCGAGGCCACGATCACGCCGCTCGGCATCGGCGGCTTTTCCGCGATGAAGGCGGTCAGCCTGAGAAATGACGAGCCGGAAAAAGCCTGCCGCCCGTTCGATCGCGGACGGGATGGTTTTATCATGAGCGAAGGGGCCGGCATCATGGTCCTCGAGGAATACGGGCACGCGAAACGCCGGGGAGCCACGATCTATTGCGAGATTGCCGGTTACGGGTGCACGGCCGATGCCTACCACATGACCGCCCCCATGCCGGAAGGCGAAGGGGCCGCGAGGGCGATCCAGGTCGCCATGGGACACGGTCGCGTCAACCCGGAGGAGATCGACTACATCAATGCCCACGCCACCTCCACCGGGCTCGGCGACATCTGCGAAACCAAGGCGATCAAACAGGCATTGGGCGACCGCGCGAAGAAGGTGATGGTCAGCGCGACAAAATCCATGACCGGGCATCTGCTTGGCGCCGCCGGCGGCGTCGAGCTGGCGGCCTGCGCCCTCGCCATCAAGCACGGGGTCGTCCCGCCCACGATCAACCTCGACGACCCGGACCCCGAGTGCGACCTCGACTGCGTGCCGAATGTGGCGCGTGAGGCAAAACTGAAAACCGTGCTCAGCAACTCGTTCGGTTTCGGCGGGCACAACGCCACACTCCTGATCAAGGCCGCCGGGTAGGGCCGCCCGGCCCGAAACCTTTTGCACCGCGCGAGGGATCGCCGGGCCCGGGTTTCAGGCCGGCAGCGTGGTCAGCAAAATCTCCGCGCGTCCGCCTTCCGGCGTCAGTTCGAGACCGGTCCCGGCTGCCGGTGCGATGAAGAACCCGCCTTTTCCAAACGGCAGGCCCCCGCACAGGACGGTGCCCTCCGTGACGGCGACCAGGGCGAACCCTCCGGCGGGCCGGACATCGCGGGGGCGGTCGAGGGGGATTTTTTCCACGTTGAAGAAGGGGCAGTCGGCGACGGAGGTTTCTGCGGACGCGCAGGCATCCGGCTCGAAATCGTCGAAGTCGATCGAGGCGAGGGATTCCTCGATGTGCAGGGCACGCGGCTTGCCGTCGAGCCCCATCCGGTTCCAGTCGAAGACGCGGTAGGTGGTGTCGCTGTTCTGCTGGACTTCCACGATGACATTTCCCTCGCCGATCGCGTGGAGCCGCCCGCTGGGGATGAAGATGCTTTCCCCGGTCGTGACCGGGATCCCGTGCAGTGCGCGCTCGACCTCGCCGGCGCGGAGAAGGGTTTCAAATTCCCCGCGCGTCACCCCCCTCTTGAGCCCGGCGTAGATCCGTGCTCCCGGGAGGGCGTCGAGAAAATACCAGACCTCCGTCTTGGGCTCTCCGCCCAGCGCGCCGGCCAGATGCAGCGGAGGATGCACCTGCACGGAGAGCCTCTCCCTCGCATCCAGAAGCTTGACCAGCAAAGGGAACCGCGCGGAAGGATGCCGGGCATACGCGCCGCCGAACACCTCCACCCGGTGCCTGTCCCAAAGCTCGTGGAGCGTTTTTCCCCGGAACGGGCCGGAATGCACGGTGCTCTGCGCGTCCTCCCGGTCCACGATTTCCCAAAGCTCGCCGACAAGCGCCCCGTGGGGGATGGCCTTGCCAAGAAGCGACTCGAGCCGCCGCCCCCCCCACACGCGCTCCATCGGAATCGGCTCAAAGACAATTGGCTCACTCATGGGGGACAGCCTTTTCTGTTCCCGCCCCGACCGCAACATCAAAAAGCTACTCGATCTCGACGAGGGTCCCCACCGGGACTTCCGCGAAGAGCACCTTCGCGTCCGCAGCAGGCAGCCGGATGCAGCCGTGCGACGCCGGGTAGCCCGGAAGCACCCCGGCGTGCATGCCGAAGTCTTTGCACGAAAGCCGGAGGAAATACGGCATCCTGGCCGGGTAAATCGTGGATTTCCAATCCCGGTATTTGTCTGTCACCACGAACCGGCCTTTCGGGGTGGGAAATTTTTTGCGCCCGGTCGAAACCGGCATGGTCCGCTCGATCTTCCCGTCCTTCCAATACCAGGCGGTCTGGTCGGCCAGACTGATATGGATTTTTGCCCGTTCCGCGTCCGATCCGGGGCCCGCTCCGAGCAGGAGTTGCATGGCCTCGACATGGCCGAACCGCCCCGCCAGCCAGAGGGCGAATGTCCGGTGCGGCTTCGTCACCGCATTCCGTTTTGCCCCCCGCTCGAGGAGGAGCCTGACGATGTCCGTGTAGCCCATGGCCGACGCCAGCATGAGCGGAGTCAGACCCTTTTCCTCCGTCAAATAATACTCCAGGGCCGTCTCCCGGAACCTGTTCAAAAGATCGTCGGAAGCAGGCTGTGGCAGGCAGGCATTCACGTCGCCCCCGCCATCCAGAAGCTCGCCGACAACCTTCGCGTCCGCTCCGGCCACCGCGCGGAACAGCTCCGCAGCAAGATCGGGAGGCGGGGAAGGCACCGGCCCGGGTTCGCCCCTCCCAGCCGACCCGGACGCGGCATCCGACACCGCCGCCGCAGCGTCCGGATCCCCGGGCTGCGAGCCCTCCACATCCCCGGGCCCGGCGAAGCCGCACAGCGGAGCGAAAACCATGATCCCTGCCCAGAGCCATCTCATCGCCCCGTGAATCTACAGGCGCCCCCGCGGGAAATCAAACCGATGCCAGACGGGAAATCGCCGGAGAAAAAATATTATCTAAGGAAGTGCATTTTGGCGTGTCTTGATAGGATGGAGGGAGGTCTCGCCCTCCGACCCATGACCGAACCATCGACCAGCCCCTCCGAACCGCTGTCCGGCACACCGGTGGCCGTTGCGTTTCCCGTCCCGGTGGCCGGGGAGACGCTGGCCGAGATTTTCGAGTCCGAGGAGAGCGCCGTTTTGGGATACGCCATCGGGCTCGTGGGCCGGAGGGCCGTTGCCGAGGAACTCGTCCAAGAGGCCTTCCTGCGGCTCCACGAGCTCTGGAGCCAGGTGGAAAACCCGCGCGCCTGGCTCTTCCGGAGCGTGCGGAATCTGGCGCTCAACCACCTCCGCGACCACGCGAAGGAGACGGTGGAGGAGGGCCCGGAGGGCCCGGGAAATGAAAATCCCCCGGATGAAGCGCTCGGTCGCCTGGAGGCCATCGGCATGGTGCGGCTGCTCATCTCGGAACTCCCCCCGGACGACCAGTCGCTCATCCGCCTCAAATATCACGACGATCTCAAGTATCGGGAAATCAGCCGTCAAACCGGCCTCAGCGTAAGCAACGTGGGCTACAAATTGCACCACCTGCTCAAGGGGCTGGCCGACGCATTGCGCCACGCCGGCATCGACGGGAGCCTGGGATGAACACCATGAACGACGACGAAAACACCAAAGGCCCTCAGCCGTGGAGCGACCCGGCGCTCGAAGCGCGTGTCGTCGCCAGCGTGCTGGGCGAAACCTCCGCGTTCGAGGCTTCGGAACTGGAGAGGATCCTCGCTGGAAATCCCGAACTCGCCATCTTCAAGCGCCGGATCGGGGCCGTGCACACGCTCGTGGGCGTCGCCTTTCTCCCAAGGCAGCCGAAAATCCAGCTGTCACCAGGGCGGAGGCAGCAGCTCCTGGAAAAGCTGGGGGCACGGCCCGCGCAGCCGGGAAAAAAAGTCAAGGCGTTCGCCCTTCCATTTCCCCAATGGCTGTCGTCCGACACGCTGAACCGCGTGGTCGCCTGTCTGGTCATCCTGGCATTTGTTGCGGTCCTCTACTCGCTGAGCCTCCCGGCGATCACCGGAGCCCTCATGAAGAGCCCCAGGCGGAGCATCGCGTCGTCCCCGAACGAGGAACGCCCGCAGTTTCATGGTGAAGCGGGCGGCTTTTTGGCTGCCGACGGTTTGGATCGTAAGGCATCGGTTGGGATTGGAGGGACGACCGCCGTGTCGTCCGTGAGTGAAAGCGTAACGGACAGTGCCGGTCCCTCCAGCAAACCGGATTCCTCGGGAAAGAAATTGGCGGCGGTTGAAGCGACCGCCATAAAAGCCTTCACCAGTGGATGGGGCAAGGGCTCTGGCTCGGGGACTGGCGCAAGAGGAGGAGTTGCGGCAGTTGAAGCTGAAAAGCAAGTCCTGCGGGACGCGGGTGACGTGAGCGCCCCGGGCGCAGAGGCGGTTCCGATGGAACCCGCGAAAGCGAAGGCGTCCGGCAAAGACCGCGACCCGGCTTTCCAGGCAGAAATCAAAACCACCAGGCAGCCGTTCTCGACATTCTCCCTGCATGTGAGCGATGTCTCGTTCCAGTTGGCGAAAGACGCGCTGGCGAAAGGGGCGATGCCGGACCCCGGACGGATCCGTGCGGAGGAATTTTACAACGCATTCGATTACAGCGATCCGGCACCGGCACCCGGCGAGGAAGTGGCCTGCCGGATCGAGCAATGCGCACACCCGTTCCAGCAACAGCGCGAGCTGGTCCGCATCGCGCTCAAGGTGGCGGCTGCGGGCCGCGCCGCAGGGCAGCCGCTGCGCCTGACGATCCTGCTCGATACCTCGGGCTCGATGGAACGCGAGGACCGCGCCGAATCGGTCCGCCGCGCGCTGCAAACACTCGCGTCGCTGCTCGGGCCGGACGACCGCGTGACGCTCATCGGATTTGCCCGGACCCCGCGCCTGCTGGCCGAGCAGGTGCCGGGAAACCAGGCGGGAAAACTCGCTGAAATGGCCGCGCGCACGCCATCCGAAGGTGGCACGAACCTGGAGATGGCGCTCGACCTCGCGTCGGAGCTGGCGCTCAAACAAAAACTCCCCGCCGCGCAGAACCGCATCGTCCTCCTCACCGACGGCGCGGCCAACCTGGGTGACGCCGACCCCGCCCGGCTGGCACGCCAGATCGAGAAGACCCGCCAGCAGGGGATTTCCTTCGATGCCTGCGGCGTCGGGGCAAACGGCCTGAACGACGAAATGCTCGAAGCCCTGACCCGCAAGGGCGACGGGCGGTATTACTTCCTCAACAGGCCGGAGGATGCCGACGCGGGGTTCTCGCGGCAGCTTGCCGGAGCTCTGCGCCCGGCGGCGGAAAACGTGAAGGTCCAGGTCGTGTTCAATCCGGCGCGGGTCAGCCAATACCGCCTCATCGGATTCGAGAAACATCTGCTGAAGAAAGAGGATTTCCGCAACGACAAAGTCCAGGCCGCCGAGCTCTCCGCCGAGGAAGCCGGGGTGGCGGTGTATCAGGTGCAAACCCTGCCCGAGGGCGAGGGCGAACTCGGCGAGGTCTTCGTCCGGTTCCGCGATCCGGCGAACGGCATGATGGTCGAGCGTTCGTGGACGATGCCGTATGAAGCCAAGGCCCCCGCGTTCGACAAGGCCCCCCCCTCGATGCAGCTCGCCGCCACCGCCGCCCTGCTCGCGGAAAGGCTCCGCGGGGACTCGCGGGTGGACCTGGACACGATGGCCCCCGTCATCGCGAAATTGCGCGGCCAATATTCCCACCAGGCCAAGGTGGGCGATCTCATCCGGATGTTCGAAAAGATGAGACGATAACTTTTATGCCCGGCAGAACCCATTGTTTCCCAGGCACCCCATCGGCCAGCACCCGTGGCATGGGCATCCTGCCCATGCGTGAAAAATCCGGCAGCCTTTTTACAAATTCCCGACACGCCGCAACCCCGTCCCAGCCAACAAAACACACCGCATGAAAACCGCACTCTCAATCCTGGATAGAACCAACACGAGCTTCGTGGGGCGGGCGTCCCGCCTGCTATTCTGCCAAAACTCGGGCGTCCGGGACATCCGCCCCATGTCGCCCATCCGATGGAAGCCGCTCGTCCCGGTCCTCGCCCTCGCGTTTCTTCCGCTTCCCGCCTTTTCCCAAAACGAAGCGCGGGCGGATCGCGCCGGAGTTTCCGCGCAGCTGGCTCCCGGGGACGGGCACCTGGTCGTCGAGGCGCACGGGGTGATGCCCGAGGCCCCGCTCTTTTTTTCCGCGACATCGGAAAACGTGATGCGCCTCGGCACCGGGGAGATCGTCGGCGAGATCAAACTGGTGATCCGCGTGGTGCAGGGCCGTCCGGAGGTGATCACGCTGGGGCTGGGCGGCAGCGGGGACGTGGTCGGGGTGAATGGCGACGGCCTGCGCGATTGGTCGGTCCGCCAGGCGGGCGGGAGGCGGTTCCTCGACCTGAGGCCGACGCTCAAGGACGGCCAGCCCGGACCGGCGCAATGGAACCTCGCGGTGAAGGTGAAAATCGCGGAGCCGAATGTTCCCGGCACCATCGCCCTCCCGACGCTGTCACCGGGCGATGCGGTCGGCTTTTCCTCGCAGATCAGGCTGGTGCCGGGCGAAACGGTCGACATGCGCGTCACGCGGGCCGACGGCCTGGTCCCCCTCGGCCCGGACCCGAAACCGCACGGGGAGCAGCAATTTTATGGGACGGGAGACGCGGGGTTGGAGGTGGTGCTCGTCCGGCGCGGCGCGGCGCTCGCGGACGCCGACCTTGCCGGCGCGCAGCTCGCGGGAAAGCTCGACGCGGCCGCCGGTTGCGTGAATTTCCGGCTGCGCGGGGAGGCCCGCGTGCGTCAGGCGGGGGCGAGGCTGGCCCTCCTCTCCGGGCGCGCCGCTTTGTCCGAGCCCGCATCCGGCGACGGCTGGCACGCCGAACTCGAAGACGATCAAACCGCGCTCGTCTTCGACCGGGTCGGCGTGTTCCCGATCGATCTGGCTTTTGCGGCGGCCCTCCGCGAGGGGGAGTGGAATTCGCTGGATTTTCGCATGCCCGCCGGGGCCGTGGTCCCCATGCAGATCGAAGGGCTTCCGACGGAAGTGTCGTTCGATCCCCAGGCCGCCGTGGTCCCCGACGCAGCCTCGCGAAAAGGGTTTCTTGCGTCCGACGGCAACGCCTCGGTGGGATGGAGGCAGACCCGCGGTTCGGGCGTCGGCACATTGTCGTTCACGAGCCACGAGCAGAGCGACGTGCGCGTGGGGGCGGGCCTGCTGCGGCAGACCTCGCAGATCGATTTCCGGGTCCTGCAGGGAAAATTGCCCGGCGTCCGGATGACAATTGACGGGCCGGGGGAAATCCTCGGGGTCGAGGGCGCGAATGTCCTGGGCTGGAAAGTCGTGCCAGCCGGCAACCGGCGGATCCTCGATGTCCGGCTCAGCAGGCCGTTCGAGAAAACCGGCTCGCTGGCCGTCAGGAGCCAGGCCACGCTGGGGAATTTTCCCGTCCGGGCCGAACCGCTGCGCCTCACCCCGGAAGGCGGGGTGCGCCATTCCGGGTTTGTGCGCGTGGCCAACGATGGTGCCGTGCGGCTCGAGGTCTCCGACGTGGCGGGGATGATGCAGCTCGCCCCGTCGCAATTTCCCGGCGAACCGGCCGAGAAAGGCGCGCGCCAGGTTTTCGTGTATCGCTTTCCCTCGGCCAGCTATGCCTGCCGCATCGTGGCGAACCAGATCTTGCCCGAGGTCGGGGTCTCGCAAATCGCGCTCTACCGGCTCGGCGACACCGACCGCGCGATCGACGCCGACCTCGAGCTCGACATCCGCGAGGCGCCCGTGCGCGAGTGGTCGCTCGGGATCCCAGAAGACTACGCCGTCGTGGCCGCCAGCGGCGGGGCCGTCGCGGACTACGTCGCGGAGACGGGAGCCAGGGACGGCTCCCGCGTGCTGAAAATCCTTTTCAACAACTCCGTGGATGGGCGCCAGCTGATCCATTTGCGGCTCGAAAAAAACCAGGCGGCCGCCGCGGGCGAATGGGTCCTGCCGCCGCTTTCGTTTCCGGGGGCCAAATCCGTGCGCGGCCACATCGGGGTCGTCGCCGCGCCCGGCTTCCGCATCCTCCCCGGCAAGGTGGACAAGCTGGTGGAAATGCCGCTCGGCTATTTTCCCACCCAGGCCGCCGGCCTCCAGCAGGCCTACCGCCAGCGCGAGGCGAACTGGTCGGCCACGCTGGACGTCGAGGCCCTTGGCCAAAGCGTGCAGGCGGATATTTTCCACCTCTACTCGCTGAAGGAGGGCGTGGTTTACGGCAGCATCCTCATCAACTATTTCGTCGTGGGGGCACCCGCCAACGAGTGGCGGATCGAGGTGCCGGAATCGGTCGGAAACATCGATGTCGTCGGGCAGAACGTCCGCCGCGACTGGCGTCGCGAAGGCAACCAGGTGATCGTTTCGCTGCACCAGCCGGTGCTCGGTGCCGCGACTTTGCTGGTCACGTTCGAGCAGCCGATGAGCGCGCGGGGCGGGGCCATCAATCCCGGCGAGGTCCGCGCCCTCGGCGTGCAGGGCGAGCGAGGGTTCGTCCAGGTGGTCAGCCCGCTGCAGGTGAAAACCCGCATCCTCAAGGCCGATGGCGCCCTGCTGAAATTGGAGCCGCTGGAGCTGCCCGCGGAATTCCGGCTTCTCAGCAGCTCTCCCTCGCTGGCGGTCTACCAATACACCGCCCGCCCGTTTGCCCTCGAGATGGACATCCAATGGTTCGCGCCGGCGGAAACGGTCGACCAACTGGTCGATTTCGCGAAGCTTTCGAGCCGGGTCTCGCGCGATGGGCAGGTCGTCACCGACGCCCGGTATTTCGTGAAGACCCGCGGGCGCAAGGCCCTGCGCATCGCGCTGCCAAAAAACGTGAAATTGTGGGAGGCGCGCGCCGACAAGGAAATCGTGAACGCGCGGATCGACGGGGACCAGACACTCGTCCCTCTCCCCCCGAAGCTGAACCCGAATGATCCGGTCGAGGTCGTTCTTCGCCTCGGACAGACCGCAAAACACGCCGCGTCTCCGGTGCTGGATTCCCCGAAAACGCAGGCGCCGACCGTGATCGGCGAGTGGACGGTCACCGGCGACCCCGGGCAACTCCTCGTGCCGAAGGGCGGGACCGCCCAGCTCGGCGGGCCGGTTCTGACAGAAACCGGTTTCGAGTGGCTCTCCGCCCGCGCGCCCGGCACGGTCATCCTGCTTCTGCTCGCCACCGGGGCATCCGCATTTCTCGTCCGGGCCGGAACGGGATGGAAGACCCTTCTCGGGTCTCTCGTCGCGGCGGTCGTGGTCCTCTCCGCCCTCAACCTGGCGTCCGCCGCCATGCGCGAGCGTCGGCACAACCTGGCCAAGCTCACCTACTCGGCGAATGTTGTCCCCGCAGGCGAAGCCGTCACGATCCGGCTCGCCAACGTCGGGGCCAACCGGGCGATGGTTTCCGCGTGGGGCGTCGTTTCCGCCGTGGCGGGACTCGGGCTGCTCGCGTCCGCGGCATTCCGCATCCGCTTCGCCGCCGGGCGCGGCGGCTGGCAGGTTCCAGTCGGCGCGTTTTTGCTCGTGCTCGGGATCCTCGCCCAGCGCGGGGGGGCCGCGGTGTTTTTCCTCCTCGTGGCGCTCGGGGTCTTCGCGGTCCTGCTTCTCCCGGCATTGATCCGCCGGATGCGCGGGCTGCGCCCTCCGGCGGGGCCTGCCGCCGCGCTGCTCCTGCTGCTCGCCCTGGTCCCGGTGGCTCCGGTGCAAGCCCGGGAGAACCAGTCGGCATCGTCGGTGGTCCAGACATGGAAAATCCACGAGGGACGGCTCTTCGGGGAATTCGATGTGCAGGTGCGTGGGGCCGTCGGAGACAGCTTCCTCCTGCTCCGGCCTCCTGCGGTTCTGACCGGGTTCAAAGGCGACGACGGGCTCCGCGTCACAAAAACCCAGCGGGGGGACCAGACACTGTATTTTGTCGCCCTCGAACGCGCCGGAGCCTTCCGTGCGCACGCCAGCTTTGAAATGCCGGCGGGGGATTTGGCGGAGGGCCTTCCCTTGGTGACCGGGCCCGCAGCCGTCCAACGCGTCACAGTGCAGCTCGACCAGGGCGGCTGGGAGTTCACCTCGCCATCGGCTGTGAGCGTCCAGCCGATACCAGGGCTCCCCGGGAACGAAAGCGGGGCGACCCTCGTGCTGGGCCCGGACGACTCCCCGGCCATCAACCTGCGGACCAGGACGCGTGATACGGCGGCGGAGAAGACCCGGTTTTTCGCCGAGGCGGCCAACCTTTTCGTGCCCGGGCCGGGGGTTGTGAACGGCTACTGCCGCATCACGGTCCGGCCCGTGCAGGGCCAGGTCTCATCTCTCGAGCTGGAAGTTCCGAAAGGCTTCACGGTCGGCGACGTGCGAAGCGGCCCGACCAGCGCCTGGCGGTTCGACCCCAAGAGCCGCAAGCTTCGCGTCGATCTCGCGCCAACCCAGGCGAACGCTTTCCAAATCGATGTGGAAACCCAGCTCGGGACCGCAGACCTCCCGGTGGACCTCACGCTGGATCCCATCCGCGTCCCCGGCGCGGACGGCGAGGTCGGCATGATCGCGCTGGCGTTCGGCGGCGACGCGCAGCCGGAAAACGTGCGCGGCCTCTCGCCGGTCAACCTCGAGGATTTCGATGCCGGGCTGATCCCGAAAACCAAGGACGGACGCCCGCTGGCCACGCTCCAGCAGGCATTTCGTTACGGGCGAGAAGGCGGGGCCGTGTCGCTGAAAGTCGCCGCAGTCGCCCCCGAAGTGAGGGTTGTCGGCAAGCAGGTTCTTTCGTTCGGCGATGACCGTCTTGTCATGGCTGTCGACCTGGACGTCGCGATCACGCGCGCCGGGCTTTTCAAACTCAGCTTCGCCCTGCCCGACGGCCTGGAAGTCGAAGCGCTCAGCGGCGCGGCTCTCAGCCAGTGGACCGAGGCCGCCGAGGACGGCAGGCGGATCATCACCATGCAGCTCAACGGCCGCACGGTCGGCGACCAGAACTTTGCACTCACGTTGGTGGGCCCCGCCCCGGCCGCCCAGGATTCCTGGCCGGTCCCGAAGCTGTTGCTCCGCGAGGCGACCCGGCAAACCGGCGAGATGTTCCTCGTGCCGGAGAAGGGGATCCGCCTTCGCGCGGTGAAGCGCGAGGGTGTTTCCCAAGTGGATTCGCGGGCCGCCGGGGAATCGCGGGCCGGAACGCTGGCCTTCCGGCTGCTCCAGGAAAACTGGAGTCTGAATCTCGGGATCGAGGCGCTGGAGCCGTGGGTGACGGTCCAGGCCCTGCAGGAAATCACGGTGCGCGAGGGGCAAACCCTCACGCGCCTCAGCCTCCGCTACCGCGTGGACAATGCCGCCGTCAAGCAGCTCCGCCTCCGCCTGCCGGGGCTGAGCGAAAGCCAGGCGCAAACCGTTCGCGGCTCGGGCCCGTCCGTGAATGATCTCGTCAAGCTCCCCGACGAAAAGGATCTGTGGGAAATCCGCTTCCAGCGCGGCATCGCCGGGGAGACGGACGCGCAGATCGAGTTCCAGGGCCAGACCGCGCGGGAGCAGGGGAGGGAAATGGTCCGCACGCCCCTGTTCGAGGGGGCGCGGCAGGTCGCGCAGTTCGTCTCGGTCCGCGGGAGCGGACGCATCGAGCTCGACGCGCCCGCTCTTCCGCGCGGATGGCAGCGGGTGGATTGGGGTGCCGTGCCCGCGAACCTCCAGGACCGGTCGGATCGCAGCGTGCCCACGCTTTGCTTCCGCATCGCCGAGCCCGAGGGGCCGCTCGCGGTGAACATCCGGCGGCACGACGTGGCCGATGCCCTGAAACTCCGCGTGACGCAGGGCGATCTCACCACGCTGTTCTCGCCGCTCGGGCCTTCTCTCACCGCCGTCCAACTGGCCGTCGAGGTCGTCGAAAAAAGTTCCCTGCGCGTCAACCTGCCCAAAGAGGCCCAGCTTTTCAGCGCCATCGTGAACGACGGGAGCGTCGGCGTCGTGCGCGAAGGCGATGCCTATCTGATCAGCGTCTCGCCGAACACGGGTGCCGACCGGTCCGCCAGGGTCCGGCTGGTTTATTCGGTCCCCGCCGCGCAGCGCAGGGGCATCGGGTTGATCGGCCCCAGCCTCAACGTCCCGCTCGTCAACGTCTCCTGGCGGGTCATCGTGCCGCCGGGTTACACGGTCGCCAACTACCGCGGCACCCTGCGGCTCAAGGAGCAAAAATCCGCAGGGCTCTTCGGCTTGCAGGAATATGTGGACCTCTCCTCTTCCATGCGGGGCCTCGAGGCGAAAAAGGCAGCGGCCCTCATCGACCAGGCAAACACCCTGCTGCGCAAAGGCGAGCAGCAGCAGGCCGGTGAAGTCCTCAGCAAGGCGGCGAACACCTACGGCCTGGACGAGGCCTCGAACGAGGACGCCCGCGTGCAGTTGAAAACGCTCAAGACCCAGCAGGCCGTCGTCGGCCTCAACACCCGACGCCAACGGCTTTATTTCGACAACAAAAGCAACGCCACCGCCCACAACGAACAGCTCGAACAGGCGGCCAGCGCGAACCCCTTCATGCAGGGCGGAACGAACTTCGACCCCCGCCAAATGGACCAGATCCTCATGGGGAACACCGCCGAGGAAAATTCCGCGCTCAAGGGCATCGCGGGCCGCATCGTCGAGCAGCAGCTCGCCGCCGAACCCGCGCCCGGCGCGATCGACGTCACCATCCCGGAGAGCGGCAGGATACTCACCTTCACCCGCAGCATCCAGGTCGACGGCGAAGCCCCGCTCAATCTGCACCTCGACCTCGCAGGCACCCGCGGAGCCAACGGGTGGTTCATCGCCGCCCTCCTGCTGCTCTCTGCCGCAGCGGCCGCCGCCGCCTTCCCAAGACGGGCGGAACGGTGACAACATCCGATCATCTCGTCGCGGGCGGCCTGGTGCGGGAGTTTTTCCGCGAGGCATCGGGTGCTTGTCCCGGAGCAGACCCGCGCGCCGGATCGAGCGGGCGGAGCCGGATCAGGGAACGGAGCCAGACGTCGAGCGCTGCCGCAAGTTTCTCCAAACGCCCGAGCCGGATCCGGCGCGCGAAGACCGGGAAACCGTCCTTTTCCAACCGGGACAAGATGCGGAGGTAGATCGCTTTCATGATCTCGGGGGCAAGGAGCGCCCGCCTGTCGCCTGCCGGCGGGATGGCCGCGTGAAAACGCGCCCGCGCCCGCCCGGCTTCAAACCTCATCAGCCTGCGGAATCCGGGCGTGGGTTTCCCATCGAGCAAATCCTCCACGCTCACGCCGAACCGCCGCAGGTCCGCGAGCGGAAGGTAGATGCGTCCGGCGGCGGCATCCTCGCCGACATCGCGGAGGATGTTTGTGAGCTGGAGCGCATGGCCCAGGTTTTCCGCGTAGGTGCTGCTGGCGGGGTCCTCGCACCCGAAAATCCGGATCGAGGCCAGGCCGACCGCGCAGGCGACGCGCCAGCAGTATTTTTCCAGATCCGGAAATGTTTCGAACCTCTCCGGACGGATGTCCGTCGCGCAGCCGCGGACGATCTCCGCGAGGAGGTTCCTTTCGATGGCACGCCTCGCGATCACGGCCTCGAGTTCGGCGGGCAGGCCGTTCCGCCCGATGGCGTCCAGCCATTCCTGCAGGAGCCGCCGCTTCTCGTCCTCGCCACGGCCCGGCTCGTCGGCGATGTCGTCAACCGCCCGGCAGAAGCGGAAAAAGATCATCGCGTCCCGGCGGCGGTCGCGCGGCAACCAGAGGAGCGCGAATGCCAGGTGGGATTTTCCGGCGGCCCGTGCTGGGGCGAGTTCCATCATGATTCCCTGGCGCGACCATCGCGCATTTCGACAATCCGGTCGGCGTAGGGGGCGAAGGTTTCGCGCTCCCCGGCCCAGAGGACCGTGAGGTGGTATTTCGCCGCCGCGAGTTTCGCGAACGGCAGCAGGTCTGCAGCGGGCGGGGAGATCGCGATCAGCACCCGCGGGTCATGCACCAGGGCCCGCGCAAAGGCCGCGCGCCACCGGAGCACCGGATCAAGCGTCCCGGTTCGCGTCGTTTCAAAATCCCCGATGCCAGCAAATTCCAGGACTTCGCGGGTGCGCTCCCGGGCCTCCGCCGCCCCGCCCCCGCAAATCCGGAAAAGCGGCATGGCCACGTTCTCCGCGACGGTGAACGAAGGCAGCAGGCACGGGTGCCCGAACAGGAACCCGCACGCCTCGTTCCGGAACGTCGCGGTGTCCTCATCGGAAAAATCCGCCGCATCGTGCCCGAGGAGGACCAGCCGCCCGGAGTCAGCCTTTTCGAGCAGCCCGATCACATTCAAAAGGAGGCCCTTTCCGCAGCCGTCCCGCCCGCAGAAACCCACGAATTCCCCGCATTCGAAATCGGAGGAGAAATCGAGCACGCGGCCGGGACCGGCGTTGTTCCAGTCGGGTTTCAAACACGTCAGCCCCTCGCAAGCGATCGCACTCACCGCCGCCATGCAACCCGAGCGCACGGCGGCCGGCAAGCCCGCTCGCAAGGAATGTTCGCGCGCGTGTCACCGCAGTCGGTGCGAATGTTCGACGGCGCGGGAAATCTGTGCCAGCCTTCGCGGAAACCCATGACACTCGCCAACCAGATCACCGTCACGAGAATCCTGATGATTCCGGTCTTCGTGCTTTTCTGCGTGTATTATGGCCGGGGAATCGAGACCGGCGAGCCGGAGGAGTGGCAGCGGTGGGCCGCCATCATCACGTTCCTCGCGGCCGCGGCGAGCGACGGGCTCGACGGATGGGTTGCGCGGAGGTGGAAACAGCGCAGCAAACTCGGCTCGATCCTCGACCCGATTGCCGACAAGGGGCTTCTTCTCACCGCCATCATCACCCTCAGCCTGAGCCGGTGGACATATGCTTTTCCGGTCTGGTTCCCGGTTCTCGTGATCGCGCGCGACGCCATCATTTTGATCGGATACGCGGTGCTTTTTCACCTCGACCAGAAACTCGAGGTGAGCGTCGCGCTCACCGGCAAAGTGGCCACGGCCGCGCAGATGGTGGCCGTCGCCTGGATCATGCTGCAGTTGCCGCACCACCTGGTTTCTGTTTACGTCGCGGGATTCTTCACGCTGGCCAGCGGAGCGATCTACGTCTCCAGGGGGATCCGCCAACTCCGCCGCCACGAACAACCACACTGATTTTTCATGCGCAACATCGCCATCGTCGGCCGCCCGAACGTGGGCAAGTCGGCCCTTTTCAACCGCCTCGCCGGACGGATGATTTCCATCGTCCACGACCAGCCGGGCGTGACCCGCGACCGCATCGCCTCGGTCTGCAAACTCGGCGCGGCCCCGTTTGAAATCGTCGACACGGGCGGCATCGGCGAGGAGCCGGATCCGGATTTCGCGGAGTCCACCCGCGAAGGCGCGATGATCGCCATCGAATCCGCCGACCTCATCCTCTTCGTCACGGACGCCAACGACGGCGTCGCCCCGCTCGATGCCGAGCTGGCCTCGATGATCCGCGCCGCAGCGACCCCGGTCATCCTGGTGGTGAACAAGGTGGACATCGAGGCCCACGAGTCGCGGGCGGATGAATTTGCCCGCCTCGGATTCGCCCACACCCTGACCGTGAGCGCGGCCCACGGACGCGGGATCGGCGACCTTGTCCAAGCCATCGAATCGCTTCTCCCTCCCCCTCCGGAGCAGGATCCGGAGGCACCGGTTGTCGCGCCGAAACTCGCTATCGTCGGTCGGCCGAATGTCGGCAAATCCTCCCTCGTCAACGCGATCCTCGAGGACAAGCGGTCAACGGTCAGCGAGATTCCGGGCACGACCCGCGACGCCGTGGACATCGCGACCGTCCGGGAAGGGCGTCCATATATCCTCTGCGACACGGCGGGAATCCGCCACCGCTCGAAGCACAACACATCGGTCGAGGTCTTCAGTGTGATGCGCTCGGAAAAAACGATCCTGCGTGCGGATCTGAACGTGCTCGTCATCGATGCCACCTCCGGCGTCACGACCCAGGACAAGAAGATCGCCGGCCTGATCCAGGAGGCGAAAAAGCCTGCGGTGATCGTGCTGAACAAATGGGATCTGGTCGCCGAGGGCGGCAGGCACGATCCCGAACTCCTGCGCGAGCACGTCGAGCGCGTGAAGCGGGAGCTGTTCTTTCTCGACTACGCGCCGGTGATTGTCCTCTCGGCGAAGACCGGCGACAACGTGCGGCGGCTGTTCACGATGGTGGAAAAAGTCCGCGAACATTCGATGCGGCGCGCCGGCACCGGAGAGCTGAACCGGGTGATCCGCGCCGCAATCGAACGCCAGGCCCCCGCGACAAAAGGCAACAAGCGCTTCAAGGTCCTCTACATCACACAGGTCAACGAGGCCGGCCCCTCCGCGATCAAGCCCCCCCAGTTCATCCTCTTCGTCAACGACCCCCGCCTCCTCATGGACAGCTACGTCAACTACCTCTGCAAGCGGATCCGCGACAAATGGGAATACCCCGGCCTCCCGATCCTCCTCCGCCTCCGCGGCCGCGAGGGCCAGAATGCCAACGCGAGGGAAAACTGACGACTCCGCCTGCACGTCGCGATTTCCACTCAAACTCAATGTTTACTGACAACCGGCTCCGGAACCTCGGATAGATCCAGTCTTTCAAGAATTCTGGCGGCAAGCTTTTGAAAATCCTCGCCACACTCTTTCACGCTGTAGGTGTGCGAGCCGATTGCGCCATCGGAGGGTTTGAGACGAAAAATGGGCTTCCGTGCCTCCATGGCCATCGGAACGAGGCTTCGGTAGTGTTTGAGCAGTCCGAGGCAATATGGGTCTGGTTCACCGGGGATTGGGGTAGCCTCGGCATTGCCAAGAACCTTCTCGGCGAAGGTGGCCGGGATTCGTCTGGCCCACTTCTCGTAGGCATGGACCGGTCTGCTGTCCCGAACTCCGAACTGCAGCACGACATAGCCGAGTGGGTTCATGATGGCCGCAGGCAGTTGCAACTCTGCAGCAGGCCTTTCATCCAACCGCTTGGTCCACTCTCGCCGCCAGTTTTTCAAGGTGGGGCCAAGGTTGCGAAGCCCCTGAATTGAAAACAGGTCCGGGGCAACAGGAATCACCACTGCATCAGCACAGATGAGGGCAGCGCGGTTAATTGCTCCGAAATTGGGACCGACATCGAGTAATACCAAGTCTGCATCGAACTGCTCCGCCGCCTGGCGAGAGATGCGGTAAAGCGAACTGGTCGTCCGGAATGCCGGCTCTTTCCCGTCCAGACAATCCCCCCACGCCTCGGAGAGATTGGATTCAAAGTTTGAAAGGTTGAGATCTCCGGGGATAAGCCGAATATTGGGCGCTATGCGCTGAAGAGGAGCCTGCCCGATATCGCCCAGCCCGCGAATGATCGGGATCAGCGGGGCCATGATACTTTGGTCCTGAACATTGTCGGGGTCCCAGAGCTTTTCCAGTTCCGGCTCTGTGAGGAACATTGAAGTCAGATTTGCCTGCGGATCAAAGTCGGCCACCAGAACCCGCTTGCCCATGTCGGAGAACATCCATGCCAGATGGTAGAGCAGGGTTGTCTTTCCGACTCCTCCCTTGTTGTTGAAAAAAGCGAGCGTCTTCATCTTTGGGGATGCTTCGGGATGATGGTGAGGAAGTGGTTCGTCTCGAATTGAAGCAAGTTGTTCTTTCAAGTCCCGGTGGTTTTCGGCAATGACCTCGGCTGCGATGGCTTGCGTGCGGTATGTCTGGCCGAATGTTTCCAGGTCGAGCCGATCCAATTCGCCTTCGGGACACGGGGTGGCATCAAAAGTTGGGAAACGGGAGGAGCGCCGTTCCATGAGCACACGCTCCTCGGCTTCACTCGCCACATCCTTGCGCGGGCCGATCCGGATGTGGGTGCGCCCCTTCGAGCGAACCGGAGGCAAGTCGTGGGGCTGGACCTCGACGACCAGAATGTCTCCGCCTCCCGCTGGGTGGGGGTATTTCGCGACCGTCATCACCGGCAGAGGAAGAATCTGGCCATCCGAGCGATACGAAGCAAACTGCTGCAGCACACGGTCGGTGACTTCCAGGCGAAACCCGATGTCCTTTTGATCAGCCCCAATAATGAGAAACCCGGGCAGCCCCCGCCCGGCCATGTCATTGGAGAAAGAACAAATGGCCTCACGATATTTGTCCGCATCATCCGTGGAGCGGGTCACCTCGACGCGATCCGTCTCGATGGAGTCGATGAGATGCTTGAGTTGCTCGGTGGTCATGAGTTTGAAAAGCTCATCATGGCACGACAAAGCGGAGATAAAAAGCCCGGTCTTACTCCGCCTGCGCGTCACGGTAGAGGGCGGCGTAGATGCCGTTCTTCGCAACCAGATCGGCACCCGTCCCGTCCTCGACGATGCGGCCTTCCTTGAGGACGATGATCCGCCCGATCCCGTGGACGGTCGCCAGCCGGTGGGTGACGATCAATGTCGTGCGCCCGCGCATCAGCTCGGAAATGGTGCCCATGATCGCGTGTTCGGTCGTGGGGTCGAGCGCGCTGGTCGGCTCGTCGAGGAGGAGGATCGGGGCGTCTTTCAAAAAGGCGCGGGCGATCCCGATCCTCTGGCGCTGGCCGACGCTCAGGTGCCCCCCCCGTTCGCCGACCGGGCTGTCAAACCCCGCCGGCATCCGCATGATGAAATCGTGGGCCTGCGCGCGCCGGGCGGCTTCGACGATCTGCTCGTCGGTCGCGCCGGGTTTTCCGTAGGCGATGTTCTCCTTGATCGTCGTGGAAAACAGCAGCGTGTCCTGCAGGACCATCCCGATGTGCGAGCGCAGGCTCTTTTTCGTGAGGCTCCGGAGGTCGTGCCCGTCGAGCGAAACCACGCCGACCTCCGGGTCATAAAACCTGGGGACGAGGCTCAGCAGCGTGCTCTTGCCGGTGCCTGTGCCGCCGACGAAGGCCACCGTCTGCCCGGGCTCGACCGTGAACCCCATGTCTTTCAAAATCACCCGCTCGTCGGTGTATCCGAACGAAACCCCGCAGAATTCGATCCGCCCCCGCACCGCCTCGATGACCCTCGCATCCGGGGCATCGGGCACATCGTTGTCCCGATCCAGAACCTCGAAGCACCTCGCGGCCCCCGCGGCGGCACCTTCGAGAGCCCAGGCCGTATACGTCAACTGCTCCAGCGGCTGGTAGAGCATGATCAGGTAGGAGGCGAAGACAAGGAGATCTCCGAGGGTGAAGGCCCCCTTGGTTTCGAGCACCTGGACCGAACCCACGTAATACATGAGCGCGGTTCCCAGGGCCATGAGGGTTCCCACCACAAGAGCGCTGGCCACCGAAGTCATGTTGAGCCGCATGTTGGCCTCCAGGCTTTGCGCCGCCCGGCGGCTGAATTGGCCGACTTCGAATGCCTCCCGCCCGAACGCATGCACCATCCGGATCTGGCTCAGCCCTTCCTGCGCCAGCGTCAGCAGGTCGCTCTCGCGCTCCTGGATCGTCGTGGATTGCTTCCGCACCCGCTCCGCGTAGTGGCGGATCGCGAGGACGACAAATGGCAGGATGACCAGCGAGGCCAGGGTCAGCGGCCAGTTCATCCGGAACATCACGACCAGCGCGGAGAGCAGCATGACCACCGAGGAGAGGATGGTCGCGAACCCTTTGTTGTAGATCGTCTGGATGCTCTGGGAGTCGTAGGCCACCCGGAAGCTCGAATCCGCGCTGCGCCGCGAATCGTGGAACTTGAGCGGGAGGGCCTGCAGCGCCGCGTAGAGGTCCGTGCGCAGTTGCAGCAGCGAACGCAGGCCGACCCGGATGAAAAGGTAATTCGACACCATGTTCACCAGCCCGGCAACGAGGCTGATGGCCACCATGACCAGCGAGAGCCCGAGCACGGCACCGGCGGGGTTGCCGTCCCCGAACCACCGGTGCACGAAAGCCCCGGCGGCGGATGTCCCCTTCGCGGGGTCGAGCACCCCGTCCACGATATACTTGAACGGCCAGGGCTTCAGCAAATTGGCGGCAATGGAAGCGAACGTGAGCAGGACTCCGCCGAGCGTCGGCCAGAAGAACGGCCGGAAATACCGGAGGGCCCTCGCGTAGATGTTCACCAGTCCGTGCTATGCGAGCGGGGGCCGCTCCGCAAGAGGATTGGAGCGGCCCAAATCCGCGCGTCACGCCAACGATGGGAGGGCGAACCTCCGTGTGAGCCCATTTATTACGGCTCAGACGGAGCTTCGCCCTCCCTCTCATTTCTTCCCTTCCCGCGGATTTGGGAGCGGACCTCCTGCCGGGGCGGTGGCTTGATTTGCAAATTCCGCAGTTCTGGCCGAGATTTCCACATGAGCAGACATCGTCCGGCTCACACGCGGGGCAGCCGTCGGCATCGCAGGAGGAAATCGTTCGTCCGCTGGATCGGTGTGGCCATGTATTCTGCAGCGAGCCTTTCGGGTTCCCACGCCGCGTCCGCCAAGTCTCCCGATTCCTTCAAGACCAAAAAGGCGGGGGCCTCCCAGCTCTCTTTCGAGAATGACGCCTGGTCTTCGGACTCCACTCCCCGGGCCGCCCCGCCCGCTTCCGGGGCCGCCCGGCAGTATCCCTGGCGGGCTTCGATTGTCACCACCACGTTCTGGATCGGCGAGAAACCGGGCGAGAACAACCCCGTCCCGAACCGCAAAAGTTGCTGGGACCCCAAGTGGGCGGAGAACTACGGCGGCACGGATTCCCCCAAACGCGCCGACCGCCTCGGCACGTTCATCCCGCGCGATTTCACCCCGCGGCAGAACCCGTTCTACATCGCTCTTCCTTACAACGACATGACCTCGAAGGGCCACAAACCCGAGGCCGAACAGATCATCCCCTGGTTCAAACGGGACTTTCAGTCTCCCGGCCGCTCGGTGTGCAAAGGCCGATGGATCGCCATCCGGCATGGAACCCGGGTCTGCTACGCCCAATGGGAGGACGCCGGTCCGTTCCGCACGGACCACGCCGGCTACGTCTTCGGCAACGAGCGCCCGGAGCCGAATCTCAACAAGGGTGCCGGCCTCGATGTCTCTCCTGCCGTCCGCGATTTTCTCGGCATGGACGACACCGACATCACCGACTGGAAATTTGTGGAGTTCGCCGAAGTCCCCGCCGGGCCCTGGGCCGCGTATGGCGACAACAACACCTTCGTCATCAACCGGCGCGCCGCCGCCGAAAAAGCGCAAATCGCCCTCGCCGCGAAAGAAGCCTCCCGGCGGGCCTCGGACGTGGAATAGGCCGCCTGCGGCGCGGGGCACTGGGAAGGCCGACGGCGTTTTTGAGGTTGAATCGCGGGGCGGGGAGAAGAACATGGCCGGGTGCCCGAGAAGCCTCTGCTGATCTACGATGGGGAGTGCCGGTTCTGCTGCCGGTGGATCGAGGCGTGGAAGGCGATCACCGGGGACCGGGTCGATTACGAAACCTCCCGGAATGCCGTCGCGCGGTTTCCGGAGATCGCGCCCGGAAAATTTGCCGACGCGGTCCAGTGGGTCGGCGCGGACGGTCGCGTCTGTTCCGGCGCGGAAGCGGTGTTCTCCGCTTTGGCCACGGCGACCTGGCATGGCCGCATGGCGCTGGGGATTTATCGCGAAGTGCCGGCCCTCGCCCGCGTGGCGGACGCGCTCTATGACGGGGTCGCCACCCACCGGAGTTTTTTCTCCCTGCTCACCCGGATGCTTTGGGGAAACGATGTGCGGCCTCCGGCGTATGCGGTCTCCGGATGGCTGTTCCTGCGGATTCTTGGGGGGATTTTCCTCGTGGCCTTCCTGTCCTTCGGCGCGCAGATCGATGGCCTGATCGGCCCGGAAGGCATCCTGCCCGCCGCAGAATTTTTTCGGGCCGTGCGCGATGCGGCGGGCGGCGGGGCGTTCCAGGAATGCCCGAGCCTGCTCTGGTGGACCGGGGCCGGAGAAGCGGCGTTGCATGGCTGGTGCCGGGCGGGCGTCGTTTCCTCCGTGCTCCTCATGGCCGGAATCGCCCCGGCGGCAAACCTGGTTTTTCTGTGGGCGGTTTACCTTTCCCTGAGCATGGCCGGGCAGGAATTTTACCGGTTCCAATGGGATGTCCTCCTGCTGGAAACCGGGTTTCTGGCCGTCTTCCTCGCCCCGTGGCAATGGCGGGCAAAAAAGGCCTCCCCTCCGCCCCGGCTCGCGCATTTTCTTTTGCTCTGGCTGCTTTTCCGCCTCCTGTTCGAGTCCGGGGTGGTGAAGCTGTCGGGCGGCGATCCGGCCTGGGCGAACGGGACGGCATTGGATTACCATTATTTCACCCAGCCGCTGCCGACGCCGACCGCGTGGTTCGCGCAGCAATTGCCGGGCTGGTTCCAGTGGCTGAGCGTCAAGGCGACGCTCTTCATCGAGATCGTCCTGCCGTTCCTGCTCTTCTTCCCGCGGCGGCTGCGGCTTCTCGGCGCGGGCGGCATCGCGCTGTTGCAGGCGCTGATCGCCGTCACGGGAAACTACGGGATTTTCAATCTGCTGACGCTGGCCCTCTGCCTCCTTGCGGTGGATGACTCCGTGTGGGGCGGGTTGGCCAAACGGGTGGCGGCCCCGGACAGACGGCGCTTTTTACCGGGATTCGTTCTCGGGCCAACCGCCGCAGCGATCGTTCTTCTGGGCCTCGTCCCGATGGCGTCCGCATTTCGTCAGCCCCTGCCCTGGATGGAACCGCTGGCCCGCGCGTATGCAACCGTCCAGCCGTTTCGAACGATCAACGGATACGGGCTCTTCGCGGTGATGACGACGAAACGCCGGGAGATCATCGTCCAGGGCTCGGACGACGGGGTGAACTGGAAAACTTACGGGTTCCGTTACAAGCCCGGCCCGGTCCGACGGGCCCCGCCCTGGGTCGCCCCCTACATGCCGCGCCTGGACTGGCAGATGTGGTTCGCCGCGTTGGGCGGCGCGGAACGGACTCCCTGGTTCAAAAATTTCCTGGTCCGGCTCTTGCGGGGGTCCGCCCCCGTTCTCGACCTGCTCGGCGACACGCCATCCTTCGCGGGCGGCCCCCCCCGCTACGTCCGCGCGGTGGGCGACGGCTACGAATTCACCTCGCCTGCAGAGCGGGAGAATTCCGGGGACTGGTGGAAAACGGAGCCGCTCTCCATCTGTTTCCCGGCGGTTTCCCTGAAGGATCGCTGAAGCCCGCGCAACGGGCTCATGTCAAACCGCGCAATAACGAAATCGCCCTGTCGACATTCATCCCGGCCCGAAGGGGTGGAAAATATATTCGTATTGACGAATATTCGTTCATGCGAATATATTGCCCGCATGTCCCTTGTCCGGATCTACGAATGCCTGTGCGACGAGACGCGGCTGCGGATCATCCAGCTTTTGGCCCGCGGCCCGTTGTGCGTGTGCCAGTTGCAATCGGTGCTGGGGATCCCGCAGGCGCGGGTCTCCCAGCACCTCTCGTATCTCCGCGAGCGGGGAATGGTCGAAAACCGTCGCGAGGGGACGTGGATGATCTACTCGCTTCCGGAACAGCCCTCTGCGGAACTCTCCCGCCACCTGGCCTGCCTGCAGGACTGCTCGGTGTCGGACAGGCGGTTTCGCGGGGATTTGAAAAAACTACAGGCCGCCCGCAGCCGCTGCGGCGAGCCGGGAATGCCGTGAAAACCGTTCAAGTCTATGATCCCCCGATGTGCTGTTCCACCGGGGTCTGTGGCCCGGATGTCGATCCCGACCTGGCGCAATTTGCCGGGCTTCTCGGTCGGCTTGGAGCGGGCGGAATCGCCGTGGAACGATATGGCCTCGGCCGACAACCGATGGCGTTCGTGCAAAACCCGAAGGTCAGGGAGATCTTGGAGACGGAAGGCGCGGAGGCCCTGCCGCTCATTTTCTGGGATGGAGAGTTGATTTCGAAGGGCGGATACCCGGGTCAGGCGGAACGGGCGCGCTGGCTCGATGCGGCAGGGATCGCACCATGAGATTCCCCGCGTTTTCGGCGAGGCAGGCGGATTGGACCCGGTATCTTTTCTTCACGGGCAAGGGTGGCGTGGGGAAAACCTCCCTGTCTTGCGCGACGGCATTGCGGCTCGCGGAAAGCGGCCGCCGGGTTCTTCTTGTCAGCACGGACCCCGCTTCGAATCTCGATGAGGTGGTTGGCAGCAAGCTTTCCAACTCGCCGACATTGGTCCCGGGAACGGGCGGGCTGGCCGCGCTGAACATCGACCCGGAGGAGGCGGCCCGCGCCTACCGCGAACGGGTGGTCGGCCCGATGCGGGGGATTTTGCCCGATGCGGCACTGCGGGGCATGGAGGAGGGGCTGTCCGGGTCCTGCACTGTCGAAATCGCCGCCTTCGATGAATTTGCGGGTCTGATCGGGGATCCCGGGACGGGGGAAAATTTCGACCACATCGTGTTCGACACGGCCCCGACGGGACACACGCTCCGGCTCATGAGCCTCGCGAAGGCGTGGGACCGTTTTCTGGAGGAAAACACGGGCGGCACCTCGTGTCTCGGCCCGCTGGCAGGACTCGAAAAGCAACGGGGCATTTATTCGGCGGCGGCCAGGACGCTCGCCGACAAAAATCTCACCACCCTCGTGCTCGTCAGCCGGCCTCAAGCGGCCTCGCTGCGGGAAGCGGAACGCACCTCGCGGGAGTTGCGCGAACTGGGCGTGGAAAACCAAATGGCGGTCATCAACGGGGTGTTCGAGGCCGGCTGCCCGTGGGATGCGCTGGCTTCAGCCCTGCAACGGCGCGGAGAAGAAGCCGTGGAGCGGAGCTCCGGGTTTCTCGGGTCGCTCCCGGTGGCCACGGTTGCCTTGAGGCCGCGGAACATTCTCGGCATCCGGGGGCTGCGCTCGATTTTGGAGGAACCGGGAGACCTCGAATTCCAGGCGGACGATGATTTCGGGACGACGCCGGACTTCGAGGGGCTGGAGGACCTGATCGATGACCTTTCCGCTTCGCGGCGCGGCGTCATCATGACGATGGGCAAGGGCGGCGTCGGAAAAACGACCGTCGCGGCGGCGGTCGCCGCCGCCTTGGCGGAGCGCGGACATGCCGTGCATCTCTCGACCACAGACCCTGCCGCGCATGTCGCCGAAGCCTTGTCCGGAGGGTTGCCGGGATTGACGGTCGGTCGCATCGATCCGGCTCAGGAAACCGCCCGGTATCGCCAGCACGTTCTGTCCGCCGCCGGAGCAGCGATGGACGGGGCAAGCCGGGCGCTGCTCGAGGAGGATCTCCGCTCGCCCTGCACCGAGGAAATCGCGGTGTTCCGGGCCTTTGCCCGCGAGGTCGCGAAGGGAGAGGACAAATTTGTCGTCCTCGACACGGCCCCGACCGGCCACACCCTGCTCCTGCTCGATGCCACCGAGTCCCACCAACGCGAGATGAACCGCCAGGCAAGGTCCGGCCAGTCCGAGGATGTCCGGCGGTTGCTCGGCCGACTTCGGGACCCGGAATTCACCCGCATCCTTCTGGTCACCCTCCCGGAGGCGACTCCGGTGCATGAAGCTGCGGCGCTGCAGGAGGATTTGCGCCGCGCGCAGATCGAACCATTCGGGTGGATCATCAACCAGAGCCTGTTCGAAAGCGGGTCGGGCGACCCCCTGCTCCGGCAGCGCGAGGATGCCGAGCGCCGCTATCTGCGGGAGGTTGCCGACGGCCTTGCGCGGCGTGCCGCCCTGGTCCGCTGGCAGATCGAGGAACCTGTTGGCCCGCGCGCGCTCCTCGCCCTGGCCCGTCCGCCCCGTGCCGCCCTCCAATCCCTTTAACCGACAACCGCAGATCCCCATGAGTTCTTCCACCGCCAAACGGCTCGATTTTTTCGAACGCTACCTCTCCCTCTGGGTTCTCGCCTGCATGGTCGTGGGCGTCGCCGCCGGAAAACTCGTTCCCGGCCTCACCCGCGAGGTCGGACGCATGGAGTTTGGCGGCGGCTCCCACGTCAACATCGCCATCGCCGCGCTCATCTGGCTGATGGTCTACCCGATGATGCTGAAGATCGATTTCGGCGGCATCGGCGGGGTCTTCGCCAGACCAAAAGGGCTCTTCATCACGCTGTTTGTCAACTGGCTCGTGAAGCCGTTCAGCATGGCACTTCTCGGGTGGTTCTTCATCCAGGTTCTTTTCTCCCGTTGGCTGGGGTGGATTGATCCGGAGACGGCGAAAAACTATGTCGCGGGCCTCATCATCCTCGCCGCAGCACCCTGCACCGCGATGGTTTTTGTCTGGAGCTACCTCACGGACGGCGACGGCCCCTACACGTTGGCCCAAGTGGCGGTCAACGACCTCATCATGGTTTTCGCCTTCGCGCCGATCGTCATGTTCCTTGTCGGGGTCAGCGGGGTGACGATCCCCGGCCAGGTGCTTTTCGTTTCGGTCCTCGTGTTTATCGTCATCCCGCTGGCGGCGGGGTGGATCAGCCGCGCCGTGCTCATCAGGGCGCGGGGGGAGGATTGGTTCGCGCGTGCTTTTCTCCCAAAATTCCGTCCCGTGACGATTTTCGCCCTCCTGGCAACCCTGGTGCTCATTTTCGCCTTCCAGGCCGAGAACCTCCTCGCGAACTGGACGGCGGTGGTGCTGCTGGCCGTGCCGATCCTGATCCAGGTCTATTTCAACTCGGGCTTGGCCTACGGGCTGATGCGTTTGTTCGGTGTGAGGCACAACATCGCCACTCCCGGCGCGTTGATCGGCGCGAGCAATTTCTTCGAGCTCGCCGTCGCCGTGGCGATCACGCTTTTCGGGGCCACTTCCCCCGCCGCCCTCGCGACCGTTGTCGGCGTCCTTGTCGAGGTGCCGGTGATGCTCTCGGTCTGCCGCATCTGCACCGCAAGCCGGGATTGGTATGATGGCGGCACGGGCCGGGCCGCCTGAGCAGCCAAACCACAACGCGAAACCCACATCACCGCCATGACAACCAAACCGACGATCCTGATCCTTTGCACCGGCAACTCCTGCCGCAGCCACATGGCGGAGGGCGTCCTTCGCGCCGCCGCAGGCGACCTGCTGGACGTCCGCAGCGCCGGATCAAAACCCGCAGGGCACGTGCACCCCAAAGCCGTCGAGGTCATGCGCGAGATCGGGATCGACATTTCCGGGCACACATCGAAGCACATGGACGGGTTTCTCGGAGGAAAAGTGGATATCGTCGTCACGGTTTGCGGAAATGCGGATCAGGCGTGCCCGGTTTTTCCGGGCCAAGTGAAGCGGTATCACTGGGGGTTCGATGATCCGGCGCACGCGGACGGGACGGAGCAGGAAATCCTCGCCGCCTTCCGCAAGGTCCGGGACAGCATCCGCCTGGTTTTCGAGGCGTATGCGGCGGGGCTGCGGGACGCGTCGATGGTCTGAAATCCCCCCGAGGAAAACCGTTGCATGCCGGAGCCTCCGAGGAAATACTCCCCGGATGTTTACCGGACTCGTGGAAGAATTGGGCGAATGCCAGTGGCTGCGCCGCAGCAGGGAGTCGACACAGCTCACCGTCTCCGCCCCGCATATCGAGAAGCGGATACGGACCGGTGACAGCGTGGCCATCAACGGCTGTTGCCTCACGGTGACCTCGCACAACAAGGGCCAGATCTCTTTCGACCTCCTGGAGGAAACCCTGAAATGCACGAACCTGAAATCCGTGCGGCCCGGGAGCCAGATCAACCTGGAACGCGCTCTGGCGGCGGACGGGCGGCTGGGCGGGCATTTTGTCCAGGGGCATGTCGACACGACGACCAAACTCCGTGCGGCGACCCCCCAAGCCGGGGACCTCCGCCTGGATTTCGAGATGCCTGCGGATTTCGCGCGCTACATCGCCCACAAGGGATCGGTGGCGGTCAACGGCGTCAGCCTCACGGTCGCCGAAGTCGCCGCAGACACCTTCACGATCTGGATCATCCCGCACACCAGAAAAGCCACCAACCTCGGAAAGCTCGAGCCGGGGGACGAAGTGAATCTGGAATGCGACATCCTCGCCAAATACACCGAACGCATTCTGGCGGCGAATCAGACCGCCTCCCCGCTCAGCCTTCCTGGCGCTTGAAGGCGATCACCGACAGCGGCGGAAGGTCGAGCGGGATCGAGTGCGGCTTGCCCTGCCAGGACCAGTCTTCGTCCGACCAGCGCCCGCCGTAGTTTCCCACGTTGCTGCCGCCATAGGTTTCAGCGTCGGTGTTGAGGACCTCGACATAGAAGCCGTGGCGCGGGACTCCGACGCGGTAGGCGGGGCGCACGACCGGCGTGGCGTTGATGACGAAAAGAATCTCCGCCCCGGTGCGGGACTTCCGCAGGAACGACCAGACGGTGTTGTCGGCATCGTGGAAATCGATCCATTCGAAACCGTCGTAGGTGTCGTCCCATTCGTGGAACGACGGCTCGTTCACGTAGAGCCAGTTGAGATGTTGGATCATGCGGCGGAGCCCGTCATGGAGGGGGAAATGCGCGAGGTGCCAGTCGAGGCTGCGCCCGTGGTCCCATTCCTTCCACTGGCCGAATTCCATGCCTTGAAAAATCAGCTTCTTGCCCGGGTGCGCCCACATCCAGGCGAGGAACATCCGGCAGTTCGCGAATTTCTGCCACATGTCCCCGGGCATCTTGTCGAGCAGGGACCCCTTCCCGTGCACGACCTCGTCGTGGCTGAGCACGAGGACGAAATGCTCCTGGAACGCATACAGCATCGAGAACGTGATGTCGCCCTGGTGGTAGCGGCGGTGGATCGGGTCCTTGCTGATGTAGCGCAGGCTGTCGTTCATCCATCCCATGTTCCACTTGAACCCGAACCCCAGCCCTCCGGTGTAGGTCGGACGCGAGACGCCGGGCCACGCGGTGGATTCCTCGGCGATCATGGTGATGCCGGGGAAGCGGTCGTAGCAGACCTCGTTGCAGCGTTTCATGAACGCGATGGCATCCAGGTTCTCGCGTCCGCCGAAGCAGTTCGGCACCCACTCGCCGGGCTTGCGGGAATAGTCCAGATACAGCATCGAGGCGACCGCGTCGACCCGCAGGCCGTCGATGTGGAACTCGTCCATCCAGAACAGCGCGTTGCCGATCAGGAAATTTTTCACCTCGTTGCGCCCGTAGTTAAAGATGAGCGTGCCCCAGTCCTTGTGTTCGCCGAGGCGGGGGTCCTCATGCTCGTAGAGGCAGGTCCCGTCGTAGCGCGCGAGGCCGTGCGCGTCTTTCGGGAAATGGCCGGGGACCCAGTCCAGGATGACCCCGATCCCCTCCGCGTGGCACCGGTCCACGAAATGCCGGAATTCGTCGGGGTTTCCAAACCGGCTCGTGGGCGCGTAGTAATTGACGACCTGATACCCCCACGATCCGTCGAACGGATGCTCCATGACCGGGAGCAGCTCGATGTGGGTGAACCCCAGTTCCTTGACATAAGGGATCAGGCGGTCGGCGAGTTCGATGTAGCTCAGGAACCGGTTCCCTTCCTCGGGAACCTGCTGCCAGGACCCGAGGTGGACCTCGTAGATGCTCATCGGGGCCGCATAAGGATCGCGCTGTTTGCGCTTTTCCATCCACCCGGAATCCGACCACCCGAAGCGGTTCAGATCGAAAACCATGCAGCCGGTCTCGGTGGTGTGCTGCGCGAAAAACCCGTAGGGGTCGGTCTTCAGGAAGACCTCGCCGTGCGGCCCGCGGATCTCGAATTTGTAATGCGCCCCCTCGTGCACCCCCGGCAGGAAAATTTCCCAAACCCCGGATGGCACCATCTTCCGCATCGGGTGGATGCGTCCGTCCCAGCCGTTAAAGTCCCCCGCGACGCTCACCCGCTGGGCGTTCGGTGCCCAGACCGAAAAATGGACCCCCGGCACCCCGCCAATCTCCATCACGTGGGCGCCGAGCTTTTTGTAAACGTCGTAATGCGTCCCCTCGTTGAACAGGTAAATGTCCATCTCTCCGAGCACCGGGCCGAACGAGTAGGGGTCGTGCGAACGCCACCGGGTGCCGTCATGCGCCGTGAGTTCCAGCGTGTAGCCGAACTCCCCGGTCACGCCCGGCAGGACGGCCTCGAACACCCCCGCGCCGTGAATCCGCGCAAGTTCGAAAGCCTTTCCTCCAGCGTCCACCATCCGGACTTTCGCCGCGTCCGGACGGAACGCCCGCCCGATCCACCGCCCCTGGAATTCCCTCAGCCCCAGGATCCGGAACGGGTCGCAGTGCCGCGCTTCGATCAGGGGATAAAAATCGTTGTCGGAAAGGAGCGAGGGATTCATGCGGGGCCAGCCTAGCAGCCCGCCGGACTTTTCCAAGCCCTCAAGCTCGGAAAAGTCCGGGTGTCCGATTCCGCTTTTTCCCGTTGACGCCCCGGACGATATGGGACACATGTTGTCCCATGCGACGAAAGCTTTCCCGCACCATGCCACGCCCTCCTCGCGGCGATGCGCGCTCCCGGGTTCCCGCCACCCGCGCGACGCGCCCCCCTTACGCGCGGATGATCAGGATCCATGAGCTGCTGGCTGCGGGGAAATTCCCGAACTGCTCGACGCTCGCGGGCGTCTTCGAGGTGTCCTATAAAACCGTGCAGCGCGACATCGACTTCATGCGCGACCAGATGCTGCTGCCGATCGACTACGATTCGGGGGCGCACGGGTTCCGCTACACCAAGCCGGTGAGCTCGTTTCCGGCGGTGAACATCACGCAGGGGGAAGTGGTGGCTCTGCTGGTCGCCCAGAAAGCCCTGGAGCAGTATCGCGGGACGGCCTTTGAAAAGCCCCTCCGTGCGGCGTTCGGCAAGATGGCGGGCGCGCTGCGGGACGAGATCTCGCTCTCGCTCGACGACCTGGGCAGCGCGTTCTCATTCCGCCCGATGGGGGCCGCAGGGCAGGAGCTCGCGGTCTTCAGCACCCTGGCGGATTGCGTGCTCGGCAACCGGACGCTGGAATTCGATTACCACGCCCTCAAAAAGAACAGATCCGAAAAGCGCCGGGTCGAACCGTATCACCTCGGCTGCATCAACAACCAGTGGTATCTCATCGGCAACGACCTCCAGCGCGGAAAAATCCGCACGTTCGCGCTCACCCGCCTCAGCCGCCCGAAGGCCCTCAAACAGACGTTCCGCAGGCCGGCGGATTTTTCTCTCTCGAAAATGATGAAGGACAGCTTCATGGCGTTCGAGACGGGAAAGACGGAGACCGTGCGGCTCCATCTGGACGATTTTGCGGCCCGTCTCGCCTCCGAGCGCGTCTGGCACAAATCCCAAAAACTGAAGCCCCTGCCCGGCGGCGGAGCCGAGATGACGCTGGAAGTCGGGATCGCGCCGGATTTGGAGAATTGGATTCTGGGGTGGGGAAGCCACGCCGTCGTCCTCGAACCTGCGGAACTCCGCGCGCAGATCGCCTCCACCGCCCGCGCGATGGCTTTGCAATACTCCGGCAACATGTGAAACCTGTGAAAAAGAGAAACCGGTCCGGTTACGCGGTCGCAAGCGAGATCAAGCGGAGCGACGGCCTGTCGGTGGGAGAAATCGCGGAGCGTCTCGGCCTGAGCTACATGGGCATCAAGGCCCGGTGCCTCGCGCTGGAGAAGAGCGGGCATGTCACCTCGCGAAACCAGCACTGCGGCAGCGGACGCCCCCGGCTGATTTACCGCCTCACGGCAAAAGGCCAGCGTCTTTTTCAACAGGACGACAACGGCCTTGCCGTCTCGCTGCTCCAGGAAGCACAGTCCCTGTTCGGGCCGCCCGCTGCGGAAAAACTGCTGTTTCGCCACTTCCAAAAGCGGGCCGAAGAGCACCTGAAGCAGCTTCCCGCAAAGCCTTCCCCGGAGGAACGCCTGGAGGCCTTCGCCGCGCAGCGCGAGGCCGGAGGCCACATGGCAAAAGTCCAGGACGGATGCCTCGTGGAGGCCCACGTCCCGCTCGCCGGGCTCTTCAAGGCATTTCCCGCAGCCCTGGCCATGGAGGAAGCCATGGTCTCGAAGGTTCTCGGCTTCCCGGTGAGGCGCGCGGAGGAACGCTCGGGCGAACATTGCCGGATCCGGTTTGAAGCATTTCGTTGCGGGACGAGTGTTGCCTGAAGTAGGATCGCCGCCGATGAAAAAGATTTTTGTTACGGGCGGGGCCGGATACATCGGCAGCATCTGCGTGGAGCAGCTCTTGAACGAAGGGTTCGAGGTCTCGGTTTTCGACAACCTGAGCGAAGGGCACAAGAAGGCGCTCGACCCGCGCGCCCGGTTTTTCCAGGGCGATCTCGCCGACCGGACGGTCATCGGCCACGCCCTCGGCGAAGCCGGGCCCGACGCCGTCATGCACTTCGCCGCGAACGCCCTCGTCGGGGAATCCATGCAGAACCCGTCGAAATATTTCCGCAACAATGTGTGCTCGGGGATCAACCTGCTCGACGCCGCCGTGGAGGCGGGCGTGAAGAAATTCGTCTTCTCCTCGACGTGCGCGACCTTCGGCATCCCCGACCGCATGCCGCTCGACGAGTCGCTGCCGCAAAAACCGATCAACCCCTACGGCGAATCCAAGCTCATGTTCGAGCAGGTGCTCCGCTGGTATGAGGAAATCCACCGCCTCTCCTATGTCGCGCTGCGGTATTTCAACGCGGCTGGTGCCTCGGAGCGCTTCGGCGAGGACCACCGCATCGAGACCCACCTCATCCCGAATGTGCTGAAAGTCGCCCTCGGACAAAAGGAGTCGGTCGATATCTACGGCACCGACTACCCGACTCCGGACGGCACGTGCATCCGCGACTACATCCACATCCTCGACCTCGCCCAGGCCCACATCCTCGCGCTCAGGTCGGAAAAAAGTGCGAAATTCAACCTCGGCACCGGCGGCGGCACGTCGGTCCGCGAAGTCATCGACACCTGCCGGAAAGTCACCGGACGCGAAATCAAAGCTGTCGAAAAACCCCGCCGGGCGGGCGACCCTCCCCGCCTCATCGCCGCCTCGGACAAAATCCAGTCCGAGCTCGGCTGGAAACCGAAATTCGAGAACATCCTGCCCATCGTGGAAAGCGCCTGGGCCTGGCACCTGAAAAACCCCGGCGGATACGGGGATTAACCCCGCTTCGCGAACTGGAGGCGAAAATCAGCTATTTTCAGCCCTCCGAGGCCTGCGGACCCGCATAAAATCAGGGGGGTAGTCCTCATTGCTGGCAACCCCAAATCCGCGGGTAACGCCAACGATGGGAGGGCGAACCTCCGTGTGAGCCCATTTATTACGGCTCAGACGGAGCTTCGCCCTCCCCTCTCATTTCTTCCCTTACACGCGGATTTGGGCACACCCGGGAACAACCGCGAAAAAAGCCTCGTGGCCCGGTCGCCGCCGGTTTACGCCTTTGCCAATGCGCGAGTTGCTTGTCACCGGAGCCACGGGTTTTGTCGGGCGGAACATCCTGGTCCGCGCCTTCCGCGAACGCGTGCCGGTCCTGGCCCCCGCCCGCAGCCGGGAGAAACTTTCCCGCTGCATGGACGAAGATGGAATCCCGCACGATGCGGTCGCCCCGCTCCCGGCGGATCCCGCAGAATGGAACCCGCTCCACCCGTCCCATGCGGTTCTCGGAGCCGGCGTGCTTTTCGCGCGCAGCCGCGCCGAATATTTCGCGGCGAACGTGGATTGGACGCTGCGCGTTCTGCGGGCGCTCCCGCCGGAATGCCGGACGGTCGTCCTTTCGTCCCAATCTGCCGGAGGCCCCACGCCGCCCGGCCGGGATGCCCGCTCGGAGCGGGATCCCGATGCGCCGGTGACATGGTATGGGGAATCGAAACTCGAGCTCGAACGGGCGATTGCCCGGGAGTTTCCGGGCCGCCCGATCACGATCCTCCGCCCGCCGATGATCCTCGGGGCCAGGGATTCGGCCACGCTCCCGCTTTTCAAAATGGCGCGCGGCCCGCTGCGGACCAAGCCGGGACTGCGCCGCAAGGAGTTCAGCTTTTTGGCCGTGGAAGACGTGGTCGGGGCGATTTCTTCGGCATTCGAAATCGACGGGCGCGGCCCGTTTTACATCGGGTCCGACAGGCCGGTCTCCGACCGCGAACTCATCGCCTCCGCAGCGAGGGCGGTGGGCGGAAACGGGATCACGCTCCCGGTGCCGACTCCGGTCGTGCGCCTGCTGGCGGCAGCGGTCGACGCGGTCCCCTCGCTCCGTGCGGCGGCACCCAGCCTGACCAGGGACAGGGCGCGGGAAATCTGGCCCGACAGGTGGGTGGTCGATTCCTCCGTCTTCCGGCGGCTGAGCGGATGGACCCCGTCAATCCCCCTCGACGAGGCGCTGGGTTCCGCCTGCCGGTATTTTCAGAAGCAGGGACGGCTGCCGAAGTGAGAGGCTTCGACCACGTTGGAACTTGTGCAAAATTTCGGTTTGCCAAGGCGGGATAGCGGGTAAAGTGCCCTGCTCTCATGATTTCATCCACCGAAAAGCGGCTCCGCGAACTGCTGGCCGAACGCATCCTCATCCTTGACGGGGCGATGGGGACGATGGTCCAGCAATACAAGTTGCAGGAAGCCGACTATCGCGGGGATCGGTTCGCAAATTGGAAGGGGCAGGACCTGAAGGGAAACAACGACCTCCTCGTCCTCACCCGCCCGGATGTGATCCGCGAGATCCACTCGAAATACATCGCCGCAGGCGCGGACATCATCGAGACGAACACGTTCAACGGCACGGTCATCGCCCAGGCGGACTACGGGCTCGGGGAGTTTGTGCCCGAGATCAACCGCGAGGCGGCAAAACTGGCGAGAGAGGCGGCGGACGCCTGCCCCGACCGGCACATTTTTGTCGCCGGCGCGATCGGCCCGCTCAACCGCACGCTTTCGATCTCGCGCGACGTGAACGATCCCGGCAAACGCGATGTCACCTTCGGGCAGGTCGTCGCCGCGTATTTGGAACAGGTCGTCAACCTCGTCGCGGGCGGAGCGGACATCCTGCTCGTCGAGACGGTTTTCGACACGCTCAACGCCAAGGCCGCCCTCTTCGCCATCTCGGAATTTTTTACCGCGTATCCGAGGCTTCCGGTGATGGTCTCGGGGACGATCACCGACCTCAGCGGGCGCACGCTCACCGGGCAGACGGTCGAGGCCTTCGCCAATTCCGTCTCCCACTTCCCGCTCCTCTCGATCGGCTTGAATTGCGCGCTCGGGCCGAGGGAGATGCGCCCGTATATCGAGGAGCTTTCGCGGATCGCCCCGTTCCATACCAGCGCATATCCGAATGCCGGGCTGCCGGACCCACTCTCGGCGACCGGCTTTCCCGAAACCCCGGAGAGCCTCGCCCCGCAGCTTCTCGACTGGGCTGAGCAGGGCTGGCTGAACATCGTCGGCGGTTGCTGCGGGACGACACCGGACCATATCCGAGCGATGGCGGAGGCCGTGAAGGGCCTGCCGCCGAGGGCGGTCCCGGAACGCGAAACCACACTGCGGCTCAGCGGCCTCGAACCCTTCACCGCGCGCCCGGAAATCCCGTTCATCAATGTCGGGGAACGCACGAATGTCACCGGCTCGCCGAAATTTTCGAAGCTGGTCCTGGCGGGAAATTACGACGAGGCGCTCGCCGTCGCGCGCCAGCAGGTCGAGGCCGGGGCCCAGATCATCGACATCAACATGGACGAAGGCATGCTCGACGGTGCGGACGCGATGACGAAATTCCTGAACCTCATCGCGGGCGAACCCGACATTTCGCGCGTGCCGGTCATGATCGATTCCTCGAAATGGGAGGTCATCGAAGCCGGGCTGCGCTGCGTCCAGGGCAAGGGGATCGTGAACTCGATCTCGCTCAAGGCCGGCGGGGAGGAATTCAAACGCCAGGCCGCGCTCGTCCGCCGATACGGGGCCGCAGCGGTCGTGATGGCCTTCGATGAAAACGGCCAGGCCGACAACTACGAACGGCGGATCGCAATCTGCGGGCGCGCCTACCGGATCCTCGTCGACGAAGTCGGCTTCCCGCCCGAGGACATCATCTTCGACCCGAACGTCCTCACCGTGGCCACCGGCATCGAGGAACACGCGAACTACGCCAAAGATTTCATCGAGGCCACGCGCTGGATCAAGGCCAACCTCCCTCACGCCCGCGTGAGCGGCGGCATCAGCAATGTCTCGTTCTCGTTCCGCGGCAACAACCCCGTGCGCGAGGCGATGCACTCGGCGTTTCTTTACCACGCAATCCAGGCCGGGCTCGACATGGGGATCGTCAACGCGGGCATGCTCGGGGTTTACGAGGAAATCCCCGCCGACCTGCGCGGGCTCATCGAGGACGTCCTCCTCAACCGCCGCGAAGACGCCACCGAGCGCCTCGTCGCCTTCGCCGACACGATCAAAACCAAGTCCGGAGGAGGCTCCGCCCCGGCCGCCGATCTCGCCTGGCGCAAGGGCACGGTCGAGGAACGGCTCAAACACGCGCTGGTCAAGGGGATCGTGGACTTTGTGGAGGCCGACACGGAGGAGGCCTTCGCCAAATACAAACGCGGCCTGCTCGTGATCGAGGGCCCGCTCATGGACGGCATGAAGGTCGTCGGCGATCTCTTCGGTGCCGGGAAAATGTTTCTGCCACAGGTCGTCAAGAGCGCGCGCGTGATGAAAAGATCCGTCGCTTGGCTCACCCCGCACATGGAGGCCGAGCGCGCCGCCAACCCGGATGCCCGCGCGCAGGGACGCATCCTCATGGCCACGGTCAAGGGCGACGTCCACGACATCGGCAAAAACATCGTGGGCGTCGTGCTCGCGTGCAACAACTACGAGGTCATCGATCTCGGGGTCATGGTCCCCTGCGAAAAAATCCTCTCCACCGCCCTCGAAAAAAACTGCGACATCATCGGCCTCTCGGGCCTCATCACCCCGTCGCTGGACGAGATGATCCATGCCGCCAAGGAGATGCAGCGCCAGGGGTTCACGATCCCGCTCATGATCGGCGGAGCCACGACCAGCCGCGCCCACACCGCCGTGAAAGTCGCCGGGCACTACTCGCCGGGCGTCGTCCATGTCCTCGACGCCTCGCGTTCGGTCAACGTGGTCGGCGCGCTTCTCAGCCCGGAACAGAAGCCGGGATTTCTCGCCGATCTCGCCGCAGACTACGAAAAGCTGCGCCGGGAACACGCCGGCAGACAGGCAGGCCAGCCGCTGCTCACGCTCGCCGGGGCCGAAAGCAACAAATTCCAGGCCGACTGGTCGGAAATCGCGAAGCCATCCCAGCTCGGCGTCATCCCGCTCGATGTCCCGCTCGAGGAACTCGTCCCCTATTTCGACTGGTCGCCATTCTTCCATGCCTGGGAGCTGCGCGGGCGCTTCCCGGCCCTCCTCGACGATCCCGATGTCGGGCCGGAAGCGCGCAAGCTCCATGACGACGCCCTGCACCTCCTCGACGAAATCGTCGCCAAACATCTCTTCCGCCCGCGCGGGGTCATGGGATTCTGGCGCGCCGCCAGCACGGGCGAGGACATCCGGGTCTTTTCTGAATCCGGCGAACCTCCCGACGTTCTCCACTGCCTCCGCCAGCAGCAGAAAAAGCCGCCCGGGCAACCGAACCTTTCCCTCGCCGACTTCATCGCGCCGGAATCTGCCGACACGCGGGATTACATCGGCGCGTTCGCCGTCACCGCCGGGCACGAGGTCCATGACGTTGCGACCGGCTACGAGAAAAGGCATGACGACTACCTCTCGATCATGACCAAGGCGCTCGGCGACCGCTTTGCCGAGGCCTCCGCCGAATGCCTCCACAAAAAGGCCCGCGATCTCTGGGGCTTCGGGGCCGCCGAAAACCTGACCCCCGATGAGATGGTCCGCGAAAAATACCGCGGCATCCGCCCCGCCCCCGGCTACCCCGCACAGCCGGACCACACCGAAAAATGGACGCTGTGGAAACTGCTCGACGCCGAGCGCCACACCGGCATCTCCCTCACGGAAAGCCTCGCCATGTTCCCCGCCAGCAGCGTGAGCGGGCTCTATTTCGCCCACCCCCTGTCGAAGTATTTCGCCGTCGGAAAAATCGGGCGCGATCAGGTCGGAAGCTACGCCGCCCGCAAGGGGATGCCAGTCCCGGAAATCGAAAAATGGCTGCGCCCGTATCTCAACTACGACCCGTGAGCGGATTGCGGAGTAACAGCTCAGCCCGATAGGCTCCCCTTCGGCGGGCTGAGGACGACCAGCGCGCGCCGGGCGCGCGTTTCGGCCACGTAGAGCCCGCACAGGCTGTCGAAGGCGGATGATTCGCGGAGACGCTCTCCGGCGGATCGCAGGACCGGGTCCGCCGCGCAGAGGTTTTCCGCCGGCAGTTGGAGCACCCAGGCCGGATCGCCGTCGGAGCAATACGGCGAGTCGGACGCACGCTTGTCCATCCGCGTGTCCTTCTTCAGAGGCAGAAAGACCAGGTCGAATTCGAGGCCCTTGGCTTTGTGGACCGTCATGATCTGCACGGTTCCCGGGCGCGCGGAAGTCGGGTCGGCATATTCCGCGAGAAACCCCGCGAATTCGCGGGGTGATCCCCGCATGTTGTCGTCGAATTCCCGCGCGGCCCTCCGCAGGGAGGCATGCCGGGGAGTGGCCGGAAGCTTCCTCAACCAGGCATGCACCATCCCCTGGGCGCCCTGGAGGTGGAAAAGCAGAAGCGCCTCTCCGCTGGACACTGAATCACTGAAAACCGAAAACTGCTCCAACGCATTGCGCGCGAAGTCGTCCGAAGGATCGGCCACCAGCCGGGCAGCCATGAGGATGGCGACGCCGTGCGGGTTGTCGGCGGCGATGCGCGGGTTCGATTCCGTGGTGGCCGGGACCCCGAGGCGGGCGAGCTCGCCGACGGCCTCCCGGGCATGGTCATTGGTCCTGACAAGAACGGCCACGGTGAGCGGCGGGCGGTCGAGGATTGCCGACAGACGCACGATTTCAGCGATCCGGTTCCAGGAATCCTCCTCGTCGCAGAGGATCTGGTGGACGAAGCCGGGCGAGGGATTTGTTTCGTGGGCGGAGTGTTCCGTCCAGGCCCGCCGCCAGCGTTCGACGACCCGCTCCGGGAGCCCGGTGGAGGCGAGCGAACCCGGATCGAACGTGCGGGAGACGAGCGCGATGACCTCCTTCGCCGAGCGCCGCGATTCGCCGAGCGATTCCTCCCCGATTTGATCCGGCGCGTGGCGGGTGTAGTGGTCGAAAATCTCCCCGAAGAGCGCGGGGTCGCCGTCGCGGAACCCGTAGATCGACTGCTTCACGTCCCCGACGTAAAAAAACGAACGTGTCCCCGAGGAGTCCTGCAGGACCTCATCCAGCAAGGGCTGGATCGCGCGCCATTGGATGCGGCTCGTATCCTGGAACTCGTCGAGAAGCCAGTGGTCGAACCACCCGTCGAGGCGGAACTGCATTTCGCCGGGCCCGATCCCGGAATCAGTGATCCGCGACAGGAGGACCGGAAGATCTGCAAACCGGAGCGACCCCTCGTCGGCCAGCCGGAGATCGCGCGCATCCCGCAAAGCCAGCGCCATCCGCCGCCAGCGCCTCGACTGGACCAGGCGCGGGGAGATCGCCCTCCACAGGCAGGCCCCGGCCGCCCGCAGCGCCGCCTCGCGTTCGGGCGGCGTCAGCGTGATTTCCTTTTTCCGGTATTCCACAGCGACCGGATCCCCGGCGCGAAGAGTTCCGGCGGCGGCCAGCAACTGTTCGGCGACAGTTCCGAGGCGTCCCGATCCCGGGCGGAGGGCATTGATCTGGGCGATGGCCTCGGCGATTCTCTCCGTGCATCCGGACAAATCCACCGGGGGCTCATGCTGCTTCCACGGGCATCCGCCGGGACCCCAGATGGCGGCCTCGTCCCCCCAGGAGGCGGCTCCGGGGTGAAGCGCGCAAAGCGACTCGATGCGTTCGAGGGCATCGAAATCCGGGGCGAGCGGGTTGAGCCTGGCGCGGACGGGGCCGCGCACGAGTTCGGAGACCAGGGCGAGCGGGTCGAGCCCGTCGGTCGCGTGTTGCAGGATTTCCCGCTCAGCCCGCGCCGCCGAGGTTTCATCGAGAAGCCGGGGCGAAATGCCCAGGCCCAGCGGAGCTCCGAAGGCGGAAACGACCCGGTAAAAAAAGCTGTCGAGCGTCCCGAATTCGATCCGGTCCAGCGAGTCGGCGAGGTTGCGGAGGAGCGGGAGAAAATCCTGCGGCGCGAGGTTTTTTGCGATCCCGCGCCGGGCGCAAAATGCGGCGACCTGCTCCCTGCTCGACGAGAGGTCCGCCAGCTTCCGCAAGGTCTTCACGAGGAACTCCCCGGCCGCCTTCCGCGTGAACGTGAGGGCGATGATCTTCCCCGGCTCCGCCCCGAGCAGGAGCAGTTCCACGATCCGGTCGGTGAGTCGGAAGGTTTTGCCGGTGCCCGCCGAGGCGCGGATCCGGAGGTGGAGGGTTTTCATACGACGAGCGCCCCCTCTTCGATGTAGCGGGAAAGCGCGAGGGGCCCGAAATCATCGTGGTTCGGATCGACCGCGAAGCGGCTGAAATCCCCTGCGGCAATCCATTCCAGAACCGCATCGGCGGCCACTTCCTCCGCAACCCCCAGCGCGCAGCGCCCCGCGCTTTCCATGTCGGCGTCGGCCCATTCATACAGGCCGGTCTGCGCGGCATCGTCGGCGACGAGAAAATACGCGAGCCGGATTTCCCCCCGGATCCCGAGCGGCCTGGCCAGGGATACGGCCGTGGCATAGAGCGGAAGCTGGAGGTCGCACCAGACATCGCCGCCAAGGAAGGCGTGCTCCGGCTTGATCCCGAACCGCCCCGGGGCGCGGGCGCGGCCCAGGTGGGCGGCGCGGGCGGGGTTTGCGCTTTTTTTCAGTCCGCCGGTCTTGTAGTCGATGAGGAGGATCTCCCCCTCGCGCACATCCACGCGGTCGATGCGTCCTCTCAGCGCCAGCGGCCAGCCCGGCGGGGTGAGGCCGGAAAATTTCCACTCAACGAGTTCCGTTCTCCAGCCGTCGGCCCGCATCGCCGCCTGCGCGCGGGAAAATTCCTCCAGCCGCAGGCGTCCCGACTCGCGCTGCAGCATGAACATCACGTTGTTTTCGAGCCCCCGGAAGAGCGCGTCCCAGCGCGGGAGAAGCCAGGACCGGATCTGGCCGACATCCCGCGAGGAGGCGACGACTGGGTCGTCCCCGAATTGTTTGAGAACATCGTGGATCCAGCTTCCAAAGACATCGGCCCCGAGGCACGGGCTCCCGGTCCTGGGCGCGGAAAATCCCAGCCTGTTCGAAAGGTAGCACCGGAGCGGGCAGGCGAGGTGGGACTTGAAGGCGGTGACATGGAGCGATTGGACCGGCCTCGCTGCCCGGGCGACCCGGAAAGGGTCCTCCCGGAATTTTCTCGGTGGCCGCTCCGCTCGGGCGGGGGCCGTCGCCACAAGGGTTCCGACCCTTTGCGGCAGGTCTCCGTCCGGCACCCGGAGCAGGAGCCGCGACGGCTTGAGCGGGCTCCCGTCCGCCGCCTGCCGGAGCGACAGAACATGCACGTTGCGCGGCTCCCTGACCGCGAGCGCCGCGTGCAGGATCGAGGCGTCACGGGCATGCCGGGACCCCGCGTCATCGAGCCCGAGCGCGGCCCGGGCGGCATCGGGAAGAAGCGCATCCACTTTCCTCTTGCCGGGAAGCAGCCCCTCGTTCAGCCCGGCAAGGACAATGACCGGGGCATCTTCTCCCGCCAGCTCGAGCCATCCTTCGATTTCGGTGGCTCCGGGTCCGTGCGGGGGCGTCCATGTTCCCGGCAGGGCCTCAAGCATCGCCAGCAACGCTGCGGCATCGATCTTTGCCAGCGCGGGGTAGGCCGAGACCTCGTCGAGCAGCCCGACCACCGCTTTTGCGGCCTCCTTGTCCCCCGGGCGGCACCCCATGTCGCGCGGACCATAAATCCCGGACAGGATTTTTCTCAGCGCCCCTGCGGCATCGGGAGAGGACATGGATTGTCTCAGATCCAGGAGCCTGTCCAGAAGCGGCGAAAACGCGCCGAGGAGATATTTTCGTGCCGGTTCGTCCTCGGCCGACCGGCTGTGGCGGAGACGTTCGGGAATTTCCGGCAGGCAGGCGCAAAACGCGAGCGCCCCGAGCCGGTTCCAGTCCCGGTGCGCCTCGTCCGGAAGCAGGTCTTTAATCGACCCGAAAAAATCCGGATGAAAGACAAGCGCCTCGAGGTGCGCCCACGACCCATCCCCCGGCAGCCGCGCGACGAGCGTCGCCAGGCGGGTGACCGGATGCCGGTTCAGGGGATTCCCCTCGGGCAGGAACCCCTCGCGTCCCGATTCCTCCAGCGCGCAGGCAAGATCCGCCGAGAGGCCCGCGTCGCCGGAAAATACCGCGATGCGGGAAGACGGGTTGATTGCGGCAATGGCCCTGCCGAGTTGGGCGGGATCGCCGACAACCTGGATCTGCGAATCGCTGACAGGCAGGGGGGCCGCCAGCCAGAAGTCCGGGCGCGCCCTCCCAAACCCGTCAAATTCATCGCCGCGCAATCCCGGGGCGTGGACGAGGATCTCCGTGTCGCAGTTTCGAAAAGCCCGCAGGGCCAGCGGGGGAAGGTCGGCCACCCCGGCGACAAGAATTTTCGCGATGCCGGGAGGGGGGACAAAATCCTCTGCGGCTTCGATCTGGGCCTCCGCCGGGCAGCGCAGGCCGACCGATGCCAGACGCGCCTTGTAAGATTCCCAAAGCCCGCACCATTCGAGCCAGCGGGGATCCTTGGGGGCGAGAATTTTTGCGGCCTCCGGAATATTCCACAGGCCGCCCGCCAGGTTCCGGGTGAGAGTGACGAAGCCTCCCGCCAGCTTGGCGCCGGAGTGTCCGCCGAACGTCAGCGGGCAGTCCTTTGCCTCCGAAAGAACCGCGTGCCACGCCATGCCGGCCTGGGTCGTCGTGGCCACACCTTCCCCTTCGCCGAAGGGAACCAGTGTCAGCGGCGTCGCGAACCGCGGCGGAAAAACGACCTCGTTGCCCGCCAGCAACTCCCCGACGACACGGCGGCCCGCTTCGATGGTGGGCAACACCGCCAGGATGTGATCCAGCCCGCACGCGTTCTCTTTGCGGAGGCGTGCGGCCACCGCCTGCGGGAGCGGGACTTTCTCGGTGTGCCGGACGACGACCGGGGGCTTCGCAGACATCCGCACACTCCATCAATAATTTCGCTTCAAGTCGCGAGGAATCCATCGCGCCCCGGCTCGTTTCCGGGCGAGCCTCCAGCCAAAAATGCTGTTCCCTCGAGTGTTTTCCGGCGCTTTCCCCAGGGTGAAGCCACGCGGCGTGCGGCATCTGTGATATCCGGCCCAGGGCACCGCTTGGCGGCTATCAGATCGGCTTGCGCGCCTGCGGCGCGAATTCGAAATGCAAAGTCGGAAAGGCAAAATGAACCTGCGGGAACCATCGGGCTGGCATTCTGGCAAGTCACCCGGCCACCCCCCGCGGCCACGCGTCCTGTCCAAAAAAACGGAATGTGACGAATTTGTCACATTCTTTTTCTTCTCGCGGACAACGAAATGCTTTAACGGCCCCTGACTCACAGACGATGCCCACTCTTTCCCTGCGTTGCTGCCTGGCGGTCCTTTTGATGGGGCCCTTTGCGCCCCCGGTCCTCGCGCAGGTCGCGGACCCGGGCCT
>Ga0172380_10000902_pt1 | contig 53486 bp, 66 predicted proteins | sample Leawe162metaG_FD_119747 | JGI IMG/M metagenome (GOLD analysis project Ga0172380, IMG submission 119747) | Leachate microbial communities from a municipal landfill in Southern Ontario, Canada - Leachate well 162 metaG | ecosystem: Engineered > Solid waste > Landfill > Unclassified | place... | reverse complement strand
GCACTTCTCAAGCCAACTCAAATTAGGGTGTAGCCATATTGAAGATGGAATCCAAACTCCCTTGAACTTCCTCCTGCCCTCCTCCGCCGATTTTACAGCCCCATATAGCGGACTGTCTTCTTTGATTATTAGACCCATAGAAACAATTCGACCCCTCTATGGAAGGACCGCGAAGATTGAAGAGATTTCGCCCGCAAGGTAGGCTGTCTCCGCAATCCCTCCATAAAAGGGTCTAAATTGTTACCGACTTATCCTTGCTCTGCAACTAGCTGGGGACTCTTAACTCCCAGCGACACGACACTCTACACCAAGCAGAGCGCGTGTCAACAGAAAATAATGTATCGTTAACGATAAACTACGAGAGCCTATGCAGAAGCTCCGACACCTGAGAGACATACTGGTCGAGGTGCGCGAGGTCCGGAACCGGAGACTCAATCTTCTGTTGTCCCTTCGTCCCAAGGATCACCGCCCTGTTCTCGTTCGGGAAGATCCTGATCTGCACCATAGCGTCAGAGAACGAGTGGATGCGGAACAACTGGGGATCTTCACCATTCTCCCCGCTCTCAGTAACTGTGAACGTGAGGATGCGCCCGGTAGCCTTGGTGTGGGCCGAGGCGATAGGGAATACACTGGTGGCGATGTCTTTAATTACTTGTGGAAGTGTCATAAGGTGTTCTATTATAGCAGGTTTAATCTTTGTGTCAATAAATAGTTGACATGCGCTATCAGTCGTGATTGAATAAGCGAACTATGGAAGCACAAATCAGCGAACCAACAACAGAAGACGTTAAGGAAGGGAGGGAGTTATTGCTAACTCTTTTAAAGGCCCGTGAAAGCATCCATGCCTTCGCAATAAAGAACAGAATTATCTTGGACAGTGATCCATATACGCAGACCGTCCAACTCGTTGAGGAATGGGCGCAAAGAAACGCTCTACGACTACTCTAATGCAAGCACTTCTCGGATACGATGAAAACCAAAAACTCACCATCTTTCTCAACGCCCACTCAAATCTTAACATCCTCGGGGACCGCTCCTGCAAAGGCAAAGCGTTCCCCAAAACCTTCGAGGAGTTCCGTCTCACAGGAGCCGATCCACTCGTCGCCCTTCAAGACATCAACGACTACATCCAACAAGTTGAGGGTGCAAAGATACAGCCACGGACTCGAATTTCTGAACCTAAAGTTCGGCCCAAATTCGGAAGCCCGATACCAGTTAAACGGAACAAAAAGTGACATTCTTCCCAACACCATCGCGTCCGTGTTCGGCTCGTGGGGATCATGGAAAATATCGTCAACGATAAACGAGAACCAGTGGGAACTCTTCGAGCACCCAAAGAAAGACGCGGTCTATGCCGTCCTCTGGATCACCCACTTCATCGGAATCATCCTCGACCAGTGCGCCAAGAAGGAGGACCGGATCAAAACAATGGTTGGACGACTGGACGAGATTGCGTCACTCTTCCGAAAAGCATCAGCCTCTCAAATCGCGCCAGAGTTCGTCGCCGACATCAAACCCCCGACAGCGGGAGCGGGAATCCGCCGCAGCATCCAACAACTATCCCATGAAGCGCAGTTTCTTAAAAAGAAAGTCTCCGGCAGCGAAATCATCGACTGCATCACCCGATCCCGATCCTTGGTGGAACGGGCGGCAAGAATCCATCAAGACACCCTCCCCCAAATCTTCGCTGCGGCGAGGAGGACGAGTGAAGCCAGTGAGCGACAGGATGAGAAAAGTGAACGCGCTCTACACGGTCCTGCGAAGAAAGTTCCTGCTCGAAAACCCGTGGTGTCAAGTCCGAGGGTGCAACCAAAACGCAACTCAGGTCCATCACCGAAACGGTCGCGGCGACAACCACAACAAGGTTGAGACGTGGCTACCAGTCTGCTTCCATTGCCATGAAAGAATTGAACGAGAAAAAACTTGGGCCAGAGCCGAAGGATACACCTTCTACGGAGTCAGTGGGAAATAGCCCGAAGTGGGAAGACCTTACATTCCCCTGCAACATACTCATCAAAGAGAAGGACATCTTCGACGTAACCAACAACAAGCCGGAACAGACCATCGCGGACGCAGCAACCCAAGACGGAACCTTCCTGCGAACATTCAGATTTGGATGGATCAGAACCACCGAGTGGGAACTCGTCGAAGTCCTCCCAATGCCAGTCGAACCAACAACAAAAACAGAACCATGAAAGTATCATTCGCCCACATCGAAACAGCCAGAATCATCGACGGACCACTCGCCTCCAAAGAAGGGGAGAGGACTGGAGCCTTCGTCATGGGCTGCAAGATCCCAGAAGGGGTCTCCATGGTCCACATGCTCACAGACTCCGGAGCAACCTCCGGATGGGAGCGCGTCACCATTACTGAGTTCGTGAAGAAGGAGGGAGGAAAACCAGAACCCGTTCTTCCAAACATCCAGACCATCACCGCCATCAAGGATATGTTCTGGGACAAGAACGAGAGCGTGGTCCTCTACTTCCATGAATCCCTTCCGGACGCAAATCAAACCCCGGCTGTCCACCTCTGGAAAAGCAAGCGGCAGAACTACATCCTTCCGATCATGGAAGTCATCACCTCGCCACTGCCCGACAACGTCATTCCGCTACCAGAACCCTCCTCGGACAAACAAACCCCGCCAGCAGGCGTATAGGAGCAAAGAACACTATGCGAAAGCCGAACGTCACCAGTGACCTATCCCCGGCCAAAGAAAACCTCGCATCGGGCGTGACGCCTCCGGCGGCGCGACAGATGCCGAACAACCCGAAACTCCCACAGGCCGGGGATTAGGTCGGCTGGCCTGTTCGCATGATTTTATGAAACCAACAAAAGAAAGGAACAACATGACCCACGCAATAGCAGAACTCGAAATCGCACTCGATGTGCGGAAAACAAACGAACCCATCAACCGCGCTAGCGGCGACATAGCACAGGCCGACCTTGAAAAAGAGGGGGTAGAGGACATCACGGCTGCGCTGGATGTGCTGCAAGCAGTGGGTGGAATACAGTCAACACTGGATGCTCTTGGGCTGGCGCTGACGCACCACGGGCACACTTGGACGATGGATGAACGCGCTGGGTATGATCTGGCGACGAGCCTCCTGAAAAGGGCTGGTCGGAAAATACCGTCGTATCCGGCAGCAACTCCACCAGAAGAAGGGTGGCCGAAGGAAGGCGCGGCTCCCTATATTCCTGCGAACAAAGAGGTATCCGACGCATAGCGTTCGGATCACCGGAAGTTCGGCTTTATCGTTGACGATAATCAGCCACCAAAACCGTCCGGATCACAACTATCTCCGGAGTAGGTCGCATACTCCATCTTCTGCGCTGGCACACTCCTGCGCTCAATCTGACGCTCAACTTTATCGTCAGCGATAATATCCACCCCGAACCTACGCGCCATGATGAACAGCCCAATCAGGCTATCCGCGCAATCTGGCGACTTACCGATGCGTTTCTTCATCTCCTTCTTGGTCTCAGCGGACATCTTCTTCCCTTTGAAGCCGTATTGACGGGCGCAGAGTTCATCCACGACAGCCTTGTGGGTTTGGAGGTCCAGCCCGAAGATGCAGCGGTTGACGATCCCATGATAGAACTGGAACCAATCCTCCGTAATCTTGCGGTCATATACCTCATTGCACTTCCGCTTGTCCTCGGACGAAACAACGCGCTCGCTTGGAGTCCCGCTGTAGGTGACTGGAATAATCTGCGAGGAGGTTGGATCATCCCAATTCCGGATAAACGACGACAGAACCTTTCCGCCATCTCCGGAAACGTCCAGACCAAATCCAGAAGGAGACACACCGTAATCCTTCAACGTGGGAGTCACCTGCTCCGCGAGGTTATCCTCGAACACCGTCCCGACATCCACCGAGAACCCACGGGTTCCCTGATACATGAGAACCTTCTTCCCAGAGTTCCGCAAGCGAGCAACAAACCCGTAGGAAACCTCGTTTCGATCCCCGCCGGATGTCCAAGCGCAGTCCAGAAAAGCGATACGCTTCTTCTCCGCTCCCGACCAAGTTGGCTCGAAGGAAATATCCGACTTCGCAATCACTGAGCGAGAGATGACAGAGGACTCAATGGAATCCGTGGGCCAAAACCCAATCACGTTCCTCCAATACTCCAGAGAGTTCGCGTTTCCATGACAGTCCTTCAAAATGTCGGCGCGTTTCCTACGGGTGAGGAGATACGGGAACGGAGGAGGTTCGTTCTCCGGAGCCTCGAAGTTCGGGGAGTCCTCTCCATGGATAAAGATCGCGGTCCCTGTCTTCGTCTTCCACTTCCTGTCAGCAACCGTGATCGATTCGTATCCCCTTGGATCATCCGGTTCGCACAACTCACGGTGAGGGTTATCCCCCTGATTCGGGTTGGCGATCCCAACATAGACCACATCATTGTTGGAGCGAAGGTTGATTGAAACCTTGTTCACGTAAGGCTCCATCTCCGCAAGCTCATCAACAACGCACCGGACCCGCTCCGCCTTCCTGCCTCGCGTGGTCTCCACAGCCTTCCTCCCCTCATCCCCAGTCGGGAAAGCCAGAGCCTTGATAGCGCAAGTGTAATCCCGCTCATCCTCCTTGGAAGGATCTTCAAACACGATGATCTTGCGGTGGTCAATCAGATACCCAATAGGAAACGCCATCCTCCGAAACAGCTTTGCCACCGTTCCCCAAATACGATCCTCCGATCCACCGAGAGAAGTAGAGGCGACAAAGGAAAGCGTCTTGTCCGGAGCGGCCACCCAATCCAGATCCAGCCAAGCCGCGCTCCCGTAGGTCTTGGAACAGCTAGCATTTCCGGCGATCCCCACAGAGTCCGAGGAACAAAGCTCCTCCCAGATCCGGAGCAGTGGACGGTTGATGTAACGCCTCACCTGTAGCTCGACATCACTCGGCCACTGGAGGATCGCGGCCTTGATGAGATGGGACACAGGCTCCTCAAATTGGTAGTCGGCAAGGCATCGCCCAATGGGGTGAAGATGCTTCGACTCCCAGACTTTTCCGTAGTTCCCGCGAGTGACGGAGTAGGCGAACAGTTCTTGGTTGACAGGGAGGATTCCATCTGGCCAAGGGAACCCATACTTTCCAGAGACGTTATCAGAAATAAATGTGTTTGACATAATTGGCAAAAACTATCAAATCATAAAACATGCGTCTGCGAAACAAAAATGAAGCACCAATCGGCGGATGGAAGTATACCTTCACCGACGACCAAGGCAACTCCTACACCTCGACAGGCGTAACCCTCCGGACGCTCACCCAGAAAGTCAACTCCGACATGAGGGTGAACAACGTCACCGTCCCACCGAATCTCCAAGACTTCATCGAGGACCAAATCTGCCAGCGTCAGCCCCCGAAGTCGTGCTTTTACGAGGACAAAGCGGGAGACCAAATCTCAAAATACATCCACATCTTCGCGGGAGGCATCGACAAGGCGGCGGCCTCCATCGGATTGAAAACAAATCTTGAGCAAAGCGCAAGAAGGTGTAGAGGGTGTGGAAACCGTAGAGTCCGCCTCAATCAATGAAACCCACCACTTCCCGCAACTTTGCGACCATTGATTCCAATGGCATCGCCCCCAAGAACAGAATCCCCACAGCCAATGATGCCTACAGCATCGCGGACCAGCTAAGACGGTCCAACCTCCAGCGCGAGCACCGATGGGGAACGGTCTACAAAGCCTACAAACGCTTCCCTCCCACGGAGTATTCCCTCCTCGCCAAGCAGCAGTTGACAGGAATGAGCAACATCCCGTTCGGGCAGATGACCTTCGAGGTGGACGAGAAGAAGTCCGCCTACATTGACATGGTGACGGATCGGGCAACAGCTTCCAAGATCATCACCAGTATCGGTAACGATAAAGAGGTCAAGGAGTGGAGCGAGCATATTTCCCTCGCGTGGGACCGCGCCCTCTGGGGATGGCAGTCCTACTTCTACAACGTGGACCAAGACCTTGAGCAGATGCTTTTGTTCGGGAAGGGGATCGAACTCCGCCTCGACAAAGCCACATGGATGTCCACGTCCTACAAGAACTCCCAAGTCCTGATTCCGGAGGATACGAAGGCGAACCTTGAAAACCTTGGGGAGATGGTGGTGATGGACAAATACACCCCGCTGGAGTTTTGGAACAAGTTCAAATCCAGCAAGGACAACCCCTCGACGGGATGGAACTTCTGGGCCTGTCTCGAAGCCCTCCGGACCCACACGAACTACACGGACTTCCGGATGACGAACATGCAATATCTGGAAAGCGTGGCCTCCGGAAAGATCAACTTCAACCAGTTCTACAACGTCAAGGTCCACGTCTTCATCATCCTCTCCAAAGAGTGGGATGGAGGAGTCTCCAAGTCCATCGTCCTCCAGAACTACTCCCCTCTCGCCGCCGCGACGAAAGCCAAGAGCGAGAGCCGGTATCTCGACCAAGCCGGATACTTGTTCAACAAGAGCGAATACTTCACCGATTGGGACGAAATCATGTGGGCGTTCCACGGCGCAGCCGGAAGCGGACTCTGGCACGACATCAAGGGCCATGGAGAGGACATCTTCCCCGCCTCCCGCCAATACGACATCACCATGAATCGGGTGATCGACGGGGTGGATCTCGAAATGATGGTCCCGATCAAAGGACTCAACGCCGACTCCACCGCAGCCCTCAAACAGATGGAGTGGGGTAGCCACTTCGTTCTTCCCGATGGGGTTGATTTCGCGCAACGTCAGTTCAAGATCCCCATCGCAGACGCCATCAACGCCACGAACGTCATCATGCAAGATACGTATCGCGGGATGGCATCCTTCAACCAGATCAAGCCACGGGCGAAGCAGACTCTTGGAGAGGCGGAACTTAACTATCAAGAGGACGCAAAGCTCTCCGGAACCGAACTACGGAGATACAACCTGTGCCAGGGCCGCTGGCAGATCGGCCTCTATAAAGCCTTTGTGAAGGCGAAAGCCGGATGGACAGGGATCGAACTCTACCGCAAATTCGAGGCATACCTCACCAAGAAAGGTGTCCCGAAAGAAGCGTGGCAGTGGGACAACATCGAACAGATGACGAGCAACATGATTGCTGGCGCAGGAAGCCCTGCAAACAAAGCTATCTCCATGGGAAGGGTCGCGGAGCTTGCTGGAGCTATGGCGGTCACAGACGGGCAGGAGGAGGCATTCCGAGACGGTATCGCAGCCCTCGCAGGACGGGACAATGTGGACGCTTACCGCCCACGCAAGACCAAAGACATTCCGGACGAGGCAAGGATCATCGCCTTCGAGAACTCAGTCCTCAACGATCCGGAAGCCAATCCGGAGAACGCCATCGTCCAACCGACCGACAACCACGTCGAACACATTCGCGGCCACTTCTCCGACACGATGGTCGGGATAGACAAAGCCATGCAGGGAATCCAGCAAGGCTCCTACAAGGCGGCAGACGCGAAAGACGCCGCCATGGTCTGCATCCTCAAGGGTGGTCACATCGTCGCCCACCTCAACATGCTCTCCACCGACAAGGCCAAAGCCCCGCTCGTCAAGAAGTTCGGGGAGGCCATGCAGCAACTCAAGGGGCGCACGGACGAACTGATCGCCATCGCTGACAAGATGGCCGAGGGAGAACAACAGCAGCAAGGCCAACAGATTTCTCCGGAAGAGAAGCAGATCCAACTCAAGCTCGCAGAAAAACAAATCGACCTCGATGCAAAACAAAAAGCCAACGACCTCAAAACAGCCATCACCGCTCAAAAACACCAGCAGCGAATGGAACTCGACAAAGAAAAAGCCGCCACTTCCATCGCCATCGAACGAGCCAAAGCCGCAGCCGCAACCAAGGGACCAATCCGCAAGAAGCCAAGCGGAGAGTGAGGCCATCGAACTGAGCGCAATTATCGTCAACGATAAACGCTATCCCTCCCTCAAACTTCGCCTCCTCTCCCGCTCCTTCGACATGAAGGAATCCGAGAAGTCTGACGGAATCCGGATCGGGGTAAATATGGCCCTGAGATGGATCGAAGAGGAGAACGACAAGCTCAACAAAAAGAAACAGGAACCGGACAACATGAAAGATCCGGACCTCTATCTCGAATAAACTATGCCAGCAACAGCACAAACACAAGACAGCCCAATTCCAAAGGAGATCGCCAAGGAGATCGCCGACGCCAACTTGGAATCGGGGAAACAGAAGCCACTCGGAACGAAGGAGGATTTCCTCGCAAAGTTCCGTGGGACACCCCAAATCGACGGAACCATCAAGCAAGGCGTTGAGGAACCTCCCGAAGAGGGAGACCCAGCACCCCCGCAATCGCGTCAGGATGCCCGTCCTGACCTCGGAAAGAAGCCGAGCTACGTCAAGACCATTGAGGCCGAGAAAACGGCCCTACAGGCCGAGAAAACAACTCTCGCCAAGGAGAAGGAGGATCTTGCAGCCAAGCTGACAGAACTCCAGGCCCAACTCGCCACCGCGAAGACCCAGAAAGACATCGACGCTCTGACCGCCGATAAGGACAAGGCCATCAAGGAATACGAGGAAAACGTCGAATCCCTCCGAACCGAGAACAAGAACCTCAAGTCACGGGTGATGATGGTGGACCTCACGGAGAGTGAGGATTTTATCAACACCTACGTCAACCCGATCAACCAAACCTCACAGCGCATCATGGACATGCTGGACGGGAACGAGGCAGCGGTGGACAAGATGACGCAGGTAGCAGCCCTCAACAACGGCTTCCTGACAGCGGACACTAAGGAAAAGAAAAGAAGGTTCGCAGACCAGAGAGACCAGCTCCTCTCCGACATCGCGGAAGAACTCCCAAAGTTCCGGCAAACGTCCTTCATCACGGAAACCCAAAACCTCATCTCCCTTGCAGAGCGGAGACTGGACGCTCTGAAAAACCATGAGACGACCTACGCCAATTTCAAGGAGCGCGAGAAACGGGCGCAGGAGGAATCCAGACGAGCAGTCTCCGAGCAGTGGAGCGGAGCGTTCTCCGAGGTGAGCAAGGACGTGGAAGCGGAGACCACAATCCCGAAACCCATCGAAGAGTTCATGGCAACCAAAGGGATCACCATCGACAACACGACAGACGAGGACATCGCAGCCTCTGCCATCAGGGACGGAGCGAAGAACTACTCCCCAAAGGACGTGGCGCGTGTCCTCAAGCAAGGAGCCGCCTACAAGCGAACCCTCGCCCACGTCACGGCCCTCACAAAGATGAACGAGGAGTTGCAGGAGACGATCAAGGAACTCAAGGGAACCGGAACCTCCGGACAAGGCGGAGGGGGAGGAAAGCCACCGGAGAAACTCGCAGAAGAGAAGCGCGACAAGTTCTTCGGCAAGTTCGCCCCGCCAGTCGGAGCGCGGTAAAACTTATCGCCAACGATAATAGAATCGGGGAGTCAGAAATGGCTCCCCTTTTTCGTGCCTTGAAAATACTTGAAAATAAATAGTTGACAGTTTCTACAGAAATCGTAAAACGAAGACTGAAACTGGATAGAGCCACCAGAAATGGTGAGCCAGCAGACCTGAGATGGAACTGCAAGATGGGAGTTGCCAGCCCGACATAAGTTCTGGATAGAGTCCACAAGGACCACGGAGTTGCCAGCCACAGAAACCGAATAACAATTCGCTTCTTCTGGGCCTCGGCGCGGTAAGAAGCAAACCAAAACCAAACCGCAGTAATCCAAATCCAAAAATATGTTACCCGACAATTTTTATTTCTCAAGTTATGACGACATCGCAGAGTTCTTCCGCGATGGTCGTCCATACTTCAACGAGAACTACATCACCAAGATGGTGAACAGTTCTCTCTTCTTCAACCGTCTCCCGCAGGAAACGTGGCCCCTCAACTCCACCACCGAACAGGTCGGCTTCCGATTTGGCCGTGGATGGTATGACGAGTCCCAGCCATGGAAAACCATCAACACCGATTGCGGTGGCGATTCCTGCGACAACGACTTCGAGGTCGTCAAGATGGCCGGAACGGATTCCTATAGCTGGAACCTGCTCCGCCGCGAGATGATCACCGACTGGTTCTGCGTGGAGAACCTCCTCTACAAACTGTTCCCTGCCGAGCAGGTGATGCAGATCGAGGAGACCAACATGAAGATCTCCCAGCACGTCCACGAAGAGTTCGCTCGCGCCAACTTCCTCGGCGCAGCCGGACAGCACTGGATGCCGATGACGAACGAAGCAGGCGAATACTGCGGCCAGTTCGACAATGATGCGTGGCTCGTGGAGCAGCACACCGGACTCAACGAGAGCGGCTACAACCTCACCTACCTGCGCGTCAAGTGCGATCCTGCGAACCTAGCGGACATCGCCCTGCTTGGGTTGGACGTGTTGGACGACATCCTCATCAACCTCCAAAACGAGGACGATGCCTACCGTCTGGATGTGACCGAAGCCGTGGGTCAACCCCTGCTCGACATCATCATCCCTGACGCTCGCACGGAGCGGAAGCTGTTCTTCCAGAACCGCAACGCCGAGGGCTACTACGGGAACTCCAATGCTGGATTCACTCCGGAGTTGAAAGACCTCAAGCTGGGTGTGCGCCGGATCATCGGGAACTATATGTTCTCGTATGACATCGACGCGCCGAAGTTCAACGTGGACGACACGTTCAACGCCACCTTGGAGCCGTTCAACGCGGACGATCCGACCACTTGGCCCCGCCTCGTTCGGGTTCCCCGTTGGGTGCGTGTCGCCGCTGGACAGGGTTGCAAATACGACCCGAACCTCGACTACCTCAACGCAGACTTCGCGGTCTCTTATCCGTTCATCGAAAAAGCGATGACGAAGTGGATGATGCCCTCTGCCACCGGCTACGGGGAAGTCAAAATGCCCGCCCAGAACTACTCTGGCGCGTGGGAATACTTCAACGTCCGCCACCCTGACGCTAACCCGTTCGGGAAACTGGCTCGCTTCCAAGCGCAGCACAGGGCGGCGATGCAGATCCGCGATCCGAAGCTCATGCACCCGATCCTCCACCGCTTGGAGAAACGGCGCACCGCGACAGGCACAAGCTGCGGCTTGAACGCCTACTACGCACCAAGCACTCCTCCGGATTGCTATGTGTGCGAAGGCACTGAGCCGGTCTGAGTCAACGGGGGAGTTAGGTGAACCCTTGCTCCCCCAACTCAATGAAACAAACATGTCGCTCATTCAAACAGAGCGCGGATTGAAACAAACAATGTGTTGGAACCTTAAGGCTGGAAGTCAGATAACCGCTTTATCGTTGGCGATAATCCGGAGGACATCAAACCCCTCCGGATTATTTCTTGTCTGAACAATTTTCAAAACTATGGACTACAAGCAATTCACTTCCGCCGACCTCAACTACCAACTCTGGTATCTCTACGAGCAAGTCACAGGAGGAGGCTCCGGCGGGCCAATGCCAGTCACGGGTCCACTCACAAACACCGAACTCCGTGCCCTTCCAGTCGTCACAGTTGGAGTCACCGCCAAGGTCTCCGCGACCTTCACACGACCAGCGGACACCACGGCCTACGCCTCCGGAGACCTCGCTGCGAACTCCGTCACAGCCGGAAGCGTTGTCCCTATGTCCTTCGCGATTGCTCGCGTGGCAGCGGGGACAGGGATGATTCGCAGGGTCCGTATCCGCAAGAGCGGGACGAGTATCACAAACTCCTCCTTCCGACTTCACCTCTACACCACTTCACCAACCGTCACCAACGGCGACAACGGCGCGTGGCTGTCCACGCAATCCGCGACCTATATGGGCGGGATGGACGTGAATGTGAACCGCGCCTTCTCGGACGGAGCGGGTGGAAACGGAACTCCTATTGACGGAAGCGAAATTAACTTCGCGCTCCCGTCCGGACAAACCATCTACGGCCTGCTGGAAGTTCGCGGGGCCTACACTCCTGCGAGCGAAGAAGTCTTTGTCATCGAACTTGAAGTCCTCCAAAACTGATGACCTCCCGGCAAATCGCAATCCTTGGATCGAGTCTAATTACGCCAAACAAACTGCAGGGGTTAGCGGCGTGGTATGACGCAAGCGATGCGTCCACGGTGCTGACGCAGGTTGGCGGGGCGACTGCGTTTGCGAGCGCGAGTAGTCAGTTTTTGAGCGTTGCCGGAAATGCCTCTTTGTCCATAAGCAACACTGCAAGTTTCACTTGGGCTGGGTGGTTGTATTATGACAACACATTATCCGTTACCTACACGCCAATTTCCGTGGCAACGGGCACAGGGACGCGGAACTCCAGAATATACCGTTACGGAACGTCTGCCGCAATTCAAGTAATGAACGTTCAGGTATTTTGGGGCGGCACGGTTGCTGCTGGATGGCATTTTGTAGTTGGATGGTATGACCACACAACGGGAAAGCTGAATATCCAAATTGACGATGGGATTGTGAGCACGTCTATTGCATCTGTTGGAACGGAAAGCTCAAACGGGGTTTTCAGTCTCGGGCAAATGAATGGCGCAGACTACTACAATGGAAAACTGGATGAGTATGGTATTTGGGGCAGAACCTTGACGGCATCCGAGCGCACATGGCTCTACAACTCAGGAGCAGGCCGCACCTATTCCGAGGCTGACGCTTCGCTGAAAACCAACCTCGTCTCATGGTGGAGCATGAACGCGCCCGCGAGCGGAGATTGGCAAGACCAGCACGGCAGCAATCATCTCACGCCGAACGCAAGCCGTCCGACTGCTACCGATGGCGTGACATTCCGGCAGGCAGCGGATACGGAGACCGTGCGCAGGTGGATGGACAAGAGCGCAACCGGAGCGCACTGGAATCAGCCCTTACTTGTAAATCAACCGACTTTAAGCGGGGGCAAGGTGGTTGGGGACGGAGTTAACTCCTACATGACCGCGACTTTTCCAGCGATAGCGCAGCCTTATACGGTGATGTTTGTGGCGAAGAATACGGCTGCTCTACCCACAAATTTAGCCAACTATATTTACGAGACATCCAGTAGATCGCAGGTATTTGTGGCGAATATTCATTTTACTATTGGATATGCCATTCGTTCCGAAACGTATCCCGTCGACGCAACGTGGATGCTGTCCTCCTTGCAGAATGAAACCGTTGTTATTTCCGCAGTGCTTGCTGGCGCATCAAGTATCCAGCAAAAAGGCACATCAATCGTAAAGACTAATAACATCGGAACCATTGGAATTACTGCTGACGAGGTGGTGTTGATGGCGCGGGCGTCCTCAAGCTCATATAGTGGTAAATTTACAGGTTCAATTTCTGAAATCGCGTTTTGGTCGGGAGCATTAACAAACGCGCAAATCAACAACATGATGCGCTATTTCGCACGTAAATGGGGGGTCTCACTCTAATGCGCTACTTCCGCACCAGCAAAGCCGTGTATTCGCAAATTCAACCAGCAATAGACAACGCATTCCGCGCCGAGTTCATCGACTCGGGCCGGTGCGAGCATATCCTTCCCGTCGAGCTTCCTGTTCAATCTGACGGCATGTGCTACATCGCTCTGGCCGAGTGGATGACCGGGCACCCTGATGCTGGCGGTTTTATCGCGAGCGTCGAGGAGGTGACAGAGGCGACTTATCAGGCGGCTACCGCTCAACCAGAGGAATTATCGAAAGGCAACATGTAATGCTACTCGCCACCATGCTTCAATCGCCACACCAAAAACTGACGGGACTTCTCGCTTCTGGCGCGGTGACTGCCGGATCTTTGTTTGTCAATAATGTGGTTCATCCGGTGGTAGGGGCACTCCCCATCTGGGCTGTTGCCGCGATGGAGTGGATGCCGTTTGTCGGTGCTCCCATTGGATTGTGGGGGATTTTCCACTACGGGAGGTTGATGTATTACTCCGCGAAAGCCATGGAGCTTGATGTTGCTCGGAAGCAACGCGAGGAGCGGGAGGCGCACAGGCTGGAACTCCAAGAGATCCAGTCAGCAGCATCCAAGGCCGCTACTACCGTCGCCGCTACAGCCGTAGAGACCGCCCGTGTCCTCGTCGCCCATGACGCAGAGACAGCAGCAAAGGTCGTAGAGGCCGCAAGCCACATTGCAGAGTGCGTTCGTAGACAGTCTTCCGGACAGTGCATGTTCAAGGAGGCCGTAAAAGAAGCCGCCGAGAAACCAAAGACCCACAGCCAAAAGCTCAAACACAAACCATGAAATGCCAAGCCATCCTTGCCCTCATTTGCCTGAGTTTGTGTGCGTGTTCTACGGCACGTCACCGTGCTGCCACATCACCGGATTTATCGTCAACGATAAAGAGGAGCAGCGACATCACGGAGACGATCAGCTTGGCGCAGGAGGACTCGAAAGAAATCAAAAGGGCAATCCGGTCCTTGCAAGAGTCCAACGTCTTGTTGAGGAAGCTGAACGGAGACGCAGTGATAATTCTGGACAGATCGGACTATAAAACCCGCCTACTTCTTGAGAAATGAAACCAATCCTCATCCTACTCCTCCTTGCTCCTGTGTGCCTCGCCTTGACACCCAAGGAGCGGGAACTGGTCGTCGGCATCACGAAGGCGAACGAGGAGCTTCGGGCGAACCTTGTTGCCAAGGAGCAGCAGATCGAAGCCGATGCCACCACTGCCGTATTTGCCGCGCAGAAGATCGAATCCTTGACCTCCAAGCTAGTGCAAGCCAAAGTCAATGAGGAAGCCCAACTTCAAGACCTCCTTCTCCAGCAGACCAAGATTCACGAACTGGAGGCCGACAGGGACTCCCAGAAGGCCAGAGCGGACTCATGTGAGGCCAAGCTCATCAAAAAGGCAGCAGAGGCCCATAGAAACGCAGTGGAGAGGGATATAGGAGTGTTCCTCGCGGCTACTTTCGGCACAATCCTCATCATGTCCTACGCAGCGGGAATCATCGGGTGGATCGTCAAGCTGTTCCCGACTCTTGCCCCCTACGGACTCGGCCTTGAAATCGCCCTCGCCATCTTCTCGTTCGCCGCCCTGTTCGGAGCAGCCCGTGGAGCACTCGCCCTCATCGCATCAAAGTTATGAACAAGCAAAAGTCATGGCACAGACTAACGCTCTCCCTGTTCGGAATAATTGTTATTGTGCTTTGCTGGCGTTGGGCAGTCGCTCACCTCTACACCATCCCTGAGTATTCCGTCGCAGCGTTCACTAGCGTCACAACGAACGCCTTCTACGTTGTAGGGGCTATCGTCATCTTCATGGTCACTGGAAGACTGGTTTACGACTGGAGCAATAAAACCCAAGCAGCGAGCGAAATCCTCTCAAAAGTAATCCGAGTCAAGGAAGATATTACTGAGGCAAGTACCGAGAAGATCGAAGTCACAAACGAGGGCAGGATATGACATTCGACGAACGCACAGAGAAAAACATCGCAACCCTCCACCCAAGGGCGCAGTCCAAGGCGAGACAGTTTATGGAGCAGGCCGTTCCCCTCATGGAACAGTTGGGAGCAACCGTGAAGATCATCAGCGGAAACCGGACCTATGCCGAGCAGGATGCCCTATACGCCCAAGGCCGCACGAAGCCGGGCAGGATCGTCACCAACGCACGGTCTGGGCAGTCGAATCATAACTTTGGCACGGCTTGGGATGTCGGGATCTTCAAGGACGGAAAGTATCTTGATGACTCGCCTCTCTATAAAAGCCTTGGAAAGATCGGACAGTCCCTCGGCCTTGAATGGGGCGGCGCATGGAAATTCTCTGATGAGCCTCACTTTGAAGTAAAAACAGGTTTAACAATGGCAGAGAAAAGAGCGCGTATCGCTAAAGGCATCGACATCTTCCAATGAACATTTATCGTTGACGATAACACCAAACCCACTACAACAAAATTATGTCCTGCTGCAACAATACCGACAACTGCTCGTCCAACGTCCCAGAGACATGCGAGGCACTCCCGCTCACCAACGCCGCTTCCCGTCTCGTCGTGGAGGACGAGGCGAACTGCAAGCGGACGATCCAAGCTCCTACGAACCCTTCCGTCCTCACACAAACCGCAGGAGGAAATCTGGCGTGGAGTGACGGATCGGACGCAAACCCCGTCAACCTCACGGAACTCAAAGACTCCGCCCTAATGGAAGGGTTGGTCGGAAAGAACTCCAACGGAGACCTCGCCCAACTCGTCCACACCCCCGCAGAGACAGAGGACGAAATCGCGCTCTGTGATGCCACTGGATGGAAGGTCAAGACCGCATCAGAAATCTTCGGGACCGCAACCGGAGTCGCAGTCCGAGTCGCGGGAGGTCCGGCCACTTGGGTCAACGGATTGCCCGGACAACTCCTCGGAATCGGGAGCGGTGGCGACATCGCGTTCACCAACTCCGACCTCCAATACGGAACCACGGCCCAAAGACCAGTCCTTGGAATCGGAGACAGAGCAATCTACTTCAACACAACTCTACAGGTGTTTGAGTGGTGGAATGGAACCTTCTGGATGACATCCTCCGCGACACGGAGGAGCGACGAGATCATTCAGACATTCACATCCTCCCAAACATTCACTGTCCCAGCCGGAATCACAAACATCGCGGAAGTCCTCGTGGTGGGTGGCGGTGGCGGCGGAGGATTCTATTACGGTGGTGGAGGTGGTGGAGGTGGAGGCGGCGGTGTCCTTTACCAACTCAACTACGCAGTCACGCCGGGGGCAGGAATCACCGTAACTATCGGAGCGGGAGGAGCAGCAAGAACATCCGCGCTCCAAGGCGGCGATGGAGGAACATCAGTCTTCGGGTCTCTTTCAGCAATCGGCGGCGGCGGCGGCGGATGTGGAGGGTCCCCACAGGCAGGACGCGCTGGCGGATCTGGAGGCGGTGGCGGCAACACTACAGCAGGAGGGGCCGGAACTGCCCTCCAAGGATCATCTGGCGGAAACTCAACCACCTACAGCGGTGGCGGTGGCGGTGGGGCTGGACAAACTGGCGCGATTGGCTCCGACGCAGCATCCGGAACTGGCGGGGCTGGCGGTATTGGAAGAGAGCTTTCCATCTCCGGAGTGCCCTTGTTCTACGGCGGCGGCGGTGGCGGCGCAGGCGGGGCTGTTGGCGGGGCCGGATCTGGAACATCTGGCGGCGGAGGAAACGGAGGCGGCGGCGCAGGGCTGGACGGAACAGCGAATACGGGCGGTGGCGGAGGAGGAGGGCAATCAACCACTTCCGGAGCGGGCGGATCGGGAATCGTAATTATTAAATACTGATTATGAGAGTCGCACAAATCCAGAACGGGAAAGTGGTGAACGTGATTGAGGCGGAAACGGTATTCCCCCAATCAGAGTTCACCTACCTCCAGAGCGACACGGCAGAGATCGGGTGGGTTGTGATCGGGGGAGTTCTGCAACCCGCGCCGGAAGACTTTCTGAAAGAAGCTGAGGAGCACATCAAGAAATCCTTCTCCACCGCGCAACTCCTGCAAGCCAAAGTGTGGCTGGACATCATCCCCCACGAAGCAACGCCAAAACTCATGTCTCTTTTCCAATGGACCGGACAAGTGACCGGAGCGTCCATTCAAGGCTCCCGCAAATTCGACGAACCACAAGTAACCTTCAAAGAGGTGGCGATGGAGTGCATCCCGCTACTGTGATATGCGTGACGGTCGTATTTATTCGGGCGGAGACATCTCGGTGGCGATGGACGCAGACACGCATCCCTCGCTGCTCCCCGCGACATACGACAGCATAGCGGTCAACCGCTCCTACCGTGGCGGAATCCGCAGAACAAGACCACCATTCCGAGAACTGAACCTGATCGGAGACGAAGCAATCATCTCCTCCTTCCGAACAGGAATCTTTCAAGGGGCGAAGGCATACAGTTCCGTGCGCTACGGAACCAGTGACGGGATCGCCTGCTCCGTCAGCGGGAACATCTACTTTCTGGTTATCGCTAACAATAACGCGAAGATCACACAGATAGCTACGGGAAACGATCCAACGCTGATGCACACATGGTTCTGTCAGGCCGAGGACCAGCTTTACATTCAGAACGGCAAGCAGACCCCTCTGGTCTGGGAAGGAGATCCCACAGTCCAAGCGACGAGACTCTTCCCGCTCTACAGTCAGATGCCTATCGGCACGATCATGGAATACGCTCACGGGCGGGTGTGGGTGAGCGACAGAACGAACCAAATCTTCGCCTCCGACATCATCTACGGGGCAGGCTTCACCGACACTCAGAACACGCGATACTTCACGGAGCAGGAATACTGGAACGAGGGAGGATCATTCACCCCTCCAGCAAACCTTGGGAACATCACCGCCATGAAGGTCATGCCCTACCTCGGAGCCAACGTGAGAGGGCAGGGAGAACTGGTCGTCATGTGCGAGAACGGGGCATTCACTCTCGATGGATCAATCCCCCGCACGGAATGGATCAACACCGGAATCCAGAGAGTCGCCCTATTTGGTCGTGGATGCACTTCCCCCTACTCGGCAGCGAGCGTCAACAACGAACTCTTCTTCCGCTCCGCAGACGGATGGAGCCTGTTCTCCAATTCTCAAGGAGAGTTCAATTCCAGACTGACATTCCGCAAGCTCTCCAGAGAGGTGAATAATTGGGTGAAGCAAGATACCCCATGGATGAAGCAATTCGCCTCCTCCATGTTCATCGACAACCGTCTAATATGTACCGTCTCCCCCTACACGGTGAGCAACGAGGTGGACGGGCTGCACAGACCCCACAGGGGAATGCTCGCCCTCGACCTTGACCAGACGACGGCAACCTCTCCGGACGCATCACTCAACTTCCGATGGAACGGACTCTGGACCGGACCACAACCAACCCAACTTCTCAACGCCTCCATCAACGGAACCACAAGAGGATTCATCTTCTCGTTTGAGGGAGACCGCCAGAACCATCTCTTCGAGGCCGTGTCCTCCGGAGTGGATGATTTTGCAAACGGGGAGAGCAAGAAGATCAAGAGCTACTTCGTCACGAAGCGTTACGACTTTGCGGAAAGCAAGGAGTCGAACAAATACTACCAGAAGGGGATCAACGGGGGAGAGCTATGGGTGAGCGAGGTCACGGAGGAAATCAACCTTTCGGTCTCCTACCGTCCGGACAGCTACAAATGCTGGTCTCCCTTCGCGGAAGGTATCACCGTAGGGTGCGATAATTGCGCCACAGGCTGCGAGGTGACATTTTCTGAGGCAAGGTGGAGACAGATCAAGCTCCCGACCCCCGAGGGCACCTGCAAGCTCGGTTCTGACGGAACGACAGACATCGGAGCAGAGTTCCAAATCCTCGTGGAATCCACGGGATCAGTTACTATTGACAGGCTCAGAATTTCAGCAGACACTCGCGGAAACGTCGAAGATCCCACGGGAGAATGTCCATCAGAACCACCGAATTGCGAGCCAATCACATGCTGCCAAATCAACGATTTTGAATACTACAAAATAATCTAATGGACAACCAAGAATCCAGCCCTCAGTTACTCATCCCAACAATCCCCGCAGGCGACTGCCCAGCAGGGAATCTCGTGGAGGTGTTGAACTACATCTTCCAAACCTACTTGGGAGCAGCCACGATCAACATTCCCGGCTTGGGAGACGTGACACCAGCGGAAATCGCCTCCCTCCAAGCAACGGACATCTCCCTGCAATCCCAGATCGACGCGATCCGTGGAGCGGTGAGATACGGAACCGGAGTCGCGGCGGCAGGAGACAGCACAGTCGTTGTGACGTTCGCCACAGTCCTCCCCACAGCCCAATACGACATCCACATCGAACTCGTGGACACGAGCACCGGAGCAACCGCAGCTTGCTCATGGAGCATCCTTTCAAAAACTCAAGCAGGCTTCTCGCTCCGCCTGATCGACATCCCAGCGACCATCACCTCGTTCAATTATAGTGCCCGTCAAATTATATAATGTCGCTCCCTAACAAGAGCGTGGATTGAAACAACTACTCCGCAAGACAGATCATCTAACCACCAACCAAACAAAAACCATGAAAACAGTAAACATCGGAAAAACCACCAAAACCATCAAAGAAGGGATGTGCAACGTCTGCAAGGGCAGTCACTTCAAGCCAGTCAAATCGGTCGGCAAGACGAAGAAACGCTAACCTTTATCGTCAACGATAAAGGAACGCTATGGCTTACGAAACTGCCGATGAGGTGATTCAGGAAATCCTTCCGTTCGCGGGAGCCAACGGAACGTGCAGCGTATCCGTTGGACAAGACTATCTGAATAAGTGCAGAAGGCTCCTATGGAACAAGGTGAAGAACTTTGCTCCCATCATGGACTACTTCTCGGTCTGCTGCGCGGAAGGGTGCTTCTACCTACCATCCGCCTACAAGCAGATCCACCTCGCATGGATCGGGAGAAGCCCCGTCTCCATCGGGGATGAGTGGTATATGTCCATCCCAAAGATCGGGATGCCGAACAAGTCCTCGTCGTGCCATGAGAAGCTGATGCAGGTCGGGGGATTCCACGTCACGTTCCAGAACTACGACGACGCTCCCTACCAAGTCGGAATCCAAGCGGAGCACCCGCATGACGCAGGGAAGGAGATTAAGTTCTTCGGGGTGGACGAATACGGGACGAGTAAGTCGGAAACGCTGGTCATCGGAATGCCTCCCTCCCGTGTCCTCTCGACCTACTTCTACCAGAGCGTCAACGCGGTTATCAAACCGATCACAATCGGAAGGATCAGGCTCTACGGGGTGGACAATCAGGCAGGTCAATTCCTCCTGCAAGCGGTCTACCAGCCCTACGACAAGAACCCGCAGTTCCGGAAGTATGCGATCACGGGAAACAGGGGAAGCTCGGTGTCGGTCTACGCGAAGAAAGCCTACCACGAAATCACAGGGATGGACGAGTTGATCGAATTCCCAACAGAAGCGATCAAGTTCGCAACCATGGCCCTCGTAGCGCAAAGGGACAGGGATGCTCAAGCCTACGCCAACAACGTCACCCTCGCCATCGGGGAGTGCAACGCCGAGACAGCCGACAACGAAACCCCGACAGCTTCGCCCCTCCGGTTCTTCAACGCCTCCCATCCGGAGAACCTGATCCAATACTGACATGGACGCACTCGACACAGAACAGAAGCTCAGATACGACGAGGAGTTCAAGGCCATGAACGACCGATTTGACCTTCTGGAAAAGGGGATGGAAGCCCTCCCTCCCGCCGAGTTCCCGTTGGAGCACACGTTCACGAAGGGTCTCTACTCCCGCAAAATCTTTATCCCAGCCGGATCGTTCCTCACCTCGAAGATCCACATCACGGAGCATCAGTTCGCCATCCTGCAAGGGCGCGCCACCTTTTGGGACCCATTCCTCGGAACGGTGGTCCTCAAAGCCCCGCACACCGGAATCACCGTGCCGAACACAAGGAGAATCCTGTTCGTCCATGAGGACTTTATCATGGTGACATTCCATCCCACAGACAAAGCGACACCGCAGGAAGTGGAGGATGACATCACCATGCACTACATCAACCCCCTCCTCACGCGAGAATACAGGAAACTTGACGACAAGGTTCTCGCGAACCACAGCGGGGAATTAAGAATCGACGAACGCCAACCACAGCTACCACAATGAAAGACATCCTAGGACAAACATTACATGAAGGAAGGCTCTCCAAAAAAGACCGATTCATCCAGCAACTCGGGGCCAGGCCATGCACGATAGCAGCCATAGGTGCAACGACAGTAGTCGGGACAACCATGACTGTTGGTGGCCTAGCGGCGGCAGCCGCTCCTGCTGTTGCGGGAGCAGCGGTTGCAGCGGGAGGATCAATGCTCGCCAGTTCAATGAGCAAGGGTGGCGGGGCATCCGGAGGAGGATCAGCGAAGATGCCAAAATACAAAGCCTCCAAAGGCTCCTCCACCCCCATCGAATACGACAAGGTGGGATTCAACCCCGTCGCCAACGTGGGCTACAACCCCACGCAGGGAAGCGCAGACCTTCTGGCGAACTATCCGAACCTCGCCCAGTTCGCACAGCAAGCGACAGCCTTCCGGACAGCGCAGCGCGAGGGGATCATGCCGGGGGCATCGAGGCAAATGTCCCAAGCCAGCAACGTCCTCAACGACTGGCTCCAAGGCAACGTAGGATCGGATGTCGTGGACTACACGAACCGTCAAGTAGCCGAGAGAACAGGCGGAGGATTCAACCCGTGGACCGGAGGGGGAAACAGCCAGCAAGCCTTCGCGAGAAGCATCGGCAAACTCTCCTCGGATTTTCAGCAGATGGGTATAAGCGCCGCCCCAGCATGGCAGCAGCTTGCGAACAGCTTCGTGGTAGGGGTGGAAGACACCGCGCAACTCGCTCTCGGATTCTCCGGACAGCGTTACTCGTATGACGCTTTGAACGCGAACATCAACCAGTTCAACTCCGAAGGAAACTTGAAGGCCGGAATGTTCAACTCGGAGATGGGGGTCAAGACCCAGATGGCAAACCAGCAGCAGGGGAACACCATCGACCAAAACAACTACACTTCCGGAACAAATCAGGCAATGTTCTCCGCGAACCAATCCAACCAGCAACTCGCGCAAGATTTAGGATGGGCCAACCTAGGAGTGAATGCCGCCACTGGACTCGCCTCCTCCATGTCAGGCTACCGCTCGCCAACGACTCCCGCAGCAACAGCGGCATGGCAACCATCGTATACGAAGTCCAACTACGACTGGTCCGGATACAAAGGCGGCGCACTCCCTTAATCCTATGGCTATCCCACTCATCGGCTCCCTCTCAGACCTCAACCAGTCTCAGAACATGGTTCTCCAGAGCCAGCGTTACCTCGGAGACTCCCTCACCAAAATGGGGGCGCAGATCGGAGCAACCATATCCGAGAGACAGATGTTCGCGGACGCAGAGAAAGCGGCCCCATTCATGCAACACGCCTTCATGTCGGCCTACGACTCCATCGCATCAAACGATCCGGACGGAATCTCCCGTGGCCTCGGCATGGCAGTCGGAACAGCGGCCCAATTCGCCACCAACCCGATCCTCGCCCGTCTCGCGCAAGAGGGAGTGAGAACCGCAGGGCTGATGACCAACACTAAGATGGAGATGATCCAGCAGACGCAGCAGAACTTCCGGACACAGCTTGGAATCGACGCATTCAACCAAAGGACTCAATCGAGATACAATGAGGCCGATCAGAAACAACTGGACGCAATCGCCGCACAGCAGGCAAAACTATCGTCAACAATAAATAGCCCGAACACCCCGCAGGTCGTGAAGGAAGAACTCAAGAAGAAGTTCGACGAGCTTGAGGGACTAAAATCCCAATTCGCCCCCACTCAGGCCGAGCCGCTTCCGGAGCGAGCAGCCCCAGAACCACCATTCGGTCCAAAGTCCATTCCGGAAGCCACTCCGCAGGGAGGGATTATTCCTCCACATGGGGATCAGGTTGAAGGAGAGATGCCGCAAGGATCATCCGCTCCGGACGCAATCCCACTCACGGAGCCTGTAGGAATGGTCGGAAACGTCCAGCCCCCATCATCCCCCACCCAGCCAGTCGGAAGCCATACAGCAGCCCCACAAGCGCAGCAACAGGCCGTCCAGCAGAAGACCCAGCCGCTCTGGGTGTCCGAAGATGTTTCCGCAGTTACAGGAATCATCCCCGCCCTCATCACGAAGGACGGAACCGCAACTGTCATTACCCGAACCTACGACAATGACGGTAAGGTCACGTTCTCCGTCAAGGATAAGGAAGGAAGCGAAAGCAGTGTTCCCAAAGAACTCGGAGAGGCGGCGATCCGTGTGGCGGAGAACGCCCCCAAGATCAACTCTCAGGTCGCCGACCAACTGAAAGCCTTCAAGGGGATTGCCAACGTCAAGGTGGACTTTTCCACAGACATTGCAGACGGGTCAGCGGGATACGATATGTCCTTCAAGATCCCCACCAAAACGAAGGACGGGAAAACCGTCATGCAGAAGGTGGACTACGTTGTCAGGGACGAGAACGGAATCCCCACGGACGGGAAGGTCTCCAAGGACGACAAGCAGCTTGTGGAGAAGGTTATCTCCGACACCAGCATCATCAAGAACGCCCCACTTCCGGATGGACACAAGCTGGTCCTGATCGACCCCGAGAAAGGGAGCGGAGACACAACGAAGTCCATCCACTCCGCAATGGCGGAATCCCTGCCAGCAACACTTCCGTTCCGAATCCCTGTCGAACAGGCCATGAAGGAACTCGGAGTCAAACCTGAGATCCTGTCCGGTGGAGGAGAGGCCGTTCAACGCGCAGCAGACGACTTGAAGATCAAGGCTTACGCCCTAGTCGCGGACCTCAAACAAAACAAGAAGTTCGACAACAAAACTCCGGAGGAGCAGAGGCAAATCTTCGTCGAGGCATTCACAAAACTCGCCCAAGATCCCAAGGAGTCGAAATACAAGCTCAATGAGTATGTGGCATCCAGAGCACCGCAGACAGACCTCCTCGCGAAAACCGTGGACGGGATAGGGCTCGACAAGGATGTCGCCGCAATGATGGGGGAGTCCTCGTTCAAGGGGGTTTTGGAGTTCGTCAAGGACGCAACCGGAGCAGTGGGAGGATTCATCGGAAAGCAGTGGAACGCCTCGGCCATCGACCGGAAGTTCGCGCCCGTCCAAAGCAAGCTCTACACACTCTACAGTTCCGGTAAGATCAAAAAGCCGCAATACGAAGAGGAAAAAGCCAAGGTCGCGGCAGCGAAGAATAAAGCTCTTGAACTAATCAGAAATAACTAGGAGCATCCAGCAATGGACCCTGCAACATTTCTGTTAGAGAACCGAGAGTTCATGTCGGGCGAGGAGATCGCACCACTCCTCGAAACCGGAAGCGAAAAGAGTCCGGCAGCAAGGCTCAACAACGCCTTCCCCGCAATCCCAGAAACCAGCGAAGGATTCATCGGAAGGGTTGGACAATCCCTCAATCGCGGAGTCCAGCAGGGCAAGGAGATCGCAGGCGGTCTCACGATGATGGCTGGAGAAACCGTAGGCTCCCAAGGACTAAAGGATCTTGGCGAGGAGATGGCGATTGACGCAGAACGTCAGACTATCAAGAACCAATCCATCGTCCCGTCCTACTCGGACATCTCCAACGTGGGAGACTTCTTCGAGTATGCGACATCCTCCATCATGGAGATGCTTCCCATGAACATCGCCCTCCTCGCGACTGGCGTTGGGGGCGCAGGGATCGCCGGAAAGATCGCCACCGGAGCCTTCCGTGGAGCCATCACGAAAGAAGTGGCAGCTGGAGTCACGGAGGAAATGATCGCCAAGTTTGGCGCAGAAGGAGCCAAGCAGGAGTTCGCCAAGATCGTAGCGAGAGACGCAGCATCCAAAGCAGCGCAGCAGACAGGCGCGAAGATCGGAGTCGGGGCCGGATCATCCCTCGTCGAAACCGGATCAAACGCCGCGACCATCAACAGAGAGACCGGATCAACCGGAGGCATGTCCACCGCAGTCCTTGGAATCGCAGGAGGTGCAACAGACATCCTCGGCGGTGAAGCCAAAGCCCTCACGAACGTCCTCAAGGGCAGCGCGAAGGATCAGGCTATCGGAGCGGTCAAGCACGTTGCGAAGAATGTCGGAGAGGTCGTTGCGTCCGAAGTCCCGCAGGAGCTTGTCCAAAACACGATCAGCCAAACTGCCCTCCAAATCGAAACCCCGAACAAGAACCAGTTCGGGCAGGAGTTCTTGAAGGAACAGGTTGAGACCGTGTTCAAAACCGCCCTCGGAGCATCTCCTCTCGGAGTCATCTCCGGAGTCGCCACCCTCCCGCCATCCGCCGACCCCATGGTCCGTGGACAAGAGGCAGACATCGCCAACAAGATCAACGCAAAACTACCCGATGACATCCAAATCACACCCGAAGACGAAGCCGCAGCAGCCGAAGCCCAAAAACCCGAAACTGCAAGCGTATCTCCAAGCGAGAGCGGAAGCGCACAGGTCGAAGATCCCAATCAAAAGCTGATTATCGCCAACGATAATCTAGCGCGGATCACAAAAGAACTGGACACTGTCTTGCTCTCCGACGAGCCGAATCCGGAAGAGGAGACCAGACTGCAAGAGGGACGCAAGCAAGCCCTCCTTGAGATCAAGTCCCTCCAATCCCAGATCGCCGGATACGACTTGGAGACCGGAACCAAAAAAGGAAAGGCAAGGAAGCTCCCGAAAGAGGCCCCGTTTGCAGAGTTCGGACTCCCCGCCCCTAACCACGACGAGGCCAGCAAGTGGCTCGACTCCCTCTTCACCTCGGAGACCGATCCCATTAAGCTCTCCGCCAACCTGTCCATCAAATCGGCCCTCAAGCCATTCGTCTCCATGATCCACGCAGTCGGGGGGAAGGTGGTCTTCAACGAGGGTAGCCCGAACGCCAAAACCAACAGGTCCAACCTCTCATGGGACGACGAGGGAAACTTGACGATGCAGGTGAACAGGCAGCAAGCGGAAAAGCTCACCCCACAGCGGTTCGCCAAGGAGGTTGAAGAGGAATACATGCACGGAGCCACGGTCCTCGCAGACCGCATCAACTGGCTAAAGGCAGCAAGGCCGATGTCATTTAAGGAGTTTGCCGCAAAGCAGAGCGCGAAGAGGGCCGAGAGCATCCGCCGATCCTCCTCCAATCAGGCCATCCAATCCCTCTCCCTCACCTACACCGGAGGAAAGAGTCTCACGGAGTTCGACGTTACCGGAAAGGACGCGAAGGGAATCCGAGAAGCAAACATCGCACTCGACCGAGAGTTCACCAGAGCGATCCTCCAGAAGATGAGGACCGGGAAGATCACGGAAGACCTCAAGATCCTTGAGCGCGAGGCGAGAAGTGGGAACGCAGAAGCGGACACCTTCCTCCAGCAACTCCTGCAAGCGATCCGGAACATCAAGGAAGTCCTCATTACCTACATCAACCCTAAGACCGCCCCGAAGGACATTAAGGCGCTTCTGGCGCAGAGTAACGAGATTCTGGACAAATACGCCGACAGGACCAAACCACAAAAGAGCAAGCCCGTAGCGACCTCGGAGAAGGCGAGCGCACCCGACACACTCCCAGAGGAACAAAAGCCCGCAGCGGTCAACGTGGAGCCAAAGAAGGCCACCCCAGAAGGCGACGAAGCCACCAATCAGCCAGAAGCAGCCGCCTCCGCTGGCCCAGAACTCTTCACCCCCACAGAATACGGGCAATACTTCGAGACCCAAGACTTCCGAGGAGCGCCCACGGGAACAACCCTGATCCGGACAGAAGTGGCGAATGGTCAAGATCCGGAGGAAGCGATCAAAGCAACCCAGAAATACCGCGACCTCAAAAGAAGAGGAAAAGCGTTCCACTCCGGAGCATCCTTCGAGATCCCAAGTATCGTTGACGATAAAGCAGGAGCAGGACAGGAAATCTCCGACTGGAAAAAACAATCCGCATACTCCGACAGCGAGGCGAAAGCTCAGGGATACAAGGACATCACCGCGATGGCTCTCGATGAGGAGGGCGGCGGGAAGGAGCAATACAAAGCTCTTGCAGAAAGGTGGAGAATGCTGCATCCTAAAGATGATGAAGGCAACCTCACAACCGAAGACAGAGCAGAGCGAGTCGAAAGCACCCTATATCCCGGTGGCACTCGGGGAGATGGGGCGGCAGATACGCTTGTCGATGCCGCAGCGGACTTCCGAAGAAGCGAACGCCAGCGCGGACATGGTAGCACAGTTCCGGAAGGATCAAGCGACCTTAAAGAGTGGGCGGACAAAAACGACCGTGTAATCACGGAGCTTCCGTTCGTTCTCGACGGCCCTCTCGACAAGGGAAACAGCGAGCAACACGCCTACCACGACGAACCATCCCAGAGGTGGATCAAGCTCACCAAATGGGATGACAACGGATTCGGTCAGACAGTAGTAACGCACCCTGCTTACGGGTGGGGAACGGGAGCAGGGACCGTCTCGCAATATCTCGACCGGCTCGCGCTCCAGAACGAAAAAAACGGAGACGACGTTAGATTTCACGGCGTCTATTTCGACAAGGCTGGAAGACCTCACCTCGTCACGTCCCAACCCGACATAGTTGGAACTCCCGCGACCACGGAAGAAATCTCACGCAGGATGAAGGATGCGGGATTCCAAGAAGTGGGAAACAACGCCTACTACCGTGAAATCGACAACCTCCTCCTCGCGGACATGCACGAAGGAAACTCCTTCCTCGTAGAAGGAACGCTGGTTCCCTTTGATGCCATCGCGATCCACCCAGAGGGAGAAATTCTTGATGCCATCCTAAACGACATGGCGGCAACCCGTCTCGACAAAGAGCAGGACGTGGCAGCATCGGGATCAGAGATCCCAGAATACGAGGCAGAGTTCGTGGACGGACTCCTCGCGGGACTCAGGGGAGTGGAGAACGTGATGAAAGCCAATGGAGCCAAGGACAAGCGTCCAACCAAGTCCAAGATGGCGACCTACGGTGGAGCATTCTCTCCCTACCTCAACACACGCACCAGAGCACAGTTTGTTTCCGTGGAAGCTGCCGAGAACTACCTCCGGAAATACGGATACCTCGGAGCCATGCGGAGAGCGGAGGGAAGCATGGGGTCCATGCACCCCGCCGACAAAACGATGCTGCGCGGATACCTCGCCAATCAATACGACGCATACAGGGAATATGTGGACATGCTCGACATGACCCACGAAGAACGTCAGGAACTCATCAAGGAAGCTGCCAATCTCAGAGACGACATCCAGCGGACCCTAATCGAGCGCTCCACCGAGAAAGGGCAAGAGATCGGAATCCTCAAAGTCCTCAAGAACTTCTTCTACAACGGCACAGCGGCGGCTTATGACGCGAAAGTCCTTCTGTTCAACGCCGCGCAGAAAGTCGAGCAATCCTTGGGCCTTGGAGACATCAAGTTGATCCATGAGGCAGTCAAGGGCGCGATGCCGAAAGCCATCGATGAAGTGTTCACCTCCCGCGAACTCATGGCCCACCTTTCTGCGATGACGAGGGCGATGACAAACAACCCGTCCAAACTTTTCACTCGGATCAGGGCGAGCATCAAGGAGAACAAGGCCGGAAGACGAGCCGCGTGGCAGGCGGCAGCGCGGATCGGAAACGAGATCATGCGCGAGGGTGGAGAGTTCCACTTGGACACCATCGTCAAGCGGGTAGCCAACATCATCGAAAACAACCAGCCGCTCGGAGCCAAGAAGTCCGGACGGAACATCCTGTCCGAGACCTTAACCAAGTTCGCGAAGGACAACTTCCCGAAGGAGAAGATCACTGCTACCAAAACGAACGACAGAAACCTCCAAATACTGGCCACAATTATCGCCAACGATAAACTCAAGAACCAGTTCGTGACGGAACTGGAGAACAAGATCGCAGAAGGATATATCGGCGGGAAGAATAGCGCAGGATTTAAGAGGGATTACGCCGGACGGTTCGACGAGATGCGCGAGGAAGGGTGGAGCGAGGGTATCCGGATCAGAGCCTTGTCAGACGTGAAGAAGAAACTCGGCCTCACGATTGGGAAAATGATTTCCGCAGGCGCGTGGTCGGACGAGAAGGCCAAGGTGGTAGCAGAGGTCAAGAAAGTCATTGGAGCCTTTACACGGGCCTCTGACGCGCAAATAGAGGCACTGGTGAACGAGATCAACAGCGACCTCGACAGGCAGTCCGAGGAGCACATGGAGAAAACCTTCTTGTTCAAGAAGAACGAGGACGGAACCTTCCAAACCACAGACAAGGGACAACTCAAGGGCGGAGCAAATCTGGTCAAGATCCTGAGAGAACTCCAGACCACCCTCAAGCAACTCACGAAGGATTCCTACAACACGCAGGACTCGCGGATCAACCAGCTTGCCACGGACGCAGTCAACAAGCTCGGCCTCCCGACCGAGATGGCGATGAAGTATCAGCAACTCTTCGCCGCCGAACTCCGGAAGGCTACAGAGTGGACGAAGAACGCCGAACTCAAGAAGCGGTATGACGCGGTGGTCAACGGACTCAACAACAAAAAGGAGAAGCCGGAAACCAAGAGCGTCATCGACAAGCTGGTGGAACTGGCGAACCAAGGCTACCTCTCCGACGAACTGATCTACGACTCCATCAGGAAGTCCTACAAGAACTCCAAGCTGCCAGCCTTCGACCCAAGCATCGCAGAGATGATCCGCGACTGGGGAAACGAGATGGACGCTCTCCCCGAAGGGGCATTGAAGGACAGCATCCGGCAGGAGATCGCGAATGCGATAGCCAACTCGACCCCGTTCACTAAGAAGGAACTCCTCACCTCCTACTGGTATTTCTCGCTCCTCTCCGGCCCCTCGACCTACCTCGTCGCGAACCCCGTGGGCAACGCCGCGAACCTTGTGGGACAAACTCTGGCTATGTCGGTAGATAACCCGAAGGCCGCAGGGAGGATCATCGCGAGGACGATCCAAGAACTCGTCAACCCCGACTCAACCTCGTGGAACCGTTTCCGCTACACCATGGAGACTGGACTGGTCCCAATCGAAGTCTCGGCCAAATACGGATCGGGAGAACTCAAGCGGGGAACGATCACCGAGATGGCCCAGCTTCCAGTTGAGAGAATCAGCAATGAGAGCGCCGACACATGGTGGAAGAAAGCCTACTACGTCCTCGCCCGTGGGGTGAAGATCGGGAACGTGGAAATCTCCATGCGAGGACTCTCCCGATTCATGGCGGCAACGGATATGCTGTTTCGTGGGGCTGGATACGCCGGAGCCTTGGAGTGGCAGGGTGTCCAGATCACCCCGCAAATGCTCAAGGATGCCCGCGAGCAGGCAGCAGCCGAAGTCGGGGCAGCAGGAGGCAGTAATGCCCTCATCTCCGTCAGGGCCGACGAAATCATCCGGCAAGACCTATCCCTCCGAGACACGGAAACCCAGTGGAAGATCGAGAGGGCAGAGCAGATCGGACTGGAAACCGCTTACGCCCAAAGGCCGAAGGGGATGATCGGATCTCTGGCGAACTTCATTGGGGAGCTGGGAAACAAATACACTCCCGTCAAGCTCATCTTCCCGTTCACGAACATCGTGGCGAACGTGTGGAACGAATCCCTCAACTACACCCCAGTCGGCCTCATGCGCTTTGCGGTCGCCAAGCATCAGGAGGGCAAGAACCAGAAGGGTGACTGGACTATCGTTGACGATAAAGGCAACAACATCGCGGACTCCATCCAAGTCCGGAAGTCCATCATCGGCGCAGCAACGGCCCTCCTGCTCGGAGCCATATTCAGCGGGGATGACGACGATGACTTTGAGCTTGTGGGATTCGGCCCGACGAACAAGCGGGACAGAGCAATGTTCTTCGAGCGAGGAATGCGCCCCTACTCCATGCGGTTTGGGAACACGGTGGTCAACTACCTCCCGCTCGGCCCATTGGCCTCCCTGATCGGAACGGTGGGAACCATGCTGGACCTCAAGAAGCAGAACAGGGACAAGAAGCAGGGCGTGACGGACAACGCCTCCAACCTCGCCTTCGGATTTGTCGCCTCCATCGCGACATCCCAACTCTCGCAGTCCTTCTTCTCGTCAGCATCTTCGATGTTCCAAGCGATCTACTCGCCAAGCCCAGGATCTGGAGTGCAGCGGTGGGTTGCTGGTCAAGTAGGAACAATCGTCCCGAACGCGATCAAGCAGATCAATGCCGACTTCATCAACAATGGGATCTACCGCTCCTCCTCCTTCCGTGGGCAGATCATGGCGAGCATGGGGGTGACGAAGACCATCGGAAACTTCCCAGCACTGAACGTCTACGGGGAGCCAGTGAAGAACAAGAAGACCCCGATTATTGGACGCGTCCTCTCCGTGGCGGACTCCGGCGGGTTGATGAGCGAGATCGACCAGCTTGGCCTCTCCATCCCCCTCGGCTCCGCGAGACTGCAAGGCGTGGACATGACGGACGAGCAGGAATACCTCTACCGCTCCTCGGCGGGGCCGATCCTCAAGAGGACGCACCAGACCCTTTTACCAACCCTCTCCCGACTGGTCGGGCAGGGAAAGATCCAAGAGGCCCAAGACCTGTTGGACAACGCCACCGCAAAGGTGAATCAGGGGGTGAAAGCCTCCATGGTAAGAAAACTCAGACCTTGACGCAGAGCGGTCTCTTTGATACAGTAATCGCAGTTCAGTGTTCATGTGAATGAGGTTGGGGCGAGGGAGTGTTTCCCTCGCCCTTTCTCGTTTCTGGAAATAGTTGAAATTTATCGTTGACGATAAGTGAACAAGTGCTATCAAGAAGGGGTATCAATGAGATCGCTGGTCAGACCATCGTGAAAGGCCACTTGCGGAATAGCTACCGTGAGTGGCCTATCTCATTTCTGGAGCTAAAGAAAACTAATTGACGTTTGCTATCATTTTGATATGATGGTAGCCCACATGAAACCTACACCAACTGAAATCATCGCAGAGGCCAAGATCCTTGAAACGATCAAACTAAAAGTTCCATCGCCGGGCAAGTTCGGAGGAGACAACCACGCCGCCATCGACGCGCAGATCCAAGTCCTCGAAGAACTGATGGACATCAACGACATCGACGAGAAGAACGACAACGAGGAATGGAGCAACCACGTCACCGACTCCGCCCGTGAAGCACTCGACTGGATGGACGGAGACAGCGAGGACAAACCCAGTGACGGTTGGATGCCGCTCATCAAATGAACATCCGCATCCCAGACTACGCGCTACCGTACCACTCCCGCTACTTCGACGTGACCGCAGAGGTGGACTTCATCGCAGACACCGAGATCGACCAGATCCCACGTGGAGGAGACAGGCAGGACTCCGTGCGATACGTTCCAGTCTACGGAAACAAGCCGATCAGCGTGGACAGGATCACCATCGAATCCGGAGGAATCCCATTCTCCTCCTCCCAGTTGAAGGAACTGGTGGATGACGTGGTGTTCTATTGCCTCGACGGAGAAGGAGTCAACGACATCAACCCGACATGAAACCCACAAAGGAACAGATCGAAAAATACATCAGCGCAGCCGACGACGAACTCGGGCCGGAATGCGTTGACTCTTGGGTGGAGGACATTAGGGGGTATCTCAGAGCATGGGAGGCGCAGTCATGCCTTTTATCGGAAGCGTCTCGGCTTCTAGCGGAATGCGTTAATGCAGATGATGGGGAGTTCCAGCTTGGAGGAGACCTGCATAAAAATATCGAAACCCTGCTTCTACTTACCGCCAATAAAGAAACCTAATTTATCGCCAACGATAATGCCCATCAAAACAAAAACGGAGGTCATCGCGGAGTTCATTCTTCCCAAACCAGCCTTCCGAACCAAATCCAGAATCATCTTAAACGAGGGGGAATACATCGTCCAACACCAAGACGAAGGCGAGCCGAATATCTGGCAGGACGACGACTATCTCCCGTGGCACAAAAAGAACCTATCAGCAATCATCCGTGAAGCAATCGCAGTAAAAACCAAAAACCAACACACAAAATGAAATACATCGTAGACATCGAAACAGGGCCAGACAACGACAGAGCCAAAGCCATCATGCCCCCATTCGACCTAGCAGAGGTCAAGGTTGGCAACCTCGGCCCCGAAAAAGCACAAGAGAAGATCAACGCCGCGAAATCGAGCCACGAAGCAGACTGGCTCGACAAAGCCGCGCTCCGTCCGGAGACGGGAACCATTCTCGCCATCGGAATCCAAGGAGACAAGACAGCCATCCTGCACGTCAAGGAGATGAAGACAGAGGCCGCGATGCTCAAGATGTTCTGGGAACTCTTCACCGACTCGCAGAAGACCAACGCTCAGTGGGCCGGATGGAATATCAACCAGTTCGACCTTCCATTCCTCACGCTGCGCTCCCGCATATTGGGGGTCACGGTTCCCGCAGGACTGCGCTCCGGACGCTACTGGAACAACAGCATGTTCGTGGAACTCATGGACGAGTGGCTGTGCGGACGCAACCGGAACGAGGTGAAGTGCAGCCTCGGCTACGTGGCAAAAGCCCTCGGAGTCGGAGAGAAGACCGGAGACGGCAGTGAGTTCGCGGTAGCCTATCATCGCAACACCGAGAAGGCTCTCGAATACCTCCGCAACGACCTCAAGCTCACAGCAGGGGTGGGGAAAATCCTCGGATACTAAAGAAAACCAGTTGACAGATACTAGCATTCCAAACTATAACAACTATTGCCAACAATAATTCAACCAACACACATTATGGCTTTTGCAACCAAAAAGAAAACACCAGAATCAGGACGCGACTACCCAGTCGGAACAGCCCTCGGGCTCTCCGAGGGAGACAAGATCGACGAGATCACAGGAACCCTCAAGAGCGTCTTCGACGTGAAGCAAGCTGGAAAGAGCACCGTCCAGAACGGGATTCTCTCCACTGAGCACGGCGACATCAAGATCGCAGTGTGGGGAACTGAGCTTCCGAAGTCCCTCAAGGGCGCGGAAATCAAGATCCTCGCGACGAACAAGAAGTTCGGGGATGTCACCTACAAATACAACGAGTATGACGGGAAGAGTGGGCACGTTAAGGAGGAGATCCTCAACATCGGCAACAACGCCGACATCGAAGAGGTGGACCCCGCCGAGGCAGGCGGGAAAGAGGAAGCCGCCAAGCACGGCATGGAGCAGCCCGTGAAGGACAGCAAGGTCGTCTATGACCAGCCCGTCCGTCCCAAGGGTGGATACTCCCTCCTCGACGCAGCGGAAAGCCTCTGCATCCAGCACCTCGCCGTGCATGACATGGTCCACGCGACCTACGCCAAGAAGAACCTTACCGACGCAGCGATGCAGGCTTATGTCGCAAGCGTGTGGATCTTCCTCAGGGACGCCGGTGTCATCATCATCGGGAACCACCCGCAATCGTCACAGGAAGCCCGTGGTGACACCGGAACAGCAAAGCAGGCTCCAGCTACCACCCAGCCATCCGGAGGTCAGGAATCGGATTGCAATCCGCAGAACTGGGCGGAGTGCGTAGTCCCTGCTGGACCGCTCATGGGCAAGAAGCTCGGAGAGGTCGGAAAGAAAGTCCTCCTGCAATTCGAGGAGGCCCGTCTGGAGAAGGAAGCGGTCGGAGTTGTTCCGAAGTTCCCAGCGTTCACGGCCTGCGTCAAGCAAGCCGCCATCGACCTCGAATTCAATCCCGAGGCAGCGGATGGCGACACCGAGCCGTTCTAAACTTTATCGCCAACGATAATCCCAGATGGAGCATTCAGTTTTAACCCAAAAGATCAACGCCGCGCTCATCGCATTAGGCAGGAGCAAGGCGACCTTCGGGAAAGAACTGAATGCTTATCTGGAAACCAAACGCCAAGACACCGCCGGAACCCGCATCAGCGTTTACCGATGGCTTCTCGGCACTCACAAACCAAGACCAGAAATCAGAAGGGCAATGCTCGCTTGGTATCTGGCAAATAAACCGCAGTAACACAACACAACATTATGGCCAAAACACCAAAAAAACAGCCGCTTCTGTTCCCCGTGGGGGATCAGTTCGTGGATCAAAAAACCTACGTCTCCGCCAAGGCGAAGGAAATCAAGAAGGCGAACAAGGGCGTGAGCGTGGAGGAGAAGGATGTGAAAGCCATCGTCTCCATCGCCCTCAACAACGAGGAGCTTGCCGATGAGACCGAGCAGGTTTGGAAGGACGCCCTCGTGTCCGTCCAGAAGGACATCGAAGCAGGACTCGATCACCAGAAGGAGCAGTGGCAGGTCGAGGAAAGAGCAGCCAACCGCGAGCTTGACGTGCTGACAGCAGCCCTCGAACTCGACAAGGTTGATCGCAAGACGCTCGACCTCAACTTCACTTCCGGCACGAACTTCGTGGACGTGTCTCCGGACGCGACCGACGAGCAGGTGGCTCAGAAGTTCGCGGTGGCAGTCGTGATGGCTGACTTCGGCCCGTGGGCAATCGGAGACCTCGGAAATGCGTTGCAGGACCGCAAGCTCGAAGGGGTGATCGACAACTTCTGCGCCAAGACTGGACGCAGCGGCGCGACAATCTACTCGCACATGCGCCTCGCCCGTTCCGTGAAGAAGGAAGACCGCAACCCGAACATCCTTCCCACGGTCTACAAGGAGATCGTCATGCCCGTTCTGGCCGACACGCCGAAGAAGGACGCGAGCATCAAGGCGAAGCTCATCAAGGAAGCCGCGAAGGAGAACTGGAACTCCAAGGAAGCGCGTTCGGCAGCGGACGCAGCCCGTGAGGTTCCGGCTGGAAATCAGGGTGGAAAAGAGAAGGGACCGAAAGGGAACTTCCTGTCCGTCAACATCAAGACCGGAGAGTCCTTCCTGACGGTGGACGAACCCGCCTTCGAGGACAACATCGTCGTCTTCAACATCGCCAAGCGCGAAGTGCTCGCCCTCGTCCAGAAAGCGGACGGTAGTGGGGAGAAGATCGACTGGATCGCCATCGAAACCAAGTAACCAAGGACAAACACAACCAAGAGGGGTCTGGTCAGCAATGGCTGGCCCCCTTTTTCTTTCCAACACATGAACGTCACAGTCACAGGCCCAGAATCCAGCGGACAGACGTGGCTCAAATCCTGCCTCTCACAGCATCCGGACCTCCTCGTTGACGGAGACTCCGTCCCGTGCGAGTGGGGGATCAACAGGCACTATCCCGACCTGTCCTACAAGGAAAACCTCATCATTATTTGCAGGGACAGAACCATCTCCCAAACATCCGTCAGACAGCGTGGATACAACCATGGTTATGAGGGAGAAGCATTTAACGAGGATAGCGTCCTGCTCGCGCTAGAGCTGGCAGCAAGCACGGCAAAAAACGTCCTTTTCGTGTCCTACGAGGGACTGTTATTCTACAAACAAATCTACTTCAACACGATCTTCGACTGGCTCAAAGTGGCCCGGATCAAGGTCGAAACAACCTACAAAGACGGAAACCTCAAATACCTTTTATGAAACCACACACCTACACGTCAGTCTTCCACGACTGGTTCACATTCAGCAACTACTACTCCATCATCGCGAGGAGGCTCGCGGAACTCAGGCGTCCCGTCAGAATCGCGGAGATCGGGGTGCTGGAAGGGGCCGGAACATCCTACCTCTGCGTGGAGTTGATGAACCTCGGAGTGGAATTCACCCTGTTCGCCCACGACACGTTCGCTCTTGGAAAATACGAGCACTTCACATTCGAGAATCAGTTGGAGAAGTTCTCGAAGCAGATGCGTCAGGCCGGATGCTACGAGAGGGTGATCCCCATCAAAGGAGACTCGTCCCTCAAGGCCAGCATCCATGACGACAACTCCTTGGACTTCGTGTTCGTGGACGGGAACCACTCGTTCATGGGTCTGGTCAAGGACGTGGGAGCCTACTGGAACAAGCTCAAGGACGGAGGGATCATGGGGGCGCACGACTACACCCCCGCACATCCGGCAGTCTGGGCCTTCGGCAACGAACTCGCAAGGAACCCCGAACTCAATGTTGAGTTCTACGGTGAGCCTGATAACGTCTGGTCCGTCACCAAGAACCCCATCACCACGCCATGAACGACCAAGAGCACCAACAGCCGGAGGATCAGGCGTGACCTCGCGAGCGACGTTTACCGGCTGTTTGGTGACTCGCCTTGTTCGCAGATTTTGGCGTCAAGAAAATAATTTGACCCGCATAAACAAAGAATCTGCGGGCTGCGAAACCCGAAAAATCAACAATCTCGAAAACCCGAAATGATATAATGAGCGCGATGACAAACAAAGAAATCCTCAAACAAATCGACGAAATCAACTCCAATGCGGAATCCGAGGATAGAGATTTAACTGAGTCAGAGGCCGAAGAGACCGAGCGCCTCGCGGACCTGGTTTACTCAAGAATATGAAACCCATAAGCGAATGCCCGGAGGAATTGGCAGAGTGCCCAGAATGCAACGGAGGATTGATCTCCCTCGTTGAGTTCGGGAGCGGTGAAACAAAGGAGGTCCACGCATTCTGCGGAGGGATCAACAATGAAAAAGACGAAGGGTGCGGGTGGGCCGAAATATATTCTGCGAACGTCCAAGAGCACCTATGACGCCCGTAACCGCCACTTCGCCGCAAATGGAAGCATCTAACGTCGCCCCCGCTCCGAGTCTGGACGGGGCGGCATTAGGTGGCTCGCCTTGTTCGCATTTTATTATGGAAACACCACAAAGAGAAATGACCCTTGATGAATACATGGGGCAACTACACGAAGGCCACCTTGCACGCCAGCAACTCGCCGGGCTGAGGCAATGCGTGAAGAAATACCGTCCCCTGCACGGCCCTATGAACGACCCCGACGATTACGGAAGCAGAGAGTTCTGGCAGGCGGCAAACTCTCATGCTGTGAAGCGATGGGCCGAGGAAGCCGATAAGACGGCGAAGCTGCAACACCTTGTAGAATGGGCGGAAAGCATCATCTGCAACGCCGTACCAATGAGTCACTGCACGCAATCCGAGTGGAATGACGTGGTGAAACAGTGGCGCGATCTTCTTCATGCGAAAAGCGCCTTCACCGATCCCGAAAAAACCTCTCAAACCAAATAGAACCTATGCCAACACCTGAAACGATCAAACAACCAGAAGTGCCGACTGCTAGGGATTCGGTGCAAGAGCCTGTTAGCCCGGAGCTTTTCGAGGCTCTGCGAAGCTGGACAGCGACCATCGAAAATATGCTGCTGCCGGACAGAGACGCAACCCCGCGAACGCTGCGGCTATACGAGCAGCTTGGAAAATACGGCTGCGAAATCCGGCAAACGTGCCCCGAGGCGCGTAGGGCTAACAAGCAAATGACCAAACCTTGTGAGGATTAGCTAAAATGCACTATCGACGCAAAAAGCGCATAACCAAGGAGGAGCACAGAAAATTAAGCAAGAAAGCAATCCGTGGATGGAACACCAAGAGAATTAATGGAACGGATAAGTGGGGATCTAAAGAGCAAGAACCAAGAAGAGTTCCCGTAAGGTCACTGCTTGGGGTTTTGACTTGGCATTCAGTGGATGGAAGCGTCACGAAATGCGTTGTCAGACAAGCTCTCAGAAAGAACCAAATCCTCATAGGAGACACCGCTTGCGGGTGGGATTACTTAACTCGCAGAATCAGGAAGAAACTATCAATTATGAAAGCAACGACATGAAAACAGCACTCGTCACCCTCCACTCCCACAGGCTCCAATACTCCAAGCAGGTCTTGGACGCAATGGACCACCAATGCGAAGGACTCCACCACATTGTCGGGATCGAAGACATCGCAGGCCACAAGGAGCACATCTACGCCCTCATCGAGAGCAAGATGCCGCTCTACGCTTCTACGACTTGCGTGTTCAACTCCGGAGTCCATCACACGAACAATAACCTTCGCGGGGTTCTCGCGGGATTGGCCCACTCGGACTTCGACTCGTTCATCTACCTTGAGGACGACACCCTACCCAGCAAGGGGGCGGTGGAGTATCTCATGCAGGAGTATGAATTGCACAAGGACATCCCGAAGTTCTCTCACGTCTCCCTCTCCCCCAAGCAGGACGGGAGGAAGCCAACTAAAGCGAACCTCGCTAAGTCAGAAATCAATGAGACGTGGGCTGGGATGTGGGGATACATGGCCCCAATAAAAATGGCGCACGTCCTGCTCTCCATCACCAAGCAGTTTCCACTCCCGCCGAATGAAAGTTGGGAAGGAAATGTGTGGGACCAGACCTACACGAAGTTCTTCCTCGAAAACGGACTCTACGCAGTCCAGCCCTACATCGCAAGGATGCAGAACATCGGGGAAGAGGGCGGGTTGCACCGTGGCGGTCACACTTGGCAAACGTGGGAGGGGCTATGATTCCCACAATTCTGCTCGGGCGGTCAGGCGATATTTTGGCACTCTTGCCTGCACTCTATCAGGACCATGTCAGAACAGGGGAGAAGATCCCGCTGGTAGTCGCGAAACAGTTCGCGGAAATCACCGAGGCTTGTTCCTACATAACGCCACTGATTTTTGATGGTGACTTCCGCAGGATCGACCTCGCCAAGAAGATGATCGGCGGGAATCCTGTGCAAGTGGCGGGACACAAGGCGTTGGTAGCCCAAGTCTACGGCCACAACTACAGGCCGGAAGTCAAGCTCGACTCGTTCGTCAAGGACATCCTCCGCCTGTCAGGACATGACGGGATCTGGCGCGAAAGTCCTCCTCTCGTATTGGACAGGAGGAACGCAGAACGTGAGGCCAAGCTATTATCGTCAACGATAAAACAGAAAGAGTTCGTCATCGTCTTCACCGAAGGCCACTCCTCCCCATTCCCACACGAACAGCTTCTCTTGGAGGCGGTAGCCGGATGGTTCCCCGACAGGCAGATCATCCACAACCCCAGAGCCGAGAAGCTCTACGATCTGGTCGCCCTCATGGAGAAAGCCGAGTGCATATTCGCCACCGACTCCGCCCCCCTCCACCTAGCCCAAGCCGTGACGACTCCCGTGGTAGCCCTCGCAGCAAACACCCCCTCCAACTGGCACGGTAGCCCGATGCGAAAGAACCATGTCGCCTACTCGCGCTACGATGCTTTCCCGAACGAGCTATGGACCATCGGGGAGAACCTCAAGAACATTGGTAGGAGCAAGGACATCCTCCACGTCTTCTCCTCATATCCCATGGACGAGGGGGCGAGGAAGAGATACGATCAGGCCAGCAAAACGTGGACGGGATACCAACTCGGATTGCCCGACTCTTCGCTCCGTAGAGGCTCCTACGGGGTTCCGTTCATCAAAGACATGGTCAGGCTAGCCTGCCTCCATGCGGAGCCTCACACGGTCATCATCCTCCACAATAGCGACATTCAGTTCCTAGACCCAACCCACGCCAAAATCGTTCAGGCAGTGAAGGAGAGAGGAAGTTGCTTTGCTTGCCGCTACGACTACCATGGGGAGCCAAGGCCAATGACGAGGGAGGACAGTTTTGAGAAGTATCCCGGTTCCGACATGTTTGCTTTCAGTCGGGATTGGTGGGTAGCCAACCAGAATGACATGATCGATGCGGTCGTCGGGAGGGAATGTTGGGACCGAATCTTTCGAGAGCTGGTCAAGATCAAGGGAGGGGCCGACCTCACCGGAGAGATCTGCCACCAACGGCACGCTTCGCAGTGGGAAATTGAACGCAACAGCAAGGGCAACCTATATAATCGAGGAATGGCTATTCAGTGGTTAAGGAAGCGCAACATCCCACTGGAAGACTTGGCAGGATACGTCCGAAACCCGCTCAACAGGGGCTACAGGAGGCCCAACCATGGCCCCTACAGGACCACTTACAAGAGAGCGAAGTAGTTATCGTCAACGATAATTCAAGACACGAAAAAAAGCCGGACCACCTCGCGAAAGGTAATCCGGCTCTTTGTTCGGTTGGTTACATGATTCTGTGAGAGGTTGTATCCGTGATCTCAAATACCGTCTTTTGAGGATGGCGGTTGAGCTTGTCGTTGACGTAGCTGGTTGTCTCCCACTCCACCACAAGCTCGTGCTGATGCCGGGCGTTGTCTGCCGTTGGCTTTTCGATCTTCTGGCTGGTGATTTTATAGCCAGCCACGCGACCGAGAGCGGAGGCTTTAATGATCGCCACTTGGTTGGCTGTGATGGCCGCGTCAAGCGTCTCTCCGCTGATGCTGATTGGTGCCCCGACTTCGCCGATTGATTTGATGCTGTATTTTTTCATGTTATGTTTTTGGTTTGTTATTAGATTTCAGAAGCAAGCGGAAGGAGTATCCTCTTCTGAAAATACTCCTCCTCGGAAGGACGCCTCAGATTCCATTGATCCCTGATAAAGATCAGTGACTCCTTACGCGTCATTATGGTTTTTGGTTTGGATGGTATCACGAACTTCCAATCATCCCCCTTCTTGTATTGGAGGATCGTGCCGAACGGCGCACAGTGGGAGATTAACCTGTATCCTTTCTGCTCCAGACTACGCGCCGCAGGGCAACGATCAGCAACGTCACTCGGTCGGAGCCACCAGACTCCGAGCCAACTCCTTTCTACGTCTTTGGATTCCTCGGGCGAAGTCTCTCCTGCGCTGTCTCTCGACCTCCGATATGTTCTTCTTGATTCCTTTTCCCTTGGCTCCGCACTTGGCGAAGTAGGCTCTTGCTTCGGGTGATAGCTCATCGCTCATCACTCGGCCTCCAGTTTCGCGAGGAGATCGGAGATTTCCTTACTCATGGCAACCTCCCCATCGTCGCTCTCGTCGTGCCGCATGATGAACTCGCGAGCCTCCTCCAGCTTCGCTACCAGTTCGTCATGTGCATTGACGCACTTGGTGATAACCGGCTTCACGACTTCCGCCACAGATGTTGCCGTAGGAAGCGGTTGGTCCTTTGGGAAAAGCTCTCCATTGTGGAGAACCTGCATAGCGACCTCGTATGCTACTTTATCAATGTATTTGCTCATAGTTTTGGTTTTGATGTTTTGGTTGACTGACTGCGTCGTGCGGTCAGATTGCCGCCCACTAATTATCGTTGGCGATAAAGTAATGGACGGTGTATCTGTCTACATTCCCAACTCAAAGAAGAGTTGCCCTGTGTCGGCGTGGAAGAACAGGCGCGATGCTACGCGACCAGCTTCCGAGTCCTGCTGATATTCCTCCCAGTCCCAGTCTTTCGGATAATCGGGAAGATCATCCCCGAAACCTTCGCGAATGTCTGCCGCGACCCACTGGATGAACAGGGCGCGGGTCTCCTTGAGAGTCCACTTCTTAATCTCCTCGTCCGTCCACCCTCCTGACCCCTTGACGAAACCCAGAAAGGCGTTGACCTCTTCTGCCGTGGTCAGGACCAAGGGTTCCTCCTCCGCTTGCGCGAGGGAGTTGTTCCAAGTGATCTTCCCCGCGTTATCACCGAGATTGGCGCGGGAGTTCGACATCTCCCACGGGACAAAGGATTCCCGCAGAAGTATTGGCGTGATGTTTATTTGCATGGTGTGTTTTTCTTTCTGTGTTGTTGAGGTTTGTTTTCCGGTGTTCTATTCCGGCTGCTCCCCACTATCGTTGACGATAATAGGGAGAGTGCCGAACTAGCGGGACATTATCAGGAACCCGATAACGACCCACACGACAATGCCCGCGAGAGCGATCTTCTGGGCGATGCTCATAGGTCTTGTGCCAAGTTTCTGAGTTCTGCGAGTTCTGCGGCGGAAAGATTCCTTGAGAGAATCCGTCCGGTTTCCGAACAGGCGTTGAATATCGCCTCTCCCTTGCGAGAGTCGGAGTCATATCCAAACTCAGCAGCCCAATCCTCGAACGACTCGGCATCAAAGAACGCCGACCCATCCAGAAGGAGGGAACCCATCACGTCCGCGAGACTCGGCTGGACCTTCTGTTTCTTCGCCAGCTTCGCGCACAAGGACGCTTGAATGTCCTTGTTCACAAAGTCAGCATGTGGGCGAATCCGCATGGAGCGAAGCATTGCCGACTCTTCGACCGACAGGCCCATCATCGCTTCTGCTGTGAAGTTCTCTTTCGGGATCTTCACACGCCCTATCCCCAAATTATACGGAGACTTCGGGATGACCACTTTGTCATTTCGCTTGAGCGTGAAGTCGAACCGGATATGCGGCCACTTTTCATCCACTCCCCCAACGGGAGGCGAGAATGAGATTGCGAACCCCATCCGAGTCAGGGCTTCGTTCAGTATTTCTTCTGTTGTCATGGTGTGTTTTGCTTTCTATGTTTGAGGTTAACTGCGTTTACCGATTATCTCTGAGGATAATCAGACTGCCACCCTCCCGCTACAGGAGGATGGAGTGTCTGACTACTGAAACAGGAGGACCATCGCGACCCACCAGATTGTCGCCAGAATCGGCGCAACCAAGATCATCGCGAGGACATACTCCCAAGGGAACGGACGCTTATAGACGGTAGTGGTCTTGCGTCTCATTGTGGTATCAATTCGTTTGGAAGTGACCGGAGTTCTTCCTGATCGACAAACTCCTCCCCGAGAACATGAGAGAACATCTCACGCAGATAGGATTTGATGTCGTTCCGGTTTTCTCCGTGGATTGACAGGTCGAACCCACGAACAAGATCGGCTTGAATGGTGGCGCGGTAATCCGTCCACCCGTCATAATAGCCATTCTCGTCCATGTGATGGAATCCGAAATGAATGTAGAAGCGTTGGCGGGAATACTTTCCCCGGCCGATCTTGCATCCACTGTCAATTCCAGAACCGTGAGGCAGAAGGTTTTTCTCGATGTAATCAAGATATTCGTCTGCCTTTCCATTGCGCTCCGACCAGTCAAGGTCATGCGCGATACGCTGATATAGTTTCATATGTTTTGTGTGTTTGAGGTTTGTTGTGACTCTGCGCGAATATCGTCAGAGATATTCCGAACGGCTTGTCGCGTTCGTGCCGCATTACAGGGAGAAGCCCAATCGAAACTGGACTCTCCCCCGAACCTTAAACCTCATAAACCATGTAAACCGAAACTGACGGGCAGTGAATAAATCGTAAAGAATCACCGTCAGTTCCCGAACTATCAGAGAGCAATGGAAGTATCGGTCTCCACTTCCTCAACTTCTACCTATAGTCTACACTAAACCCCTTTGTATGGCAAGGACTATTTTCTTGTCAGAAGCAGTATCGTTGGCGATAATTGCCCCATGATCCGAAGCAAACAGCAGCAGGAGAGAATCACCAAGCGCATCAGCAAGACCGCCGCCACAAGGAAAGCGATGGCGTTACCCCATCCCAACCGCAAGCACGACTGGGATCTCATCGAGGCTCTCTACATGGCCGGGATGAGTTTACGAGAACTCAAGCAAACCCCAGAGTGCAAGGACCTGTCAGAGGACTACCTCCAGAAGTTCGCCTACACCCACAAATGGCCGGAAAAGCGAAAGCTCCTCCAAGAGAAGTTCGTCGCCCAAGCATCCCAGACCGTAGGCGATAGGATGAAGGACGCAGTAAACGACCACTATTCTTTCATGCTCAAGGAGATTAACGACGAGCGAGCCATCTACGCGAGACGCATCAAGAGCACAGGAATGGCAGACCAGAAGGAGAGAATCGAACTCCTCACCAGACTGGAAGGAATCGTCAGGAAAACACTGGGACTCGACAACATGACTCCCGCAGACGCGAACAGGAACTCATTCAACCAGATGATTGTGATTCACAATAACGGTGCCCCGCTACAGGCCGAGCAGGTCCGGGGCGCTACGTTACCATTACTTTCCGAAGAAAACCCCACCACGGGCATCCTCGCGCAAAAGAGCCGCATGGCAGGAGAGACTTTATCGTCAGAGATAACAGGATCAGGGCAGGATCAGGGCAGGGCAGGCCCGACAGCAGGACGATTATTGCCAACGATAACCCTGAGTCCGATGGAACTTCTCAAGGTCCACAGGATGAAAGCCGCGGGCAACGCTTAATGCACGGCGATTATGCCAAGGCACGAAAAAACCCAGACCGATTAAAGTCTGGGCTTTTCGTTTGATACGCTCTACTTGGTTTACTTCTTTGCTGCGACCGTGAACGCGAATCCCTTGCAGACGAGATTAAGCGTCTCGGCCAGTTGCTCCGGCGACGATTTGACAAGGGCCGCAATGCAAGCGTCTGCTGCCAGCAAGCGCAATTCCTTCCCAGAGGGAGAGGTGAGGACCGCGTGCGCCTCTTCCTTCTTATCTCCTGCCGTCACGGGCGCTTTGATAACGGGCGTTTTCTCCGACAGAATCGCTTTCAGCTTGCCAAGGCTCTTGCCCGCTTTGATACCGGCGATGACCGCCTTGTGGGACTCGTGCTTGTCATCCGCGATAACCTTCTTGAGTTCCCGCATCCCGTAAAGGTTGGGGATTGTCAAAAGGTTGACCTTGGCTTTCTGTAAGGCTGGCACCACGTTGCGAGCACAAGAGAAGACGTTAGCAACCGTGCTCCCCACCGGGAAAGCGAGACGGAGCTTATCTTCCACCGCGCTCTCGAACGTGCTGCCCATGCGGACAGAGACGGAAGCTGCCAACACCGCATCCCGCAACGCACTCTCTGAGCCCTTGATCCTGTCCACCATGAAGGAAGACATATCAGAGGCATGAATCCCTTTCACCTCCTTCCCCGACTTGATAGCGGATTCGATCATCTTCATAGAGACCGCTTGTTTATCTCCAGCCGTAACTGGAGCCAATACTGATGTGTTTGATGTGTTCATTGTGTGTTTTTGGTTTGTGGTTATGTGCGCTGATTATCGTTGAGGATATGTCAATGCACATTGCACAAACCAAATAGAGCGCCCACGTTCTGCTTTCATCCCACGGTTAGAGCGTAGAGCATGAAAGGGTATTTCATGGGTTAGGTTGGATAGAGGAGAAGAACATATCAACGCATCACAATGCGTGCATATGTCGCCTTTCCTCTGAGATCAATGGTTGGTCGCTTCTCCACTCATGCCCCAACTATCCCCACACTACACAATGCCCCTTCATGTTGCAAGAACTATTTGCACCCCATGCAAAGAATTATCGTTTCCTATAATATCCTTAACGATAAATCCCCTCATAGTGTCCACCTGTTCATGCCACGCATTGCGAACCTGTCGCCTCTCTACGGGCTTGCAGGTATCTAGTGGCATGATGGGCATTGATTTAGAATTACGGTGTCACCACGGGCATTCTGGAGCGCTTCCCGGCGCAGTGTGAGGAGTAAGGGATCTGTTAAATCTGACATGGCGAGGAGGGCGCTGCGGGTGGGGGTATGCGCTCCGCTGGTTGATGGGAGCACGCTTCTCTAAAGAGGGCTTGTGAAACACACCGCCTTTCGCTTCCTCTCTCGTCTCTCTAAAGGGAGTGAGTGAAACAGACTCGCTTTCGTTCACTACTCAGAAAACAATCCATAACATCTCTAACCATCCCCAACCTTTCCTCTCTCTGCCTATACTGGTCAGGTGGGACTCCTTGCGGGGCGGGAGGGAGCCACTGGAGAAGATATGCCTACGCTTACGTCATGTGGGCAGGCCGTTATCGTTGACGATAAAATATACTACCCTTCTACCTTCTTCGCATATATCGCCTACTTCGCGAAGGTTAGTCATCTTCCTTGATTTCGGACTTGGCTCGCTTGTCCTATTTGAACGCCCACTGGCGCACCTGTCCGTATCGTGCGGACCAGTTTCCAGAACCCCAGTTCACGTTTACTGTTCCATCGTCCTCTTGGCGGGCCGCGAAGATTTGAACCGTGTCGAAGTGTTCCCCGATCTTCGCCACGAACTCCTTGAGTCGCTCTATGTCATCGTCCTCGCTCATTTTATTGTTGACGATACTTCGCTTGGATACCAGATACACGGACGCTTCCCGTCCTCCTGTAGCGGTTGCTTCTGGTGGATCACCTTGTGCTTCTGGAGCATGTCCAGACAGTCGGTGACTTTCTCGAATCCGACTGCTGCTACAATCTCCTCGTGACGGGAACCATGAAAATCACAGAACCAATTATCTCCGATTTTACGCGTTGCCGGGTAAGGGCAGCGTGGGATTCCATTAGTTGCGTCTTTCGCAAATTCACATTGTCCCTTGCTGTCTCTACTAAGGTCATTCCGAACCATCGCATTCCCGCAAGAGCCGTCAGCGCCACGTTTGAGGGTGTTCATTTGGACTCCTTTGCGTCTGCTGTCTCTGCGTGATGCGGCGCGTTCGGCAAAGAAGGAAGCGGGAGCCAGTGCGTGACGTGATAATCATCATCCTGCATCACGTCCTCGTCCCATTTCTCCCCGTTGTGCCACGGGCAACCGTATGCCTGCCCCCAAAGCCAGCCATCGCCCTGCACGTCATCGCGGGAGCCTATGAACGGGCCTTTTGCGGGATCGTAGAGCAAGCAGAGTTGTCCGAGATCAGGCATAGTTCCGGCGTCGTCGGGATTTATTTTCCGCCATGCGTCGCGTTCGAGTTCGCGAGCAAAGTCGGCGTTGATCCAGATATTTGCATCTGGGGCATCACAAAAACGGTATGCTGCCCGCTTACATTCTGCGTCAGTTCTAGGTGTGCTGGTTTTCATAAAAAAATAATGTCGAACAGATCAGTCGAGCGCAATACCGGGCCGTCGGCTGGTTTGCTTTTTTTCCACACCGGTTCCCGGCCCGGCGTGGCTCACTGCGGCGTTCGACAAAATATGATTCAGCGCGTCACGCATCTCTTGCAAGGCTAGCGGGGCTTGACCGTCGTTTTCTGGAATGTAGTCATTTGACACCCGAAACACTTCCTCCCGCAGCCTCGCGTTTTCGCGCTCCATATCACGCGAGAAGCCAGCAGATACATACCACGTTCCGCCGCAGACATGAGTCCATCTGATCGCCGCTTTATCTGTTTTTGGTGTGTCAGTTTTCATAAAAAAATGTCGAACAGGCCAGCCGACCTAATCCACTGCCTTTCCAAGTTTGGTGTGATTCGACCGATCCCTGTGGGCCGTGGATAGGTCACTGGCAGCGTTAGGCCAACACATGCCGATCCTCTCTGCGTTGCCGCAAGACCTGCTTGCGCTCCTTTTTGCTGTTCCACGGTTTGAGCTGTTCCAGCTTGCGCAGGCTGCCGTCGCGCATTCTCGCGTAGATCCGGCCTGCCTTGTCCTTGATTTTCTCCATGATCTCGTTCTTGGCTGCGAAGCCATAGCGGACCTTGAAGAGTTTTTTTCCGTCGTCTGTGTTTCTGTATTGGTATGCCATATTTTTTGTGGTTGTTTGGTTGAAATAAAAGTGCCCTAACAAGCCGGTCCAGGCGAACCATCCGGTCGCAAACCCTTGGATGCGCTCGCATGTTCGGAGGTATTGGCCGTATTGCTTTTCCGGTTCGGTTATCGGTTCCTCCGCTTCCCATTTTTCACGCCAGCGATTTTCAGCCCGCCAGAAGGCTTCGTTTTGTGTTTTTGCGCTCATAAAAATGTGTCGAACAAGGCTAGTGCAGCGAACCCTCCGGGTTCGCATCTTTCGAGGAGCTATTCAATGGCGGCATCGCGGAGTTGGGTTCAAAATCGAAAGCAGAGGTTTCGTCCTCGCTTCCGCCTACGATCCAGTTCCGCTTGTTGGGGCTTTTTTTGAATTGTTCCTTGGCCTTCTCCATCGCCGCTTTTGGAGTCTCTGCTTCAACCCACATTTCCACTTCGTGAGGGACAAGGCAGTATCCCTTGACCACGTAAAAGCTCGAACAGGGCCGTGCAGGAGAACGGCTGGCGTTCGCAAGAATATCAGCGCCGGGCTTTATGCAGCACGGTTCTCCGGCGTGATAATCGTTGTGCCACGTATCGCGCCACCGTTCAGCCGCTTCCACCCATTCCTTGTCTTGGGTTTCCCAACCGCCTTGTCGATGGCCAGCGTTGGCGATCACGCCCCAAGCGAGTTCAAGATGATCTTGTGCTTTGCGTAGCTCCGCGATGAGTTCCCCGACCACTTCCGCGCCGGGTTCCGGCAGAAGGTGGCGGCAGGAGTCCATTTTGTTCAGTTTTTCGATATTCATTTTTGTAGTCGTTGGTTGGTTAAAATATCATGCGAACAGACCATTGGACCTAATCCCCGGCCCGCGGGAGTTTCGTCACGATTCTTGCTGTCGCAGGAAGTCGCGCCGAAAGCAGGCGGGGATAAGTGATGCTGGACGTTTGGCAAATTATACTTCCGCATACAGCCCCCTCTTGATCCTTCGGACGCGCCCAGATTTTTCGAGTGCCAGCAAGGCCGAGGCTCCGTGTTTTCCAATGACCGCGACCGCCTGCGCCGTCGTCATGCGCTTCTTGTATCGGATCGTTTTCAGGATGGTCTGTTGCCCGTCCTTTCTCCAGTATCCGTCATTCGCGCTTGCCGTGATCGAAACTGTCGAACAAATCATCCCACCGAATTCCGACCCGCCCACGGTTCCCGGGATTGGGGAGGTTTCTTTTGGGGGGATGTCAGTTGTGTTTTTCATAGTTTCTTCGGGTCTGGATTGGTGGCTTTGCCGTTAGCCTTTTGGAACATCTCGACCTTCCTCCTCCGCGCCCGTGCAAACCAAGAGGTGTCCATGTCCAGACCTTTCCTCTTGAGGGCCGCGTCCACGGCTTTCCTCGCGCCCTTCTGCTCGACGTGAACAGGTATGGAGTCGGTGGAGGACTGTGTGACTTTTGCTATGGATGTTCTGCTCATAGGATTCTGGTGATTTCAAGGATGATGCTGAACGCGAGTGCAGCCGCCCCGAGGAGCGTGGAGAAAAAGGCGACAGCGGCAAGCGCGTTCATAATGTTTTTATCGTTGGCGATAATCAGTGTCTTTCGCAGTAAGAAAAATGAGCCTTCCAAGATTCTCGTCCGCTCTCACGTTTTTCATCTCCGGCCTAATGTAAAGACGAACATTCAGAATGCCGTTCAGGCAATTAGGATCAGTGATGTATTGAAGTTGATACATGAGTTCGCAGAGAGCCAGTTCGGATTTGGAGTCGTAGAGCGCGATCATGTGACGCTCGAAGTTCTCCACCCCGTGCTCCTTAACAAGAGCCTCGACTGCTTTGGAAGACCCCATGTATTCCATCCAGTTCGACTCCTCTCTCGTGGTGGCTCCACGACTCTTGTTGCTGCTCTTTTTCCAGAACAGCTTCTTGCCGATGTAGAACTGTCCGGTTTTCTTACAAATGAGCAAATAGACGAACCCGAGGCGCGTCAGGGGGTATTCTGGCACACCGATCCACGCAGGGATGGCCTTCTTTTGCGTTATACGCCCCGTAGTGACCTTTTTATAGATGTGGTGGAGCTTGGTGAAGGTTGGCATGTTAGAGGTCAGGAATTGAGGTGTCGATCAGAAAGAAGGTCAAGACGAACCAGATTATGATCCACGTCCAGAAGTTGAGCGTGTCGTTCGCGAAGAATGTGTTCTTGCCCTGTTTCATTTCAGAAGCCTTTGTTGGTGATGCAGAACCAAATCCTCTCCCAGAACGGAAAGGCTTGGATCATCTCGCGGGTCCGCTTGGAGCAATGTCCGTTCCACGCTTGCTTCTCAAGACGCTCTTGGACTTTCCAGTAGTAGAGGGTTTCGGTTGGTTTCATTATTGGTAACGATAAAGTTGGTGACAGGCTATTTATCGACCCCGCTATTGTCCTCGCCGCCTGTCAGGGCGGACGCATTTACCGAAACGGGTTTCGGGGCCGTGCCTCCCATCAAGTGTTGCGGCCATGCCATACGCATTGTGGCAGGTTGCCCCGCCTGTGCGCTTGATGTGGTAGAAAGTTTCATTATGTTTTGTTACTGTTCCCATCCAGACCTTAGAGCATTAAATCAGAAGTGATAGCGAGTGTCAACAAGTTAATTATCCATTTGGTCAAGTCACGTCGATGAACTTGCAATGCTTGCCGATCATCTCGACCCTGATAACATATCCCCTCTCGGAGTCGCGCCACTTCGTTACCAGAACCTTGTCCGTAATTATCATCGGGTTTCCTGTCTTGGGATTCTTCTCGCTCCGAACGATCAGCTTCAAGATGTTGTCGAAGTCGTATTCCGGCTCCCTGCTGTTCCGCACCTGACCGTCATCGTTCTCGGCGCAAAGGGCTATCGTGTGCAACCCGAAGTTGACCGACATGTCCTTGAGCATGTTCGACACCTCCCCAATCTCCTGATCCGTCCGCAAGTCCTTCTTTCCGTTTGGCGATTTAATGAGTTGGAGGTAGTCCAGAAGAACGCACTTGATCCCGTGGGACTTCGCCTCGGACCTTATTGCGGACTCGACGTTTGGACGCTCCATCCTAATCCTCTTCCGGTCATAGACGTAGAGCGGGAGCTTGGCGATCTTGGTGATGGTGGCGACCAGAGATTTCTGTTCGATGTCCGTGAGCCTCCCCATGCGGAAGTTGCGGAAGTCGATCATCCCAATCTCGCACACCGCCCTGTCCATCCACTGCTGGTAGGGCATCTCTCCGGTGATGACCATCGTGGGCATCCCGTGTTCCAGAAGGTTGTGGAGCGCAAACTGCTTTCCAAGGATGCTCTTCCCTGCGCTGGGGATACCCAAAATTCCCATAACCTCTCCCGCCCCGGTCCCTCCAGCCTTGTTGTTCAGCGTTTCAAACGGGGTGGACATGACCGTTTCATGCGTCCCATTTGCGCGATCCTCCACCGAGCTGACATACCCCAGAAGAAGCGACTTGTCGGTGTCGTCCGAGGACGATGGCTTGAGGAGGCTCATGGAGTCCTTGAACGACTCCGCGAGAACCCTGCGAACATCGTCTGAGTCCACAGTGGCATCCAGTTCCTTGTTGATCTTCTCCCACTCGTATCTCGCCTTCCGCACCGCTGCGTTCTTGAGGACCAGATCCAAATAGGTCTCATAGTTTGCCGCCGTGGGAACGTAGATCAAAGCGTCCGCAATCGCCTCGGCCCCTCCTGCTGCGGGGAGCGTTCCCTTCGCATCCATAAACTCCGTGACAGTGATGAGGTCGATGTTCTTCTTGCCGGAAACCATCTCCTCCAAGGCGGCGTAAATCTGCTGGGGTGGTCGACCTTCCCCGAAAGCCTCCGGAGTCAACCCGCGATCCTTGCAGGCTTCCATGACCTTCTTTGGGGAGAGGAGCAGGGAGCCGATCAGACCCCGCTCTGCGTCTTCTGTGTCTTTTCGTTTCTTCATGCTATCGCCTGTTGATGATTTGAGTGAGCTTGAGGAGTTCGCGGCCCTTGGGAGTCAGGCAGTAGTAGTTGTCTGGGACGAATGACTTCTTGAAGGCGAAGATCATCAAGTCCTGCTTGACGAGGCCATCCATAGCGGAGCCTCCCCCGCAATATAAGCCACCTGCGGCACGGTCGCGGGCATGGAGTAGGATTTCGATTTGCTCTCTGGTGAGAGGTGGTGGTGTTGGTGTGTTCATAAGATTTTATCGTTGACGATACTGCTTTGGTGCTCCGGTCATAAATCGGGAGAGGTCTTCCTCTTCTTCTTTCGGACCAACGCTTTTCCCGCCCTTGGCCTTGTGTATCTCGCCAGCCCAATTATTGAGCATTGTGATCATGTTCTTTCGGCAGTAGTAACCCTCTTCCCCTGCGTGACTGTAGAACTCCTCAAGGAGCAGCCAGTCCTCTTCGTCCGTGTTAGCGATCTTCCTGAGAGCGGCCTCTTCCTTTGCGCTCCACGGGAGGGAAGTCTTCCTGCCCCACATTCGGCAAAGGCGGTAGCGAGCCTTAGCAATGTTGGACTCTGTTCTTGTAACGGGGGAAGGGGGGTGCGCGGGGCCAATGGGGGGTTGGGGCTTCGCTCCCCGCGCTTCGCGCTCCTCGGATCGGTCTTGAGGGTTTAGATGTGAAATGTCCACATCTGGTGAGAACAGTTCTGTTGTAGTGTCTTCTGAACGTAGTGAAGAAGATACCTTAGAACCTCTTATAGTATCTATGTCCACTTGGGAGTTGACCCTGCCTCCACCCACAGGTGGAGCTTCTAATGTTGTCATCTGGCGGTTCCTGCCATCAAAAGACACGATAATTATAAGCCCCATCCCCTTCAATTTCGCAACCATGTTTGATACCGACTTCTCGCTGGAGTCCATCATTTTTGCGATGTATCCATTGGAGGCGTAACAAGGCTCCCTGTTCGTAGAAAGGCTATTAATCTCAGCCCACAGGCACTTCTCAAGCCAACTCAAATTAGGGTGTAGCCATATTGAAGATGGAATCCAAACTCCCTTGAACTTCCTCCTGCCCTCCTCCGCCGATTTTACAGCCCCATATAGCGGACTGTCTTCTTT
>Ga0172380_10000901_pt1 | contig 53497 bp, 44 predicted proteins | sample Leawe162metaG_FD_119747 | JGI IMG/M metagenome (GOLD analysis project Ga0172380, IMG submission 119747) | Leachate microbial communities from a municipal landfill in Southern Ontario, Canada - Leachate well 162 metaG | ecosystem: Engineered > Solid waste > Landfill > Unclassified | place... | reverse complement strand
CATTACAGCAATAATTACGCGGCAAAATTAAGCGGCAAACCAATTCACCAATTTGCTCATCTGGAATTTACTGACTTAGAGGCGAAGATAAAATCCGTTCTTCTCAAGAATCAGAAACCTTTAATAATCACAGATGGAGTTTTTCCAATCTTCGGTAGAATTGCGCCAGTGAAAGAATATTTATCGATTGCGGTAAAGTATAATGGAATTGTTTGGATTGATGATGCTCATGGACTAGGAGTAATCGGAGAAAATGGGAGAGGAACCGTTGAGCATTCGGGTATTACATCAGAACGAGTATTCTTTGGAGGAACATTCTCAAAAGCTTTTGGCGGTTTTGGTGGTGTAATTCCGGGTAGAAAAGCTTTTATCGACGAGATCAGAAATGACCAAATACAAAATGGCGCAACTCCAGTTCCTTCTGCCGCTGCCGCTGCAAGTCTAACCGGAATGAAGATTTTGAAATCCAATACGGAAATGAGAACTAAACTTTGGCTGAATGCCAATAGACTTAAATCTGGCTTAGCTCAAATTGGAATTAAAACAGACAATACTTCAGTTCCAATAACAGCATGGAAAATGAAGAGCGTTAGTGAAATGCAAAAAATTCAGAGCGAGTTGAAAAAGAAAGATATTATTATTCAGTTGATAAATTATATTGGAGCCGGAGATGGTGGTGCGTTAAGAACCGTTGTGTTCTCAACACATTCGAATGAACAAATAGATAATCTTATTTATGAATTAAAAAGAATCTTATAATTGAACTTTGTCGGCGGATAGCAAACGATGATAAAACACAAAGAAATATCGAATACGACCTTTCTTAAGTATGGTAAGAAATATGGAACTCCTTTATATATCTATGATGGTGATTTAATTATTACACGCTACAAAGGACTTTACGATTATATCAAATGGCCGAAATTGAAAATTTTGTATGCAATGAAAGCCAACTACAACGTTGGGATTCTGAATCTTCTTAAAAAGAACAACGCGTATTTGGATACTGTGAGTCCGGGAGAAGTTCAACTGGCACTTAAACTTGGATTCAAAAAGGATGATATTCTTTTTACTTCCAACAATATTACCGATGAAGAAATGCACGAAGTGAAAAAGACCGGAGTTTTATTCAACATTGGTTCGTTGAGTAGATTAAAAAAACTTGGCTCCGTTTATCCGGGAAGTGAAGTTTGTCTTAGATTTAATCCGGATGTTTACGCCGGTGAGAATAAACATGTACAGACTGCCGGTGCAGTAACAAAATTCGGAATTCTACTTTCGCAAGTAAATGAAGTTGTTAAAATTGCTAAAAAGTATAAACTCAAAATCGTAGGTATTCACGAACATACCGGCTCGGGAATTGGGCAAACCGAAAAAGTTTTCCAGAGCATGACCAACATTCTTGCAATCGCAAAAAGAAAAGATTTTCCGGATTTAAGATTTGTGGATTTTGGCGGCGGGTTTAAAGTTAACTACAGACCGGAATCTCACAAGATTGACTATGCAAACTTTGGCAAAAAGATTACTTCAATCTTTGAGGCATTCTGCGAGGAATATGGAAAAGAATTGGAAATGTACTTTGAGCCGGGCAAATATATTGTAGCAGAATCGGGTTATCTTATGATTGAAGTAAATACAATTAAAAACAATAGAGGAAGATTGATCGCCGGAACAAATTCCGGATTTAATCACCTTATCAGACCATTACTATATGAAGCCTATCATCACATAGAAAATATTAGTAATCCAAAAGGTAAAAAGTATATTTATGATGTCTGCGGCAATATTTGCGAGACCGGAGACTGTTTTGCCCAACAGAGAGAGCTTCCGGAAATTCGTGAAGGAGATAAACTGATTATAAAGAATGCCGGAGCTTATTGTTATTCTATGGGAAGTATCTACAATCTAAGATCGATGCCTTCGGAATTGATTATTATAAACGGACAAGAGCTATTGGTTACCAAGAAGCTTTCCAATACGGAATTAGCTGAATCAATCTATGACTCATCTTTTCTAAAAAAGATTTAATCGCTTCTGTAATTTAGATTGAATTAAGAATTCTTTTTGAGTATGTTCTTTTCGAATTGAGCTGATTTCTATCGCAATCTTTAACTAGAGTGTGAATCGAGAAATGAATGAAAGGAAAGAAAAGGATTTACTAGAAAATAATATAAGCAGCGACTTATTAGAACTCTATGCTCGTATTAAAAATAAAGACGAGTCAGCACTTCAAGAATTTTTCTTCAGTATACAACCTCAACTATTTTATTTCCTCTTTCGTTTTACCAGCAATAAAGAAATAGCAGAGGATTTAACGCAAGAGGCATTTGTGAAATTCTGGCTTGCAATTGATCATCTTGATCCGGCAAAATCTTATAAAGCGTATTTGTTTAAAATTGCACGTAATCTAGCCCTCAATCAGATAACCAGAAACACTCCTCTTTATTCATATGATGAAGAGAATAATCTTGTTTATTTAAGTAAGAGCATAGATGGTGAGATAGATAATTTCTTCTTCATGGATGATTTTCAGAAGGCACTAAACACACTGCCGGAAAGATGTAAGTCGACTTTTCTGCTGAGTCGCTTTTCCGGGTTAAGCTATTCCGAAATTGCCGACATTATGAATGTATCTCTACAAACCGTCAAGAACCAAATGAACAAAGCATTAGCTGTGCTTAGAAAAAGATTAGTCCACTACATAAATTAATCTACTCTTCATTTTGCTATAACAATCTTGCTCAAATTATGATATTCATCCCTAAATGTTGGGATAGTAACCTTGAAATTCCCAACTATTAGCGATTGAGCACTCATCCCAGATCTGATATGTTTAACAATCTTGAATCCAACTATATATTTTCTTAAAACAGCATAGTACTTTTCTTGCTCTCGTGTGTACTATAGGTAATAAAAGACTTTAATCATGTTCAAAATTCCTAAAAACGTAGATTACCAATTCATTTCGAGGGCGCTTAGCGATGAGCTGAGTCCGGAAGAAAAAGAATTCTTCGAGCAATGGCTTTCGGAATCTGAAAAAAACAAAGAATTGTTCAGCGAGATTACTCTTTTGCTGGATAAAATTGATTCTTCAAATCCTCCTAAACCGCCAAATCCAATCTTGCAGTGGGATGCAATCCGACAAAAAGTCAAAGCCGAAGAAATCAAGAGTGAAACGAAAAATTCGTTTTCTGAGAGAACTCCTATCTTATTCAAACGAGACTATATTAAATCGGAGGATAATGCTTTCAGAAGCGACTATTGGCATTCTGTTTATACAAGCAGAATGTTACAAATAGTTATGATTCTTTTGATTATGGCTTCAGCCGGACTGAATTTTTTGATGGAGCGCTTTCCAATAAGGAATGCCAAAGAAATTGTAATAATGGACCCACCGCCAAAGTTGATAGATGTTAAAACACGAAAAGGTGAAAAACTTACCATCACACTTTCCGATGGATCAAAAGTGCATTTAAACAATTTGAGTAAACTATCATACCCGGAAACTTTCGGTGAAAAATCCAGAGATGTTACTCTTGAAGGGGAAGCATATTTTTCTGTTGCTTCAAATAAAGAAAAACCATTCTCGGTTAAATCCGGCAATGTGCTAACAGTAGTTACCGGCACCGAGTTCGATATTAAAAATCGTGGTGAGAGAATTAGTGTTGTTGTGGTAAAGGGTTCGGTTAATACTTACAGCCCAAACAAAGAAGAAGCATATAAACTTAAGAGGGGAGATTTGCTTTCTTACGATGAACGTGCAAAGGTTTCCAAACTTCAAAAAGCAAATCTGCATCACTACTTAGCTTGGAGAAATGATAAGTTTAGTTTTGAACATGCCCGGCTTGCAGATGTAATGGATGAGATAGAACGCTATTACAATTTGAAAGCTTCATTTCAATCCGATTCGCTTAAGAATATTACTATGACCGGATTTTTTGGTTCAGATTCACTCAACAAAATTCTTTCTGTTATTAGCCTTACTCTTGACATCAAGCTCAAGTATGACGGCCGTACAATCTTTATAAACAAGCATTGAAAGGATAAGCTTAAGGAAATAAAATGCGCTTACATTTTAGATTTTTAGTCTTCATAGTTTGTTTAAGCAGCAGTCTCCAGTTTGCTGCATTCCAAAATAATCCGGACCCGGAAGAAAGTTCGCCCAATCCAATAATGCTTTCGGATTTAACAGATGGCGATGACTTCGATTTTCAATCGATCGTAAATAATAAAAATGAAAAAAGCCGTTCGTTAAACACTCTGGTTACTTTAAGAATGCGAGATGCAAATCTTATCGATGTTTTGAAAACAATAGCTAATGAGACCCAAATCAATTTCATTTATGACGACCGTTTGTTAAACATCAAAAACCTTACAATCAACTTTGAAGAAAAACCCCTATATGAAATCCTTGACGAAATTCTATCTGTGCATAGTATTAGCTATTATGAATATGCAACAGGCAAAATAGCTCTGGCTAAACAGATTAGAATTGATGAGACAACCGGAGGAATTAGAGGTACGATAAAAGACGAAAAAGGAGAAAAACTGTTCGGTGCAAATATTCTTGTTAAAGAACTTGGTGTTGGAGCAACAAGCGATGTAAATGGAAACTTTACAATACGGAAATTAAAACCGGGTGAATACACACTCGAAATATCCTACATGGGTTATGAAAAAGTAATTCGTCGGGTAAAAATTACTGCCGGAATTCTGCTTGAACAGAACTTTACGCTAAAAGAAACAGCCTTTCTTATTGGTGGAATTGAGGTTACCGGAACTAGAGATCTTATTCCTACTGACTCCAGAACTAAAACTACAATTACTAGCGGAGAGATTGAACACTATCAGGCTTCCAGCATTAAAGATGTTTTGGATTTAGTTCCCGGCGTTCAAAAAACATCTAATCCCGGTTTAGGTAAAACTTCGCAAGTTGCTTTAAGAGGGAATGAGGGTGATAACTCCAGTACATTCGGAACACTTGTTGTTATTGACGGTGCGCCGGTATCCAACAATGCCAATATGCAGTTCGAGAGAGCTTCAACTGCAAATTTCGGTTCGAATAATATGGGAGCCGGAGTTGATCTTAGAACAATTCCCGCAGATAACATTCAAAACATAGAAATTACTACAGGACTACCATCGGTTAAATATGGAGATGCTACTTCCGGCGTTATTAACATTAAATCAAAAACCGGTGTCTCGCCAAACCGACTTAAATTGAAAAATAATCCGGATACGCGGGAAGGAAATTTTGAAGGCGGATTTAAAGCTGGAGATGGAACACTCAGCTATAATCTTAATGCTGCTCAAAGCGAAAGAGATGTAAGGGTTTCCGGCGATGAGTATTTAAGATTAACCGGTCAAGTAGTCTATTCGAAAAAATTCTTTGATAATGCGCTTACAACAAATAATAAAATATCATATCAAAGAATTTTTGATGAGGAAGAGCCAAAAGAAGATTTGCGCCTAACAAGAAATTATAACCGAAGTTACACCGTTTCACTTTCATCTTGGGGAAGTTATAAGGATGACGATGGAGTCGCATCTGTAGATTATAATCTTTACACCACTATGCGTAAAGAGAATTCAATGAGATCCAAACTTGTTACAGATTATGTTATAATTCCAAGCGGGGATACTCTAACAAGTTATATTGGGCAGGTTGAGACTAGAGGGATTGAATGGACACTTGGAGGTCGGCTCGAATATAATGATGCATTTTACACCGGTGATATTGTCCACAAAATTCTTGTCGGTTTAGAACCCCAGTATAATGCTAATACCGGAGACGGGGTTGTTTTCGATACACTGTTAAGTTATTACGGGCAGGGAACTGGAAAACGACCACGCAGCTTTGATGAAATACCTGGACAGTTTCTATTGGGGGCTTACTTTGAAGATAAGATCACAGGTCACATGCTTTTCGATTTTAGCTTAATGGTTGGATTTAGATATGAGATGTACCGGCCTACTAAGTTTAATCTATCTGGCTTATGGGGAGATGGTGATCTAATTGAATCTTATCAAGGAACATTTTTTAACCCGAGATTAAATTTGATGGTCTATTTCTCTAAAGTGAATCAATTCCGTTTTAGCATAGGTACTTCTTCAAAATCGCCGCCAATGAGTAAAATTTATCCCCAAGTTGATGTAATGCCCTGGAGAAATCCATACACCGGCAACAATCTGTACATTAGAAATGACCTTACCCAGCCGGATCTCAAGGGTTATCGTGAAGCTTTGTGCGAAGTTGCTTACGACCATAAGCTATTTAACGCAGTTGGCATGACAGCATCAGCTTACTTTAAGCAAAGGAAAGGTGGTCTAACAGGTTACCTGGCGCCGACTCTGGGATACGAAATACCTGTGTTTGTTATTACCAACGTGAATAACAAAACCACTGCTTTTTACGTAGACGAATATTCACTCTCAGCCAACATCGGAAAAATGGAAACTAAGGGATTGGAGTTCTCTATAAGAACTTCTAAGATAGATGCTTTGAATATGGACTTTAACATTACAGGCTCCTATTCTTTTACAAAATATTTTGCTACGGGCAATTATTATTCCAGCACACCAGATGCGTCAAAAGGGCAATATCCTAATTTTAGACTTTTAACTTCAGAAGTGGATACGCTGATCGGATGGACATATCCAAGGGGAGAAAAATGGAACGACCGGCTTCAGCTAAATTACTCGGTCAAATATACGCTTCCATCCTTAGGGTTATGGATTACATTACGCGCAGAGCAGCTGCTTTTTGAAAGAACGCATGACCTAGATGATGCGCCGATAGATTTTAATGTTGCTGGTTCATCCGTAATTGCTTCTTACCTTTTCGATCAAGAGATTAAACGAAAACCAAACAAATGGCTCTTTAGTTTTAATATGAGTAAATCGTTATTCAAAGGGGCGGAAGTTTCATTTTATGTTAATAATTTTTTTGATGACCCGGCGATTAGAAGATATAATAGCTCGCTAACTCAAATGTCGGACGAGAAACGGAATCCGGATTTATTCTATGGTATTGAGTTCAGCATGATCTTTGACAGTTTAACAAAGTGAAAAGGTTTATTATGAAATTTTATAAGATACTAATTGCGGCTGTTATAATTACAGCACTTATAAGTTGCCAGCAACAAATACCCGTTACACCCGAAGGCAATGCAAGAGCAAAAATAGTTGTTATTGGAGACACCACTATTGTAGGAAGTACACCAGTTTATATACCATTAAAGAATGCCAAAGTAATTCTTTCTTCGGAATATGGAGTTTCGATAAGGTACACCGACTCTGAAGGCATATTGATATTAGATGGCATTCCATCCTCTACATATAATATTAGCGCCCGGCTTCCTCATCCAAAGTACTCGAATATTTTACTAGTTGGTTCTCTGAATAATAAAGAAATTATTTCCGGCAAAGTTCTAGAGGATACTATTAAAGCGGTTCAGGTAGCTAACACTGGTATTGCAATTAACGAAATTTATTCGTGCGGTCCGATTAATAATATTCATTTCATGTATGACTTATTCTTTGAGTTATATAATTACAGTGATGAAATAAAATATTTAGACGGTATGGCATTTATGCGTTTTTCCGGAAATAGTCCGTCGGACGGAAAGAAAGGTCCCGGCGCAGATGAAGGTGACGATGGCGATATTGATGGTGTGACTTATATGTTTAAGTTTCCGGGAAAGCCCGGCGAGAAGAATTATCCTTTTTATCCCAAGACATTTCAAGTTCTGGCAACAACAGCTATAAATCATAAAAAATCTGTTGCTTCAAGTATTGATTTATCCAAAGCTGACTGGGAATTCTACAACCAATTTTCTGTGTCTGATTTCGATAATCCCCAGGTTCCTAATTTGATAAACACCAGGTCGGATAGAACTTCCGACTTTCTGGTAGGCTTAACCAGTGATGTGCTTGTTCTATCTTCAGGAGTAGATTTAGTATGGGAAGATGGTATTGACATTTCTTCAATTATTGATGGCGTACAATATGTAAGCTCCACTACCAGTAGAAAGTATCTGGATACAAGAGTTGATAAAAGTGTTTTGCTGGGTGCCCCAAAGTATAGCGGTAAGTCAATGCAAAGAAGAGAACCCGGCGGCGATTCCAATGACTCTATGTCCGATTGGGAAATACTTAATGCACCTACTCCCGGTAAACAAAAATGATTTTGAACATTGAAATAAAGTATAACATAAGTTTTATGATTTACTCAATCTGTTGAGGTAAACAATGTTAAGAAGCTTGGCAAAATTATTATTACTCTTTTCTCTTCTTTCCAATATTTCTTTGGCTCAAATTAGTCGCGTTGCTGGAATGGGAGATTTAAAATTTTCCATTGTTGATAGAGATATGTCTTTATCTCCATACGATTTTGGAGGAAATCCTGCCTGGCTTTTCATGGATGAACAAGAATCTTATCTTAGAATTACACCAGCGTATGGAAACAGTTGGGGAAACTACCGCCAGAAATATGATTCTGAAGGTAATACGAATTTAGGCTCTGCTTTTCACGGAATAAAAACGTTAGGCGATCTTGGTACATTTTCCGGTTTTACATCTTACAATTATGAAAACAGAAGAAACAATTATAGAACTCTTAAAAAAGATACATACAATGGAGAAGCATTTCATTTTACCGATACAACTGCAAGTGATTTTAGATATATGGGCCCTAAAGTTGTGCTGATGTATAGTTGGGAACCAATAGAAGGTTTATACGCAGGAGGTTCAGTCGCTTATGAATTGCTGGACGGACTGAAAGAAAAATATTCTTATGCTAAAACAATTTATCGTAATGCAGAATTACAAGCGGGGTTAGCAGTTAATTTTATGCATAATGTAGTTTTTGGAGTGGATGTTAAATACTCGGATTCCCAAGAAGCTATTGAAGCACAGGATGTAAATCTCCTTGATGTTGAAGTGCGCCATTACAGGGGTGATAATTATTATGTGGGGAAAAGGGGTTCACCAATAACCAGTAAAATTAGAAAACAAGGATTTACTTTTGGCTCGCAATTATTCTGGGATGATGGAGAAAAATTATCAATAGGGTTGCAAACTAATTATACTCCTTCAGATTCAAAAGTTCTTAAACCGTTTACAGCTACTACAACATCAATGACTACTTCATTCGATGAAGTAGAGGATAGCTATGCGGCTTTTGAATTCTTTGATCTACAACTGAAAACACAATACAAGCTTGATGATAATCTTACTGTTGGTGCCTACGCCGGATATTTTTCCGATTACAGCTGGTCCAAAATATCGCTGAAAGAATTACTGATATGGGAATGGGATATTAAAAAGACTGTCCTTGGTTTCGGATCGAGCTATCAAGCGACCCCGTCTTTACTCTTTGGTCTTGAGTATGAATTTTCTCATAGCGAGGTTGATTCTTCTAAGTACATTGATAATCTACTTCTAAATATTGTGTCTAATGATCACATAATACGGACGGGTGTTGAATACAAATTAATTGATGAAGTTTTTCTTAGATGTGGATTCAATTACGGAATTAAAGGACACGACCTGATATACGGCGGTAAGGATTGCTATAGTTTTAAATATACCACCGGAATTGGTTTTCCTCTCTTCGATCTTTTAATTATTGATGCAAACTTGCAATACATGAATGTCTCCCCAAAGAAACCGGAGAACCTTTCCAGATCATACCTATCTGGAAGCATCTCACTTACGGTGCATGCATTTTAATGATTAAAATAAATAGATATACTAAAATAAGGAGGTTCTAATGAAGCATAGGTACATTTTATCAGTTGCACTGTTGCTGGTATTTTCTTTTTCGTTAAGTGCACAAACATGGCAGAAAGTTACTAGTCCTTCAATGTCAGTTTACAGCGATGCTTATTTTATTGATGAAAATAATGGCTGGTTGGTTGGCACCAAAGGTTCAATTATGAAAACTTCTGATGGCGGTAAGACTTGGTCAACAGTTACAACCACTATTACTGAAGATCTAAAATCGGTTTACTTTCTAAATGCAACTACTGGGTTTATTGCTAGTCCAACAAAGCTATATAAATCAACTGATGGCTTCTCTACGTTTACAACTATAAGTATTACCGGAGCTATTTCTACTACAAGTGGTTACTGGACAGTTTATTTTGCAGATGCACAAAAAGGTTGGTTTCTTTCCTCCTCATCTTCAGCTGCGAAAGTTTTGCAAACAGTTGATGGTGGAACAACATGGACTGTTGGGGTTGACCATAAAACTGGAAATTTACAAACCATTAAATTTTATAATGCTAGCGCTGGAATTGTTGCCGGTGGTGGTTCCGGTAAATGCGATATTTATTACACTAAAGATGGTGCTACATGGACGAAAGGCACTGCCCCAGCTTTTCCGGCTGGTGTATATACTCGAACTGACATTAGATCATTATACCTTATAGATGCAAACACAGCTATTGGCGGAGGTTGGGGTTCATCTGCTGCCGGTTTACAACCCACAATTTTTATAAAGACAACCGATGGCGGTGCTACTTGGACTTACTTAGAACAAAAAGAAGAAAACAAAACATATGAATATGCTTATGAGCTCGTTTTCAAAAATGCTACAACCGGTTTAGCTGCCGGCGGTGCTACCAAAACTCCTAACTTTATGAAAACTGTTGATGGTGGAGTAAATTGGACACAACTACCTACACCATTTGGATACCAAATTAGCAGATTGTTTTCTTTTGGCGATAATGTAATTGCAGTTACTAACTCAAGCGCTATTTACAAATCTGCTGATTTTGGAACTAGCTGGGAAGCTGTAACACCAGTTCCAAATATCACTCTTACAAAATTGTACGCCTTTTCCGATGATGTAATTTACGCCGGTGGTCAGAGGGGACTAATAATGAAAACAACCGATGGTGGTAAAAATTGGAAAGCACTATCGCATGTAGCAAATAATGTTTGTCTCAGCATCAACGGGTTGTTTTTCCTAACAAAAGATTTTGGTTTTTCTGCTACCAGTTACGGCGGCATTGCAAAAACAAGTGATGGCGGAGCTACATGGACATCGCTTAAAAAAGATACTTCTGCTGCAACTGTAACAAATAATGCCGTAGTATTCACAACGTCAACTACCGGTTTTGTTGTTGGGCAGCTATCAAGCACAAAAGACATAATTTATAAAACTACCGATGCGGGTGCTACCTGGACTTCAACCAGCGTAATTGCCGGTGCAACGTTGAATTCAATTGCCTTTGGAAATACTCAAGTTGGTGCGGCAGTTGGCGCAAAGTTGAAAATTCTTTACACAAAGGATGGCGGAACAACATGGACATTAGCAACAACAACCGGAGTTCCAACAGCTCAAGCAACAGCTACTCTTAACAGCGTAACATTTTTATCCGGTTCGGAAGCAATTGCTGTTGGTGATAAAGTAACACTTAAATCTACCGATGGCGGACAGACATGGAGCTACGTCCCATTAACAACAACTCAAACATTGAATGGTGTTGCATTCTTAAATAATAATGCATGGGCTGTGGGTGCAAAATCTTCTACACCTAAGAGCATTGGTATTTGGCAAAGTATAGATAAAGGTGCAACTTGGACCAATAAGGTTAATTATGCTGTGTTTGATACTGCAAGTACAACATACAATGATATTGCAGTTACTAATTCCGGTGCAGTATTTGTCTGTGGTGGAGCTACTGGAATATATACAAATTCAACTACTGTAGATATTAATGACAAAGAAGAATTACCAACAACTTTTGAATTAATGCAGAACTACCCTAATCCGTTTAACCCGGAGACAACAATTAATTATTCACTTAACAAAGCTGGTATAGTAAGATTAAATGTTTATGATGTACTTGGCCGGGCTGTAAAATCACTTGTAAATGAAAACCAAATGCCGGGAAGATATTCTGTAAAATTTGATGGTAGCAATCTATCAAGTGGAATTTATTTCTATTCAATCTCAACGAGCAATTCAATTCTGACCAAGAAGATGCTTTTAATAAAATAGTTAAAGAGGGAGTTACCTCCCTCTTCTTTAATTCATTTGTTGTCATTCTTTTTAAGGCTGATCAGTAAAATGGTCGGCTATCAGGCGACAATTACTTTTTAGGAGACAAAAATTGGGAAATGTAGTTGAAATTAAAGACCTAACTCATTATTACGGTAAAAAATTAATATATGAGAATTTGAGTTTCAATATAAAGGAAGGTTCAATCTTTGGTCTGCTCGGGAAAAACGGAACCGGAAAAACAACAACAATTAATATTCTTAATGGATTCTTAAGACCTAAATCCGGCAAATGTTTAATGTTTGGAGAAGATTCTTACAATCTATCTCCGGCTACAAAAGCTCGCGTAGGATTTCTAATCGAAGGGCATATTCAGTATAGCAACATGAACATTATTCAAATAGAAAAATTCTATTCGGCATTTTATCCTAAATGGAAGAAAGAACCATACTATGAACTCATGTCTAAGCTGGCTGTTACTCAAGACCAAAAGCTTTCCAAAATGTCTTGCGGACAAAGATCGCAAGTAGCGCTTGGTTTAATTCTGGCACAAGATCCCGATCTATTAATCTTAGATGATTATTCAATGGGATTGGATGCTGGTTATAGAAGACTATTTATTGATTATTTGACAGAGTATGCGAAAGCTGAAAAGAAAACAATATTTATTACTTCACACATCATTCAAGATTTGGAAAACTTCTTGGATGATTGTGTTATTCTAGATTACAAATCAGTTCTTATGACAATGCCTATTAAAGAATTCATGAGCACTTTTAAGCAATTCAAATTCGAGACATCGGTTAACGACTTGAAATTAGAAAAGGATGCTGTTGTAAAGAGTTATGAGGTTCTAAAAAATAAGGTTGTGATCTTCACTTTTGAACAACAAGCTAATCTAGAAAGTTACCTAAACGGCAAGGGCATTAACTTCACCAATCTTCATCAAGAGCCTATGTCGCTTGAAGATGCATTCATTGGAATAACAGGAAAATATTAAGGATAAAACATGTTTAAATCATTGGTATACAAAGAGTGGCTTAAAATTAGGTGGGTCGCCATTGGGCTTGCAGTAATTAACGCGCTGATAGTATTAAATATTTACTTTGATCTATCGAACGCGTTTAAGGAAATTGCTGCTAATTCTGTTGTTGGTCAGTTTCAAGCATACGAAATAGTTTTTTACTCCGATATAGAGATGATAGTTCTCGCTACCGGACTGTTACTAGGAGTTCTTCAATTTTTCCCAGAAATAAATCAATCAAGGCTAAAACTAACTTTTCATTTGCCGGTTAAAGAGAACAAGCTAATGCTTCAGATGGCAAGTGTTGGCGTGATAATCCTACTTCTAATTTCAATTATGGATGCGTTTTTGCTTTCGCTGGTAAGCGTTAAATTTTTGCCAAAAGAATTTTTCGAAAGCATGCTGTTAACAACTTTGCCATGGTACATTGGAAGTATAGTAACATATTTCTGGGTGATAGTGATTTTTGTAGAACCGAATTGGAGAAAGAGAATTATCTCAATTTTTATTGCACTTGGCGTAGTTAGTTTGTTTTATGCCGGGGAAGGGTTTAGCAAGTATTCTTACTCTATTTGGTATTTCATTTTACTAGCAGCACTAAACAGCACACTAATTTTTCTTTCCGCTTATAATTTTAAGAGGGGAATATGCTAAAACAAATAAATCTAATCCGAATTGCAATGATGCTTATAATAGTATTAGTTGCAGCAATTTACATCCCCGATTTTTATTGGAAAGCAAACAAGTACGAAGCAAATAAAACTAATGTTTACTACAGTCCGGTTAGCAAATCGTTTGTGCTGCTTAAATCTGATGTTCGCGGAGTAGTTTATACTGAACCTCAAGGGAAAATCTATTCACGAGATGATTTTGAACAACTTGTACCGTTCCTAAATTTCAGACAGTTGATGGCAACTGGAAAAATGCCGGATTCTCTCAATGGAACTGCAATTATTCCAAAAGAAATAAATAAAAATAATATTCAATTCCGTATCAATCCCGTTGGAATCAACTCGCGTCCATTACAGTTGTATCCTTTGATTGAATCAAAATCGGGCAGAGTTAGATTAGAGCTTCCGCCGGATTATTTCAGAATAACTGACCGTATGGAATTTGTTACATCTCAGACAAATGAAATAAATGAAGAAAAAAGTGAGCTGTTTACTAATGAATTAAAGAAACAAGGATTTAAATTCCCCTCAAAATTCATTTATGGTAATCCGTCAACAAAAAAACTTTTCGATGAGGGTTACTTTGTAATTGATAATGCTAATTCAGTGTTTCATATTAAGATGGTTAAGGGAAAACCATTCTGCAAGAAAACAAAAATACCCGCGGATCTAGAAATTGCCTATATGGCAATCAACGAAACAGAGTTGCGTGAGTTTTACGGAATGATAGCTACTAAAAAGAATGAAGCATATCTAATTTCGTATAAGAACTATGAGTTAATAAAACTTCCAGTTGAAAGTTATAATCACCAAGAGCATACTTTGCTTTTAAGAGGTGATTTGTTTTACAGAACAATAGTAATAAGTAATGAGAGTGGACTTAAAGCTGTTATTACAGATAGAAATTATAATGTTATTGATAAGTACAGTGAAACTAAGCCTACAAAGGAAGAAAAGTTTGCCGGTACGGTAGCTGCATATCTATTTCCTTTTACTATTGAAATTGAAAAGGCTACAACACCATTCGTTAATTTCTATTTTAACTTTTCCGGAGTACGCTCTCTAGTTTTAACATTTATCATGTTGGCTGCTTCGTTTTTATATCTCAGAAAGAAAAACTTGTCGCCAATTAAGGTAGCGCCTTATTATGTGCTTGTATTGCTAACTGGCATATATGGATTAATAGCACTGCTGATAATCAAAGATTTTGATGATGATCCAAGCGAATCTAAATGATTCGCTTCACGTTAATAATTGTTTAAAAGTAATTACAATAAGGATTCAATAAATGAAAGTGTTTAACAAACGTATTCTGTTTCTCTTCTTTTTTGCAATTACAACTTTTAATTCGTTTGCTCAGCTAAGCGGAAATTACAAGGATGGTTTTAAGTATATAAATAAAGATGATATAGAAAAGAATGTTACCTATTTAGCTTCAGATGATATGAAAGGGCGCGGTATCGGCACATCGCAAACTTTAGAAGCTGCAAAATATATCGCGGGTAAGTTTTACGATTATGGATTAAAACCTTATAATGATATTGCAAACCCTCCTTTCTCAAAAACAAAGAAAAAAACTCCGCGAGTGTTTTCCGCAGAAAAATACTTGCAGAGATTCAATCTTAACGAAACAAAACTTAACCAGACTGAAACTAAGCTCGAACTAATTAAAAGCAATTCTCGGAAGACATACTCTTATCAGTTTAAGAAAGACTTTATTGTTGATTACAGATTAAACAAGAATGTTACAATTAAAGCGCAGGTTGTTTTTCTTGGCTATGGTATTGAAAAAGATGGGCATGGATATAATGATTACATAGATGCTGATGGTAAGCCAATTGATGTTAAGAATAAGATAGTTCTTCTGGTCGAAGGTTTTCCGCAAGAATCAGATACATCTAGCTACTTTTTCAAGTCCAAGAGTAAATTCATTAAAAGCATCAAGCAAAAAGTAGCAACACTGCAAGAAAAAGGTGCTCTGGCTGTTCTCAATGTTCAATCACCATTAAAGAACCAAGCACAGTTCGCTATTAAAATGGAACCTCTCATCAAAGCATTTACAAGAACTGATTATGCTATAAATGAACTGAGTCTTGCTGAAACAATTCCCTTAATATATATCAGTAAAGATGTAATGATAGATATGTTCAATGGTTCGGGTAAGAAGAATAGCGAATTACTTAAAAACATTGATAAAGATTTAAAGTCTGCATCGTTTCAATTCAGTGAGACAGAAATAGCGCTTAATATTGATTTCGATTGTAAACTTGTAGAAACCCAAAACGTAATTGGGTTTTTAGAAGGTAGCGATCCGGTTTTAAAAAATGAATATGTAGTTGTCGGTGCGCATTACGATCATGTTGGCTTAGGCTATTACGGAGCGATGAATAAGTCTGATGCCGGCAAAATACACAATGGCGCAGATGATAACGCTTCCGGAACTTCCGGAATGGTTGAACTAGCCGAGGCATTCTCGAATGTTAAATCCAAACGCAGCCTAATATTTATTGCTTTTGCCGCGGAAGAAAATGGCATGCTTGGTTCCAAACATTATGTTTATCAAAATCCCCTGTTCCCACTTGAAAAAACAGTTGGAATGGTTAACCTCGATATGATCAGCAGAAACAACAAAAGAATTATTTGGATTGGCGGGCCCTACTATTCAAGCGATATGAAGCTGATTGTAGAAGAAGCCAATAAAGAAATCGGCTTCGAATTACTTTACAATGTTGGGCTTTACACTTTTGCAAGCGATCAAGCCGGATTCATTCGCAAGAATATTCCATCTGTATTCTTATTTGCCGGCGATCACGATGATTACCACACACCTAATGATGATGTTGATAAATGTGATTTTGAGAAAGCGGAATCAGTTTCCAAACTTGGTTATTTAACGGCTTGGCTGCTTGCTAATCAAAACTCAAAACCGGCATACAGAGCATTATCTATTGAAGAAAAAACAAAGCTTGTTAAAGATTCAATAGAGAAACAGAGGAAGATTGTCCCGGAAAAAAAATCTATTGAAGAGTCTGAAAAGAAATTGGAGGAAAATCGATGAGATATTCTAAAATATATTATGTGCTGGCGTTAGTATTCTCGTTTACTACTATTTATAGTGTAAACGCGCAATCCGTTAAGTACGAAGAAGGTAAAGTATATAGACACAAGTTGGAAAACGGTCTAACTGTTCTAACCATGGAGCGCCATATAGCTCCACTGGTTTATCATCAGTTGACTTATAATGTTGGCTCCAGAAACGAAAAATTAGGAATCACCGGAATTTCCCACGTAGTTGAACACATGATGTTCAAAGGAACTCAGAAGTATGGAAAGGGTGAAGCATCGAAGACCATTTCCAAAAATTCCGGAATTTTTAATGCGTTCACGTCGAATGATATGACGAGTTACTTTGAATACATTCCAAGCAATAAACTGGAAGTGGCGCTCGATATTGAATCGGACAGAATGCTAAACTGCATCTTTGATCCGAAAGAATTCAAATCTGAAATAGATGTGATTATTCAAGAGCGTAGAATGAGAAGCGAAAGTAATTCTGCCGGTGTAATGCGGGAAGTTATGAACTCGATGCTTTTCAATACACATCCTAACAGAGATCCGATAATCGGCTGGCCGAGCGATCTTAAGCATGTTACAAGAGATGATGCTTTCAAATACTATAAGACTTACTACACGCCTAATAATGCGTTCTTGGTTTTAGTCGGCGATTTCGAAACTGATAAAGTAGTTTCACTTGTAGAAAAGTATTACGGTAAAATTTCCGCCGGACCAAAAGTTGAAGAAGTCTGGGCAGTTCAAGAAGCTCAAAAAGTTAGAAAATCATTTACAGTTTACCACAACGATATTGCGCAACGTTCTATTCGCTTAGCTTTTGTAGTTCCAAATTACAAAGATTCTAATGCGGCCGCATTGAAACTCGCCGGAATGATTTTATGTGAACGAAGCCGCGATGCTAGACTCCATAAAAAGTTAGTTGAAGACAAATCGATTGCTGTTTCTGTTGCGGGAGGCTTCGGAATTAGCAAAGATCCAACAATGTTTCAAATCTCTGCAACTGTAAAACCGGACAGCAGTATTGATAAAGTAGAAAAACTGTTATGGGAAGAAATCAATCTCATGAAAAAAGAGGCAGTTACTGATCATGAACTGCAAAAAGTAAAGAACCGATTCAAGTTTACTCAAGAAACGAGCTATACAAAAAATTCAGACATCGGTTCACGAATGAGTCAGTATGAAGCTTATTATGGTTGGGATTTCCTAGCTGAGTTTCAAAAGAGAGTTATGAATGTTAAGAAAGAAGATATCATCAATGTGATGAAAAAATATTTCAATGAAGAAATTGTAACTGTTGCTTATGCTTATCCAAAAGAGGGTGGAAAGAGAGTTAAAGCCGCTGCTCAAGAAGAAGATCAGATGGAGAGCAACAATATAAATCTGATGCAAGATGTTTTCTACTTTCAATCCCCGGAATTTCAAAGCGAGCTGCTGGAGAAAGTGAAAGTATCTGAAGATGATTTTGTTAAGCCGAAACAAATTGCTCCGATGATTAAAACAATGAAGCTTAGAAACGGAATTACTCTACACGCAATAGAAAATCATTTAACTCCAACTTTATCTATTGTTGGCGCAATCGAAACCGGTTTTATTCCCGAAAATCTCGAAGGCGAAAAACCGGGTATTGCCGGATTGTTAATGGATCTCATGAATCGCGGTCCAAAGAACATTCCTTACGAACAACTATCCGAAAGAATGGCTTTTGTTCCGTTTACTTTTAGTGTTGGCGGAAGCTATAAATCATTTTATTTTCAAGGCAACTCGCTGATAGACAATTTAGACGAAATGATGAATACTGGATTTTCTGTTGTAACAGAACCGGCGCTTCTGGACAACGAAATGGAGAAACTCCGTGCCCGCCACATTATTCAAGCAAAGAGCAGAATGAAGTCGACTTCAATGAAAGCATTCTACCATATGTACAATACGATTTTTGAAGGACATCCGATAACTAAATATTTCAGCACAGAGCAGTCGTTAAAGAGCATCACAAAAGCTGATCTGGTTGAGCTGCATAAAAAATATTTTCAACCGAAGAATGTAACACTGCTGATAGTTGGAGATATGAGTACACAAAAAATGAAGGATATAGCCGATAAGTATTTCGGAAATTGGAAGAGCGATGCGGAATCATTTAAAATGGTTAAAGCGCCAAATGCGAAAGAGCTAAACAAAAAGATCATCAAAGTCTTCCCGGAAAAGGATTATACAGAATGTACAATCAATATTGGCTTTGCGCCAAATAACGATGTAGATCCGGACGAAGAAGAAATAATGACTGTAATGAATTACATATTAGCCGGCAGTGCTCTTACTTCCCGCATGGGTGTTGAATTGAGAGACAAACAAGGACTGGTTTATGGAATCAAGAGCGAGCCTTGGTCAATTAACGAGGGAATTGGTTACTGGAAATTCAATACTAAAACCGCACCCAAAAATGTTGAAAAAGTAATTACCGGAATCTTTGGTGAAATTAAAAAGTTTTTCGAGTTTGGGATAACTGATGAAGAACTTAAAACTGCAAAAGATCGTCAGCTTGGACTGCTTCCATTTTTTGTGGAAACACCGGATGACGTTGCAAGCAGAGTGTTTGAACTGTTGCAAGAAAAGAAACCATTTAATTTCTTTGATAAAAAAGCAGAACGTATTCAAAAAGTAACTAAAGATGATGTTATGCGCATTGCTAAAAAATACTTTACTCTTGATAAATATGTAATTGTAGTTGATGGACCAATTGAAGAAAACTCGTTAGAAAAATTATCTGAACAATTATAATTAATGAATTCAACTAGTTCTTTTATGGAGCTCATAAAATGAAAGGAAAATTAAAATTTACAAATAGTATAAGAATTGCATTCCAGTCAATTATACTCGGCTTAATTGGATACGTTGCACTGCGTCCAGTTTTCGATAAAGCTTATGTAGCTGATTTCGAAGCTTATTGTCCGTTTGGAGGGCTCTCTTCTTTAGGCAGCAAACTCTACAAAGGCACAATGTCTTGCAACATGAGTGAAACTCAAGTTATGCTTGGTATTGGTTTGTTAGTTGGAGTTATTGTTCTTGGTAAATTATTCTGCAGTTACATTTGTCCAATCGGAACCATTACCGAATGGCTCGGAAAACTTGGCGACAAGTTCAAATTAAGAAGAAATATGCCAAATGCAATAGACAGACCTTTACGCATACTTAAATATGGGATTCTCTTCTATACATTGTATGTAACTATGACAAGCAGCGAACTTTTCTGTAAGGAATTCGATCCTTACTTCGCCTCGGTAAACCTATTTGATAACACAGACATGGTTCTTTACTTAGCAATTCCAGCTTTTGTAATTACTATTCTTGGATCGGTGTTTTTCAGATTATTCTGGTGTAAGTATCTTTGTCCGCTTGGTGCACTTAGCAATATTTTTCTAAATGTTGTTCCGGCAGCTGCGTTAATAATTCTTTACATTATTGCTAATGCTCTGGGTGCCGGTATTAGTTTAATTTGGTTGATTGCCGCATTAGTATTAGTTGGATTAGTTACAGAAGTTGGATTCTTGCGCAGCTTTATTTTCCCAACAGCTAAGATTGTACGTAGTGAAGATACATGTACTAAATGCGGTATCTGCGATCTAAAATGCCCGCAAGGAATTAAAATATCCGAATACACAAAAGTTAATCACACAGATTGCATGCTGTGTACAGATTGCGTTTACGCTTGCCCTCATAAAGATACTATTACTATCAACAAGTCGAATAAACTAAAATACCTTGCGCCTATCGCTGTAGTAGTTTTAATCCTTGCTTCCATTGGCGCTTCAAAGGGTGTTGAATTCACAACAACTTCAGAAATGTGGGGCAATCATACTTCGGTTGAGAAAATGGCAGTATATGAGCAAACTGGTTTGAAAAGTGTAAAATGTTACGGTAGTGCAAAAGCTTTGGAAAGCCAATTGCGAAACATCGATGGCATCTATGGACTTGACGCATATGCGGCTTCACATACTGTTAAGATTTCATATAATCCGGCAGAAATCTCTTTGGAGAAAGTAAAGAAATCTTTGTTTACTCCAATTCAGCAAGAGGTTAGAAAATTGAAAGGCAAAACGATTGATTCCTTAGCTGTTTACGAAGTTGGAATCTATGGTTTGTTTGATTTGATTGATAACAATAATCTCTTCTATTTGTTAAAGGAAAACGAAGGTATTTTAGGGTATGAAACACATTATGGAGAGCCCGTTCAGACTGAAATATATTACGATCAAAACAAGACTGACGCTAAGCAAATAGCAGCGCTTATCGAAAAAGATTTTACGATGGTTAAGAAGGGAAAAGGAGAAGAAAAGGTTGAGTTGGAATTCAAACTGGAAAATGAAGGCATTAGCAAGGGATATATTCCGGTAAAAGATTATGTCAAAAAAATATTCCGTATTTACGACAAAAAATTTAATGGCTTCAAAAAATATGATTTGGAAAAATTGAATGTTTTCTCATTTCCAATGCCGGAAGCCGGTGTTCCAACAATGAGAAGATTTCTCGGATCGCTATCGAGCCACCTCTCGGCAGATAATGGTATTGTTCGCTTGAGAACAAGCTATGAAGATCAGCCGGTTGGGCACATTTATTTCGATCCAACTCAAACAAATGCTGATAAAATTAAAGCATCTTTAGTTAAGAAGAACTTGACTATTTTTGTTACAGAAACTGAAACCAAGGATATTCCAAATCCATTCCATATTAAACCGGATGGAAAAGTAGAGAAAGCAGTAGATGATATTAAAAATTGAAGATGAATAATTATATTTTGTACTAAATAATAACATCAAATCACAAAAAGGAGAACCCGTGAAAAGAACAGTATTAGCTTTATTATTAGTAGTAATCTCACTTTCACATATATATGCCGGAAATGGAAATAAATACGGCAAAGAAATAACTCTTAAAGAAAAAACAAAAATTTCTGCCATACTTGCAAATCCACAGAAGTTTGTTGGCAAGAACGTTTTGGTTGAAGGAACTGTAGTCGCGGTTTGCGAGAAAAGAGGCTGCTGGATTGAGCTTGCAAGCGATGAAAAATTCCAGAAGATCAAAATCAAAGTAAAAGATGGCGAAATTATTTTCCCGATGGAAGAAAGCGGTAAGACAGCTTTGGTTGAAGGAACTGTTTACGAAATCAAAATGACCAAAGAACAAGCTTTAGAGCAAGCTAAAAATGAAGCGGAAGAACATGGAACAAAGTTCGATCCGGCCAGCGTTAAAGGTCCATCTACAATTTATCAGATTAAAGGTCTTGGTGCAGTAATTAAATAAACATATTTCTTCTTAGAGAGGCTGCAATAATTAATTTTGTTGCAGCCTCTTTTTTTATGAGGTGTTAATGGTACAATGGCGTAAATGGCTTAGAATACTTCACAGAGATATTGGATATATAGCCGCCGGATTAACAGTAATCTACTCTATTTCCGGTATTGCTGTTAATCACGTTCAAGATTGGAATCCTAATTATGTAATAACTGAAAGCACTACTCAGATTGGGGCTGTTCCGGATAGTATTGTTAATTCTGATAATCTGGTTCAATACATACTGAAAAAAGTCGGCGAGACCGGAAAGTTGAAAAATAGTTTTTATCCCGATTCAACTTCGGTAAAAATATTTGTAGAGGGAAATACTATTACTGCAAATATAAAATTGGGTGAAGTTTTCCAAGAGAAAGTTAAAAGTAGAGCAGTATTTCGTGAGACAAACTTTCTTCATTTAAACGCACCAAAGAAGGTCTGGACCTATGTTGCCGATGTTTTTGCAGTAGCGCTAATATTCTTAGCAATCTCTGGCTTGTTCATGATTAAAGGTAAAAAGGGAATTACTGGCAGAGGTGCATGGCTTACCGCTCTTGGTGTTTTAATTCCGTTGTTGTTTTATCTCATCTACTATTACAAGATATTTTAAAAAGTTCAAATGAATATTTATTCTGAAAGCATTCATTAATGCTTTCAGAATTATAAAAACAATTCTGGTTTTTCATTTCAAATTCTTCATTGTAGCCGTTACTTCGTTTCGGAAGCATCCGCAGTCATTTTTATAAATATTATTGAAAAAAGAGCAAGCAAAGTACCCTTTCGTCGTCCAATCAATTAGGAATCAAATTATTAATTATTCAGCGACTAACGGTGTTAAAATGAAAATCAAAAAGAAAATTTGGCTCATTGGAATTGTTGCGGTGGCTCTTGTAATAGCGGCTTACTTAGTATTTTTCAAAGAAAGTGAAAAAGCAGCAGAGTATAACTTCGGCAATGTAACTAAAGGCAATTTAGATATTGTTATTACTAGCTCCGGTACACTGGAAGCTATTTCGACTGTGGATGTAGGAACTCAAGTCTCGGGTAAAATTGCTAAGCTTTACGTGGATTTTAATAGTAAAGTTAAGAAAGGTCAACTTCTAGCTGTTCTTGATACTGTAACTCTCGCGGCTCAAGTTAGAGACGCGCAAGCCAGTTTTGCCAGAGCTAAGGCCGACTACAATCAAAAGTATGCAATTCATGAAATCAACAAGAAGTTGTACGATAAGAGCTTTATTTCAGAATTGGATTTTGTAAAATCTAAGACCGATGTTGAATCTTCAGTTGCTTCTTTACAATCGGCTGAATCTGCTGTTGAAAGAAGTAAAACCAACTTGGACTATGCGTACATCTACTCTCCAATTAACGGGAAAATAATTAACCGGACAGTTGAGCAAGGACAGACTGTAGCGGCAAGCTTTTCATCTCCAACACTTTTTACAATCGCAGAGGATTTGGCATCTATGAGAATTCTGGCGAATGTTGATGAGAGCGATATCGGTCAAATTAAAGAGGGACAGAAAGTAAAGTTTACTGTTCAGACATATACCGATAAAACATTTGAGGGAGTTGTTACTCAAATAAGACTACACTCGAATACAGTTTCTAATGTTGTGAACTACACTGTTGTTATTTCTGCCGAGAATAAAGATCAATTTCTTCTTCCCGGAATGACGGCCACTGTTGATTTCTATATAAACCACAGAGAAAATGTTTTGCTGGTTCCTAATACAGCATTAAGGGTTGAGCCAAGTGAAGAAATGTTGGCGGAAATTCAATCCAATATGGAACAAGAAATGAAAAACATTCCGGATAGTTTAAGGAACCAAAGACCTCCGGGACCTCCGCCTCAAATGGGAAATGGTTCTATGCCGGATAGAAGTAAAATGAAACGCGTATTCTATTTGGATGATAATGGCAAGCTGAAAATGAGTCCGGCAATGATTGGCCTAACTGATGGAAAGAATACTGAAATTCTCGGAAGCAGAGAATTAAAAGAAGGAATGAAAATAATAACCGGAATTCAAGAAGCGGAAAGTGAAAGTTCGAGCAACGGTACTAACTCATTAACATCGCCGCAGAGAGGCGGTATGCCGCCGCCGCCAATGATGTAAACTACATTACGAGATTGAAATGGAAAAAGAAATAATTAAGACTGTTGATTTATGTAAGACTTATAAGGTGGGCGAGATAGAAGTTCCGGCGCTTAAATCGGCAAACATTACAATTAACGAAGGTGAGTTTGTTGCGATAATGGGCGCCTCCGGCTCCGGAAAATCTACATTGATGAATTTGATTGGATGTTTGGATATGCCTACTTCCGGTGACTATTTACTTGATGGAATCAACACCAGTAAGTTGACAAAGAATGAATATGCGGCGATCCGAAATCAGAAGATTGGTTTTGTGTTTCAAGGATTTAATCTGCTTTCCCGAACAACCGCTCTGGAAAATGTTGAGCTTCCTTTGATGTATGACCGCTCCGAGCGGATTAAGAATCACCGCAAAAGTGCAGTAGAGGCGCTTGATAGAGTCGGGCTTTCCGATAGAATGCATCACATTCCAAGTCAGTTGAGCGGAGGACAGCAGCAGAGAGTTGCAATAGCCAGAGCTCTGGTAAACAGCCCTTCAATTATTCTTGCCGATGAACCGACCGGAAATCTAGACAGTACAACATCGGTTGAAGTTTTCTGTCTTTTCCAAAAATTGAATGAAGAGGGAATTACAATAGTAATGGTTACTCATGAAAGAGATTATGCCGCCTTCGCAAAAAGAATTATTGAAATGAGAGACGGAAGAAAAGTTAAAGACTTTTACATCAAAGAAAGATTGAACGCCGTTGTTGAACTGGAACGGCTTAAGGAAGAAACTTTTGAGTTAGAGGTTTGATATGAAATTTAAAGTGGTTCTAAAAGCGGCAACTAAAAGCATAATTAAATCCCGGATGAGAAGTTTGCTTACCGCACTCGGAATAATTATTGGCGTAGCGGCTGTTGTTGTGATGGTTGCGGTCGGAGACGGTGCGCAGCAGAAAGTTAAAGATCAGATCGCTTCGCTTGGTTCTAACTTAATCATTATCACTCCCGGTACATCAAGTACCGGTGGTGTTCGCGGCGGCTCCGGAACATTTAACCGCTTTACAATGGATGATGTAGAAAAAATAAAAAATGAAGCAACTTTAATTACCGGTGTTTCTCCTTTGGTTAGATCCGGCGGACAAATAATTGGGGGTACCGGAAATTGGTTTACTCAAATTCAAGGTGTATCGGCAGATTACCTTGAAATTCGTTCGTGGGCGTTAAAGACCGGAGAGTTTTTCACTGATAGAGATGTTACAGCTAAAGCGAAAGTTTGTATTCTTGGTTCTGAGGTTGCTGAAAACCTTTTTCCCGATGATGATGCTGTAGGTCAGCAAGTTAGAATTCGTAATGTACCTTTTAAAGTGATTGGTGTGCTAAAATCCAAAGGGCAGACTGCGGTAGGAACGAGCAACGATGATATTATTTTGGCTCCTTCAAAAACAGTTTTGGAAAGATTATCGGGCGGCAGATTCATCAGTTCAATTCAAGTAAGCGCAGTTTCAAGCGAAAAGAGTTTGGCGGCTCAATCCGAATTAAAAAGTATTATGAGAGAAGCCCACAAACTTGAGCAAGGTGAAGATGACGATTTCACAATTCAAGACCAATCCGATTTGGCGGAAGCCGCAACAGAAACTTCACGTGTATTAACTTACTTGCTGGCTTCGGTTGCCGGAGTATCTTTAATTGTAGGCGGAATAGGAATTATGAATATTATGCTCGTTTCAGTAACAGAGAGAACGAGAGAAATTGGTATAAGGCTTTCCGTAGGTGCAAGAGCATCCGATATTCTGGTTCAGTTCTTAACTGAGGCTGTTGTGTTAAGTTTATCAGGCGGAACAATTGGTGTACTCTTTTCTGTACTTGTAGCGTACATTCTTAACAATTACACTGAGCAAACCGCTTATATTCGTCCCGAGATTGTTATTGTGGCGTTCGCGTTTGCCGGTGCAATAGGCGTCTTTTTTGGCTTTTATCCCGCCAAGAAAGCGGCGGCATTAAACCCGATAGATGCATTAAGATATGAATAAAGTGTTTTAGCATTAATTGGAATAAAATAACCGGTTTATTGAAGCAAGTTTTTAGTTAAATTATCTTCTAATGTAGTAAGAAATAATACGGTTGATGGAAGATCTCGAATTAATTAGACAGCTTAAAAGTGGTGACGAAACGGCGTTTCGGCTCCTTGTAGATACATACCAGAAGTTTGTGTTGAACAACTGTTATAAGTTTGTGTACAACCGGGAAACTGCGGAAGATTTAACGCAAGAAGTGTTCATTGAAGTTTACAGATCAATTAATTTATTTAGAGCGGACTCAAAATTATCTACTTGGATTTATAGAATCTCGATTACTAAATCGCTCGATTATTTGAAAGGACAAAAGAGAAAGAAACGTTTCGCAATTCTTAAAAGTTTATTCGGAGAAGATGAAGTGGAAGAAAGAATATCGGCTCCCGATAACAATAGTCCGGACAAAATTTTGGAAAATAATGACAGATTAAAAGTGTTATCGTGGGCATTAAACAAATTACCGGAAAATCAGCGCATAGCATTTACGCTAAGCAAGAATGACGAAGCTAGTTATAAAGAAATTTCGGAAGTGCTGGGCGTGAGTGTTTCATCAGTTGAATCTTTGATTCACCGTGCCAAGCAGAATCTTAAAAAGAAACTTTACAGTTATTACAAAAAGCATCTTTAGGAAAGAGGGAAAGATGAAAAAAGAAGAACAAATATTAGAGGAAGTGGAAAAAACACTCAGTGCTATCGAGGCGCTTCCCAAGATTGATATTAATCCTTTTCTCTTCACACGCATTAAAGCAAGAATTGAAAAGGAACAAATTCGGCATGGCGGTGCAGTTAAAACCGATTTTGTGCTGAAACCGGTAGCATTAGCTTTGATATTAATTATAAACATAGTTACTACTGTTTACTTTTTCGGCTTCGGAAGCAGCCGTACAACAGAGACTTCTGTTGTTGATACTATGAAACAAGAATATGGTGTTACACAAATTCAATCAGATAATTATACATTGGAATAAACAATGGACTGGATGACACAAAACAAACTTATTAAATGGCTAATTGGAATTTTACTTGTAGTAAATATTCTAACCATTACAATAATCTGGATATTGGTTGCACGCGATAAGCTGCCCCCACAATTTGACAGAGTAGGAAAACCACCCGGCGGCGCGGAACTGCTTCAGAAAGAACTAAACTTAACGGAAGTTCAGAAGAAACAGTTTGAAGATGCGCGCAAAGAAAGCTTTGCACAAGCCGATGTTTTGTTTAAGGAATTAAACGAACTTAAAACCAAATACTTTGGAGAATTGCAGAATGAGAAAACGGATACTGTTTTAGTAAATAGTTTGTTAAGTAAAATAGGCGCAATACAAATTGATCTGGAGAAGCAGCGGTTTGAACATTTTAGATATTTGCTTTCCCTTTGCACTACCGAACAAAAAGAAAAGTTTAAGCCGATACTCAAAGAATTTCTGGTAGGCAAACCCCCTAGATTAAATGATAAAGGAAAACCGATGCCCGGATTTCCGGGTAAAGAGGGAATGAGATATAATATGCCTCCTCCTCCTCACGGCGTGAGACCCAATGAAATGATGCGTTAAAAGAATGAGCATTCCCGTTGCTCCTCTTGATGTTGCCTCACCGGTTATGGTTCCGGTGAGGCTTTTTTATAATAACAATATAGTAACCGGTTGTGTGAATTAGATTCGGGATGATAGTAAAAAGAAGTGAAAAGCAATTGTTCAAAAATATATCTGTGTAAATCATAATAAATCCGTTTGATCCGCGTTCCATTTTTTGATTAAATAATTGCTTTTTACTTCGTAAAGATTAATTCACACCACGGTTATATTATACTGATTCTCACTCCTTCCGCAAGTATTCTATACTCCCGTCGTCCAATACATTAAGATTCCTAAGAAAATAAAAACGAATTATGCGAAACGGTTCAACTTGTTCACTTCCGGTATTCAATGTAAATGATCTAGGCGGAAATAGGCATCACTTCTTGCTTATGAATCTTTCCGAATTAAATACAAAACAGATCGTAACGATGGGAATATCGCATAGAGTAAATTATTACCAAGTGATTTTGTGCGATACCGGCTGCGGGCACATTTGGATTGACTCCAACCGTTTCGAGTTGAAGGGGAAAGGATTATACGCGATATCGAAAAACCAAATTGTTAAGTATGCACTCAACTCTGCTTCTTCCGGCAAGGTGCTGTTCTTCTCCGATGAATTTATTTATCAGAATCCTACCGATCTGGATTGGATAAACACTTTGAGAATTTTTAACAGCTTTGAAACATCGTTGGCGGCGCAGCTTGCGCAAAGTGAGTATGAAGAGTTGATAGGATTATATAACAAGATTGAAGAAGAACTGAACGGGGAATCGGACTTTGCCCGTATGGAAATATTAAGCAGTCTGCTTAAGGCTTTTTTGTTTGTTGCGGAAAGAAATAAGCTGAAACGGAATCTTTCCCAAAAGGATAAGGACCGGAACAAAAATCATCTAAAAGAGTTTACACAGAAACTTGAAGAGAATTACAAGCAGATACGCGTGGTTAATTACTATGCTGACTTGTTAAACATTACTCCTAAAAAGCTAAACAGCATCGTATTTAATTCATTCGGGAAAACGGCAAAGAAAATTATAGAAGAAAGAATTCTTCTTGAAACAAAAAGACTGCTAACGCATACGGATTATTCCGTAAAAGAAATTGGAAGCAACTTAGGCTTTACAGACCCAACCAACTTTAACAAGTTCTTCAAAAAATATGTCGGCTCAACACCCGTTTATTTCCGTAATGTTCAAAAGATAGAATCGCACAATCAATAAGCGCTTATTTACCATTACCCAACAATACTTATCAACGATAATATTCTTGAAAAGCCGTTAAAAGTAACGGCTTTAACAGAATAATAATTTATAAAACGGAGAAACAAGATGATAAGCGGCGTTAGCGGTGCAAGTAGTTATCAGCTTCAGACTCAATCCTCTAGAGAAACAAAATTAACAGACGAGCAGAAACTGCAGCTTGAAGAAATATTATCTAAGTATGATTCAAGCAGTATCACATCCGATCAAACAAAAACTCTATTTGATGAATTGAAATCATCCGGCATAAGACCGGGCAAAGAAGTAAGAGAAATTATTGATGCAGCCGGATTTAAACCGCCGGAAAAACCGGAAGGTCCGCCGCCACCGGAACAAAAAGTAGAAGAGACCCAACAATTACCCGATTACTTATTAGAGTTCTTAGAAAAACAATCCTCCGGCGAACTTACTCAATCAGATTTAAACTCTTTGATTACCGAATTGCAGAACAATGGAGAAGTAAGTCAAGGTGTTCTTGTTGATAAAAAAGTATAACTGAAAATTATCGAAGTGTTTTCTCTTAACGCAGAAAGCACTTCATTCTAAACTGTAAAAACATTTCTTAATCACACTTCCGCAAGTTTCATTTTCTCCCGTCGTCCAATGTTATAGAACAACAAAACAAAAAGGAGTTATCATGAACGTAAAAAAATATTTGCTCGTATTCTTCATCTCTGCATTCTTGTTGAGTATAACATACGCACAGCCAAGACCGCAGCAGCCTCCGCCAAAAGAAGATATGCTGAAACAGCTGATAGAAAGATTAGACCTTTCGGCTGCGCAAGCAAAGAAAGTAGAAACCATTTTAGCAACGACTCAAAAACGTATGGAAGAGTTTAAGCTGGGTGCAGAAGGTGACGGTCCACCACCTATGGAAAAGATGGAAGAGATTATGAAGAAACAAGACAAAGAAATTGAAAAAATTCTTGATGATGATCAGCTGAAAGAATATGCAAAATTCAAAAAGGAAAGAGAAAGCCGCAGACCTCCTATGGGCGGGCGACCGGAACGGCAGAGAAACTAAAATAGCTATCAGCTATCGGCTGTCTGCAATCAGATAAGATGATATTAAACCCGGTGAATAGCCGGGTTTTTTTATTTGCTAACCGGCAGACAATCTCTCCTATTAACAGAGTAAAAGTATAAAAGCCAATCTCCTATTATTAGAAGGAGTTTTAAGGATACTTCTCGTCAGCCCTAGAGTAGCCGCAAGGTTTTCTCTATTGAAATTCTGAGCTTCCTTAAGTAAGTTGCAAATAGTAACAGTGGTTCCATTATAAAACAACTAATGGGGGAACCGAAAAGCAGTTCTGAATTTTGAATTATGAGAAATGAATTAAGAGCAGCGCCAAATAGATTTTCGTAAAGAGTAAATAGAAATTTTTCGGCAAGATGATAGATATGCAGTGTCTATTTTAGAATACTTTGATACTGGTACGTATTTAGAATAAATGGAATAAATAAATGCAGCATCGTGCATATATGTATTCCGTAGGCAATATTACGGTGCAGCATAAGTATAAGTTAGCACACAATTATATACATTAATTTTTCATTAAAGTGAATTGAATATGAAAAAAAGTAAAAATGACACAGTGGAATACAAAGAAAAAATTGTTGACATACGGTTATCTCAGATTGAAGTGAATATTCTAAATCCGAGAAAGCGATTTGTAGATACCGAAGAGGATGTATTAATTGAATCAATATTGTCGAAAGGACTATTAAATCCAATAATTGTATTCAAAAGGAGAAGAGATAATAAATTTGTCATATTGGATGGAGAAAGGAGATTCAGAGCTTATAAAAAATTAAACTACAAAGAGATTTCTTGCCACGTTTTGGAAAATGAACCTACTGAGTTGGAAAATCTTTCAATGATGTTTCATATTCATAATGTAAGAGAAGAATGGACTGACTTTGCTATTGCTCAAACCCTAGTAAAAGTGGTTTATGAAATGGGAAAGGATTTAAAAAAATTAAGTCGACAAGACAAAAAACAATTGTCGGAAACTACTTCACTGTCAGAATACAAAATAAATAAATACTTAGGTTTTTTTGACTACCCTCAATCGGTCATCAATAAATTTATGGAATCAGAGCTAAAAGAAACGCCAGACAAAGGTATGGATCCCGATATTTTAGCAGAAATGAGTCCACCACTTAAAATTATCGAAGAACATTTACCTGAATTTCTTAAGAAATATAGTAAGGAAAAAATTATTGATGCTTGCATTAAGAAAAAAGCAGAGGATGTAATCAAGACTAATCGAGATTTTAGATTATTGACAAAGTCTCTGAATGCAATGAAAAATGGTAATGTAAGAAAGGAATTGATGTTTGATAAGCTGGAATCCTTTGTTAAAGAACTATCGGTTACTCCACAAGTAATTTATGAAGATACTTCTGAGGCTTTGTATCAAATAGACTCAATTATAAAAAAATCGGAATCGCTTATAAAAGAATTGATGAATCTTAATCTAAAACAAATCACAAAAAATGAGAGAGCCCAATTAGAAAACAACTTGAAAATATTATCGAATTTATTGAGGAATAAACTAAGATAATATGACTCCTCTTGACAAAATAAGTGAATATTTTTTAAAGAATGGATTCATTGAATCAATAAATTATAAATTACCTAAATCATTATTATGGACTCCGGACTTAATATTTACAAAAAATAATAATGTCTATTTTCTTCTTTACAAAACAAATAATTCAATACCACAATCGTTTCTCGATAGAATTTTAGTTATTCCAAAAGAGAACATAATCCCACTTCTGATTTTTGCTAAAAAATTACATCCTACAGAGGAAAAAGCAATTTTATCAAACGGCATAAGCATTGGATACTTTATTAATGGTCGAATAGTAAATCTGATAATAAGAAAAAAACGCTCTAAAGAATTTGTTAAAAAGGAAATCCAAAAGAAACTAGAATCCATCGATATATTTGTTAGTTCAAAACAAGATATTGTTGAAAGAGAGTTTATAAAAGGCAGAATTCATTTATTAAGAGATGTAGAACATTATCCATTTTTCCCTCATTTAATAGAATATGATAAATTTAGTCTAAAGAAACTATACAAACATATTGACGAGGTAATGGCACAATGTGAGTGGATTATCATTTTGTTAGAGGATAATCATTCTGATGTTGTAAGTTATGAGATAAATAAAGCACTAAAAACTATCAGTCACAACAATATTTTTATGTTTGTCAAATCATCAAGTGAATGCAAATTAGCGTGGGATAAAGAAATAAAGAAAATAAAAAATCTAAAGAGCAAAACAATCAAATATTTACCTTATATAAATACGGTTGATCTTGAAGTTACTTTCTCAAAAGCAATTAGGATTCATATGAATGATTTATGTAAAAGGAAAAAGGTCCAGATATTTATATAGCAAATAAAAACATATTGTTAAAAGTGTGCTAACAAGCCGCTCAGCACGGACAGCGTTTTTCAGTGCGGCATTTGTGTAATTATAAAGTTGTATTTGCAAAGTTTTGTTGCTCTTTAAGTTAGTTTGTTCTAAGAAATATTATTATAAATAAAATAGTAGTTGCAACTATTAGGCATCCTTATTCTGGGCTGCCGGTTAGCGGCAACTTTGTTATGTGTTTAAGATATAACAGAAAATAATATTTCATTATAGGTGTTAAAGGAATTAAATATGGGTTATCAAGAAACTGGTAGATTTGGCAGAATAACAAAATCACTGAGGAAGAATGGATTCGAAAATAAGATGGAAGATATTCTGTTTGATTCGAAAAATTTTACGAGCTTGAAGAAAAAAGAACAGACCCAATATGTAGGAACAGTAGTTGAACGTATGGAGCAATTAATTGGTGAAGATAACACGAAGAAAGTATTATTTGAATGTGGAAAGAATTGTTGCGGAAAGTCTTGGACTGACTTTGCAAAGAAAATTTATAATAATTCAGACTCAATCGAAAATTTTATTGATAATTTGAATAAAGAGGAAATAAAGTATAATACCTTTATTTCGTTCCATAAAAACAAGAATACAATTCAAGTAAAAAGAACAAAATGTATTTGTGGTTTAATAAATAAAGGAGAGATATTTTCTCATACTAATCTCTATTGCAGTTGTAGTAACGGGCATATGTCGGCCTTTTTTAACTCCATCTTTAGAGTTGATGAAGTAGCTTTAGTAAAATCAATATATAATGGAAATGATAGTTGTGTTTGGGAGGTGTTGCTTAAAGTATAAACACAAATAAAGCTATTGTTATTAATCAAGTATAAAAAGAAACACATACCACGCCGCTCAACACCCGGCTAAGTGAATGGGCATGTTGGTTAGCGATAACATCGTTACCTTGCTAAGAATATGAGAGGATTTTTGAAATATGTATGAACTTGTAATTATTATAATTCTTCTGCTGCTAAATGGATTACTTGCAATGAGTGAAATCGCTTTTGTTTCTGCCAAGCGTTTCAAATTGGAAGAAAGAGCCAAAAGGGGGAATGTCTCGGCTAAAAAAGCATTGCTGTTATTAACGGAACCAGAAAAATTCTTATCGGCAGTCCAAATCGGGATTACGTTAATCGGAATTCTCGCCGGTGCATTTGGTGGTTACGCAATGGCTGAGGATTTGAAACCATTTTTTGACAATGTAGCTTTTCTAAAACCATATTCTATTGAAATATCTTTTTTCCTTATAGTGACATTGATTACTTACTTATCATTAGTAATTGGAGAACTTGTTCCTAAAAGTATTGCAATGAATAATCCGGAAAATATAACATTACTGATGGCGCCAATGATGTATCTAATTACAAAAGCATTTACTCCATTTGTTAGCTTTTTAAGTGTTTCAACAAAAATAGCATTGTTTCTTATACGTGTTAAAAAGAATGAAGAACCACCAGTTACAGAAGATGAGCTAAAATCGCTATTAACGATTGGAACATTGCACGGGACTTTTGAAAAAGAAGAATCAGAAATGATTAAAAAGATTTTTAGTTTTAACGACAAAAGAGTTCCGGCCATAATGATACCAAGAACGGAAATTGAATGGATTGATTCTTCTTTGACAAATCATGAGGTCTTCCATTTTATCACTTCGCATAATCATTCCAGATATTTTGTATGTGATAATAATATCGATAATTTACTGGGGTATATTGAAGCAAAAGAATTTTTAATAAAATATCATGTTGAACCTACTTTCGATTTCCGCATAATTATAAATGAAGTTCTGGTAGTCCCCGAATATATTTATTCTATTGACCTTTTTGAAAAATTTCGTAATCATAAAACTAATCTTGCATTAATAGTTGATGAATATGGTGGCACGCAAGGATTAATTACACTGCACGATTTGATTGAGGATATCTTCGGAGATCTTCCGGAAAAATATGAAGAGTTAGAACAGAGGATAATCAAGAGGAAGGATGGGACATTTTTAGTTGACGGTTCTACGGATATATCTAAAATAAGCGACTTCTTTTCGATCGAAATAGTTGCTACTGATTATTCAACCTTGAGTGGTTTTATAATGTATATACTTGGTAGAATACCTATCGAAGGAGATACCATAAATTATGGTATGTATCAATTCGAAGTGGTTGATATGGATGGTAATAGAGTTGATAAAATAATAATTAAAAAAGTGGTCGAAATCTAGATTTGTAAAAGTAAAAAAGGTTTAAGATGTACATTTTATTGATAATTATTCTGCTCATCATCTTGGTAATTTTAATTATGCCCGGCTATACCCCTTCAATAAAAAATGGTGAGGGAAAGAAAAGTATAGCGGAGCTTAGTAAAGTTAATCTCGGCAATTCCGAACAATGGGTTTTAATCCGCTCGGAAAATATTGATAATCCAATTCTGCTTTTAGTGCACGGCGGTCCGGGTACTTCTCAGCTGACATTAATGAGGAGAAATACACAATCATTAGAAAAACATTTTATAGTTCTTAATTGGGATCAGCGGGGCGCGGGTAAATCATACAAAGCAATTGCAGACAAAAGCCGAATGAACATAGATCAGTTTGTTTCTGACATTCACGAACTGACCGAATACCTAACCAAGCGATTCAATAAAAAGAAAATAATTCTAGCGGGACATTCTTGGGGTTCTGTTATCGGTGCGCTCGCGGTTTCAAAACGTCCCGAATTGTACAGCGCATATATTGGAATAGGTCAAATGTCTAATGCCGCAGAGAGTGAAAAAATATCTTACGAGTGGACACTTAGGCAAGCAGAATTAGCTAATGATGAGAAAGCTGTAAAGAAGCTTAGAGAGATTGGATGCCCGCCATACACTGGCGCGTGGAGAAAAAAGTTTATGACCGAGCGCCAAATACTCGGCAAGTTTGGCGGTGAGTATTACGGAAGTAAAATAGGTGCGTTTGGTGTTGTGATAAAAAATCTTCTCTTCTCAACAGAATATACTTTTATGGACCGGATAAACTTTTTCAAAGGAATATTCGAATCGGTAGAACTTGTATTCCCGGAACTGCTTAAAGTGGATTTGTTTACGCAAGTGCCGGAATTGAAAGTACCGGTCTGGTTTATGCTTGGCAGACACGATTATGAAGTGCCCTCAGCTTTAGCCGCAGAGTATTTTGATGTATTGAAAGCGCCGAATAAAACACTTGTCTGGTTCGAGAACTCTTCCCATATGCCTAACACGGAAGAGGAGAAACTCTTTAACCAGATACTTATAGAAAAAATATTGCCGACTATTGGCATTGCCTAAGCTGATAATGATTCATAGAATTGCAGTTGATAAAATGATTCTATTTAGAGAAAGCCGTAGAGAAAAAGGAAAAGCAGATGCAGATTGATTCATCAACAGAAAAGTTTGAACAGCCGATTACAATATTGCCGCAAGACATTGACTTGTTTGATCATGTAAATAATGTAGTTTATTTGCGCTGGGTGCAAGAAGTATCAACAGCTCATTGGTTTGCCGCGGCAACCGAAGCGCAGAAAGAATCGATCGGGTGGGTGGTAGTGCGCCACGAAATAGATTATATAGGTGCCGTCCGGTTAGGCGATGAAATTATTGGACGCACTTGGGTTGGAATGGCACAGAAGAATCTTTTTGAACGGCATGTGGAAATTGTTCGCGTGCGAGATAACAAAGTGCTTGCTCGCGCGCGTTCTATGTGGTGTCCTATTGATATGAAATCGCGCAGACCTACCCGCGTTGGTGAAGAAATATATAAACACTTTTCTGTGCCGGAAAATAAGGAGTAAAGAGACAGCAGTAGATGGTTATTATGAACAAAATTAAAGGACTTGTAAGATTAGTTAGATTGGAGCTTCCATTTTCGGCGGGAGTTTGTGTTGTAATGGGGCAAATGTTAGCTCTTGGAAAATTTGCATCTCCTATACTAACATTCTATGCTTTCGCTTCGGTGTTCTTAATCTCCGCATCAATATTGGTATCAAATGATTTTTTCGATGTTGAAACAGATAGAATCAACGCACCCCATCGCCCAATTCCTTCGGGATTAGTTTCGGCAAGCGAAGCTTTGATCTTCTCGGTAATTCTTTTACAGGCCGGGTTAATACTAAGTTATAAGATTAGCATAACAGCGTTATTGTGTGCAATTAGTTTATCAGTTGTTGGATTCTTATATAACCGGAAATTTAAGAAGAATGGTTTATTCGGAAATTTGCTTGTATGCTTTTCTGTGGGAATGACGTTTGTATATGGAGGTGTTTCGGTTGGACTGCCATTCAATGAAGTTGTTCTATTCTTCGGTGTTATTGCTGCGCTGATAGATTTGGGCGAAGAAATTGCCGCAGACTCTATGGATATTCAAGGTGATCAATTAATCAACTCGAATTCATTGGCAATAAAATATGGCAAGGAAAAGGCGCTTAAAGTAAGCGGTTTTATTTTCTTAATTGTTATTTTGCTTACGGTTGTTCCATTTGTAATGAATTGGTTTTCGGTTATTTATTTGATCCCGATCTTGGTAATGGATTTCGCGATTGTGTATTCGGCAGTTAAGCTGCTGAAATCTAAAGACGATGAAGGGCGCAAATATATCCGATGGATATATTTAGGCGCTACATTCGGTTTACTGGTTTTCTTAGTGATGAGACTATTTGGCATCTGAATCTGAATTAAAGAATTGTGGAGACTAAAAGAGTTGGTAAGCAAAATTGATTATTTTACAGAAGCGAAAAACAAAAATTAGACTTGATGAAGCTTTCTATAATCATTCCCGCTTACAACGAAGAAAAGAAGATTAAAAAAGATATTCTTCTGGCCGATAAATTTATTACGGAACAAAATCTATCCGGTGAGATAATAGTTGTAGATGATGGAAGCAGCGACGCAACATTCGAAAAAGCAAATAGTACCAGAGAGAAAATTCAAACCAGCTTAACTGTACTTAAGAATAAGAATAACCTTGGCAAAGGTTATACCGTAAGGAGAGGAATTCTTGAAGCAAAAGGGGAATATTCAGCTTATTGTGATGCCGGCGCTACCGTTCCGCTCAGTAATCTTTTAACCGGATTAAAAATGCTGACTGCTAACGAATGCGACATTGCGCACGGCTCACGAATGCTTCCCGGTTCAGTAATCAAAATATCTCAAGAGAAAGACAGAAAACTTACTTCTTCGGTAATCAGATTCTTGGCAACAAAATTTCTTGGTGTTCCTAAACATCTAACAGATACTCAATGCGGTTTTAAGATTTACAAATCGGAAGTCGCAAAGAAATTGTTTTCTGAAATGCGAACAAAGGGATTTATGTTTGAAGTGGAAAACATTCTGCGTGCTGAAAAGTACAAATACCAAATAAAAGAATTCCCGGTTGAGTGGAGCTGCGATAGAGACAGCCGGATTACTCTGCTTAGAACACCATGGAAAGTGCTTCTGGATTTAGCGCGAATAAAATTAATGAAGATTGATTAAGAAACGCCGGCAGTTGGGGGAATAGAGCCGAACTCGGTAACTTTTTTTGAATTGTTTTCATAAACAACTGCTGAAAGTTGCTTCTTGTTTTTTACAAACCCACTTATCAAATCGTTTTCCAATATCATAAAGGCAGTAGAGAAAGCGTCTGCATCGGCAGTGTTATTGTAGAATGCCCAGCTCCCCCCTTTATGCTCAACGGGTTTTCCGGTTAAGGTACTGATTATATGGTTCCCTTTATTTAATCCGGACGCGCCTATGGAAATATCAGCAAGTGAAAAAGTTTTGATAACTTGATTTTGATCAGCCGGATTGGAAATTGAAATCTCCCAACCTGAAGAGCCTTCCGGCGCTCCTACTGCTTTAATTGAGCTTCTTCCAGCGCTAAGAAGAGCGCATTTGATATTCCATTCGTTTAGAATATCGGCAACCGAATCAATAGCATAACCTTTTCCAAAAGCACCCAGGTCAATTACAATTCCTTCTTCAAGGATTTCTATTGAGTAGTCTTCATTGTGAAGAACAATGTTTTTGATTTGTGATTTCGTAACTGCTGATTCAATTTCTTCATCGTTTGGATTTCTAAGGGTGTAATCGGGATTGAGCCAGCACTTTAACAGAGCACCGCAAGCAATGTTAAATGCCCCGTTAGTTTCTTTGTGCAGTTCGATGCTTCTGCTGATGCAGTTAAAAGCATCCGCACCAAGAATAATCCTTTCGCCAAGTTTCAGATTGTTAATCCGGGAGATGTCGCTGTTCGGTTTAAATCTACTCAGTTCATTTTCTAGTCTGTCAATTTCCTTGATTGCTTCCCAAGCTGCTTGCTGCGCATAAGTTTTACTCTCGTGAACTATAATAAAGTCGAACAATGTTGCCATTGCAACATGAGTAAAGTGGTGAGCGTTTTTTATGTTGGAATAGTTTTGCACAACAATCCTTTAGCGGGAAAGAGCGTTATAGTAATTATCAAAATAATCTTTGCGAATATAGCCTCTAATTTCCTTGCCCGGACGGATTTCCACATACTTATCGAAAAGGGGAACATACAGATTTACGTGGCCAGCGGGCGCTTTGGTGTAAATTGTTTCAATCAGCTCGCCTTCAAGTTCCGGCGAAGCAATCACGATCGGAAACTTACACACATTTTCATTTATTCTATCATTCCATGAAGTATTCTTAAATTTTCTTAAATACCAAGGCAGGGGCCAGTAATCGTTTTTATCAGCAGCGATATAAATCGACATATTAATGTATTCACTTTGAACCGCCGTTACTTTTGTAAGAAATGATTCTATAGTTTTTACATCATTACCGGCATGAGAATAAACAAAAGGATTTTGTGGATTAGATGAATAAACAATGGAATTATAATATGACTGAACAAACATGAATATTCCGATTAGGCTTAGAAGCAGATACCAGTTGGCTTTTGGAATAAACTTCAGCAGTTCGGCAAATCCGAACGCTGCAATTAAAATCATTCCTTGCCAAAAGCTCATCATTGTCCATGGAGTTTTGTATGGAATTGCAGAATAAATAACAGTCATAATTACAGTGAAGATCGATAAGAATCGAATAAATTGAATTCCGTTTGAGTTCTTGTTTGTATTTGAGAAAGCGCGGGCCAATCCGAAAATAAAAAACATAAGAATAGGTAGTTCGCTAAAAAAGACTTCATCAACAATTCTGAATGAAACCAGCGAGAAGTAATAATAAAAAGGCTGAATATGTTCTGTATTGCTGCCGGCTTTACCAAAGTAATTGGCAAAAGTGAGTATAGAATCGAGCGCGCCGCGAGGATTTGAAAAGAAAGATGTAAAGAACAAAGTGGAAATTGTTATAAAAGTCGAGAAGAAAATCAGCAATGGTTTCCATGAAATAGAAAACTTCGACAATGCTTTGCGGCTGATAAATCTTAAAATGAAAAAAGAAACCGCTGAAGAAAATGCCGTAATGATAAAAGTCTCTTTACTTGCGAATGCCAGTGCAAAGAATAACGCGGAAAATATAATCAACGCTAGATTCTTCTTTGTTTGATAACGGTAAAGAAGTATGAGGGCTGAATAACTGAAGCTAACCAACAAAGATTCTTGAATGTAATAACGATTGTAGAAAACATTGATTGAGGAAAATCCGGTTAGAATTATTGCCGCAACTATAAATTCTTTACCAATTTCCTTCAAAAACAACAGAAGTAAAATTAGAATTAAGCCGCTAAAGACCGGGACGAGTCTAAGAGTAGTTTCAGTTACTTCCGAAATAGTTCTTTTGCCTAGTATCCATGCTGGAATTAAAGAAAAGTAGTTTAGTGTAGAACCATGATATTCAACCGGATTGTAGCGGTAATAATTGTTTTCAAGCAAGTAGCCGAACTTTACGGCATGGACGGCTTCATCAACGTGCATCGGCTTTTCTTCCAACCGGTAAACACGGATGAAGACACACAATAAAAAAATGGCGGATAGTAAAACTATACCGCCATTCTTAGAAAGGTAATATTTGCTATTTGCCGTAAACTGCAACTTCTATATAGTGGTTTAAGTCGTCTGCTGTACTGCCTTTGCTGAACAAACGTACGTAACGGGCTTTTTCTCCTTTTGCATCAATCAATTTGCCTTCGGCTGTTTCAACATAATGCATGTCTTTGCCCTTGCCTTGCTTGCTGCTGTTGTCAATATCATTGTTGAAAAGAGTTCTAACGTTCTTACTAAACTTTGCATCATCAGCAACTTGAACAATTACATCGTAATAAACTCTTGCTTGCATGTGATAATGCCAAACAACGATTGCGTATAGGTTATAATCTTTCTGTAAATCAATTACAATGTTCTGAGCAAAAGGTCCGAGTTCTACAAAATGTCCTTCGGAAGCATTTTTATCGCCGTCGGTTATGTAAGAGATTTCACCAATTACCGGATATTTATCAGTACTAGTGATTGGTTTTTTATGAGCTACGTTTGTAACACCTTTAGGTGCGTAGAATGGGGGTCTTGGTTTGCCGAGTGGTTTTTCCAAATTAGGAACGGCTAAGTTAGTCGGTGTACCAACAAACATAGGCTTAGGTAAATCTAATTTTATAGGTGCCAAATCTTTATTGGTTTGAGCGAAACTATGATTTGCAGACAGTATGAATCCAGCTACAATTAATAATAAAATACTACGCTTGAACATTATTAAACTCCTTTTGTATTCATTAACAACATACGATACTTATTTGGACTAAAGTCCACGTTTATTTTTCTTTATAATAACCCCACGCTTAAGCGTAGGGTTAAGCAAAACATCTAGGATAAGGGCTTTAGCCCAATATTTCATTTTTTATAATTATTCTATAATACTGAACAAAAATTACGCAAATAGTTAGAAGCAAAACAGACCAGCGGTGAACATCTGCTAAAAACTCTAAACCGTCAGTTCCAAACAAGGGATAGAGCATCAAAATGATTGAAAGCATTGCCGGAAGAATTAATGCGATAAGGAGCCAGTATAAAACTTTGAGCATTATTTGAGAATCTAAAGTCTTTTTCAGTCGGTAATCGTCGGCTAGCTTTTTAAGCTCTTCCAAAGACAACTGATTGCTGTTCGAAAAAAGGAAAACAAACGCAACCAGACAAATACTTGCCAGCAGTGCAGTTGAAGCGTGGATCATCATAAATAATCCGCTCATGTGATAGCCAAATACTACCGGAAGGAATGCTGTTACAAAAAGTATAATGAACAAAGCAGCACATAAATGAACTGTAACAGATTTTATCTTCTGGAAAAAAGTACCCGATTTATTCCGCCAGGCAATTACAAGGTTCTCCTTAAAATCTTCTCTACAAAATTGCCAAACATTTTTTGGAGCAATCTTGAGAGGCTTCAGCTTTCTAAAGAGATAAACAAGTAGTGCTGCTATTAGTACTATTGAAACAACTCTAAAAATCAAACTTACCTCGCTAAACTTTATCTTTTGTTGCTTCTCTTGCTATAACTAAAATTCCTTTAGCAGAATAAATTAGGAACACAAAGAGAATCAGAATGAAAGAGATGATGATAATCCCTTTGAGCCAAGGTCTAAAAAAGAACGAAAATGAAAACGCTTTTTGATAAACTGTATTCAAACCTTCAAACTTCGTCATTGTAATTAATGTGTCTGCTTCAGACTTAAGGGAAGATTCAACATTAACTTTACCGTAAAGAAAGTTGGAACTTGCAGAGTGGCAGTCGCCGCAGCCGGAAGCCCCCAAAGCTTGAGAAGCGGGGCGAACACTATGCGCAATAGGCCAGCTGTATGCTTCAGCTGATTCATGCTCACTCTTTCTTAATCTTGTTCCATCTAGCTCAATTACTTTTCCGCCGGTTACATAAACAAAACTTGTGTTTTTCTTTTGAAAGCTTCCGTTTAATTTTTTGAGAACGGAAATCATCATGCTATCGCTGATTGAATGCCACTTGCCGTAATTAAGTAAAGTATCCAGCTTAATTCTACCGGAAACGGAATTGGCAATTTCATCAATTGAAAGAGGTGTAATCTTATCTCCATTCTTAGATGCCCAGAACGAAGGCCAAAGTAAATTGTTCGGCTCGATCATTCCGTTTTCATTTCTTACATAAACCGGAGTTTGTATGTGTGGGAAGTAATCACCTTGCTTGTTGGATTTTCTAATTCCCAGTTTATGCGCTCGCGAAGTCTTTACTAAACTGCTTCTATCATTGGGCAAAGAACCGGAATGGCAGACAGTACATTCTAGCTTATCAAAATGAATTTGCGGAATACCTTTGTGAAGAGGAACCGGAGCGCCATTCATGCCAACTTTTGCTTCGCCGTTTCCTAAATGGCATCCCTTGCATGAAAATGAAGCAACTCTAAAATTATTCTTATCGGCTGCTTCACCTCTGTATCCGCGAATCATATCATGATCGATCCCGTTGCGGTGACAGTCGGCGCATGTCATTCCCTTTTGAAGATGTACATCTTCATCTTCATCCCACTGATTATAATTTTCAGCTTGATAGGTAACACTTGAATGGCAATAGTAGCATCGTTCTTTTTTTGCTTTTCTAGTTATATCAAAAAATATTTGGTTGTTGTCGTTAAACTTAGCTTGATCGTAACTAATGCTTGGCGGAGCTGTTGTTCGTCTATCCACATCAGCATAAGTCAAAGAATTGTAAATATCAAAGTTATCGGGCATCTTGGAAGCATTGCCTTTCACTTCGGCAATAGCGCTTGCAGCAGCGGCAGCCCATTTAAAATTTTGCTTCTGCATCTGTGCTGAATATTCGGCGGGGTCATATTCCGGATTTGCATCATGGCAAGCGAGACAGTTTACATCAAGCTTTCCCGAAACTTCCCAGCGGAAGAAATCATCCGGATTTTGCAAGCTATCTGTTTCTCCGCTTCCGCCGCCGGGATAATGCGTTCCAAATAAATCCAAAAATTTGAAAGAGGAAATTCCGAGAGCTGAAGGTGAATAAGTTCCTTTCCATTTTCTTTCGGAAACCGGAATTACTGTTAAATTTCCCCAGTCAACATAAATCCATGGTTCGCTTTTTCTTCCCGGTTTAACTTTTGGATTGGAAGCGTTGAAGTGAAAACCTTTGTTGATTACTTCGTATGAATGACATTCGCCGCAAGTGTATTTTGTTGAAAAGGGAAGAAGCGGATTGTCGTTCTTCAAAACAAGTACGCTGTCGGCATCAAATAATTTTATTAAGTGAACTGGAACTGATCTGCTTCCGTCTCTTAAATCACCAATCTTGTTTTGTTGAGTGAAGATCGTTAGTCCAATAGAAAAGAATATTGCCAGAAATATTACCGCAGTAGTTTTGGAATAGTTTGAGAAATGTTTCATGGCTAAATCTTAAAATCTGATGGATTGAGTTTTACTTCCCGTTTGGCTTGCACGGCTTCATTCACTTTGAGAACTGTTACGGCTGTCTCATAACCAATTTCCGGTGGACAGTTTAATTTTTCCAATCCTCTGACTGAATTAAAAAAGTTTTCAAGATGAGGTTTATGATAGGGATCGTTAAACTTAACGGGTAGGGTATGTTTAGGTGGAGCTACAGTTTCTCTTGCATCCAAAACTACAGAAGAGGCCGCGGCTGGTGCATCACTGGTCGGCGATTCAACAATTCCTTTTTTTATCCACTCATCCCAGCTTGGCGCTGCGGGTTCTTTGTAAATACCAACCCGTCCGGCAGATTCCGAAATTGTTAACGAACCGGCGTCTCCCATAAAGCTTTCGTAATAACCTTGGCTGCTGTTTGTTGTTATCGTTTGATAGAAAGCTCTAACAACACCATTCTTAGTTTTGTAACGGAATGTAGCTAAAACAGAATCGTACCATTGGTGAGTGTTCTTATCATAATAATCTGTTCCGCCGCTTGCCATAACTGAAATTGGATTCGCATTTAGGAACCAGCTGTAAATATCAATTTGATGCGAGCCCAAATCTACTATTGGTCCGCCGCCAAGATTTCTGTACCAGCGCCAGTTGCGGTGCTGATGCATGTTTTCGAAACCATATTTTTTTAATGTACCAAGCGGAATAGCTTTTCCATCAGGCCAGCCGTTATCCGGCTGAACTGCTCTGTTCCACTGTCCGTTAATAGTAGTAATCTTTCCTAGCAAACCAGCTTCATTAATTACTCTTCGGTAGCAATGCAAGTAATAAGGATTGCTTCTTCTTTGATGACCAATTTGGCAAAGTTTTTTTGTTCTGCGAGCTGCTTGAACAATTTTTCTTGCGCCTTCAAGTGTATTGGACATTTCTTTTTCGCAATAAACATGCAAGCCGGCTTCCATACAATCAACAGCGTGCTGAGCGTGCCAGAAATCGGGAGAGGCAATCAGAACTGCATCCAAACCTTTTTCTTTATTCAGCATATCTTCGTAATCAACATAAGCACGAAGTTTGTGCCCATACTTTTCCAGCAGACGGAAAACTCTTTGCTGATTGTAGGATTCCCAAATATCACACACCGCTTTGAATTTGATATTGGGAATTTTCAAACAAGCGCTAAAGAGAGCTTGTCCTTGCGCGCCGCATCCAATCAATGCTACATTAAGAGGTTTATTCTTATCAACTTTAGCAGAGGTAATTATGTAAGGCGCCAGAACTAAGCCGGCGCCGATTGTTGAAGAAACTTTTATGAATTCTCTTCTATCTAAGTTTTTTTCTGATGTCATTCTTTATACTCTTAAGAAAATCTTTTATTGCGAAAATAGGAAACTCAAAGGTTTGAACTAAAGTCCATAGTAAATAAGTTACTCAATAGCCCCATGCTTAAGCATGGGGCTATTGTAATTAAAAATATACCGGGGCTTTAGCCCCAAACAAAAAAAGTGCTTTATTCCAAAGACCAGCCGTCTCTATATTGAACATGCATAAATGGATTAGCTTCCGGCAAGTTTGTAATTTCCATTTTAACCGGATCCCATTCGAGAACTGTGTTCTTATCTTGCATTCTAACGGCAATATTTCCCAGCAGCATAACTTCGGTTAGTTTTCCGGAGTATGAAAAATCTGTAGTGCTCTTTGTGCCTTTCTTAATCGCTTCGATCCATTCAAGTTGAATTCCCGGTGAGCGAGGAATAGTTTTTTCCGGTCTTACATATTCTTGCATTTTGGTTTCGGGAATTATTCTAACACCGGTGCCATATGTGCCATGCATAATTTTTCCTTTAGAACCATAGAAAAGAACTCCGCCGCCGCTGTCACCCATTTTTCTTCCCGGTTCTAATTCTTCCGGACGAGGTGGCATTAAGCCGCCATCATACCAAACCAATTTTACCGGAGGTTTATTTCCTCTTGCCGGAAACTGATAAGTAACCATTGACGAAAGAGGGTAGTAATCTTCATTAAACTTTGTTGAAGAAGCTTGAACAGTTAGCGGATGACCTAAATCCAAAGCCCAGAAAGGCTGGTCAATAAAGTGAGCGCCCATATCGCCTAGTGCGCCGGTACCATAATCCCAAAAGCCTCGCCAGTTAAAAGGATGAATATCTGGATGATAAGGACGAAGCGGAGCTGGTCCTAAAAATAAATCCCAATCCAATGTGGAAGGAACATCTGGAGTTTCTGTGGGACGTTTCAAATCACCTTGAGGCCAGATTGGTCTGTTTGTCCAAACGTGAACTTCGTTAATGTCACCAATAGCGCCGTCCCAAATCCATTCATTTAATAAACGAGCTTCTTCGCCAGCATGTCCTTGATTACCCATTTGAGTTACAAGGTTTTTTTCTTTTGCAACTTCAGCTAATCTTCTGGCTTCATAAATTGTATGTGTCAATGGTTTCTGAACAAAAACATGTTTCCCGGCTTTCATAGCTGCCATTGCAATAATTGCGTGTGTATGGTCCGGAGTAGAAATAACGACTGCATCAATATCTTTCTGCTTCTCTAGCATCACTCTGTAATCTTTATAGAAAACAGCATTCGGGAATTCTTCTTTAAGTTTCGGATTTAATGTTTCGTCAACATCGCAGAACGCAACAAGATTTTCTCCGGCACAAGCGCGTGCATCCGAATTACCCTTACCGCCAATTCCAACAACCGCAATGTTGAGCTTATCGTTAGGTGATTTTCTGTTAAAACCATATAAACCGCTTGGCAGAATAGTAAAAGCAGCTGCGGCCATACCCGTTTTAGCAATAAATTCTCTTCTGCTTAATTGATTGCTTTGGTCTGGTGAAATCTTTTTCTCTTTTTCCATTTTCTTCTCTTTGTTTGAGTGGAAATTATTTATTAGTAAGAAATTTATGTGGCTTAAAATAAGCTGGCGAGAGTTTATGTAAGAAAGCTGTTTCCATTTGTACCGAAGTTTTGAATGATATTTCAATTATTGGTTTATAAGGCTTTCACTAACAATCTAAAATTATCTAAAAATACTTTTTGAACCCAAATTTTTCTTTGAAATTTTTTTTGGCTTGCTGAAGGATAGTATAATACATAGTGTGGAAAAAGAATGAACATCTTCTTTATTCATTTCAATATGAAAAGCTGGAGGGAAGAATTGCGATTCGGAACAGAGAAAATGAAAATCGCTGTTTATTGGTTTCTTGTCTTAAAGCAAATTTGATATATTTGTCCAAGAAAAGTAACAACACGATTTGGCAGTTCAGTACAATTGAATAGATTCCTTTAGATTAACAAATAATTCATTTTATTCTTTTCGTTAAAGGAGCTTTGCATGAATGTTCAAGTCCGTTTATCAATTATGATGTTTCTTCAATATGCCATTTGGGGCGCGTGGTATGTAACTGTTGGTAATTACATGGGCGCAATTGGAATGTCTGATGTAATTCACTGGGCATACACAGTTAGCCCAATAGCAGCAATAGTTTCCCCATTCTTTCTCGGTATGATCGCCGACCGTTACTTCGCTACAGAAAAAGTTTTAGGTGTTCTCCACATTATAGGCGGACTCGCAATGTTTGTAGCTCCGTTTGTTGCAGAAGGAACAAATGCTTCACCTACTTTCTTTATCATACTTCTTCTTATCAATATGTTATGCTATATGCCTACGGTTGCGTTAACAAACTCTTTGGCATTTCATCACATGACAAATCAAGAAAAACAATTCCCGATTATCCGCGTGTTTGGTACAATTGGATGGATTGTGGTTGGAATTATAGTTAGCAAAGTTTTAGGCGCTGATGAAACCGCAATTCCGCTAAAGATTGCCGGTGTTCTAGGCGTGCTTATGGGATTCTTTAGTTTTGTACTGCCTCACACACCTCCGTCAAATAAAGGTGAAAAAGTTACTGCGCGTCAAATTCTTGGTATTGATGCGTTGAAGCAATTAAACACAAAGCCGTTTATTGTGTTTATAATAAGCGCGTTTTTGATTTGCATTCCTCTCTCTGTTTATTACGCATACGCACCGGTGTTTGTAAATGGCAGCGGAATTGAAAACCCGGCTTTCAAAATGTCGTTTGGTCAAATGTCGGAAGCATTTTTCATTCTTATCATGCCTTTGTTATTCTCTTATATCGGGATTAAGAAAATGCTCTTAACCGGAATGGCTGCTTGGGTTCTTCGTTATGTGCTGTTTGCTCTCGGCGCGCCGGATACAGTTGTTTGGATGATTCTAAGCGGAATTATTCTTCACGGAATTTGCTACGATTTCTTCTTCGTTGCCGGCTTCATTTATGTTGATAAGAAAGCCACAAACGAAATACGTGGACAAGCGCAAGGCTTTGTTGTGCTTGCTACTTATGGTTTAGGAATGTTGATTGGTTCCCAAGTTGCCGGATATTTATTTAACGGAATGATTACTGCTACCGGCAAAGAAGCTTTAGCGCAGTGGCAAAATTTCTGGTGGGTTCCGGCAATTCTTGCGGCTGTAGTTTTAGTATTCTTCGCAATCTTCTTTAATGATAAGGAAGTGGATAAGAAAACAGTTTGAGAAAAATAAATTTCAAAGAATTATTGCTGATATGAAATATCATTTTTATTGCGTTAATAATAGACCTTTTTGTTTTTATGAAAATAGTTACGAGGAGTCGAATGCCGAATATATTAAACGTATTCAGCCTCGTTTTTATGAATTTATCGCAGAACAAAATATTAAGGTGATTAATAACAAAAGGGCTACAAAGGAGAAGAAGCAATTTGCTGCGATTTCACTAAGGAATTATTATTCACAAGCACTTGAAACTTTATTCGCCTTAATTTTTGCGACGTTACAGGCTCCCAAATGTATTCATGCTTGGATGCGTCAGTATAAGAATTGTGAATTAAATGAATTAATAAAAAAGGTAAACAATTCTGACCCGATCAAAACACGATTTACAAAAATTCAAAATATTAGCTGGGAGAGCATTGTAAATCTTATTTTTCTGTATTATGATGAAAAAGAAACTAGTTCTAAAAGGACCATTATTGAGAATTTTTCCAGGCTTCTTTCTTGTTTTGCAGAAGATTATCTCGATGAATCTTTTAGTAACGAGTATAATAATATAAAACACGGCTTAAGAACTAAGATTGGCGGAAGTATTGTTTCGATTAGAGAAACTAATAGAAGCGGTAAATTGAAAGAGGATTCTGATTGGCAAAACCTTCTGGAATCGGAATATGGTTCGTCTTTTTATGTTGACGAAAAACTTTTGGATAGTAAAAATCATTTCAGGATAAAATTACACTCTGTTAACTGGGATCCAGAAAACTTGTATCATGGTATATATTTTATTTGTCTCTTTTTGGAAAATCTTTTAACATTTCTCAAGAAGTTTAATAATATTAAATCCGATAAATTATTATACAAATCAGTTGCACCATCTGAAGTATTTGATTCACCATGGAAGAATGTTTCTGGACTTGGTTCTTACACAATGGATTTGGGTTTTAATTACAGTCAAGTTAAACTATTTCCTAAAAGTAAAATAATGTCAGTATATGATTTACCAAAAGATGAAGTAGGATAGCAAACATCTTAATGTACAATATTAAGTCGCACCTATGACTCTCTTGCATAGAAGAGCAAACCGTAGTAATCGATGTATTGCTTTTGTTCTTAACGCGTTAAATTTTAATGGCAGAAAGAATTGGTTTAGGAATGGAAAGAGCGCAAGAAGCGGCTAGAAAATAAAAAAAAATACCAAAGAAGAAGTTGAATTTATTTAGTGGAAGTAATGACTAAAGAAACAAGCATAAAATTATTCGAGGCAAAGCAAATACGTTCTTCATGGAATGATGATGAAGAAAAATGGTATTTCTCCGTTGTGGATGTTGTTGCTGTTTTAACAGAAAGCCCCAATCCCCGCAACTATTGGAAAGTTCTAAAGCACCGCATGTTAAAAGAGGGAAATCAGTCGGTTACAAATTGTAACCAACTGAAACTGCAGTCCTCAGATGGTAAGCTTTACCTTACCGATGTAGCTGACTCAGAACAGATTCTTCGATTAATACAATCTATTCCTTCACCAAAAGCAGAACCGTTCAAACTTTGGCTCGCAAAAGTTGGTTATGAAAGAATTGAAGAAACCGAAGATCCGGAAAAAACTTTTGACCGCGCTATGGAAACGTATCTCCGTAAAGGTTACAGCAAAGAATGGATCAACCAGCGCCTAAAAAGTATAGAAGTCCGTAAGGAACTTACAGATGAATGGGAAAATCACGGTGTAAAAAAAGGTGAACAATTCGCAATTTTAACTGACGATATTACTAAAGCATGGTCTGGTTTCAATACTAAGGAATATAAAAGATTCAAGAATTTGAAAAAGGAAAACCTTCGGGACAATATGACTAATCTTGAACTGGTTCTTAATATGCTTGCGGAAGCTACTACAACAGAAATTTCAAAAGAAAAGTATCCGGCAACTTTTGAAGATAACCGTGTAATTGCCAAACAAGGTGGAATTATTGCTGGTAATACCCGCAAAGCAATTGAAGCTAAAACGGGTAAAAAGGTTGTTACAAAAAAGAATGCTAAACAACTTGGCAGTACAGAAAATAAACGAAAATTGAAATAATGCTTTACTATAATTCAACTGTCAAGCATTACTTGTCAGTTCAAACTAAATTGAAAAATGGACTAAGCCCAAAGAGTAAATCCCAAGTTTTTAAACAATTTATAGGATTTTAAAGGAGGTTTTAATGGCAGAAAGAATTGGCGTGGGAATGATTGGCGCCGGATTTAATGCGCAGTTTCATATTCGTTCTTGGGTTTCTGTTCGCGATGCGGACATAAACGGAATCTTTGACAGAAATACCGAAAGAGCGCAAGAAGCGGCTTCGCTTGCAAGAGTGTTAAATGTTGGACAGCCGAAAATATTTAATTCGGTTACAGAAATGGTTGCCGATCCCAGCATTGATGCAATTTGGATTTGCTCTCCAAACTTTACCCGCATTGAAGTAATGGAAGAGATTGTAAATGCTGTTGAATCGGGCAAAGGAAAATTAAAAGGCGTTGCTTGCGAAAAACCACTCGGAAGAAATGTTGCCGAAGCAAAGAAAATGGTTGAGCTTGTTAAACGTGCCGGTTTGTTGGACGGCTATCTTGAAAATCAATTGTTTGAGCCAACAGTACAACGCGGCAAAGAGGTTATCTGGAAACGCGGCGCTTATTCTGCCGGCAGACCATATCTTGCCCGTGCGGCAGAAGAACATGGCGGACCTCATTCACCTTGGTTCTGGGAAGGTACTTTGCAAGGGGGTGGTGTGATGAATGATATGATGTGTCACTCCGTTGAAGTTGCTAGATTTCTTTTGACTGATCCTACGAAACCTAGAACATCTTTAACTCCGGTTAAAGTAACTGCACATGCTGAAAATTTGAAATGGCAAAGACCTCACTATGCAGATATTCTGAAAAACAATTCTGCGGGTAAGCTGGATTATACCAATCGTCCCGCAGAAGATTATGCGCGCTCTGTTGTTGAATATGTAGATGACGCCGGTGAAAAGCTAATTGTTGAGACATCAACATCGTGGTGTTATGTTGGCGCCGGTTTACGTTTAAGTATGGAATTGCTAGGACCGGAATACTCGATGCAGATTAACACACTTGATACCGATCTCAAAGTTTTCTTCAGCAGAGATGTACGTGGAAAAGTTGGAGAAGATTTGGTTGAAAAACAGAATGCTGAAATTGGATTGATGCCGGTAGTTGGCAACGAAGAAAATACATATGGCTACGATGTTGAAAACCGTCACATGGTTCGTTCTTTCATTGAAGGAAAGAGACCGATGGAAAATTTTGAAGACGGATTAAACGTAACAGAATTGCTGATGACCGGATACATGAGTGCCGAACAAGAAAAGACAATTGTTTTCCCTCCGCCAAATCTTGATACTTTTGTTCCTAAGGTAGCAAAAGGCGAGTGGAATCCACGCGAAGCGAAGTCTTAGTTGTGAACTATAATCCTATTTAACTTTTTGAAGAAAGAAACATACATATCAAAAAATAGAACGCGGATAACGCAGATTAAACGGATTTACGCAGATTTGATCCGCGAAAATCAGCACAATCCGTGTCATCAGCGTTCTATTGAAACATAATCTGATTTTGAATAATCAAAAAAGAGGTTTACATGTTAAACTTGAAAAAAATGCTGGCAGTAATTCTGGTTCTAGTTATGGCAAGTAGTATTAATGCACAGCAAGCGAAGGAAGACGTTGATTACAAGAATGTTAAAATCCGTGAGTTCAAAGTTGCAGTCCAATGCTGGACATTCAGAAAATTTACTTTTGTTGAAACTCTTCAAAAAGTAAAAGAACTCGGCGTTAAATATCTGGAAGCATATCCGGGACAAAAACTTGGCGGCGATGATCCAAACGCAATGTTTAATTATGATATGAGCGAAGCAAACATTGCTTTTGCAAAGAAGAAATTAGATGAAGCTGGAATTAAACTTGTAAATTTTGGCGTTGTTGGATTCGAGAATACCGAAGCCGCAACGAAAAAAGTATTTGAATTCGCTAAGACAATGGGGATTCAAACAATAGTTACAGAACCAAGTGTAGATGATTTTTCTTTGCTTGAGAAATTTGTAAAGCAGTATGGAATAAATGTAGCAGTTCATAATCATCCGGAACCATCAAAGTATGCAAAACCGCAAGTTGTGGTTGATCATATTAAAGGATTAGATGCGCGTATTGGTTCTTGCGGCGATACCGGACATTGGATGAGAACTTCAGTAAATCCTATAGACGCGCTCAAAATGCTTTCCGGAAGAATGATTGAGCTTCACTTAAAAGACTTGAATGAATTCGGAAAGAAAGATGCTTATGATGTTCCGTTCGGCAGCGGCAAAGCCAACATTCATGATATTCTTGCTGAACTTACTTTGCAAAATTTCCAAGGCTACTTAGTAATTGAACATGAAAACGCAAAGGAAGTTGATAATCCATCTCCATCAATTAAGAAAGGATTGGAATACATAGATGGAATTACTTACTACAAAGGTTTTCAAGAACTTCTGAGTAATAATGGGAAAAGGTATGAAAAGCATGGTTGGAACCATTACGGTCCGGGCTACTTTGAACTAGATCCTAAAACCGGCGTGATGACATCAAGCGGCGGTATGGGGTTGTCTTGGTTCAGTGAGAAAAAGTATGGCGATTTTATTCTCGATCTCGAATTCAAATGTTTAGCGCCAAAAACTAATTCGGGTGTTTTCCTTCGCGTTCCGGAATTTGTAACTAGCGATGATTATATCTATCACTCATTTGAAATTCAAATTGATGACGCTTCCGATCCGAAACATCAAACCGGCGCTGTTTACGATGCTGAACCGGCTAAGGAAAAAGCGTTCAAACCAACCGGTGAATGGAACCATTACAGAATTTCTTTCATTGGTGATGTAATTACAGTTGTGTTAAATGGAAAAGAAATTGTTAACTGGAAAGCAGAACCGCGCGGAAAGATTAAAGACTTTGCAAAGGAAGGTTATTTCGGTTTACAGAATCATGATAGCGATGCAAAGGTAAGTTTCAGAAATATTTTTATAAAAGAAGTAAAATAAACTTTGAAGTGTTTTAATAAATCTTCGTGCCTTGGT
>Ga0172380_10000900_pt1 | contig 53512 bp, 38 predicted proteins | sample Leawe162metaG_FD_119747 | JGI IMG/M metagenome (GOLD analysis project Ga0172380, IMG submission 119747) | Leachate microbial communities from a municipal landfill in Southern Ontario, Canada - Leachate well 162 metaG | ecosystem: Engineered > Solid waste > Landfill > Unclassified | place... | reverse complement strand
TGCAGCGGTTCGCGGAGATGAGCGCGACGAATACGAACTGGACGATCCGGCAGACCGGGCCGGGGAATCGGAGGTCGTGATGAACGAGGGCATGCAGATGATCGAGGCGCTGCCGGTGCACGGGCCCGGCCCCGATCACGTGGCGACCGAGGTGCTCCTGATCGGGCGATCCGGGACGCCTCGACTGCTGACGATGGCCGACCTGCGCGCGCTGGAGCAGCCCGCAGCGCTGACCGAGGACTTCATCTGCCGTGAGGGCTGGTGCGTGCCGGGGTTGCACTGGGAGGGCGTCATGCTCGCCCGCCTGCTGGAGCTGGTGGACACCGGCGACGCCGCGCACGTGGAGGTCGCCTCGGGCGGGTTCGCGACGCAGCTCACCGGCGACGAGGCCCGGAGCGCGCTCCTCGCGACGCACCTCGGCGGCGAGCCGATCGCGCGGCCGCACGGCGGCCCACTGCGGCTGATCGTGCCGGGCGCGGACTGCTACACGAGCGTGAAGTGGGTCGAGCGCATCGAGGTGCTGGGCACGCCACGGGAGGACACCGCGCGCGCGATCGCGCTGGCACGACTGGAGCGCGGGGCAGGGCCGCGCGCAGCCGCTAGCGCTCCGTAGCGACCTCCGGCTCGCGCACCACGACGAGCACGAGCACCGCAGCAAGCGCGAAGACCGTACCCGTCGCGACGAAGCCGAGCGCGAGCGAGATGCCTCCTGCGGCCGCGGCGACGATCGGGCCGGCCATCATCGCGAGCGCCTGCACGCTGCTCACGAGGCCGAAGCCTGCGCCTCGACGGTCGCGCGGGACGTGGGTCGCGATCAGCGTGTTCGTGGCTGGCACCAGGGTCGCCTGCACCAGCGAGACGGCTGCGAACAGGGCGATGTAAGCGGGCACGTGACTGGTGACGGCGAGCATCGCGGCGCCCGCCGCGGCGCAGAGCGCGCCGACCCAGAGCGTGACGCGCAGGCGCCCCACGCGCACCCAGCGCTGCGCGATCACCAGCACGCCCACGACCGCGGCGAGCCCGGAGAGCGAGAACGCCGTGCCGGCGAGGCCGGCCGCACGCTCGGCGCCCGCGATCTGGCGCAGCGCCAGCGGCGTGAGCAGCCGCAGCACATCGGTCATGGCGAAGAGCAGGAAGAACACGGCGACCGCGATGTAGAACTGCCCGGGGAGCACGCGCCAGAGCGGGCGCTCGACGGGCACCTCGGTGGAGCTGGCCTCGCTGCTGCGGCGGGCGCGCACGGCGTCGCGCGGCACGAGGAACCAGACGACAGCCGCGGCGGACATCGGCAGGACGGCGCCCGCAAGGATCGTGCCTCGGAAGCCGAGCACGAGGACGAGCGCCGCGCCGAGCGCGGGGCCGATCGTGGTGCCCAGGTACTGGCCGCCGGTGAGCAGGCTCAGCCCTCGACCGAGGCGCTGCTCGGGGACGCTCACGCTCATCAGCGCGGTCGCGGCGGGAATGAAGCCGCTGAACAGCCCCTGCACCATGAACGCGATCGCGACGTGCCACGGTGCCTGCGCCGCACCGACGATCGCGATCGTCGCCGACGCGAAGAAGAGCGCGCGCACGAACATCAACTTGCGACCGAAGCGATCGGAGACGATGCCCCACGCGGGCCCGCTCACGATGCGGCCGACGCCCAGCGAGACGCTGGCGAACGCCGACCAGAACAGCGAGGCGGCATCGCCGCCCGCACCGAGCTCCTGCATATAGAGCGGCAGCAACGGCACCCAGAAGTTCATCGCCATCGACGCGAGGAACGCGCCGAGTGCGATGCTCAGCATGGTGCGCGTGGCGGGGTCGACGCGTGGCGCGTCGACCGCCGAGGCGGGGTTCGTGGTGGCCACCGCTGCTCGCTCTCCCGAGTTCCGGACTCGGGTCAGTCTACGCCTGGGGGACGCATGGGCCACGTACGTGATATCACGTGGGGGCGGACGCGACGCGGGAGGGAGCGAGCGTGCTCGGCTTCGGGATCGTGGGACGGTACTTCGAGGCGCCCGAGGGCGCGAGCGAGGTCGAGCGCCACAACTTCCACCACGCCTTCCGTGAGTCCGCGCTGATCGGCGTCATCAACGCCTCGATCGCGTTCCTGCCGGTGTTCGTGGCACGCCTGGGCGGCAGCAACTTCGAGGTGAGCCTGATCACCTCGCTGCCCAGCCTGACGGGGGTGCTGCTGGCGATCCCGCTGGGGACGTTCATGCAGACGCGGCGCAACATCATGCCGTGGTACGCCCGCGGGCGGATCGGCAGCCAGCTCTCGTACGCCCTGATCGCAATTGCCTCGATGTTGCTGCCGGCGGATCGCGTGGTGCTGGGCATCCTTGCCGTTTACGCCTGGGCGACGGTCTTCCAGACCGCGACGAACGTGTCGTTCAACATCGTCATGGACGCGACAGCGGGGACGCAGGGGCGCTTCGAGTTGATGAGCCGGCGCTGGTCGATCATGGGCGCAGCGCAGGCGCTGTCGCTGCTGGCGGTGGGTGCGATCCTCGCGCGGCTGCCGTTCCCGGTGAACTACCAGGTCATCTTCGTCGGCTTCGCGCTGACCGGCGTGTGGGCGTACCAGTACGGCTCGCAGATCCGTGTCCCCGACCATCCGCACGCCGCGCGCGGTGATGGCGGCGAGGCCATGCTGGCGAGGCTGCGAGGCATCGCGAGGCTGGTGACGGCGGAGCGCGCGTTCCTCGGCTTCGAGGTGCGGCGCTTCGTGTACGCGATGAGCGCGACGCTCACGCTGCCGCTGGTGCCGCTGTACTACGTGCGCGTGCTGCACGCGCCGGATCAGTGGATCGCGTTCATGGCCACGGCGCAAACACTCTCGCTGCTGGTGGGCTACGCACTGTGGCGGCAGCAGGCGCGGCGGCGCGGCGCGCGCTTCGTGCTGGCGGCAGCGACGGCCGGGGCGGCGCTGTACCCCGCGCTGCTGTCGTTCACCACGGCGCTGCCGCTGGTGGCGCTGCTCGCGGGGCTGGGGGCGGTGTTCAACTCCGGCGTGAGCCTGGCGATCTTCGACCGGCTGATGTCGAAGGTGCCCGCGGGCTACGGGGTGACGTTCAACTCGATCGACACGACGGTCGTGTACATCGCGGGATCGCTGCCGCCGCTGCTGGTGCCGATCCTCGCGGCGCGACTCGGCATCGGCGGGGCGCTGCTGATGTCGGCGGCGATCGGGGCGGCCGGCGCGGTGCTGTTCGCGCTCGACCGCGACCGTGTCGAGGCGGCCGCCGAGCCGCCCATCTCCACCACGGCGGAGTAGGCTCGGCAGCCCTCGTGCGTTAGTCGAGCGCCTTCATCTGCTTGCCGAAGACGCCGAGGTAGGCGATGGCGAGCACCAGCACCGCAGCAAGACCGCCGATCGCGATCTGCGCGCCGAACGCCTCCGCGAGCAGGCCGACGATGAACGTGCCGAACTGCACGAGGCCGAACTCCATGAACCACACCGACATCACGCGACCTCGGTACTGCTCCTCCGAGTAGCTCTGGATGAGCACCTGGCCGAGCGCCATGCGGCCGGTCTGGCCGGCGCCGATGAAGATCATGATGGGCAGCGAGATCCAGTAGTTCGTCGAGAGCGAGAACGCGAGGATGCCGACGCCCAGGATCGCCCCGCAGACCAGGAACATGCGACCTCTGCCGGTGGCCGCGGCAGAGGCGACGAACATCGCGCCGCCCAGCGCACCGACGCCCTGCATGCTTTGCAGCACACCCTGCTCGAACGCGCCCTTGTGCAGGATCGACTGCACGAAGCCGGGCAGCAGCATCGTGTACGGCATGGCGACGATCACGATCAGGAAGTTGACGGCGATCACCATGCGGATGACCGGGTCGTGGATGACGTAGCGGAAGCCCTCGACCAGGTCGGCGAAGCCGGACGGCGCGCGACCGTGGCCGCCTCCGTGCCCCGCACCCGAGCGTACGAAGGCGTAGAGCGGGTTCTTCGGCAGGCGCATGGTGAACGCGACGGCGACGACGTACATCGCGGCCATCGTCCAGAAGACGATCGCCGGGCTGTACGCCGCGATCATGAAGCCGGCGAGGCCGGGCGCGGTGAGCTGCATGAACGTCTGCGCGGTGGCGTTCAGGCCGATCGCGTTCGTCAGCCGCTCGCGCGGGACGATATCGGAGATGAACGACTGCCGCGACGGCTGCATCACGGAGTTCACCATGCCCTGCAGGAACGCGCTCAGAAACAGGTGCCAGAACTCGAGCTGCATGCCGAACATGCCGGCCGCAAGGATCGCGAGGAGCGCGGCGTTGATCGCGTTGTAGATCTGGCCAGCCTGGATGATGGTCTTCTTCGGCATCCGGTCGGCAACCACGCCGCCGATCGGCGAGAAGATGAGCGTGGGGATCGCGTTCGCCAGCGACATGGTGCCCAGCGCCGCGAACGAGCCGGTGATGTGGAACACCAGCCAGCCACGCACGACCAGCTGCATGTTCATGGACCCGAACTGCATCACGTTGCCGATGTAGAAGTTGCGGTAGTGCGGATCGCGCATCGCGGAGGAGGTGCGCGTGAACCAGCCCTCCTTGCGTGCCGCGACGACGCCGGCGCTCTCTGCGGTGGTCGCCGATGGGTCTACTGCCATGCGGTGCACTCCTCGAACGCGTTGCGGATCCCGGCGGGTGCCGTACACGTGAACGTCATAATGCCCGACACCGCCACGCGACGCCAGCGCACGCGCGACGGTCGATCGCAATCGCGATGTCGCCACCTCGACCACGCTTATGTCACCTTGGGCTGACGGAGCGCTGAACGCCTCGGCGAACTGGCCGAAGCGCCCTGTGGAACCCGGGAGCCTCGTCGACGATCGAGGCGTGACGATCGATCTCGAACCACAGACGCAAGGCAACGAGGGTGCCGCAGCGGCTGCCCATACGTCCCCGCTCGCACCATGCGCCCTGGTTCCCAGCCGCGACGTCGCCCGCGAGCTCGCTACCGCGATCACCAGTGGCGGGCTGTCGCTTGAGTACCAGCCGCTGGTCGACCTCCGCTCCTACCGCATCGATGGGATGGAGGCGCTCGCGCGCTGGTGGGTGCCGTCCGAGGGCTGGCGCCCGCCCGAACGCTGGATCCCGGTCGCCGAGGAGCGCGGTCTGATCATCCCGTTCGGACGCTGGGCACTGTCGACGGCACTCCAGCAGGTCGCTGCGCTACGCAGTCGCGGGCACGGGCGCATCCCGGTCGCCGTGAACCTCTCGCCGCTGCAACTGGACGACCTCGACTTCGTCGACTTCCTGGCGGAGGAGCTGCAGCGACACGGCGTGAACGCCGCAGACCTGGACCTGGAACTGACGGAGCATCACTTCCGAATGTCATCCGACCGGCTGCGTCCGGTGCTGGAGGCTCTGCGGGCGCTGGGCTGCCGCGTACACCTGGACGACTACGGCACCGGCGACTCATCGCTGCAGTCCGTGTTCCAGCTGCCGATCGACGCGATCAAGATCGACCGTTCCTTCGTGCGCGGCCTGCCGAACGACCCCGCGAGCGCGGCGATCATCGATAGCACGGTGATGATGGCGCACCGCATGGGGCTGCGCGTGATCGCGGAGGGCGTGGAGACGCTGGAGCAGGTGGACTTCCTGCGCCAGACCGGCTGCGACCTGGCGCAGGGCTTCATCTTCAGCCGACCGCTCCCGCAGCAGGTGCTCTCCGACACGCTGGCATCGTGGGATGCGCGCGTCGAGCACTTCCGCGAGGAGAGCGTGGAGTCCTCCGTGCCCGCATGGCATGCGGGGGACGTCGAACGCGGCCTGCTGCACGGGATGCGCATCGTCGCGGTCGACGACGAGCCCGGGACACTCGCGATCGCCGAGGCGGTACTGACCGATGCGGGAGCGACGGTGTACGCCACGCACTCGGTGGCGGATGCGATCGCCCGTGTCGCGATCGAGCGCCCGGATGTCGTGATCTCCGACCTGCAGATGCCGGGCCTGAACGGGTGGGAGTTTATCAAGTTGCTCCGCCACGCCGCGCCCGGCCTGGCCGTCGTCGTGGTCTCCGGGTACATCGAGAATCGGATGCGCGCGATACACCAGCCAGACGGCGTGGTGAACAAGCCGTACCGCGCCGCGACGCTGGTGAGCACCGTGCGCCAGGCGGTACAGGACCGAGCGCAGCACATCAAGACGACCGACCCCGCCGCCTGATCCCTCGCGCCCGAGGCTGGCGCTCGCGGGCGCACTCGCGCAGACTTCGCGCATGGCAGGCACACCTCGATCGACCCGGCGCCGCCTCCCGCTGAACCGCACGCTCTCGTGGCTGCGTCGGCAGCGCGCGCAGGGTTCGCCGGAGCTGTACGACTACGACCCGGAGTGGAGCCCCGCGCCCGACGGCATGCGGCTCATGACGCTCGCGGAGTCGCAGCAGCTCGAATGCAACCGCTGCGGCCAGTGCTGCGGATCCGAGACCGCCGACACCGAAGGCGACCTGGGCGCGTACACCTTCGGTGGCATCGAGCAGCACCAGTGGGCGCGCTACAACAAGGGCGCGGCGCTGATCATTCCACTCACGCGCACCGGGAAGCCACGCGCGTGGCGGGAGTCCGACGCCGACCTCGATACCGCGCCACCGTTCCGCTGCGCCGCACTCATGCACTTCGCGGACGGCCTGACCGGCTGCGCGATCTGGCAGTCGAAGCGCCCCGGCCCCTGCAACACGTTCCCGGTCAACGAGCCCAACTACGTGAGCGAGCTGGACAAGGGCATCTACGTCCTGCTGAACACGAAGTTCCAGCGGCTCTGCACCTGGGTCGACACGCTGATCTGCCCGGAGGACTCCGTGCTGCTCCAGTGGCGGCGCGCCGACGGGACGCTGCGCGCGAACCTCAGCCAGCGGCAGCATGCGTACGTGAACCGCGTGTTCCGCGAGGCGTACAGCGACTGCTACCGCGTGCGCGACCCGCTCCCGACGCGCGAGTGGCGCGACCTGCGCCGTGTCGAGGACGAGTGGCGATGACCGCTCGCGGCGACCTGGCAGGGCGCGTGGACGCGCAGTTCGCGGGCGTCCGCGCCGACCTGGAGTCGCTGGTGCGGATCGCATCCGTGAGCGCGGAGGGCGCGGAGACGCCGGGGATGCGCGCGTGCATCGATCGCGTCGAGGCGCTGCTGGCCGCCGAGGGGCTGCGCACGCGCCGCCTCGATGCCCCGGGTGCGCCACCGGCGCTGTTCGCGGAGCGCCCCGCACGTGCGGGCGCGCCGACGGTGCTGCTCTACGCGCACTACGACGTCCAGCCGCCCGGCCCCGCCGAGGAGTGGAGCGGCGCGCCGTTCGAGCCGCACGAGGCGGATGGGCGGCTGTATGGCCGCGGCGCCTCGGACGACAAGGGCGGTATCGCGATCCACCTCGGTGCGCTGCGGGCGCTCGGGGCGGACGCGGCGGTCGGCGTGAAGGTGATCGTGGAGGGCGAGGAGGAGCTGGGCTCGCCGCACATGCGCGCGCTGCTCGCGGCCTCCGGCGACCTGCTGGCAGCCGATGTGATCGTCGTCGTGGACTCCGAGCACTGGCGCGTCGGCGCGCCTGCGATCACGACCACGCAGCGCGGCCTTGCCGACTGCATCGTGGAGGTGCGCACGCTGACGCAGGCGGTGCACAGCGGCCAGTTCGGCGGCGCGGTGCCGGACGCGCTCAGCGCGCTCGCACGGCTGCTGGCGACGCTGCACGACGACGCGGGCGACGTCGCCGTCGCGGGCCTCGATGCCGGCACGCCGCCGGCGATCGAGGTGCCGGAGGCGGAGCTGCGCGCGACCTCGGGCATTGTCGACTCGGCCTCACTGATCGGGTCGGGCGCGATCGCAGAGCGACTATGGACACGGCCCGCGATCTCGGTGCTTGCGATCGATGCGCCCGCGGTGCGCGACGCGATCAACCAGCTGGTGCCCGTAGCACGCGCGAAGGTCTCGCTGCGCCTCGCGCCGGGACAGGATCCGGAGCGCGCACGCGAGCTGCTGGTGCGGCACCTCGAATCTCACGCGCCGTGGGGCGCACAGGTCACGGTCACGCCCGGCGCCGCAGCACCCGGCTTCGCGGTCACGCAGCGCGGCGCGGCGTTCGACGCCTTCGCGGCGGGGATGGCCGAGGCATGGGGCGTGCAGCCTGCGGAGATCGGCATCGGCGGGAGCATCCCGCTCGTGTCGGCGCTCGCCGAGCGCTTCCCGGCCGCGACGATCCTCGTCACCGGCGTGGGCGATCCGACGAGCCGCATCCACGGGCCGAACGAGTCGCAGGACCTGGGCGAACTGCGCCGCGCGATCCTCGCCGAGGCGTTGGCGCTCAACGCCCTCGGCGGGCAGCGAAGCTAGCCGCGGCGTCCGCGCAGGAACGCGCGCGCGCTCAGCAGCATCAGCAGCACGATCGCCAGCGCCTGCAGCAAGCCTGCATCGCGGCGACGGTCGAGCAGCATCGCGGCGTCCGAGACGATGCGCATCGCGGTGCCCACGCCCAGCAGCACCAGCGGTGCGTACAACGCGTTCGAGAACGCGAAGCGGAGGCCACTCACCGCTTCGGCGATGATCGGCTCGTGGGCGATGATCGCGGAGAAGACGAAGCCGGTGAAGAACGCGTGCACCGCCGCGTCGTACTCGAGGCTGCCGGGCAGCGCAGAGCCGAGCAGCAACAGCACGCCGGTGACGATCAGCCAGCCGTAGGCGGTGAGCACGCCGACCGCGGAGAAGCGCGCGAGGCCGGGCGAGGCGATCGTGCGGCGCGCAGGATCGCGCAGCACCGACCAGGCTGCGACCACGATCAGCGCGACCCCGAGAGCGATCGCACCGGTACGCACCTCGAAGGCGCCGATCACGGGTGCGGCCAGCAGCAGCGCGTACGCAAGCACGCCGAGGGCGGCGTTCGCGCGACTGATGCGCTGGAAGCGCGTCATCTCCAGTCGCTCGCCCGCGACGGTGCAGACGAGGTAGGCGATCCACCACGGCACGACGCGTGGGAACGCGCCGCTCAGCCCCCATGCGAGCGCGGCAGCGATCAGGCAGATGCCGCCGAGGAGGATGAGCAGTGATCCCGGCTGCGGCTGGCGGCGCCAGAGCACGCCGACCGTCGCCGTGTACGCGAGCGCCGAGACGGTTGCGAGCACGACGGCAGCCTCGACGGGTGCGCCCGTGAGCAGCGCGAGGCCGGCGAGGGCGCTCGCAGCAGGCGCGAGGAGCGTCGGTGCGCCGCCGAAGGCGATCGCACGCTCGACGGAGATGACGGTGCCGACGAAGCCGACGACCATCACGCCGCCGTGCCGCAGCACGAGTGCATCCGCCGCCGGGATGCTCCACCCGATGCGCGCGAGGCCGCCCCACAGGCCGGCGAGCAGCGCCGCGACGGCAAGCGCCGCGAACGGGCGCACGCGCTGCCTCGCTGTCTCCACGCGTGCGACACCGCTGGTGCGAGGACGCGCCGCCATGGATGTGCTCCTGTCGCGCGAGGCTACGCGCCCGGCCTGCCTCCCGCGGCTCCGGCGGGTGGCGGCGCGATCTCGGCGTCAGTCAGCGTACACAGCGGATCGTCGCCGAGGTAGGAACCGGTCATCCCGTACGCCCGCGCGCGCGAGCCACCGCACAGGTCGGCGTAGCGGCAACGCCCGCACCGACCCTCGAGCCGGGACACGTCGCGGAGCGCTGTGAAGAGCTCGGAGTGGCGGTACACCTCGGTGAGGTTCGCGGTGCGCACGTTGCCCGCCGAGATCTGCAGGAAGCCGGAGGGGCAGATGTTGCCGCGGTGGTCGATGAAGACGAAGCCCTTGCCGTCGTTCACGCCGCGCGTCTCCACGCCGGCCGGGGCCTCGCGGATCTGGTAGCCGGCGCCGGTCAGGCGCACCGGGGCGCTGGACGCCTCGCGCGCGCGGCGGAGCACGGTGCGGCGGTACTGCGGGGCAGCGGTGGTGCGGATCGCGAACGGCACCTGGCCGTTCAGGCTCGCGAGCCACGCCCACGTGTCCTCCGCCTCCTGCGGCGTGATCATGTCCTCCACGCGGCCTCGGCCGGTGGGGACGAGGAAGAAGACGCTCCAGATGCGCACGCCGTAGCGCGCCAGCAGCGGCAGCATGTCCGGCAGCTGGTGCAGGTTGGCGCGCGTGACGGTGGTGCCCACCTGCACCGACTGGCCGAGCTCCTGCAGCACGCCGAGGAGCGTCGTGACGCGCTCGAACGTGCCGGCGAAGCCGCGGAACGCGTCGTGCGTCTCCGCGTTCGCACCGTCGAGGCTGACGTGGATCATCTCCACGCCGATCTCACGCAGACGCTGCATGCGCTCACGCGTCGCGAGCGCGGTGGTGGTCGGCGAGACCGCAACGCGCAGCCCTCGCGCGATCGCATGCGTGGCGATCTGCTCCAGGTCGCGGCGCATCAGCGGATCGCCGCCGGTGAGCACGAGCACCGGCGGGTTGAGCTCGGCGACCTGGTCGACGACGGACAGCGCCTCCTCGGGCGTCAGCTCCTCGGGGTGCGCGCGCGGCTGGGCCTCCGCGCGACAGTGCGTGCAGGCAAGGGCGCAGGCGCGCGTCAACTCCCACGCGACCGTGAACGGTCGCTCATCGAAGTTGACGCTCAGCAGCTCAGGCCGTGGCGACGGGGCGACCACTGCGCACCTCCTCGTCGGTCAGGTAGCAGAAGGGGTCATCGCCCCAGGTGTCGCCGGTGATCGCCTCGGCGCGGGAGCGGAAGTTGCCGTTGCAGAGCGAGACGAAGCGGCACTCCTGGCAGCGCTCCGGCAGGCGCTCGGCGCGGGTGCGCAGCTCCTGCAGCAGCTCGGGCGGGTTGGCGCCCCAGATGTCGCTGAAGGCGCGCTCGCGCACGTTGCCGAGGGGGCGCCAGCGCCAGAACTGATCCGCGTAGACCTCGCCATTGTTGTTCACGCAGGCGATGGCGGAGCCGCTCTGGTTGCCGCCGTTCCAGTTGAGGAGCTGCCATGCGGAGTCGGCACGCTCCGGGTGCTTCTCGGCGACGCGCATCCAGAGATACGCGGCGTCCGCGTGGTTGTCGGCGGTGAGGATCTCGCAGTCCTTGCCCTCGGCCGACCACGCCTCGACGCGGTCGAACATGTAGTCGAGCGCGGCGCGTGTCTCCTCGTGCGTGGGCGCGAACTGCTGGATCTTCGCGCCACGGCCGGTGGGAGCCAGGTGGTACACGCAGAGGCGATGGATGCCTTCGGCGTCCATGAGGTCGAACAGCCACGGCAGGTCGTGCTGGTTCGCCTTCGTCAGCGTGAAGCGGAGGCCGGTCTTGATGCCCGCCTCGTTGCACGCACGCAGCGCGGCGAGCGAGGCGTCGTAGGCGCCCTTCATGCCGCGGAAGTAGTCATGCGTGTCGGGGCGGCCGTCGATGCTGATGCCGACGTAGGACATGCCGATCTCGGCGAGCCGCTGCGCACGCTCCGGCGTGATCAGCGTGCCGTTGGTGGAGAGCACCACGCGCATCCCGCGCGAGACCGCGTGCGCCGCGACCTCCTCGATGTCGGGGCGGCGGAGCGGCTCACCGCCGGAGATGAGCAGCACGGGGGAACCGAAGGCGGCGAGGTCATCGACCATCGCCAGCGCCTCGGCGGTGCTCAGCTCGTCCGGGTACTCGGCGTCGCGGGAGTCGGTGTAGCAGTGGACGCAGTGCAGGTTGCAGCGCCGCGTGGAGGTCCAGACGACGACCGGTCGCTTGTCCTCCGAGTAGTGCAGCAGATGCGATGGCAGCTTCGAACTGTGGCGCTGGTAGCGGAGGACGTCGGCGGCCTCCACCCGATCGGTGAGCAGTCGTGACAGGCTGAGCATGTGGAACCCTCCTGAACCCGTTACGAGAACGGTAGGCCCGCGACGGAGGGTGTCAGAAGCGCCGAACGTCCCGAAACGTGCACGAGACTTCGATAGATTTGCGCGCCGTGCGAGGTTCGCGGATCGAGGCTCCGGGACGAGCGGGCACCCTCGTTCCCCCGGGGTTCGCCGCTGCGTTCGGTACACTCGGAGTGACCGGGGAGGCCGCGATGCTCAGGATGCTCGTGATGGCAGCGCTCGGGATCGGCGGAACGGCCGTGGTCGTCTCGACGGCGATGGCGGTGACGGCGCAGCCGGAGGCGTGCGTGGTGCGCGCCGCCGACACGCGCCCGCTCGCGGCGACCGACGACGTGCGCATGCGCTGGGAGGCGTTCATCGCCTCGGCAGCCACCACCGGGCAGGCGACGCTCGTCCTCACGGAGCAGCAGGCAACCACGGCCGCAAGCGCGTGGGCGCAGCACCGTGCGCTGCCGGTGGAGGACGTGCGCATCACCTTCTGCCCGGACGGCCGCATCGAGGCGTCGGGAACCATGACCGGCCTCGGTGCACCGCTGCACGGCCGGCTGCGCGGCACGCTCGACACCAGTGGCGGGAGTGCACGGGTGCAGGTGGAATCACTGCGCGTCGGCGCACTGCCGGAGACGCTCGCAACCTCGCTCGCGAACTCCGCGGTGCAGTCGGCGCAGCTCGATCAGGTGCCGCTGGACGGCCTGCGCAGCGTGACGGTCGCGGATGGGACGCTCACGCTGGTCAGCGGACGCTAGGCGCCCGAGGCGCTCGCTTCACCGGCCTCGGCGGCGCCATCGCTCCCGGCAGTCGGTGGCGGCAGCGGTGCGGCGGGGCGACGCGCGATGACGAAGAAGATCGAGCCGACACCCGACAGGATCGCGAGGATCGTGAAGCCCAGCTCGTAGCTCCCCGTGCGGTCGGCGAGGAAGCCCGCGAACAGCGGCCCGAAGATCGTCCCCACCGTCACGAGCAGCGATGAGACGCCCAGGATCGCGCCGAACGACTTGCGGCCGAAGTAGTCGGCACGGATGCCGTTCATCAGCGGGCCTCGGAGGCCCCACGCGACGCCGTGCACGGTCGCGCCCGTCGAGAGCAGCAGCGTGGAGCTGGTGTGCGCCAGCAGCAGCAGGCCGGCGGTGTGGCAGAGCATGCAGCCCACGGCGATCCAGCGCTTGTCCCAGCGGTCGCCCGCCACGCCGCTCAGCGCGATGCCGACCAGCTGCGAGGCGGTGAGGATCGTCTGGATCGTCCCGGCGAACACCAGCGAGTAGCCCAGATCCTCGGTGATGTAGAGCGAGAGGTGCTGGTTGAGCGCGACGACGATCAGCAACGCCGAGGCGTGCCCGAGCGAGATGAGCCAGAACGCGGGCGTCGCCATCGCCTGGCGGAGCGTGAACTCCGGGCCTTCATCCGCGCGGCGGGCCCGCGTGCCGCCCTCGGCGGTCGTCGACGCCGCCTCGGGCGCCTCGCCGTCGACGTGCATGCCGTGATCCTCGGGTCGGCGGCGCACGACCTGCGTCACCGGCAGGCCGACCACGAGCACGAGGATGCCGGAGACGAACGCGACCTGCCGCCAGCCGAACGCCTCGAGCGCCCAGACCACGACGACGATGAGCAGGCCACCCAGCGCCATGCCCATCTGCAGGATCGAGAGCGCGCGGGAGCGCTTCTTGTTGAACCAGTTCACCGTCGCGACGGAGAGCGGGAAGAAGCCGCCGAAGTTCGAGCCGAGCGCCATGAGCAGGAACGCGGCGTAGAACTGCGACAGCGTCTGCACGCGGCTGAACAGCAGGAAGCCGATGCCGAACGCGGCAACACCCAGCCGCATGCTGAGCCGGGGCCCGAAGCGATCCACGAACCAGCCCTGCAACGGGCCGAGCATGCCGTTCTCCAGCTGCTGCATGGAGGCGGCCGCGGCCAGCTCCGTCTTGCTCCAGCCGAACTCCTGCCGGAGCAGCACGGAATACGAGCCGAACGCGCGCTGCAGCAGGGCCGCGGCAAACGCCTGGTTCAGGAATCCGGCGGCGACGATCCACCAGCCGTAGAAGACGCGCGGTCGAGGTGGTGGTGATTGCATGGTCGGGCAGTATGACACGTACGCGAGCGTGAGCATTCTCGACGATACGCTTCCGTTATGTGCCGGGTGCGGGACGGGGCGTTGCGGGCTGCGGTTCGGCGCCGGGCGGCGGCGCGTCGTGGGTGTCGCCGTCGTCGGACGATTCCGGGCGCGGGTATCCTACCGCGCGCGGAAGGTTCTGCCGCGGGAGCATCCATTCCGCTTCCGTGCACGTCACGAATCCACGTTCTCTGTACAAACATGAGCATCAGCATCCCTTGCCCTAAGTCTTCGTCTTAGTATCAACTAATATCGTAAATACGGAGGCACAGGGAGATTCTCGTGCGGATGCTCATCGTCCTTTCACTCATCACAGCCCTGCTGCTCGGCGCCTGCGCACAGGGCGCCAGCAGCACACCCGCAGCGACGGTCGCTGCGACGCCGGCGCCAGAACCACTGGTGATCGCCGTGCAGCCGACGAACACGCCGGAGCAGTTGAGCGCCGACGCGAAGGAGTTGCAGACGTTCCTGTCACAACAGCTCAACCGCCCGGTCGAGATCGTCTTCCCGACGACGTACGCGGGCGTAATCGAGGCGCTCCGGTTCGGGCACGCGGACGCGGCGCTGATGAGCGCCTGGCCGCTGGCGCTCGCACAGAAGCGCGCCAATGCCGATGTCGTCCTCGCAGAGATCCGCGAGGTGGTGATCGGCAACGAGAAGAAGGAAGCGCCGGGGTACTACTCCTACTGGGTGGTGAAGCCGGACAGCCCCTACCAGAGCCTTGCCGATCTGCGCGGCAAGCGGGCGGCACTGCCCTCAGCGTTGTCGACGTCGGGCTACGTAGCGCCGCTGGCGCGCCTCGTCGAGCTCGGTCTGGTCAAGCAGGAAGGCACCCGCGAGGCCGACCCGCGCACGTTCTTCGGCGACGTATCCTTCGCCGGCGGGTACGCTCAGGGCTGGGAAGCGCTGAAGGCGGGGCGGGTGGATGTCACGGTGATCGCCGGCGATGTCTCCGAGTCGCTGTACCGCGAGGTGCTGGCGAACACGCGAGTGATCGAGCAGCAGGGCCCCGTGCCGTCGCACGGCGTTGCGATCGCCCGCTCGCTCGATGCCCCCACGCGCGACCGGCTGATCGCGGCGTTCATGGAGCTCAATGCGGCGGAGCGGCGACCGCTCATGCGCAAGTTCGTCTCTGGTATCTTCGTGCGATTCGACAAGACCACCGGTGACGCGCACCTTGCATCACTGAACGGGTACCTGAAGACGACACAGCTCGAGTTCGTGGAGCGGCTCCGCTAGCATGGATGCAGGGACACCGACGATCGAAGCACGCGGCCTCGGAATCACCTTCCGAGGCCGCGACGTGCTGGTCGATGTCGATCTGCAGGCGCGCGCGGGCGAGATCGTGATGATCGCGGGGCGCAGCGGCGGTGGGAAGACGACACTGCTGCGAGCGATCAAGGGCATCCTACAGCCGCAGCGTGGACACCTCTCCGTCCTTGGCGCACCGCCGAGGGTCGACGGACGTGCCGACCCCCGGATCGGCTTTATTCCTCAGCAACTCGGCCTGGTGCGAGCGGAAACCGTGCTGGCGAACACGCTGACAGGGGCATGCAGCCGCACCGGTCTGCTGCGCTCCCTGCTGGGCCGCTTCGCTCCCGAGGAGTACGAGCGGGCGCACGCGATCCTCGATCAACTCGGCATCGGCGAGTACGCGCAGCTGCCGGTGCGGATGCTCAGCGGCGGTCAGCGGCAGCGCGTGGCGATCGCGCGCTCCCTGATGCAGCAGCCGAGCATCCTGCTGGCGGACGAGTTCGTGTCGCAGCTCGACCTTGTTACTGCGCGCGAGATCCTGGAGGTCACGCGCGCGATCGCACGCCGGGGCGTGACGGTGCTGATGACGACGCACGAGGTCGAGATGGCTCGTGAGTTCGCGGATCGCATCGTGATGCTGCAGGACGGGCGTGTGGCGGTCGACGCGCCGGCTACCGACGTGGACGTCGCGCGCATCCGCGAGGTGCTGCGATGACCTCGCGCCTTCGCGCGCGGCGGCGCGTGCTCCTGGTCGTGACCGCACTGGCGTTCATCGCGGTGCTGGCGCATCTCGGTCTGCTGGATGCCGGTCAGCTGGCGTTCGGCGCGCGGAACGTCGCGATCTTCACGCGCGACCTCTTCCCTCCGGATCCCACGGTCATCGGTCGCGTGGGCATCGCGATCCTGGAGACGATCGAGATCGCGTTCGCGGGCACGCTGCTGGGCTGCGTCGCGGCGCTCCCGCTCGCGATCGCCTCCAGCGAGGTCGCCGCCGGCCCGGGCTCGGCGCGCGTGATGCGTGCGGTACTGGCGTTCATTCGCACCATCCCGGCGCTGCTCTGGGCCGTGGTCTTCGTTGTCGCCGTCGGGCTGGGCGCGGCCGCGGGCACGCTCGGCGTCGCGGTGTACTCGGCGGGGTATCTCGGCAAGCTGTACGCGGACGCCATGGACGGCGTTGATCCTGAGGTGATCGAGGCGGTGCGGGCCACGGGCGCGAGCCGCGTGCAGGTCGCGCGCCTGGCGATCATCCCGGAGACGATGCACGCGCTCCTGACGCAGCTCCTGTTCGTATTCGAGTACAACGTGCGCGCGTCGTCGATCCTCGGGTTCGTCGGCGCCGGCGGGATCGGGTTCTACCTGCTGGGCTACCTGCAGTCCCTGCAGTACGACCGACTCATGACGGCCGTGCTGGCGACGTTCGTGGCGGTCATGCTGATCGACGCCCTCAGCGCGCGCCTGTACCGCTGGCTCACCGACGCGTAGCCCGAGAGGCGCCGCACCGCTACTCGGCGCGCTTCGAGGCTGCTCGCTCGCCGCCGATCGAGATGAGCACGCGGTAGAGCACGCTCCCTGCGACGACGGCGAAGGTCACCAGGTACATCCACTGCACCAGCGGTACGCCGCTGTCGGTACCAGCGAAGACGCTGTGCAGCCCCGCGAGGAGGAACGCGCCGAAGGCCGTGCCATGAATGCCCCGCCACAGGGTGTAGCTGATGTAGGTGCGCAGCCAGCTAGACGCCGCGAGGATCAGCAGCCCCCACATCCCGACGATGCCGAGCGCGAGCGGCCCGGTGAGCGTGGTCGATGCGAACGGAACGAGGGCGCCAACCAGGCCGACCTTCGCCTCTGCGTGGAGGACGACGGTGAGGACGTGCACGACCGTGCTCACGACGGCGGCGAGCGTCCATTGCTGGTGCAGTTCCAGCACGGTCTTGCGTGCCATCACCGCATCGAGCCCGCGCGAGGTGATGAGCACGCCGAACAGCATCGAGAGCGCCATCGCGAGGTAGGCAACGAGGCCGGATGACCTCGATGCCCACCAGAGCCACGGCAGATCGGCCTGCTGCGCGGTCGACAGCACCGTGCTCGTGAGCTGCCCGAAGGCGAGCATGGCGAGCGCGATCGCCGCGTAGGTGCCCACACGGGGAAGCGAGTAGGTCATGGGTGCATCCATCCCTGCAGTCCCGGGGTCATCAGTCGCGAACCGTCTTCGCGTTCCAGCAGCGCCTCCGCGCCGAACTGGAGGAGCGCGGGAAGCACCGCATCGCCACCGGCGATGAGTGCGGAGCCGAGCACATCGGCTGTCATCGCGGCCGGCGCGACGACGGTGGCGGTCACGTAGCCGCCCGCCGGTCGGCGCGCGGCGGCCAGCGGGTGCGTCGACATGCCGCCACAGCCACCCTGCGGCGCCGAGGCCGTGGCGACGGCGCGCGAGCGGAGGCGGAGCACGTGGCCATCTGCGGCGCCGAGCGGCCACGCGAGCGCGTCCATCGGCATCCCCACGCGCACATCGCCGCCGCCGTCGACGAGGTACGCCTCGGCGCCCGCGTCGTCCAGGAAGCGCGCGATCTCGTCGACCATCCAGCCCTTCACGATGCCGCCGAGGTCGAGCGTGCCGGAACCGAGCAGTCGCACCTCGTCGCCGCGCACGGAGACGGTGGGGCGGGCGGGCGTCGGCACTGGGCACTCCCCGTCCTCGAACGCGCACGGCGCGAGGCGCGCGCCGGGCGCGGCGGGCATCGGGTCGAAGGCGCCGTGCGTCCACGAGGCGAAGGCCAGCGCGTCTCGCACGACCGAGGCGAGCACGGCGTCGCGTGCCGTCCGATCCTGGTTCAGGCGACCGAGCGCCGACCGGCGATCGAGGCGGGAGAACCGGCGTTCCTCGCGCGTCACGCGGCGCTGCGCCTTGCGCAGGACGGCAGGCGCGCAGCCCTCAGCGCGGAGGAACCACGCCGTGCCCATCGCGCGGAAACCGGCCTCGCTCACGATGCCCTCGAGCGGCGGCTGACCGGCGCCACCTGGCGTGCGGCCGGCTGAGCCGCCGCCGGTGCTGGCACCAGCTGCTGCACGGCGCCGACCGCCGGAGCGACCTGCACCACGGTGCCCGGTACGGTGGCCGCCTGACCGGCACCGGCGACCTGCTGCGCGGGCGGGTTGAGCGGCGCGGCGACGGTGGCGGCGGGCAGCGTCGCCGGGGAGGCGGCAGTGCGCTGAATCGCCGCCGCGTCACTGGTGGCCACGACCGCCCAGGACGCCGCAAGCGCGGCGACCGAGGCGAGCGCGACCGTTGCGTTGACTGCTCCGTTGCTCATGGTCGTGCTCCTCGACTGGTTGCGTGGACTAGTCGTCGTCGTCGCGGCTGAAGAAGCGCGTCAGCACGCTGCCGCGCTCGCGCTTCTCGTGCTCGCGCTCCTCGTGCTCACGCTCTTCGTGCTCACGCTCCTCGTGCTCACGCTCTTCGTGCTCACGCTCGTACTGCGCGGGGGCCGCCGAAGGTGCGCCCGCCTCGGGCAGGGTCAGCGGGGTGGAGCCCAGTGCGACGCCCGAGGCGGGCACGAGCTGCGCCGGCGCGCCGACCGGCGCGGCCAGCGTGGTCGTCGCCGCCGTGCCGGGCGCCTGCGCGGCGGACTCCCCGCCCGCGCCAAACAGGCCGACCGTCGAACCCGTCACCACCACCACCGCCACCGCGACCGCCGTCCCTGCGACTGCCCAGGCCGACGCGATCTGCTTCTGCATGTCGTTCCTCCTTCGCTTCGTCCCACACAGCGTCGCAGTCCTCCCTTGTTGCTCCGTTTGCGGCGGATATGAGTTCGCTAATCCACGGTGAATCGGCGTAGCGAGGCGATACGGCGACCTCGACAGCCGCTAGGCTGAGTGCATGCACCTGCTGATCGCCGAGGACGACACAAGGCTGGCGAGGCTGCTCGATACCGGGCTGCGCGGCGAGGGTCACGTTGTCGACATCGCGCACGACGGGGATGAGGCGCTGCTGCTGGCGCTGGAGACCGCATTCGACGTCCTGGTGCTCGACGTGATGATGCCGGGCCTCGACGGCTTCACGGTGGTGCGGCGGCTGCGCGATCGTGGCGTGACCACTCCTGCGCTCTTCCTCACCGCGCGTGGCGAGGTCGCGGATCGCGTCGAGGGCTTGGACGCGGGCGGCGATGACTACCTGGTGAAGCCGTTCGCGTTCGATGAGCTGGTGGCGCGCATCCGTGCGCTGGGTCGGCGTCGACAGGCGCCGATCGAGACGGTGCTCGCCGCCGGCGCGATCCGCCTGGACCTCATCCGCCACGAGGTGACGTGTGACGGCGCCGCCATCGACCTTGCCCCGACTGAGTTCCGGCTGCTGGAGTACTTCCTGCGACACCCCGGGCAGACGCTGTCGCGCCGCTCGATCCTCTCGCACGTCTGGGGCTACGACGCGGAGACGGAGACCGCACTGGTCGACCTGTACGTGCACTACCTACGCCGAAAGCTGGGCAAGGCGCTGGCGCTGACGACGATCCGCGGCATCGGCTACCGGCTGGAAGCGGCCGCGACGTGAACATCCGGTCGGCGCGATTTCAGCTCACCGCGTGGTATGCGGCGGTCTTCAGTTTCGTCCTGCTCAGCCTGGGGCTGGCGGTGTTCTTCGCGCTGACGTGGGCGCTGGATAAGCAGATCGACGCGGGCATCGAGGCAACGGTGCAGCAGTGGCGCGCAAGCACGCCGGACATCGCGACGCTGCCCGCGCTCCCTTCGCCGCGCGACCACGACGGCGACCACGAAACGCGCGATGCCTTCGTCATCGCGTTCCGCGCGGACGGCACGCTGGTCGGCAACCCCGCGCGCATCTCCGTGCGCGAGCTCCTGGAGCACGTCGCCATCGATCCTGCCGCGACACGCGCCTCCGTGCGCACGACAGAGTTCGACGACGAGCGAATGCGCCTGCACGTGATCCCCGTCACCGGTCGAGCCGGCACGCTGGGTGTCGTGGTCGGAGCGCGCAGCCTGCATGACCGCGATGAGCAGGTGCGCACGACGGTCCTCGTGCTGGGTGCCGTCTCGGCCGTGGGCCTGGCGATGGCGGTGGGCAGCGGCTACCTGCTGGCGGGGCGCGCGCTGCAGCCGCTCGCTGAGGCGTACCGGCGGCAGCAGCAGTTCGTGGCGGACGCCTCGCACGAGCTGCGCGCCCCGCTCACCGTGATCCGCACCTCCGCCGACCTGCTGCTGCGCGGTGGCGCGCTCGCTCCCGACCAGCGCGAGGCGGTCACCCAGATCCAGGACGTGACCTCCGAGGCCGGTCGGCTGGTCGAGCAGCTGCTCCAGCTCGCACGCATGGAGCAGGAGCCCGCGCGCGACGACGCGGCGCACGTCGACCTCGCGGAGTTGGCGCGCCGCGAGTGCGCCCGCTTCGAGCCGCAGCTCGCCGCGCATGGCTCGGCCGTCACGCTGCACCTCCAGCCCGTCGAGGCCGCGCTGTCCGCCGACGAGGCGGGTCGAGTGCTGCGCGTGCTGCTTGAGAACGTCATCGCTCACACGCCGACCGGCACGCCGGTGGAGGTCACGACCGGCATCGATGCCGGTCACGCCCGCCTGATGGTCGCCGACGGCGGCCCGGGTGTGCCAGCCGAGCAGCACTCGGCGATCTTCGAGCGGTTCGCGCGGGTGGATGCGGCACGCACGCCCGGCACCGGCACCGGCCTGGGGCTGGCGATCGTCGCGGCGATCGCCCGGCGCCGCCACGGCCAGGTGCGTGCGGCGGCCTCGGCGGCCGGCGGGCTGAGCGTGGAGTGCACGCTACCGCTCTGGCGAGGGACGCGATCGGTGGTTCCTGGCACCTCGTAAGCCGCACCTCACGTGCGCTGCATGGGCGATTCCGGGGCTGCACCGGGCTCGCATAACGCCCGTAGCGCATTTGCGCAGATTCCACCCGCCTTCCAGCCCGGAAAGATGGGACGTACGTCCCGTGCCGCTATTCGCTGCGGTGCTACGTTCGATGCGAGCAATGTTTTGCGACGCACTTGTTATTTATTCCAGTTCGCTAAGGAGGTTCCCTATGCCACGCATCACCGGTCGCCGACTGCTGCTCCCCCTGCTCGCGCTCGCGCTCATGGCGTTCGCGGTGTCCTGCGGTGGGGGTGAGGGCGGTGAGAAGAAGGACGACGACAAGGGCAGCGCCTCGAAGGGGCCGCAGACCATCGACGTCGTCATGAAGGACAACATCTTCGAGCCGAAGACGTACACCGTCTCCACGGGCGAGGTCACGTTCAACGTCAAGAACGACGGCGTGAACCTCCACAACATGCACTTCGTCAGCGAAGGCGTGGAACCGAAGAACGCGACGACTCAGATCCTGGAGGGCGGGAAGTCCGAGAAGCTCAAGGTGAAGTTCGAGAAGAAGGGCACGTACAAGTTCCAGTGCGACCTGCACGTCCCCGACATGGCCGGAACGATCACCGTCAACTAACTGCGCAATTCGGCCGGGCCAACGTGCCGGGCTGCTTAGGGAGGATGCCACGATGGCGGTAACAAGACGTGAGCTGATCCAGGGGGCCGCTGCAGGCACCGCTGGACTGGTGGTGGGCGGCGTAGTCGGCCGCGGCACCGCCGGCGGAAGCGGTGGACTGGTTCCGGCTTCCGGCGGCAGCAGCGGGCTCTCCGGCAAGGCGGGCTCGATCGCTGCGGAGCGGAAGCTCAGCCCGGACGACACGGCGCGCGCGGTCAAGACCTTCGTGGCGCCGGGAAACCAGACGGGCGATGAGTTCTTCCTCTTCTCCTCGGCTGGTCACGGCGGTCAAGTGCTGGTCATGGGCGTGCCGTCCATGCGCATCCTGAAGGTGATCGGCGTGTTCACGCCGGAGTCGTGGCAGGGCCACGGCTTCGGATCCGACTCCTCTGAGCCGGTGATCGCGCGCGGCACGGACATGACGCAGAAGCGCTCCTCCAAGGCGCGCGGGCCGCTGACATGGGGCGACACGCACCACCCGGCCCTGAGCGAGACGAACGGCGAGTACGACGGCCGCTACTGCTACATCAACGACCGCGCCAATGGCCGCATCGCGATGATCGACCTGCGCGACTTCAAGACGAAGGAAATCCTCGACGTCCCGAACCTGGAGTCGTCGCACGGTGGCTGCTTCGTCACGCCGAACAGCGAGTACGTGCACATCTCGACGATGACGCCGACGCTGGTCGAGGGCGCGGATCCGGCGAAGGCACTGGATGACTTCGCCAACTCGTTCCGCGGGTACTCCACGTTCCTGTCGATCAACCCGAAGAACGGCCGCTTCGACCTGAGCAAGAGCTTCCAGATCGAGCTGCCGCCGTACACGCAGGACCTGGCGGACTCCGGCAAGCTGGCCAGCGATGGCTGGGTCTTCATCAACTCCTACAACTCGGAGATGGCCGTCGGCGGCAACATGGACGGCAAGCAGCCGATCGAGGCCGGCGCGTCCAAGGGCGACTTCGACTACCTGCACATCATCAACTGGAAGAAGGCGGAGCAGGTCGCTGCCTCCGGCAAGACCAAGACGATCAACGGGATGCGGGTGATCCCGCTGGACGTCGCGGTGAACGAGGGCATCCTGTACCTGGCCCCGGAGCCCCGCAGCCCGCACGGCGTGGACGTCGCGCCCAACGGCGTGTACCTGACCGTCGGCGGCAAGCTCGACCCGCACGTCACGATCTACGGCATCGACAAGATCAAGAAGGCGATCGACGCGAAGGACTTCGAGAAGAAGGACCAGTTCGGCGTCCCGATCCTGCGCTTCGACTCGGTCGTCGCGGGCCGTGTGGAGGTGGGCGCGGGCCCGCTGCACACGCAGTACGACGAGAAGGGGTACGGCTACACCAGCCTCTTCGTGGAGAGCGCGGTCGCCAAGTTCTCGCTGGGTGAGCCATATTTCAGCGGCGACAAGGCGTTCAAGCTCGTCGACAAGATCCCGGTGCAGTACAACATCGGCCACCTGGTCAGCATGGAGGGCGACACGGTCAAGCCGGCCGGCAAGTACCTGATCGCGCTCAACAAGTGGGCGATCGACCGCTTCCCGACGGTGGGCACGCTGAAGCCGCAGAACTTCCAGCTGATCGACCTGACCGGTGAGAAGATGGATCTGCTGACCGACACTCCGATCGGCATGGCCGAGCCGCACTACGTGCAGGCGATCCGCGCCGACCGCATCAAGTCGTGGGAGGTCTACCCCCCCGGCACCAACCCGCTCACGATGGAGAAGGACCCGCACGCGATCGAGGCGGGCAAGGAGCGCATTGAGCGCAAGCCCGGCCAGGTTGAGGTGTGGGGCTCAGTGAAGCGCTCCAACTTCAAGCCGGACCAGTTGACGGTGAAGAAGGGCGATCGCGTCATCCTTCACCTCACCAACGTGGAGACGGCGCCGGACGCGACCCACGGGTTTGCGATCCCGCGGTACAACGTTAACTGCAGCCTGGACCCGGGTGAGGTGACGACGGTCGACTTCATCGCGGACACCGCCGGGGCATTTGCGTTCTACTGCACCGAGTTCTGCTCTGCGCTCCACCTGGAGATGCAGGGCTGGCTGATGGTCACTCCGTAACGACGACCGCTCCGGAGACCATCACCATGTAGATAGGAAGGCAGGGCGAGGATGACGATCGGGCGTCGCAAGTTCATCATCCTCGCCACTGCCGGAACGCTCATCGCGGGCGGCACGGCGATCGGCACCGTCCTGCTGCCCGGTGAGCGAGAACGCAACGGACCACCCTCGATCCGCATCGGCGCGGAGCAGTGTGAGTACTGCGGGATGGTCATCAGCGACACGCGCTTCGCAGCGGCATGGCGCGAGGCGAGCGGGCACGAGCAGCACTTCGACGACATCGGATGCATGGTGAATGCAGCGCGACATCGCGATCCGGGTGCCGGCACGTCCTGGTGGGTCGCCGACTACCGCTCCCAATCCCTGATCGAGGCCTCCACTGCCCGCTTCCTGTTCGGCAACTCGATCAAGACACCGATGGACTATGGCGTTGCCGCCCTCGCCCGTAGCGAGGACGCCACGACGCTGGGGCAGAGCGCGGCAGCGGCCGTCTCATGGGATGAGGCACGCCAGCGCGTCGAACGGAAGGGTTGACGAATGTCCGCAGACGCGTCTCGCAGTGCAGGAAATGCAGGGCGGCGCACGCCGTGGCAGCGCCTGGGCCTCGACATCGACCCGTGGTGGTTCGCAGCGTGCATCCTGGCGGCCGGCTTCTTCGCCGCGGCTGCGGTGCTCCCGCTCTGGCACATGCGCCTGGTCGCGCCCCAGTACCCCGCGGGCCTGGAGATCACCGCGTACGGCACGCGCATGATCGGCGACCTGTACGAGGTCAACGCACTCAACCACTACATCGGCGCGATGATCATCGAACCGGACTCGATCGCAGAGCTGGTGCTCTTCCCGTACGCGCTGGGAGCGCTGATCGGCGCGATCCTGTTCGCCAGCGTGGTGCGGTGCCCGATCTCACTGCGCGTCATCCTCTCGCTGGCGGTGTGGAGCTTCCCCGTGCTGCTGCTGGTCGACCTCCAGTGGTGGCTCTACCGATTCGGCCACGAGCTGAACCCCGAAGCGCCCATGCGCGCGCTGGTCACCGGCGGCTTCACGCCGAAGGTGCTGGGGCACACGCACATCATCAACTTCGACACCGTCACCGGCGTTCGGATCGGATTCTGGATGATGGTCGCCGGGGCGCTCGCCCCCGGGATCCCGTGGGCAGTGAAGTTCCTGTGGCAGTCGTGGCGCAACACCACGCCAGCGGTCGTGGCGCTCGTGCTGCTGGCGACGGCGGCGCTCTCCCCGCAGCACGCCTCGGCCGCCGGCGAGTCGCTGGCCGCGCGCATCGCCGCAGCTCCTGCCGGCGCGACAATCGAGGTGCCGGCCGGCACGTACCACGAGCAACTCACGATCGACCGCCCGCTCACCCTCGTCGGCATCGGCGCGCCCGTACTCGACGGGGGACGGCGGGGCGACGTGGTGCGCGTCACCGCAGAGGGCGTCACGATCCGCGGCTTCGTGATCCAGGGCTCCGCGCGCGACGTGGCGGACGAGCCCACGGGCATCCGGCTGGTCGCGAACCACGCGACGATCGAGGACAACGAGCTGCGGGACGTGCTCTACGGCATCTCGCTCGTCGACAGCAGCGGGCACCAGATTCGCGGCAACACGATCTCCAGCGTCATCGAGTTCAACTCGGAGCGGCGCGGTCACGCGGTCTACCTCTGGAACAGCGACGACAACCGCATCGAGGACAACCGCATCGACGAGGTCAAGGACGGCATCTTCGTCGGCTATGCGCACCACAACGAGATCCGCGGCAACAGCGTCACGCGCAGCCGCTACGGCATCCACTACATGTCGTCAGAGGACAACAGCTTCATCGGCAACACCTTCGTGGACAACGTGACCGGCGGCGCGATCATGTTCTCCAAGCGCATCACGCTGGAGGACAACCGCTTCTCCGGGAACCGCTCCGCGGCATCCGGCTTCGGGCTGCTGCTGAAGGATGTGGACGGCCTGCGCATGGTCGGCAATCGCCTGGACCACAACCGGCTCGGTGTGACGATCGAGGGTGTCCCCCTCGCGCCCAACACGGGTGCGCTGCTCCGCGACAACGTGATCGCCTTCAACCAGGTCGCGATGGAGCTGGCTTCCAACACTGCGGTGACGTTCACGGGCAACTCGTTCATGGGCAACCTGGAGCAGCTGCGAGCAACCGGCGCGGGCACACCCGCGAAGAACCGCTGGGACGAGGCCGGGCGCGGCAACTACTGGGACGACTACCGCGGCTACGATGCCGGGGGTGACGGCGTAGGCGACCTCGCGTTCCAGTACGGCAGCACGTACGCCGACCTGACGCAGCAGAACGAATCGCTCCGCGCGTACACCTACACCTCCGCGCGCACGGCGCTGGAGATGGCGCTGCGATGGTTCCCCGTCTTCCGCTCGGAGCCGCTGGTGGTCGATCACGCGCCGCTGATGGCTCCCGTGGCATCGACTCGAACGTCATCGGGCGGACAGTCGGTGCGGATGAGCGCTACCCTGACACTAGCGAGCATGGTCGGGGGCGCCTTGCTGGTGCTGACCGCCTGTAGCCGGAGGAGTACATGGCGTTCCTGACCGTTTCCGGGGTTTCGAAGCGGTACGGCGACTTCACGGCACTCGATGATGTCTCGTTCGACCTAGAGCGTGGACAGGTACTGGCGCTGCTGGGCGCCAACGGCGCGGGCAAGAGCACGCTCATCAAGTGCCTGGTCGGACTCATGCGATTCGAGGGCGAGATCACCGTTGACGGCGTCTCGGTCGCCCGCCACGGTCGGCAGACCCGCAACGTCATCGGCTACCTGGCCCAGAACCCCGCGCTCCACCCCGACCTGACGGTCGAGGAGACCTCCGCGTTCTACGCCGACCTGCGCGGCGTGCCTCGATCGCAGGCGCGCGACCTGGTGGCGTACGTGAACCTGGCGGAGCACGCGGGGCAGCTGGTGGGCGCACTCTCCGGCGGCATGCGGCAGCGGCTTGCGCTGGCGATCGCGCTGCTGGGTGACCCGAGCCTGCTGATCTTCGATGAGCCCGCCGCCGGCCTCGACATCGCCGCACGCCTGGAGCTGCGCGCGCTGCTGCATGAGCAGCGCGAGCGCGGCACGGCGGTGCTGCTCTCCACACACTGGCTGGAGGATGTGCCGTACGTCGCCGACCGCGCGCTGGTGCTGGAGCACGGTCGTCAGCGCTTCCTCGGCCCTGCCGATGCGATGAGCGGCCCCGCAGGCGCCCGTGCACGCCTCTACCTGCGCCTGGCCGGCGAGCAGCTGCGCGCCGGCAACGTGGTGCGCTCGATGCTGCCGGAGGCGGAGATCGAGGCGTCCGGCGACTGGCTGGTCGTCCTCTGCCACCCCGCCGAGAAGGCGCGCGTCGTGGAGGCGCTGGTGCACGCGCACTTCACGATCCTCGACCTCCGCGTGGAGGAGGCGACGATGGACATCGCACTCCTCGCCGACTCCGTAGCCGACAACACGGAGGCGGCGGCAGCGGCAGAGGGAGCGGCATCATGCGCGTGATCCTCACCATCGCCCGCAAAGAGGTGCGCGACGCCGTGCGCGGACGCTGGCTGCTCGCGTTTGCGGCGACGTTCGCGGTGATCGCGATCGCGCTGGCGCTGGTGCAGGCGCGCGCGGGCGACCTGGGCAGCCAGGGCTTCAACCGCACGACGGCCGGCCTCATCAACCTCTGCCTGCTGCTCGTGCCCCTGCTGGCGCTGGTGCTGGGCACCGGCGCGATCGCCGGCGAGCGCGAGCGCGGCACGCTGCGCACGCTGATGGCGCAGCCGCTTTCCGTCGCGGAGCTGCTGATCGGCAAGTGGATCGGCCTTGCGATCGCGGTGTGGACGGCGATCGTCCTCGGCTTCGGCGTGGCAGGGCTGGTGATGACGCTCGTGCAGCCGCTGACCGATGTCGGCCACTACGCGCTGTTCATCCTGCTCTCCGCCGTGCTGGCGAGCGCGATGCTGAGCCTCGGCATGCTCGTCTCCGTGTTCAGCGAGGGCCGTGTGAAGGCGCTGGCCGGCGCGATCGTGCTCTGGTTCGTGCTCGTGCTGCTCTACGACGTCGGCGCGATCGGCCTCGCGATGACCGTCTCGTCGTCCGGGCGTGCGCTGCTGCTGGTCGTGCTCGGCAATCCTGTCGAGGCGGTGCGCATCCTCGCCGTGCTCAGCCTGGAGCCCGACCTGCAGGTGCTGGGCCCGCTGGGCGCTTATGTCACGGAGGAGGTCGGCATTCGCACCGGGACGTGGCTCTTGATCGGCGCGCTGGTGGTCTGGACGGTCGCCCCCCTGGCGGCCGCGATCCAGGCACTGGGCGAGCGCGACTCCTAGCGCGATGACCACACCCTCACCCAACCCGAAGGGCCGCCTGGACATCTCGCTGATGTCGACCGGTGCGGCGGGCATCGCGCCACAGCGCGCGCCACGCGGGCTCTGGCTGCCCGCGACGGCGATCGCTGGCTCGACCGCCCTTGCGGCGCTGGCGGGCGTGACGCTCGGCATCCTCGCCGCACTGCACTGGAGCATCGCCACCGATCGCTGGATCGAGGTGGTGCAGGCGCACGGCTTCATCCAGGCGTGGGGCTGGTTCGCGGTCTCGATCGCCGCGCTCGTGTTCGAGTTCATCGTGCGCCTGAACCGCCAGCCGATGCTGCCCTTCGCACCGCGCGCGACCGTGCTGTCGCTGTTCGCCCTCGGTGCCGTGCTCGCCTCGAGCGCGGGCGTGCTGGGGGTGGCGACGCAGCCGTTGCTGCTGGCGGGCACGCTCGCGCTGCTCGCGGGAAGCATCGGCTATGCGTGGCTGGTGCTGCGCGTGCCGTTCGGGGTGCCGCTGCGCTTCGACCTGCACCCGCTGTTCTTCCGCGCGGGCGCCGTCTGGCTGGTCGTCGCGGCGCTGCTCGGCGTCCTGGGCGCGGCGCAGGCGAGGTCAGGCGGCATGCTCCCCGCCTCGTTCGACGCGATGACCGAGATGTTCCTGCGCGGGTTCGTGTTCCACACGATCGTGGCCGTGGGGCTGCGAGCGTTCCCCGGACACGTCGGGCTGCCGCCGGTGCAGGTGCCGGCGCAACGACCGATCCTCGTGCTGCTCACGGCGGGCGTGCTGCTGCGCATCGCGGGCGCGCCGGGCTTCGGCCTGCCCAGCACGCCGATCCTCGTGACGCTCGCCGACCTGTCGCTCGTCGCCGCGATCGCGTGGGCGACGTGGGTGTTCCGCCTCGACACCGCCGTGCGCGCGTGGAGCAGGTCGAGCGACCGAGCGCAGGTGCTGGTGCCGGTCGCGTGGATTGGGCTCGTCGCGTACGGCGTCGCGCTGGCATGGCAGGCGGGCGCGGTGCTGCTCGGCGGCAGTGCGCCGACGCTGCTCGCCGCTGGCGGCGCCCGGCACCTCTACATGCTCGGCTTCGTCGCGCCGCTGCTGGTAGCGATGCTGCACGTGGTGCTGGAGCGCTTCGGCACCGGCTACCTGCACGCACGCGGCTGGCTCACGGCGGCATTCGCGCTGCTGGTGCTCGCGTGGCCGCTACGCACCCTGCCGCCGCTCCTCGACCCCGCGGGCGGCCCGGCCACCGAGGCGACGATGGGCATCGCGGGGCTGATCGTCACCGTCGCCCTGCTGCTGGCCGCACTCGCAGCGGCGCGCAACGCGCTCCCGCTCCTCCGCCCCGCTCGAGGCCGCAGCGGGCGCTGACTCCACCCCGCGAGGGGGATTGTAGCGCGGCCCGGCGAAGCGGATGCTACGTACATCTCAACATTGAGTGTCCGACATGACGTGTGCGCCATGCCGTGCCGAGGAGCGATCATGCGCGTCTTCATCGCCGGGGCAACGGGAGTCTACGGGCGCGCGGTGATCCCGCGGTTGATCGCGCGCGGCGACCAGGTGGTCGCGCTGGCTCGTGACGTCGCCTCGCCGTCCCCAATCGCGGAGCCTGGTGTCGAGCTCGTGCGCGGCGACCTGATCCAGGACACGCCCGAGCAGCTGGCCGAGGCGATGCGGGGCTGCGACGCCGTCCTCCACCTCGCCACCGCGATCCGGCCGGGCGCGACCCGGCCGGACGGCGTGAACACGACCGGCGCGCTGCGCACCACGGGCACGCGCAACCTGCTCGCCGCCCTGCAGATCGCTCGGGTGCCGGTCTACCTGCAGCAGAGCATCGTGATGGGGTACATCGACGGCGGCGACCGCTGGCTGGATGAGACGACGCCGTTCGAGGCGAGCGCCGACCGCGCGCAGATGGTGTCTCCCGTGGAGGAGATGGAGGGCATGGTGCGCGCGCTCGACCCGCAGCAGGTGCGCTGGTGCATCCTGCGCGGCGGCTCCTTCGTCGGCCCCGACACGGCGCAGGATGCCGTCCTCGATCGGCTGCGCGTGGGCACGCAGCGCGTCCCGGGCGACGGTGCGAACTGGGTGTCGTTCATCCACGTGGAGGACATCGCGGACGCCACGGTGGCGGCGCTTGACCGTGCTCCGGCGGGCTCCACGTACAACATCACCGACACGCCGATCCAGAACGGCGCATACCTCGACCGGCTCGCCACGCTGCTCGGCGTCGCAGCGCCGCCACGTGACGCCGAGGCGACGCGGCCGCGCTCGTACCGCTGCACGAACGACGCCGCGCGCCAGGCGCTGGGCTGGGAGCCGCGCGTCGGCATCTGGCCGCCGCCGGCCGTATAGCTCGCACCACAATGTCCACGCACGCAGGAAGGGAACCACTCATGGCAGACATCACGGCACAGGCAGACCAGGCACGCGTGTTCGCGGCGCTGCACGCGGGCCCGGACATGCTGGTGATGGCGAACGCATGGGACGCCGCGAGCGCGCAGCGCTTCGAGGCCGCAGGCTTCCCCGCGATCGCCACGACCAGCGGCGGCGTCGCACAGGCGCTCGGCTACGCCGATCACGAGCAGGCGCCGGTGGAGGAGATGCTCGCCGCGACCGCACGGATCGCGCGCAGCGTCTCGCTGCCGGTCACGGTGGACTTCGAGGCCGGCTACGGCCTGACGCCCAAGGAGATCGCGCGGCGCGTGATCGAGGTCGGTGCGATCGGCCTGAACCTGGAGGACACCGACCACCAGGCGGGCGCGCTGCGCCCCGCCGAGGCGCAGGCGGAACGGCTGGCCGCGGTGAAGGCCGCCGCCCGCAGCATCGGCGTCGACCTGTTCCTCAACGCGCGCGTCGACGTCTTCATTCGCCGCGAGGGCGACATGGCGGCGCAGGTCGCCGAGGGCACGCGTCGCGCTCGGCTCTACCGCGAGGCGGGTGCGGACTGCATCTACCCGATCGCCCTCAGCGACCCCGAGGCGCTGCGCGCGATGGTCGCGGCCTCCGGCGTGGTGAACGTCACGCTGCGCCGTGGCGGCCCGCTCTCGATCGCCGCGGCGCGCGAAGCAGGCGTCCTCCGCGCCACCTACGCGACCAGCCTGTTCCGCGAGACGATGACCGCGCTGGAGGCGATCGCCGCCGACATCCGCGAGGCGGTCGCCGCCGCGCAGTAGTCGTCACTCGGCTCGCGGTCGCGTGAACGGCGTAGGATGCCGTCAGGGGGTGCGCGATGACAGGGACGCTTGCCGGGCTGCGTGTCATCGACTTCGGGCAGTACATCGCGGGGCCTCTGACCGCGATGCTGCTGGCGGACCAGGGCGCCGATGTGATCCGCGTCGACCCGCCCACCGGCCCGCGCTGGGCGACACCCGCGAACGCCACGTGGAACCGCGGCAAGCGCAGCATCGCGCTCGACCTCCGACGCGACGAGGACCTCGGTGTCGCGCGGCGCCTGATCGCCTCGGCCGATGTGGTGATCGAGAACTTCCGCCCCGGCGTCATGGATCGGTTCGGCCTCGGTGCGGCGACGAGCTGCGCCGCCGACCCGCGCCTCATCTACTGCTCGCTGCCCGGCTTCGCGTCCGATGACCCGCGCGCGACGATGCCCGCGTGGGAGAGCGTGATCGCCGCAGCGACCGGCACCTACCGCCTGCCGCGCGGCCGCTCCGAGGGTGCACCGGCGTTCACCGCGATCCCGATCGCCTCGACGTTCGCGGCGCTGCTCGCGAGCATCTCGATCACGGCGGCGCTCGTCTCGCGGGAGCGCGACGGGCGCGGGCAGCGCATCGAGGTGCCGCTGTTCGACGCGACCTTCGCGGCGATCGGTGCGAACGGCCTCAGCGTGCAGGGTGCGTCCGGCGGCGGCCGCCCGGACGACTTCGGCGGCGGCAACTTCCAGTGCGCCGACGGGCGCTGGGTGATGGTGTCGCTGGCCAAGCCGAAGTTCCAGGAGCGCTTCGTGCGCGCGGCCGGGCTGGAGGCGCGCTTCGACGCCGACCGCATCGGCACTGACCGCGCGATCCGCGAGGCGCTGCGCGCGGAGTTCCCCGCGATCTTCCGCGCGCGCACCTCGGACGAATGGGAGGCGCTGGGGCACGACGCCGACCTGCCGCTGCTGAAGATCCGCACCGCCGACGAGTGGATGCAGACCGACCACGCGCGCGCCTCCGCTGCGGTGATCGAGGTGGACGACCCCGCCTACGGGCGGATGGCACAGGTGAACTCGCCGGTGCGGCTCTCCGCGTTCCCCACTCCACCCTCGCGGCCCGCGCCCGCACTCGATGCCGACCGCGCCGCGATCCTCGCGGAGCTCGACACGCCTCGACCTCCCGCTCCCGTCGCCGTCGAGGCGGCGCGCACGTCGGCGCTCGCCGGGCTGCGCGTGCTCGACCTCAGCCAGGTGCTCGCGGGCCCGACCGCGGGGCGCACGCTGGGCGAGTTCGGTGCGGACGTCGTGAAGGTGAACCCACCGGACGAGGAGGGCGCGGGCATCCGCTTCAGCCGGCACCGCTATCACACCGACGTGAACCGCGCGAAGCGCACGATGCTGCTGGATCTCAAGCGCCCCGGTGCACGCGAGGTGATGGATCGGCTCCTCGCGCAGACCGATGTCGTGCTGCACAACTTCCGCCCCGGCGTGATGGAGCGCCTCGGCCTCGGGTACGAGGAGGTGCGTGCGCGGCACCCCGGCATCATCTACACCTCGGTCACCGCGTACGGCGCGGGCCCCTGGGGTGGCCGCCCCGGGTACGAGGGCTTCGGACAAGCCGCGACCGGCATGGCGGCACGACAGGGTGGTGCGGGGCGCCCGGAGGGGCAGCCGTTCGCCGTCAACGACTACGGCACCGGCCTTTCCGCCGCGCTCGGCACGCTCTTCGCGCTGTACCACCGCGCGCGCACGGGCGAGGGCCAGCAGACGGCCGCCGCGCTCGCCTATACCGGGTCGGTCCTGCAGTCACCGTACCTGCAGCACTACGCGGGCAAGCATTGGGACGAGCCGCAGGGCTCCGAGGTGCGCGGGTTCGGGCCGCTCCAGTCGCTCTACCGCACCGCCGACGGCTGGTTCGCGCTCGGCGCCTCAGAGGCACAGCGTCGACGGCTCGCTGCGGTCACCGAGGTCGAGGCGATCGATGTCACGGACGATGACGCGCTCGCGGCGGCGCTCGATCAGCGGTTCGCGGAGGCCGACGTGGAGACGTGGGTCAGGCGGCTGCGCGATGCGGGCATCGGCGCGCATGGGGTCGCTGAGGTCGCCTCGCTGATGGTCGATCCGTGGGTGGTCGCGCACGGTCTGAGCGTCACACGCTCGCATGACACCGGCGAGGTCGTCACCACCGTCGGCCCGTCGGTGCGGCTCTCGGCGACGCCCGCCGAGGCGGGTCGCACCGCCGCGACGCCCGGTGCGGACGGCGCGGCGGTGCTGCAGGCGCTGGGCTTGGGCGAGGCGGTCGGGACGCTCCTCGCAAGCCGCGCGCTCTGGCTCGCGCCCCTGCCGATCGAGTAGCCGGAGCGCGCTAGCGCGACTCGACAGGCGCTGGAAGTGGTGCCCGCTGCACGACTCGCAGCACAAGGAGCACGGCTGCCGCACCCGCGACCTCGATGCCGCCGGCCAGCGCCAGCGTCGCCGTTGCACCGCTTCGTCCCAGCAGCACGCCCGCCGCCAGCAGGCCCAGCGAGGATGCGCCGGACATCGCCACGCGCTGCAGCGCATAGACGCGGCCCAACGTACCTCGATCGACGCGCCTGGCGATGGTGAGCTCCATGCTCACGTGCTGCATGGAGCCGAAGAGCCCCATCCAGAGCACCGCCACCAGCGCGATCCAGAGCACCGGCGCCCATGCGACCACCAGCAGCCCGAGCCCCATCGCCCCCCACGCGAGCGAGAACACCACGAGCACACGACTCCCGAACTGGAGGTTGCCCGCCAGCACGTTCCCGATCAGGCTGCCCGCGCCGTACGCCCCCAGGATCAGCCCGTACTGCGCGATGCCGTCATGGAACCGCGTCGCCACCAGCACCGGCGCGCCGATCGTGAACGCGGCGTTCGCCGCATTGCAGAGGACCCGCAGCGAGATGCCGGTCGCGAGCCCCGCGTCCGCGCGCACCGCATCGAACCCACCTCGCCAGTCGCTCACGCGCACGCGGCCGCCTCGGTCCATCTGTGCGGCGCCACGTGCGCGCAGTCGATGGCCGACGAACGCCAGTGATGCTGCCGAGGCCGCGAACGTGAGCGTGTCCAGCGTGAAGAAGTGCTGCTCCGGCAGCAGCAGCAACAGCAGGCCCGCCGACCCCGGGCCAAGGATCTGCGCGAAGCGGCTCGTCGTGTCCATCAGGCCGATCACGGCCTGCAGGTCATCCGCCTCGACCACCGCCGGGAGGCTGGCCTGCAGCGAGGGCGCGAACAGCGCCTCGAGCGACCCGAGCACGGCCCCCACGACGACGAAGTGCCACGGCGCCATCGTGCCCAGCGCGTAGTCGAGGGGGATCGCCGCGACGCACAACGCGCGCAGCAGATCGATGGCCACCATCCCGCGGAACCGATCCCACGAGTCCACAAGACCGCCCGCGAGCAGTCCCACCACCACCAGCGGCAGCGACTGGGAGAGCGACACGAGCGCCATCAGCTGCGCAGATCCGGTCATCTGCAGCACGAGCCACAGCACTGCCATGGCATAGAGACGGTCGCCCATCACCGAGGTGAGCTGGCCGCCCCAGAGCGCCAGCGTGTCCGCGCGCGTCAGCAGTCGCAGGTAACGCATCGGCGCAGTCTAGCCGCCCGATGGTCACCAGCCGAGGCGTGCCCCGAAGCGACCTACCTTGCCGCGGGGATCGTGAGCACCTGACCAGGGCGCAGCACGTACGCCGGGCCTGCGATGCCGTTCGCGGTCGCGATCTGCTGCCACGGCACGTCGAAGCGGTCGCCGATCTCGGAGAGCGTGTCGGTCGCCGTCACCACGTACGTGCGTGTGCCACTCGACGTGCTGGCGCCGCTGCTCGGTGACGCGGCCGGGGTCGTCGCGGGGATGGTGAGCACCTGGCCGGGACGCAGCACGTACGCCGGGCCGGCGATGCCGTTCGCCGTCGCGATCTGCTGCCACGGCACATCGAAGCGGTCGCCGATCTCGGAGAGCGTGTCGGTCGCCGTCACCACGTACGTGCGTGCGGCACTCGACGTGTTCGCGCCGCTGCTCGGTGCAGTCGTCGAGGTTGGCGCCGACGGCGCGAGCGTACTGGTGCGCACGATCACGATCTGCCCGGCACCAAGGGTGAGCAGGTCGTTCACGACCGCCGGTGCGCCGGGCACGTACGTGAGGAAGCGCTGTGCCCCCGGTACCAGCGACCACATCGCCACCGGACGAGGCTGCAGCAGCGTGATCGCGCTCGCCGAGGGCGTACCCGCTGTCCCCTGCCAGACGACGATCGAGAAGCCGCTGGATGCAACGCTCCCGCTCCAGGTGCCGGTGGTCGGCACGTTCGGCTGAGGCGCCGTCGGCGTAATGCTCGTCGGCGCGCTTCGCAGCCGCCTTGACGGATCCTGCACGAGCGCGAACATCGTGAAGTGGTCAACCTGTGCGACCGCGCGGATCGCGCCGTTCTCCCCTGCCGTGATCGTCGCCGGGATCGCCAGCCACTCGGTGCCGTTCCAGTACGCGAGCACGAGCGTTGCCGGAGTGGCGCTGGGCGGCAGGTAGTCGACCAGGACGGTGATGTCGATCGTCACCGGTGCGGCGAACGGGCCGCTGATCACGGCGCCGCCGGCGTCAACGAGCTGCACGACCATCCCGGCGACAAGGGCGCTCCCGAGCGGGGGCGGTGCGTCCCGCGTGATGACGTCGATGAATGCAACACCACCGATCGACAGAACGCCGCCGGACGGCAGCGCGCCGGCCGGCGCGGACACCGTGATCAAACCGCTCGGCGGGGTGGCCGATGCGCCCGCCGTCGAGCCAGAGGTGACCGTCGCGGTCGTCAGGCCCTGTACCGCGACTGTACCGACGCCGGGCTCGACCGCCGGTGTGCCGACCGGCGCGCTGCCGCCACCGCCACCGCCACCGCCACCGCCTCCACCGCCGCCGGCCGCCGGGGTGTACGCGGTCGAGTTGCCGATCGCGAAGGAAGTCGGGGCACTGATCACGGTGAGACCGGTCGCCTCGATCGAGGTTGTGGTGCGCGTACCAACCGTTGGCGCCGTCCACACGCCACCGTCACGGGCCGCGACGGCGAACAGCACCGGCTCCGTGCTCGCATCGAGCGCGCTGGCCTCCCAGCCGAAGGTGGCGGTGTAGGTGCCCGCGAAGGTCATGGTGCCGAGCGCGACGCCCCAGTACTCGTTCACCGAGTACGTGGGGTTCAGCGCGCTCGTGCCGATCGACGGATGGTCGCCGGCAGTCGCGGTGACCGAGAGCGTCCCCGGACCGGTGACGTTCGCGAAGACGAGCGTGAGCGGCGCATACGTGCTCGCGCCAACCTCGAACGGTACGGAGACGGCCGCCCCGGCGGTCACGTTCTTCTCAAGCGTGCCCGCGACGTAGCCGGTGGTGCGAGTGAGCGTCCCGGTGTTGGCGAGCGCGACGCGATTTGCACCCGTGGTCACGGCGCCGGCCGTCAGTGTGAGCGCACCGTTCACCGTCATCGTCCCGGTGAGCGTGGCGCCGTTCGATCGATTCAGTGTGAAGTTGTTGAGCGTGACCGCGGGCAACGACACGTTCGCGCCGGAGCCACTCACCGCGAGGTTCGACGTCGCGCCGCCCGTGAGCGACGCGTTCGTGCCAAGCGTCATCGTCCCGGCCACCGTCAGCGTGTTCGCGCCGATTGAGAGCGCGCCGCCGGGCGTGCCGGAGGTGAGCGTCAGCGCCGTGTTCACCGCAACGGACGAGCTGAGCGTGACACCGTTCGGATTCGTGATCGTGAGCCCGGCGACGGTAGCAGGGAGGCCGTTTCCCGTGACCTGCGGCGATCCAACGTTGTTCTCGTACACGTACGTCGCATCCGTGGCGAACGTGCGCGTCGTCGTCTGCACGTGCCCGCTCGCCGTGGGCGCGCTGACGATGCCCAGGATGTGGCGGATGCCGAGTATGCCGCCGCTGGCCACGTTGAAGGTGCCGGCACCGCTCACCACCGTGCTCGGATCCAGCGTCAGCTGCCCGCCGCTCGCGACCGTGAACGTGCCGGCGGTCGTCATGTTCACGCTGCCGGTCACGTTCGCACCGTTCGCGATGTTCACGTTCTGGAACGCGATCGTGCCGGCGCCGGTGATCGTGCCGCTCGTGCTCGTGAAGTTGAACGTCCCACCAGAGGTCACTGCCGCGGTCGCACCATGCACCCAGTTCCCGGCAATCGTGTGCGTGAAGGTGGCCGCAGCGAACGTCGCCGTGCCGCTGAGGGTGAGCGTGCCGTTGACGACAACGCCGGCGCTGGCCGTCTTGACGCCGGAGGTCGCGATCGTGAGGTGATGGTACGTCGTGCCTCGCATCGCCTGGGCACCGGCGAGCGAGTAGTTCACCGTGTTACCGGCTGCGCTGGCCGTGAGTGTGGTGATCGTCGCGTTCCCGCTGAGGTTCAGCGTACCGGTAGCCGCATTCACGAACTGCCCCGGTCCATCGAGGTTGCCAGAGACGGTGACCGTCGCGTTGTTCGTGAACGTCGCCGTCGCCAGCGAGGAACCGACGACGATCGCGCCGGTGCTCGTGGAGTTCACGATGTTGTTGTTCGTGAACGTGGCGCCGTCACCAAGGGTGATCGCACCGGTGCCGCTGTTCGTCAGGGTACTCGCGTTCGTCACGGTCGCGTTTGCGGCCAGCGTGAGCGCACCCGCACCGCTCAGGCCAATCGTGCCTGTGGCATCGGCGCTGAGCGAGCTGTTCACCGTGATCGTGCCGGTCGAGGTGATCGGCTTGCTGAGCGTCATGCCTGCGGTGTTCGTCACCGTGAGGTTCGTGAACGCCAGCGTGCCCGTGCCCGTGCCCGTGATCGAGGTCGCTGCGGCCGGCGTCGGCGTGCTGAAAGTCGGCCCGAAGCCTGCGGTGGCCACCAGTGGCGTCGCGGCGGTGGAGTCGTGCACCCAGCTCCCCGCGAACGTGTGATCGAACGCGCCCATGGTGAACGCGGCGGTGCTGGTCAGCGTGAATGTGCCGTTGACGATGATCGCGCCACCGGCGGTCTTGATCGCCGCGCCACCGGTCGCGCTGAGCGTCAGGCTGCTGTAGGTCGTGCTGCGCACGCCCTGCGCGCCGTTGAGGCCGTAGACCACGAGGTTCGGCGTGTTCGAGGTCAGGTTGAACGTGGTGATCGTCGGGGCGGTCGCGTTGTTCAGATTCGTTGTTGAGCTCGTGCCCGCGACGAATGAGCCGGTGCCGACCAGCGTGCCACCGAACGTCATCGTCGAGTTGTTCGTGAGCGTCGCCGAGGAGTTCACCGTCACGGTGCCGGACAGCGTCATCGCGGTTGCCGTGGCAGCGTTGGTCGCTGCACCGCTGCTGTTCACGGTGAACGTCGTACCGGTGAACGTGCCGCCGGTGCTGTTCGTGAAGGTAGCGGCACCGTTCACCGTCGTCGTCGTCCAGGTGAGCGTGCCGGTGTTGGTGAATGAGGCGCCACCACCGATGCCCACCGTCGTGGCGGTGAGGGTCTTCGCGGTGTTCACGCCCTGCACGTTGTTGAAGTTCGCGGTGACGAGCGTGATCGTGCTGGCGCTCGACCCGCCGATGCTCGTCGCGGCCGGCGTCGACGGCGTCTCGAAGTTGAGCGTGCCACCGGTGGCGGTGACCGGCGTCGCCTGGTTCGAGTTGTTGATGAAGTTGCCGTACAGGTTGTGCACGAACGCGCCGGTGGTGAACGTCGCGGGATCCTCGAGCGTGAGGTCACCGTTGACGTTGATCGCGGCGGCGGGCGTCTTCGCGCCGGAGCCGTTGAGCACCAGGTGGTGGTACGCGGCAACACCGGTGGCCTTCACGGTCTGCGCGCCTGCGAGGGTGTAGCGCACCGTGTTCGGCACGGCCGTCGCGGTCAACGTTGTGATCGCGAAGTTCCCAGCTGTCGTGTTCGTCTGCAGGTCGAGCTGCGCGTTCGCGGCGTTGATGAACGTCCCCGTGCCCGCGAGCTGCGCCGTCACGCCCAACGCCGCTGAGATGGTGAGCGTGCCCTGATTGGTGACCGTCGCGGGGCTGGTCACCGTCAGCGCGCCGAAGGTGTTCGTCCCGGTGATCGTCAGACCGGTGCCGGTCGTGACGGTCACGGTCGGGATCGTGATCGGGCCAGTGATCTGCTTGTTCGTGCCGGTGAGCGTGTGCGCACCGGTGCCCGCCGTGAAGGTGCCGCTCAGATAGGTGATGTTGCCCGCGATCGTCACCGGAACGTTCGCGACGTTGTTCGTCCAGGTGCCGCCGTTGATCACAACGTCGCCGGTGAATGTCTTTGCCGTGCCGGCCGTCGAGAAGGTGAGCGTGCCGCCGGAGACCGTCGTGTTCCCGCTCACCGTGACGATGACGTTCGGAACCGTGAGCGTGCCGCCCTGGACGTTGAGGTCACCGGCGATCGTGGCGGCCGTCAGCGAGTACGTGGCGGTGCCCGCAATCGTCAGCGCGGTCGAGATCGTCGCCGGTGTGTTCCCCGTCTTCGCGCCGCTGCCGGAGAGTGTGAGCCGGGAGTAGGAGTAGGTGTTGTTGATCGCCTGCCCGGCACCGTTGTAGTTGACGGTGTTCGGCAGATTCGACGTCGCGTTCAGCGTTGTGATCGTCGGCGCGGAGGCGTTCGCCAGTGTGAGCGTGGAGTTCGTGCCCTGGATGAGCGACCCGCCGCCCGTCAGGTTGCCGGTCAGCGCGATCGTGCCGTTGTTGTTCACCGTGCCGCTGCCGTTGACCAGCATGCCGGTGGCGCCAACGGTGAGCGTGGCGCTGGTGACGGTGAGCACACCGCTCGCGTTGATGGTGACACCCAGCGCGTCCTGCGCGGCCGTGACCGTGACCGTGTGCCCGCCCGCGATCACCACGGTGTCGGCGGCGTTCGGGATGCCGTTCGGGGCCCACGTGAGGGGGTTGCCCCAGTCACCCGACCCGGCAGAGGTGTACGCGACGGCCTGAGCATGCGTCGGCGCCCACAGGGACGTGAGCAGCACAAGGAGCAGTCCCAGAAGGAGCGGTGCGCGCAGCCAACCGGTCAGCGACCGCACCATCGCGGTCACGCGACTCGGGCGCATCCATTCGCCGTCTCGCACACGCCCCCCGAGCCTCGACAATGTTTGAACACCACTGAGTAGAGGCGTGAGCCGAGGCGCATCGGCCCGGAAATGATACCGACTGGAAGGCCTTCAAGCACCTGCACCTGCGCGTCAATGCCGAGGCACCTCGGGCGGCTGCAACTCCCCTGCGGCCGTTGTGTAGTGCCGCGTACGCGCGGGCAGGCTCGAGCGTGCGGCCTACTGCGCTCGGACGCTGCCTCGCCCGCCGCGCGCGCCACGAGTGCGCGATCGGCCCGGCCGCGCAGCGTTCGCGGGACGCGAGGTGGCATTCCCCACGCGCTGCGGCCCGCGCTCGACGACCGGCAGACCACGCGGCGGCGTCCAGCTCGCCAGGTCACCCAGGCGCGCGTCGTCGGCACGCATGTGCACCACGGGATAATCGAGGCCGGCAAGCCGCTGTACCTCGATCACGTCGCGCTCCTCCTCGGGCAGCACGAGAGTCACGACCATGCCGTCCTCGCCGGCACGCGCCGTGCGGCCGGAGCGGTGCAGGTAGGTCTTTCCGTCCTCCGGCACGTCGAAGTGGACGACCAGGTCGATGCCGTCCACGTGCAGGCCGCGCGCCGCCACGTTCGTCGCGATCAGGATCGGCGACTCCCCGCTGCGGAATGCCTCCAGCGCGCGCTCACGCTTGTTCTGGTTCATGCGACCGTGGATGGGCGTCGCGGCAAGGTCGAAGCGGGTGAGCTGCTTGACGAGGCGATCGGCGCCATGCGTCGTGCGCACGAACATCAGCGTTCGCGCGCCGCTCCCCGCGACGCGAGCAGCGACCGCGAGCTTCTCGTCTGGCTCCACGCCGATGAAGCGCTGCTCCAGCGTCTCGGCTGTCGTGCCATCGGAGACGACCTCGTGGTGCACGGGGTCGTGCTGGTACTTGCGCACCAGCGTCCCGATCACGCCGTCGAGTGTTGCAGAGAAGAGCAGCGTCTGCGCGCTGCGATCGATGCGGCTCAGGATGCGCTCGACCTGCGGGAGGAACCCCATGTCCGCCATCTGATCGGCCTCATCGAGTACGACCGAGGAGACATCCGCCAGCGACATCTCATCACGCTCCAGCAGATCGTTCAGCCGCCCCGGCGTCGCGACGACAATATCGACGCCCGCCTGCAGCCCCTGGATCTGGCGCACCATCGAGGTGCCCCCGTACACCGCCATGATCCACAGCCCGCGCGCCGCAGCCAGCGGCGCCAGCGTCTCGCAGATCTGGTTCGCGAGCTCGCGCGTCGGCACCAGCACCAGCGAACGCGGTCGACGCTTCCGCGACGCCTGCGTGCGCTCGATCAGCGGCAGCCCGAACGCCAGCGTCTTGCCGGAGCCGGTCTGCGCCTTCCCACACACATCGCGGCCGGCAAGCGCGTCCGGGATGCACATGACCTGGATCGGGAACGGCGAGGTGACGCCCATCTCATCCAGCGCGGTGACGATGTCCTTGGCGATTCCGAGCGACGCGAACGTCGGCTCGTCGGCCGATTCATTGGGTGCCGCGTGCACCTCATGGGCCTGCGTGACATTGGACGCCTGCGGGATCGCAGCGGTGGCCGGCGCGGAACGCCAGCGAGCAAACAACGGCAAATCGAGTCTCCGAGTCAGATGCGGCTGCTCTGATCGCACAGGCGCCGAACGGCGCTGCAAGTTGTCTGTGCGGAGCGCTCCGTCAGCCTCGAGCACTCGTTGCCGTCGAATCAGGCATCGTCTCACCCGTTGGGTGAGACGATGCAGATCATCGGGCACATGTTGCGGTGGATGCGTGCGCAGGCTTCATCGGTGCGCCACGCCTAGACATTGTACGCGCATCGTCGGCTTGACCGCACCCAGGCGCCTATCCGGCGTCGGCGACCCCACCACGAGGCGTGATGGCGCGGCGAATCGATTCGGCCTCGGCGTCCACGCCGAGCTCGGCGAGCACGGCGCTCGTGTCCGCACCCACGGAGGGTGTGGGCCGTCCCGCGACCAGCGGTGTGCCACTCAATCGAGGGGCGGGCCCGGTGTGCGTGATCAACCCGCCGCCGTCGTGCGCGCGGGTCACGCTCAGCCCGTGGGCGACGACCCACGGATCGCGCATGAGCGCCGCGAGGTCGTGCACGTACGGGCTCGCGCCGAAGCCTGCTCCCACGAGTCGCTCCACCCATGCCGCTATGGTGGATGTCTGGAACCGCTCCACGAGCGCATCGGCCGCCTCGCTGTCTGGCATCGAGGCGAGTCCGGGGATGCCGAGGAGCGCACCGAGCGTGGCGCGTTGCGCCTCGTGCGCCCCGAACCAGAACCAGCCGTCGCTCGCGGCGTAGGCGCGGTGAAGCGGCCCGTCGCCGATCGCGCTCTGCCCCCGCGGCTCGTCCCACGTCGCACCGGCGTGATCGAGCATGAACGGCGCCTGCAGCAGCGTCGCGGTATGCGACAGGCTCGTCGCAACGTGCTGCCCTTCGCCCGTCTGCGCGCGGTGCAGCAGCGCCAGCGCGACGGCGTATGCACCCAGGTAGCCCGTGCCGTAGTCGGTCACCGCCAGGCGCTGCAGCTGCGGCACGCCGCCTGCGCCGTAGCGAGCCTGCATCCCGGTGGCCGCCTGCGCGAACTGCTCGTGCCCCGGCCGCGCCGCAAGGACACCCTGCTGCCCGTACATGTTCAGCGAGGCGTAGACAATGTCCGGGCGGCGCGCGCGCACCTGCTCGTAGCCGATGCCGAGCCGCTCCGCGACGCCGTTGCGGAAGTTCTGCACCACGACATCGGCGTCCTCGACCAGCCGCCAGAACAGGTCGATCCCGGCGGGCTCCTTGAGGTCGAGGATGATGCTGCGCTTGCCGCGATTCACGTCCAGGTGGAACAGTGGCGCGGGCGGCCGATCGGGCGCCTCGATCTTGATGACGTCCGCGCCGTACTCCGCCAGCGTGCGGCCGCACGTGGGCCCCGCGAGGACGATGCAGAGGTCGAGGACGCACACGCCCTCGAGCACGGGCGGGCGCACGTCCGCCGAGGGTGCGACCGATGGCGCAGTCGTGCGCGCGCGCCGCACGTCGGCGAGCACCGAGGCGCGGTCGCCGTCGGCGGTCGGTGCGGCGCCTGCCTGCTTCGCCTGCGAGCGCGAGAGCCATACGGCGGGTCCGGGCTGCCGCGTCGCTCCCCATCGAGGGTCGTCGCGCTCGACGACGATGCCCGCCTCGATCGCGGCGGGATCGCGCATCCACTCCCACGGCTCGCGGCAGACCGCGCACTCGCCGCCCGCCGCCGAGATCATGCGCTCCCACTCCTCGGCGGGGCGCGTCGCGAAGATGTCGCGCCACCGGGCTTGTCGCTCCTCGCGTCGCTCCGGGCGGAGCAGCCCTTCCGCCACCCACGAGGCGACGCCGCACGCCTCCAGCACGGCTGGCGTGTTCCCGTTGGCCGTGCCGAAGTAGATCCAGCGCCCATCGGCACAACGGAACGTCCCGTTCCCCGCGCCACCCGCGAGGCGCGCACGCTCCGGTGGCGTGTGCTCCAGCAGTCCCTGGTACCCGATCGCCGCGAACATCGCGTCGAAGAGCGGCACGCTGATCGCCTGTCCCACGCCATCGCGCACGCGGGCGCGCAGCGCCATCGTGATCGCGATCGCCGCCTGCTCCGCGGCGAACGTCGAGGCGATCGGCAGCGGCGTGTAGACCGGCGCACCCGGCGGTACGCCGTCGCGGTTGCGTCGGTACGCACCGCTCGCAGCCTTGACCACGCCCTCCCACGCGGGCAGCGCCGCGCGCGGATCATCGGCCGCGAACCCGGGGAGCGAGCAGTAGACGAGGCGCGGATCGCGCTCGCGCATCGCCGCTGCACCGAGGCCGAACGCGTCCATCACCCCGGGGCGGAAGTTCTCGATCACCACGTCCGCGCCGGCGATCAGGTCGCGCGCGACCTCGCGGTCAGCCTCGGTGGTGAGATCCAGCACGATCGAGCGCTTGCCGCGGTTCCAGATCGCGTTCGCGGGCGTGTCCCACGCGGGGCCGCCCGGGCGCTCCACGCGCACGACGTCCGCGCCCTGATCAGCGAGGAGCATGGCGGTCAGCGGCCCCGCCACGTACTGCCCGAAGTCGATGACGCGAACCCCGTCGAGCGCGCCGGCCATGTGGACTCCGTCCCAGGCGCCGCCCACCGACCCGCGCGCTACGCGCGCAGCGTCGCCTCGATCTCGTTCAGGTGGTTCGTCTCGTGACCCACACCGATGCGGGCGATCATCTCCGCCACGCTCGCCTCGCCGCCGCCGATCGCGGGCAGCGTGCCCGCGAGGACGGCGTCGGACGGGATCTGCTCCAGCGTCGCGCGGTGCCCGGCCTGCATCTCGTCGAGGAGCTCGGCAGCGCTGAGGCCCTCGCGCTCCTCGACCTGCTCCGCGTTCACGTCGTCGATCGGCGGGCGCGGGGCCGCAACCCCGGACGCCGCCTCCTCGATCCGCTGCAGGACGCGAGGGATGGGGTTGGCACGAGCGGCGAGGTGGCTCAGTGCGTCACGCACGCGCCACGTGCCGGTCGGCAGCGGCTGTTCCGCCGCCGCTTCCAGCGTCGGGCGCAGCGCGACGAGGCGCTGCTCCGCACGCTCGATGGCCTCGATCAATTCATCGCGCGTCATGCGGCCTCCTCAAGAACGCGGCGAGTCTAGCACCGCACGCCACGCCTCGTTCGCCACACCCGCGCAGGGCCGTCGGACCCGCCGTGACCGCCGCGAGGCACGAAGTGGCAGCAACCCGCAACGCCCAGAACGGCCCCTGATGTCACGCAGGCACAAGTGCGCGCGGAACATCGAGCCCTGAGGAAGGGAGAACCTCGATGGTTGGGCTGCTGGTCATCATCTTGCTGCTAGGCCTCGTCTTCGGATTCGGCACGGTGCTGCATCTGACGACGAACCTCCTCCTGATCGCCCTGGCGGTGACGCTGGTGCTTGGGCTGGCGGGCTACTTTGGAATGCGAGGTCGAGGCGGTCGCAGCCTGTAACGCCGGGACACCACCAGCGCGAGGATCGCACTCCCTCCCGCACCGACGCCAGTGCCACAGGCGACTGCCATGCACAAGGTGGTCACAGGCTTCGGAACACACAGGAGGCGCCCCGCAGGGCGCCTCCTGTCACCGAGCGCTGCTCCGGGTGACGGCTACGCGCGCGGAGCTCGCACCAGCAACATGACGGTGTTCGACTCCAGGCCGTCCGCGAACACGCGGTGGAAGTCCGCCGAGACGAACGCGGGACCGTTGGCCAAGAGCAGTCGGAACTCGCCGGTCACGTCCTGCACCCACACGCCGTCCGCGCCGTTCAGGCCGACCGCGTGCGCCAGCGCCTGCGTGCTGCCACCGGCGAAGATGCCGAGGCCGACCATCGCGCTCTCGTTGCCGCTCTCCGTGCTGAACCCGCCGAAGCCCTGCACCCGGCCCGCGCCCGGTGCGTACAGCACCGCGAACGCGCCCAGCGCATCGGTGTTCACCGTGACGGTGAACGACCCGTCGAAGTTGACCGCCGTCGCCGAGGGCACGATGGTCCAGCGCAGGCCGTCCCACCACGCGACCTTCAGGTCACCCGGCAGCACGCCCGGCAGCAGCACGCTCTCCGGCACCGGCAGCGAGAACCGCTGCGGCCTGTCCAGCACGTCCAGGCGGTTGCCGTAGGCGTCGGCGGCGACGCGGCCAACGGCGTACAGCGCCCGTGCGCCTGCAGGCGCCGCCGCGCCGAGCTCCGCCTCCAGCGCCTGGAGGTTGGCGGAGACTACGGCCACCGTGGGCTCCGGCTCCCCGGCAACCTCGATCGCGGCACGCACGGCGCCGTCAGATCCGGCCACGCGCAACGCTGAGGTGAGCGACTGCGAGGTGCTCGCGACCGTCACCCGAGCACATGCGTTTGCGTCGAGATTCAACGCTCTACAGATGTCGCTCTGGAGGTTGGCCTGCAACTTCGAGGCCGCCGCCGAGTTGTCCAGCAAGGAACTGTCGTACTCGAAGCGAAGCGTCGTCTGGTAGCCCTTCGACTGCTCGGCGGCGCGCGCCGTGTCCTTCGCCGCCGTGGTCAGGTACACATCGAACGGTGTCGAGTTAGCGGTCAGCGACGTCGTGCCATCCGTCCACGTCGCCGTCAGGATGACGTTCTTGGCCTCCGAGCCGGTCAGGGCCTTCAGGCCCGTCCACGTCGCCGTGCCGCTCGTCACGGTCTGCTTCAGCGTGCCGTCGAGCGTCGGCGGCACCTGAATCGTGATGGTCGAGAACCCGGTGGAGAGCGTGATCGTGCCTCTGGCGCCGGTGAACGTGGCGCTTGTGGCATCCATCAGCGTCAGCACCGGCTGGGTGGTGAAGACCACGTTGTTCACCTCGTAGGTGGGCTGCTTGGTGAAGACGAGCATCGTGGGCCCCGACGGCGTCACCACGATCTTCTCGGTGCTGGCCGTGAATGCCCCGAGCACGGCCGAGAGGGTGAAGCCCGTCGAATTGGCAGACTGGAAGAACAGCCCGCTGAATGACGCCTGGCCCGACACGAACGGCGCGCTCCGGGCTTTGAACCCGTTCCCGTCCGAGGTCAGCGTGACGATGCCGTTCTCCAGCGAGTTGATCCGCCCTGCCCCGTCGGTCGCCCGGACAATGAGCGAGAAGTACTGCCCTGCCACCACGCTGGTCGGCACCCCAGGCGCGAATGCGAGCTGCGTCGTCGACGCGGCTGGGCCGAACGGCTTCGACGTCGCGGCGGTCAACGTCCCGGAAGACGCGGTCAGCGTGAATGTCGTTCCCGCGGGCGCAGTGCCGCCCGTTATGCCCACACCGGTGAACTTCGCCGTGCCGGCCACCGCCGCTTGTTCGTTACCGTTCATGACCCAGTTCTGGCCGGTCGTGTTGAGCGTGAGTGTCACCAGGTTCGTCGCACCCGGGACGCGGTCGCCGTGCTCGTCCTGGATCTCCACCACGGGCTGCACGATGAGGGTGGAGTAGCCGAGGCCGCCCGGCTGCGGATCCACGAACGCCAGCTTGCTCGGAGGCCCGGTGACCTTGAACTCCGCCGTATCCGCCTGTGGCGGCGTCGAACCGTTGCCCCTCACGCCCCACCGGTAGTTGCCCGCGGCGGGGAAGTAGTAGCCACCGGTGAAGTACGCCACGCCGTCCACCACCCTGGAGGGACGGCTGGCCATGGTGAGACTCTCGTTGTTGCCGCTCAGGCGGAGCTGCAGCCCGCTTGCGGCACTCGAGACCAGGCGGTCGTCCGCGTCACGCACCTCGGCGCGCACTTCGAACTGGGAATCCCGTTGGGCCACCGCGGTCGCGGTGTACTGCGTGATCACGATCTTCGCCGGCGTGCCGACGACGTCGAACTTACTCGACGCGATGTCCGCGTACCCCGTCGCCGAGGCGACGAGGACGTAGCCGGTGCCGGCGTTGTTGACGCTGACACCCGTGAACTTCACTGCCCCCCCCGCTACCGCCGTGGACGTGGCAGTCAGCGTCGCCCCGTTCGCCGTGTCGGCCTTCAGGACAATGCTGACGCTCCCGTTGAACGAGGTGTTCACGGTGCCATCGCCGTTGTACGCCGTCACGGTCGGCTGCGTGGTCAGCGCCGCGCCCGGCGTGCCGCTTCCCGGCTGCGTGGTGAACTTCAGATACGGCGGCGGCGGCGTCACCGTGAAGGAGCCCGAAGTCACCTCGTCGTAGCCGGTCGCGCGGGCGGTCAGCACCCATGTGGCATCCGCGATCTGCGGCGTCCACGACCTGGAGACGGTCGCCACGCCCTTCGACACCCTTGAGATGCCGACGGTGAAGGTGCGGCCCGACGCCCGCGCCGACAGCGTGACGTTGCCGGTAAAGGTAGTGTCCGGCGTCCCGTCATCCGCGAAGACGCGCACCGTGACCTTCACATCGACCGGGATGGTGGTGATCGTGCCGCTCGGCGCTCCGACGATCTCCAGCCGCTTTCCCTGCGGCGGCGCTGCCGTCCAGGTGATGGTGTGCGACGCCGTCGCGGTCTGCGAGCCGATGGTGACGGCCACCGTGAACGTGCACTCGGGGATCGAGGCAGTGGCCGGGACAAACACTCCCAGGCTGCTCGTGTTGACGATCTCCACGAGGTCTCCGCACCCGGCCGGCGTCGCGGTCCAGGCGTACGTGGGGGTCACCCCGCCCAGCCCGCTCACGCTCGTGGCCAGCTGCACGATTCCACCTGCGGGGCGCGCGACGGCCGTCGACGGCCCCGAGATGCTGACGGACAGCGGCGCCGCGATCACGACGTCTGCCGAGGACGCCACCGCGGTGGTGACCGTGGATGTGGCGACCGTGAGCCCCGCCTTCGCGATGGTCTTCGCGGCGGGGGTCGTGTAGCCGGTGATCCGGAGCGTCACGGGGCTGCCACCTGACAGGGCGGCGCCCCCGACGGTGACGGTGGCCCCGGTCGCGGACACCCCGCTCAGCGTCGCGGTCGTGCCCTGGATCCCGGCGAAGGTCGCCGCAGCAGTGACGCCCGTCGTGGGGGTGAAGTCCGTCCATGCCAGCCTGATCGTGCTGCCCGCCTCAAGCGAGCTCGACGGTGTGAACGTCACGACGATCGTCGTCGCCGTGTTCGGCGCGGACGGCTCGGTCGTGAACAGCACGCCACTGAGGGACGGCACCGTGATCGCCGGCATCGTCCCGGTCGAGGTCGAGGCGAGCACCGCGTCGGCGCTGCTCGTGACGCTCATCGCCACGTCCGCCCGCGCGCCCTGGGAGCCCGGGTTTGTGGCGCCAGTCACCTGCAGCGTGACCGTACCGGCGTTGATCGCCGCGGTGGACGTGGTGATCGTCAGGACGTTGCTGGCGAAGGCGGCTGAGGCCACCGTCGTGGTGCCCGCCCCAGAGATGAAGGATGCGGCTGGCGTCGCCGGCCACGTGAAGCCGGTCATCGTCACCTTGATCTTGCCGCCCGACGGGATGTCGACCGGCGTCGTAAACGTGATCGTCGCGGTGACCCCGGTCGCGCCCGACCCCGCCGAGGACAGCGTCACGGCGGCATTGGTCAGCTGCGCCACTGGTGCCGCCAACGTCAGCGTGTACGTGGGCGAGGTGCCGGCGTCAATGACCGCCTGGATCGTCACGACGTCCCCGGCAGCCAATCGAGTGCTGTTCGGGTCGAAGGGGATGCCACCGCGACGATAGGTGATCGTGCCGGAGTCCGCCTCGGCGGCCACGCCGTAGGACCGACCGCTGGCGACCGAGAGCGTGAACGTCGTCCGTCCGCCCGTCAGGTCGGCACGCGGGTAGTCGTAGAACGCGACACTGAGGTCCACGGCGCCGCTGGCGGTCAGCGGCACCAGCGCCAGCGCGGTGAGCTTCGGGCGCGGTTGCTCGACGCAGTTGATGCCCACGAGTACGAATCCAGCCATGCAGACGCAGCCACCGTTGCCATCGCTGATCTGGTTCTGGCCACAGGCCACGGGAAGCACGATCGGGGGGCCACCGCCGGTGCTCGGCTCATCGGGCGGAGGCGGGGGTGCAGCGACGGTGATCGCAGGGCTGACCGAGGCGGTCATCGCACCGTTGGTGATGTCGGTCGCGGTGACCGTCGGCGTGCCGACGGTGTTCAGCGTCACGCTGAACGTCTTCGTTCCCGCGACCAGCGCCGCGTTCGCCGGCAGCGTCGCACCGCCATCGGTGGAGGTGATGCCGACGGTGTCGGTGGAGGTCACCACGTTCCAGTTCGCGTCCACCATGTTCACGGTGACACTGAACGCGGTGCCGGTGGTTTGTGCCGTCGGTGTCCCGGTCTTACCTGTGACGGAGCCCGCGGAGGCGCTCTCGCCGGGCACGAGGAGCTGGAGCTTCGCGGCGGCACCGGCGTTCACGGTGATGTTCGCGGTCTGCGGCCCGCCCACGGCGTCGCCGGAGGCGCGCGTTGCGGTGATGGTCTTGGAGCCCGCCTGCGTGGCGGTGTAGGTGAAGGTCACGCTTGATGTGCCGGTGGTGACGGTGACCGGGCTGACCGGCGCGAACGTCACCGTCCCGGCGGTCGTCGAGGCCAGCGTGAACGTCGTGTTCTGCGTCGTGTTGGTGGTGTTCCCGAACGCGTCCTGGATCGTGATCGTGAAGTTCGTGCTCGCCACGCCCGCGTTCACCGCGGCGGGCCCGGTCAGCGTGTACTGCGTGGGGGTGCCGGCCGTGATGTTGAACACGTTCGAGGTGCCGGCGGTCTGACCGGTCGCCGAGATGCCGATGGAGACGCCGACCGCGGGGGTGGTCGGATTCACCAGCTGAGTGCTGCCGGTGATCGTGATCGTCTCGGCGAGCGTTGTCTGCGCGGTCGCACCGATGACGATGGTGACGGTACGCGCGGCGGCGTTCCCGGTCACCGAGGCGGGCGCGCCATCGAGGCCCGCCCAGAATCCGGTGGTCATCGCACCGTCCGCGACCGTCCAGCCGGCCGGGAACGTGAGCACGATGCTGTTCCCCGTCGCCAGCGCGCCGCCGAGGGTGAACGCGATCGTCCCCGCCGTGTTCGCCCCCACCGTCGAGGTGCTGAGCGTCACCGCCCCGCCCGTGACCGCCGGCGCCCCCCCGGTGATGTTGACTGAGCCACTGCCCTGCGCGCTGCCGGGCGCATCCACCGTGATGGCGTACGAGCCGGCAACTGCCGGGTTCGTCAGCCCGGAGGTGTTCGGGATCGTGAGCGTGATGGCCGGTGCGGGTCCGTTCAACACCTGGTCGACGGTGATCGTCGTGGAGATCGTGCGGGCGCCTGCGTTCGAGGTGATCGTCGGCGTGACGTCCTGCAAGCCCGCCCAGCTCACCCCGACCGCCGTCAGGTCGGCGCTGGTCGGCACCGTCCACCCGACCGGAAACGTGACGACGATGGTCGCGGGCGCGTTGATGGGGACGGCGTCAAAGACGACGTCGATCGTGAGGTCAGAGGCCGCTGAGGCCGCTGAGGCGTTGGCCGTGACCGTCACGCCGACCGCCGCCTCCGCGGGCCCGACGCGGGCAAGGAGCAGCGCAAGCGCCACCAGAGCCACCGCAGCAAGCCGCCACGGGCGCACAGAACCGGCCACGATCTCGTGGAGCATCAGTCAACCCCCGCCATATCCTCGACGCCCCGGTGAAGTCCGAAGAAGCGCAGAGGCACATCGATTCGACCGACTGACAAGAAACCCGCCTCAAGGGCGGGTTTCCCCGTGTACTGGCCGCTGGAGCGGGAGACCGGACTCGACCGCGGCACCCTGCTGTGGAGGCACTCGCGTGATCAGAGCACGCGTGTCGCCCTCAAGTCCCCAGTTTCAGTCATTCTCTCGACCGGATACCGGGCGAGAGGATGGAAACTGGCTGCATCACTGCATTCCGGCTCCTGCTCGACGGGGATTGTAACGGATCGCCACGGGATGTCGATGCGGTCGCCGGCCGGCACGACCCGCACCGCCTGCACATCCCACCCATCCGGAGAACGGAGCAGGCACGCAGGTCAGCCGGCCATACCGCAGGCAAGAACCGACCAGTCGCGTAGCATGCAGCAACGAGGTTCAGCGTCGAGGGTGGACGGGGGGCCAGGTGATGGGGCTCTTCAGCGGCTACCAGATCGGTAGCGGTCGAGACGAGATGTTCGCGCCCGACGGGTCAGTCCGGGCACCCTATCGCGCGTTCGAGGCCCGCATCCGGGACTGGGACGCCTCGACGTATGTCCGGCGCCAGGACACGGCTGACCTCGACACGCTCAACAGCGGCATCACGTTCGCGGTGTATGGCGATGAGGCCGGTGCCGAGCGCATCTTCCCGTTCTCGCTCGTGCCTCGCATTGTCGCGCCGGACGAATGGCGACACATCGAGCGCGGCCTCGTCCAGCGGGTGAAGGCGCTCAACCACTTCCTCGTGGATGTGTACGGCGGCAACCAGCGGTCGCTCCGTGATGGAGTGGTACCGGAGCCTCTGATCCTGACTCACCCGGCGTACCAGCCTCGCATGCGTGGCCTGATTCCGCCGCTCGGCGTGTTCGTCAACATCGCGGGCATCGACCTCATCCGGGGCGCCGACGGCGAGTTTCACATCCTGGAGGACAACCTGCGGACGCCGTCGGGCGTGTCCTACGTCATCGAGAACCGTCGCACGATGCTGAACACGGTGCCCGACCTGTTCCCCGCCGGTGGCGTGGAGGCCGTCGACTCCTACGGTGAGCGGCTCCTGCAAATGCTCATCGCCGTTCGCCCGTCGTACATCTCGGCGGACGAGACCCGCGCTGTCATCCTGACCCCCGGCTCGTTCAACTCCGCCTACTTCGAGCACTCGTTCCTTGCTCGCCTGACCGGCATCGAGCTGGTGGAGGGCCGAGATCTGGTGGTGCACGACCGCCGCGTCTTCCTGCGCGCCACCACCGGCCTGGAGCCGGTGCATGTCATTTACCGACGTATCGACGACGACTTCCTCGACCCAACCGCATTCCGTGCCGATAGCGCGCTCGGGGTCGCCGGTCTCGTGGACGCGTACCTCGCGGGAAACGTGACGATAGTCAACGCGATCGGCGGCGGCGTGGCCGATGACAAGGCCACGTACTGCTTCGTGCCCGACCTCATCCGCTACTTCCTGGGCGAGGAGCCGATCCTCCCGAACGTCGAGACCTACATCGGCTGGAAGCCCGCGGACGTTGACTACATGATCGAGAACCTTGAGTCGCTCGTCCTCAAGCCGACCGACGGCTCCGGTGGCTACGGCATCGTCGTTGGCCCGCAGGCGAGTCCGCAGGTACTCGCCGACGCGCGTGCGGCGATCCGCGAGCATCCGCACCACTGGATTGCCCAGCCGGTGCAGGAGTTCTCGACGATCCCGTCCTTCAACGGTGAGCGCTTCGAGCCACGCCGAGCCGACCTGCGCCCCTTCGTGATCACCGGGGAGACCTCATGGGTGCTTCCAGGCGGGCTCACCCGCGTCGCACGTGACTCGACCTCCTACATCGTGAATTCCTCCCAGGGTGGCGGCTCGAAGGACACCTGGGTTCTCGTTGACCAGCCGGAGGCCTGAGGTGCTGAGCCGTGTCGCCGACAATCTCTACTGGCTTGGGCGCTACATCGAGCGCGCCGACAATCTCGCGCGCCTCGCAGACGCGCATACGCTCGCAAGCGCCGAGCAGCTCCTGAGCGATGACTACCAGTCGTGGAATGCGATCATCGAGTCGCTCGACGCGAAGCAGGAGTTCGAGGAGGCACGCGCACTGAACCGCGCGCTGCGTCCCGAGGAGTTCGTGATCACCTCGCTCGACTATCCCCAGTCGGTGCGAACGACCGTCAACCGTGCCCGACAGCTGGCGCGCGAGCTCCGTGAGCAGATCTCGCGCGAGGTGTTCGAGGAGATCAACCGGGTCTACCTCGC